>ENA-ORUQ01000040-ORUQ01000040.1-human-gut-metagenome-genome-assembly--contig:-NODE-40-length-124915-cov-6.718557_pt1 | contig 124915 bp, 120 predicted proteins | sample MGYA00242081_ERZ509211 | MGnify/ENA primary metagenome ERZ509211 (study PRJEB26280, sample SAMEA2338785) | human gut metagenome | biome: human gut; feature: human-associated habitat; material: faeces...
CAGCACAGCACAGCACAGCACAGCACAGCACAGCACAGCACAGCACAGCACAGCAGTATCGCCGACTCTACGACAGAATTGTTATCCGCCGCAGGATGTAATGGCATCATGGGAGTACCAATCACATTCCTTGACCGATACAACCCCGACCAATTTGAACTTGTTGGAGCAACAGAGAGCGAGGGTAAGGGATTCTCAAATGGCCTGTGGAATACAGGCAGCGGAGTTGCGCAGCCACTTATCGATGGAATGCGCAAGTACAAGAGACTGTTTATCAAGCACAAGCGCCTGTAGTGGCATAATGGGCGTCCCCATTACTTTTTTGGATAAATATAATCCTGACCAGTTTGAAATAATTGGGATGGCAAAGCGCGGAGCAGGCGATCCAGCACTGAGAACGAAAGTATATACAAAGCTGGATTATCCTAATTATAGTGATTTGAATGCTACGCCTGTAATTATTCAGGCTAATGGTGTTCCCAAAAACACATATCCGCGTATTTTGATACGAAGAAAACAGGTGAATACAAATGAAAATTGAACTGCATGAAATTCCTGTCCGAGATGTTGTTTTCGGATATATTGACAGCGCAGAAAACGGCATCAAGGGATATAGCGGCAAATTAAATATTCGCCCTGCTTTTCAGCGCGAATTTATCTATAAAGACAAACAACGTGACGAAGTAATTCGAACCATTACAAAGCAGTTTCCTTTGAATGTGATGTATTGGGTTAAAGGTGATAATGGGAACTATGAACTGCTTGATGGACAACAACGAACAATTAGTATTTGTCAATATGTCAACGGTGATTTTTCCCTCGATCATTTGGCTTTTCACAATCTAACGGACGCCGAGCGAGATCAGATCCTTGACTACAAACTGATGATTTATATCTGTGAGGGCACGGACAAAGAAAAACTTGACTGGTTCAAGATTATCAATATTGCAGGCGAGCAGCTGACAGCGCAGGAACTTCGCAATGCCATCTACACAGGTGAATGGCTGACTGAAGCGAAGAAATATTTCAGCAAGAGCCAATGTCCTGCCTATCAGATGGCCGGTGACTATTTAAGTGGTAGCGCAATCCGGCAAAACTACCTTGAAACGGCGATAAAATGGATTGCTGCCCGTGACGGCATCGAAATTGAAGATTATATGTCACAGCACCAACATGACACGAACTGCAATGAACTGTGGCTCTATTTTCAGTCTGTCATAAGTTGGGTAAAGGCTACATTTCCGACTCTCCGAAAAAAACTGATGTCGGGACTTGAATGGGGCATTTTTTTCAATAAGTACGGTGCAGCCACTCATGACCCGAAAACATACGAAAAGCGCATTGTCGAACTGCTTGACGATGAGGATGTTTCCAACCAGAAAGGCGTTTATGAATATTTACTTGACGGAAATGAAAAGCATTTAAACATTCGAGCGTTTAGTCCGAAAATGGCACGTACCGCCTATGAACGACAAAAAGGCATTTGTCCGAAATGTGGCAAGCACTTTGCGATTGAAGAAATGCAAGCCGACCACATTACCCCGTGGAGTAATGGCGGCAAGACTATTCCAGAAAACTGTCAAATGCTATGTGCGGATTGCAACCGGCGCAAGAGCAACATATAAGTCACAAGCCACAAATTACGATGCCATGAAGATATGAAAAGCGTAATATATGGTACAAAATAACAAGAGAACAGCCCGCATTTGATTAAATAACAAATGCGGGCTGTTGGGTTATAAATTTGCGTTCCCTCCGCAGACAAAATGCGTATAAATAGGTAAAAAGGAGCAACGTTGAGCTGCTCCTTTTTACCTATTTATACATGGTCTAATCACGATATTCTTGGGTTTAAATATTTAAACTCATCTGGGAAATCGATAACAGAGAAATCTACCTTTTTGGATTTGAAAGTCATTTCAGTATATTGCAGGTCGTCGATCGCTTTCCGATATACAGCTATAACTGTTGAATATCTACGGGTAATATCCCTGATATCCTCTTTTACAACTGTATTTGGAACATATTGTTTAAGTTTTTGATCGAAAATAAATCCCATGCAAGCAGAAGTGCTGCCGGCGAGTTTCTCAGTGACCAATCGAGGTTTGGTGGTATCGTAATCGCCGATCATATGAGCTTGAAGATATTTATTGATAATTCCCGGCAACACCTCTAACTTCATGTGAGTCGTACCATCATCCGAAAAGTCAAAATCAGTAGGACTCAACTTGTGATTAAGACACTTTTTGTAAAATGCATTCGCAAAGGGTCTGTTAGCCTTATCCCTTCGAGGCGCTTTCAGTCCTGTCAAATGCATGAAATTATTCCCATAGAATGAAAGCTCAACAAAGGAAGTCTTCTTTTGTTTGTCGATACCGATAAACAAAAGAGATCGACCAGCGAGTTCATTTTTATAAGCCTTAGCGCATTCCACGACTATGTTGATAGCTTCTTCTTTAGTGTATTTCTTCATATCTTTACGTACTATCCCTTTGTAATCGATAAAAAAAAGGGGAGACTGTAACACCGCAATGCCACTCGCCTCCGCCTTATATGACTGGTTTTTCTGTCGTCCGCCGACGATCAGTTCCTTCTGGTCATTGACCATTCTACTGTATCTCTATCGGGTTTTTCTGTTGCCCGCCAACTGCTCGGCCCAAAGTCCGGCTTCTGTTTCGGATTTTAGGTGCCAGTCGCACCAGAGAGATGACGCTCTCTTTCCACCTTTATTATATCTCGAACGGAGCAAAAAAGTCAACGAAATATGATTTGGCATAATACCCAAAAATACGCGTCTATATTTTGCATCAATTTCGTAAATTGCTTTTCACAACATCACCAGGCCAGCATGTATACTATTAAGAGAACTCTGGAATTGCATCGCTGAGAATGTTGCGAAATGTTGCGAGCGGGTCGTCTTGCTTCGAACTATAGAGGAAGATCCAATCATATGGGTGCCCAGCATAAAGCAACGGCAGGTCACAGCTAACCAGTATATGATCCATTTCGCCGACAAAGTTATCGTACCGTTCATATTCCGGGGGGGGTTTCTCGTCCAGTTTCCAATTCATTTGGAACTGGTAAAACTTCAAAAGTATAATTGCCTTTCGGATAGCATCATACTGCTGGTTTTTACCGTTCAATACATCGGAAAATAACTTCTTGCTCGGAAAGTTCTGCCGAATTACTCGCTTGAGCATAGCATCCTTCTGAAAACTCGGAAGATCCTTGGAATGCGCATCAAAATCGAAGATGATCCATAACATAAAGTCTATGGATTTCACCTGCTTCTTCTGGAATTGCTCTATGCTTTCAATACCAGAGATCTTTGACAGCGCCTCTCTTACCACAAACCCACAAGCGGAATTATCTTGTGCAGAGGTCGCGCGATGCTGCTTTACCAGCTTTACCTGACTACGAAAGTATTCGGCATCTGCATCAGATCCTCGCACCTCACTCAGCAGCTTATCCAGCTGTTCCCGAGCCGAATAATTATTGACATAGAACCGGCTGCGGTTTTTAGAGATGTACTGAAGCAGCTCTGCATCATCACGGAACTTCATGACCTCTCGTGCCAGTTCAGCGGTATAGGGCACCTCGTCATCCGGATCTGGTGCCGCAGACGCAGCCGGCAGCTGCTCAATCATTTCGCGTGCATGAGAGTAAGACTTACCGGTATGCAGACAATATGCAAAAATTGCTTCGCTCGCATCTCGGCAGTTGAGAACTCGGTCAAAGCACACATGCTCGAACAGATATTTGACCTGCTCAGAGTTAAGATGTAATGCAAAGCATAGAGCGATGACAATCTTTCGACTGTCTTTCGTATGGTCTGGGACGGTTTTACCATCAAACCAGTCGAATATGGTTTGGTGTGTAACATCGAGGCCTATGTCGTGCAGCGCCTGTATTACAAAGGCAGCCTTATCGGTCGGCGTATCTTTCCCTGTATAGCCTGCGTTCTTCATGAGGAATGTGAGGCTTTCAGAAAATGGCCGAAATGTTACTTCGGCAATGTCTTCATCTTTGATAGGCATTTCATCGAACAACAATTCATTGGAAAGGTTGTTCTGATGCTTATATGTGTAGGAATGGGTCATTGGTGTATGCTCCTTCCGAGGTTAAATACTCTAGGATACTCCCATTATACCACAGAGAATGGGAATGGAACAGGGTAGAATATTTGGTATATAAATGGTATAATCACATTGAACAAGCGAGGTGTCGTCTATGGATTCAAGAATTGCATTAAAGAAACAAAGCGTACTCCATTTGCCGGACTTGAAGGACTATACCATCCTTCAGGAGATCGGTCGCGGTGCATCCTGCATCGTGTATGATGCGCAATACATATCTTCCACTGGGCAACCACGGCCGGTGCGTATTAAGGAGTGCTATCCATATGCAATTCCAGTTACGCGTCAGGACTCGGGACAGCTGTACGTCGCCGAGCAGGACGCTACTGAGTTTGAAGAAGCGGAGAGTTTGTTTCGTAATTCATTCCAGGTGAACGGATACCTGATGAATGAGACAGGTCTTACAAACTCAGTCGCCCATATGTACGATCTGTACGAGGCCAACAATACCCTGTATGTTGTGATGGACTACCAGACTGGCAACAGCTACGACAAACTGACGGACTCATCGCCTAAGCAGGCGATACAGCGCATCCGTTCCGTTGCAACGGTATTGCAGAAGTACCATGACGCCGGGTATCTATACCTCGACATGAAACCAGAGAACATACTGCTGCTCCCAGAAACAGACGAATTGGTAGCTCTGTTTGACTTCGACTCCACAGTAAAGAAGCAGGATCTGCGGGAAGGGAAGTGCTGCCGCATTTCGTATTCGCCAAATTACTGCGCCCCGGAGCTGATGCAGTATCGCCTTGAGCGGATCAACGAAAAAACGGACATTTATTCTGTAGGTGTAATGCTATTCGTTCGGTTGTTTGGTCGAACACCCACTATTGAGGAATGCCGGCACAATGCGAAGTTCGATATGGATCAGCTGAAGGAGAAGTACGCTACCTATCCGCCGCGCTTTTTTACACAACTCGCAAACTTTTTCCATCACACCATGGTCTCTACCCAAAGCATGCGCTGTGACTCCATGCAGCAGGTAGTAGACCTCCTGACCAATCTCATTGAAGTCTGTGTGCCCGATGCGGTATATGTGAGAGACAATTTCACTTATCATAATAGCTGCTTCGTCGGCCGTGAAGAAGAGCTGGAGACCATTCACGAATATCTTCAAGAGTCTCATGTGGTATTTCTTCACGGTGTTGGTGGCATCGGTAAAACAGAACTGGCCAACCGCTACATCCATACTCATCGCGCCGATCTGCAAACGGTTGTTGCTGTCCGCTTCAGCGGGAGTATACGCCAAACCCTGCTGAACGAAGTAAAACTCGAGCATTTCAAGCGAGAAGAGAACGAGGAAGATGATGCGTACTTCAAACGTTTTCTCGAACAGATGAAGTGCTGTTTGACTCCTGACGATCTGTTCTTATTGGACAACTTTGATGTTGAGAAAGACGACGACCTGGAGCCGTTGCTCCAATGCCAGTGTAAATTCCTTATCACCACTCGAGAAGACTACAGGGATTATGATTACCGACAGATGGACGTAGGAGCTATGAAGGACCGTTCTACTCTCCAATCGCTGTTTGGCTACTATAATGACACGGAATATACCGAAGACCAGTGGGATACACTCTATCGTTTGTTTGGGTTTGTAGACTTCCATACGATGATGATTGCTTTGCTGGCAAAGTACCTGCGTATTACGCAGGAGTCTCCATACGAACTCTATCGTAAAATGCGCAAAGCCGAGGGCTTGACAGAGCTGGATGATACGAATATCAAACAGAGGAAGGACCGTCAGCTGCGGCCGCAGAGCGTAGAACGACACCTGCTGACCCTGTTTGATTTGTCTGGATTTACTGAGTCGGAAAAGACCTTGCTGCGCAGCTTGTCTCTCTTGGGAGAACTGGCTATTGATCAGGATGCTTTCTTGGATTGGATTGGCATGGCGGATGAAGAGACCTGTGCTGAAGCTCTGGTGCGGCATGGCTGGATTCAGAAATACGGCAATAAGATTATGCTGCACCAGATCATCCTTGATCTCGTGTATAACCATCTGGCGCCTAATGCAGAACATTGCAACCAGCTGGTAGAGACAATGGCTGGTTAAGCGGAAACCATCGACGGCTGTAACTACACGGAAAGTTCTGTACGTCGCCGTGTAATGCAGATGTTTAATGCCCGCATCTCCGGAGATACACCAGCTCTGATCCGCTACTATATGCAATATACCGAACATGTATCGAGACGGTGCGAGATTGTAGAACGCTGCTTAAATCTATGCCTGAAAGAACCTGCGCAATACATCGAGGAAATAAGCAAGCTCTATTTATACCAAGCAACGGAGTCCTCATCGGATATTGATATAATTGAATACATGGATAATCCGGAGAAACAGTCCGAGCTGCTGCAAAAAATATTCGATAGTCTTCAGGCATCTACAGACTATGCAGAGCAGTGCGTTGAAACACCGAACGATATAGCTCGTTTCAAACTCAATCTGGCGGAATATGCACAAGGTGCTATTTGCGGATTGGAATCGACTTACACCATGGACGATGAAATACTGGGGCAGGGATATGATTTCGTAGAACAAAAATACGATGAGGCCGTAACATATATGGAGAATAACCATGTAGATCAGGCCCTTATGGAACGAGCATATGAAAAAATATCGCTGTTTTTCGCGGAAGATGATTATACCCAGATGTATCGATGGGATAATCGCCGAGATCCCTCGAAGAAGCTGCACTATGCTAAATTATATCATGCTCTTAATAAGCCCCCCGATGATGGTGTATGGATTTGTGATAATCATGAATTGGAATACACGGAGATTGCGACCCAAGCGATGGCGAGTGGCGATTATAAAACCGCTGCTGAATGCTTCGATCTTATAATCGAAGCTGGAGAGGAGGATTTTTGTGATGCTTTGCAGATGGCTGATTGTTATCTAAAGGTTGGCCGTTGGCATGATGCACTTAAGATGCTCACACAGGATCTCAGAGAGTACCTGCCTAAAGGCGATAAACAGTATCGAAAGATAATCGACCTCTGCCTCGAGCACGGCGATTTGGTGAAAGCTCAAAATTATTGTTTGAAGTTCATTCAGAGCGTGGACTGGAAAAGGAAGAGAGTGGACTTAGAAGAATGCAGCGAATATACCGCTCTCTTAGCCAGCCTTTACTGGCATTATTCAGAATTGTTGACGAACAAGGAAGAAAAAAAGCACTACCAGCAGATGGCAGAAGACATTTATTTGCAGCAACCACTTCTTGCAGATAAAGAGGGGATGGCGTATTTCTTCTTGAAATCGGCGTTACAACCGGGGGAGAAAACAAACTGGGCTCGATTGCTTCAGTCTGTGAAGCTGTTCAGTAAATCGAGAGATGAGGATATGATTACCTACACGCTTAACCAAGTGATAGATCAATCAGCACCACTCCCGAGAGTTGAGCAAAGGGCTGCTGTCATGTTACGCGCCTTGGACTTCTCTTCGGAGAATGAACTGTTGCCTGCATTTACTAATATTCTTAAAATCATCGGGGAATATCTTCAGGACAATACGCTTCAAACCCCCTATCTGCGTGCAAAGGTACAGGCGCATATTGCCGCTAGTATGGATGACAGCTTCCCTTGGGAGATCCAAAAACAATACAGAGAACAATGCGATTATCGCTTGCTTGGTCAAAAGGATGAACGACGCGGAAACCGGGGTTATGCCATCGAGCGCTGGCTTCATTACGCAGAGGCTTGCTTTAATGAACAACCGGAAACTTCTCTGTATTGCTATGAAAGGGCGTTGAAACTCTGGGCACCATTGATTGATACGACGTCTGATCTCTCAACGAGAGATTTCATAAGCAATATTTTTTACAAAGTGAATATTTACGTCCTGATGAATGATCTCGTGGAAGCATCTCAAGAATTGGAACGCATTGAGAGGTTACTCCAATCCTACCGGGCATCGGGCATTAACTCTAATTGGCGTATAGATCCAGAATACATCGCTAAGTCGTTGGCTGAACAGTGGGAAGAATGCCAGCAACCGGACCGTGCTTGTCGAGCATGGATGTTGCGAGCCCTTCTATTAGTGGAAGATGAGGATGTTCGTTGCACGATACTTCCCGAATTGATGACGTATGATAAGGGGCAGTTGCAGGAACGCTTCATCCAGTTGCTGCAGAAAGCATGGGATGCTGACACTCTGGACGAAATAGTCTCTTTTTGTGAAAAAATATTTTCTCTTACTGTTGACACAGAGCCGAAGCTACACTCCGCTTGTGAAACATTTTTAAAACATAAACGCAACGATATTATTGATTTTAAGGAGGATTTATAACAAAATATAGAATTAAAAAATAGTTCCTTCTCTTCGCAACGCAAGGTTGCTTTTCACAACTTCAAAGGGCGACTGACTTATACTTAAAGCACAAACAAGAGAAAGATTAGTCCCGAAAAGGAGTGAGAATCATGAAGATTCGCGTTGCAGGTTTCATCAAAACAAGTGCCGGTGACGGCCCGGGTATTCGTAGCGTCCTGTTTTTACAGGGCTGTCACCGTAATTGCCCGGGCTGCCACAACAGCAAGTACAACACCCCGGACGGCGGTACGCTTTGTGAGTTGGATTGCGTAATCGCATTCCTGCTGGAGCATTGCAAGAACCGCAAACTGACGATATCCGGCGGTGATCCGCTGGAGCAGTACAGCGTCGTCTTGAAACTCACCACCGAGCTGAAGAATCGTGGCTTTGATATCTGCTTGTACACCGGCGCAGAAAGGTCGGATGTTCCGCAAATCTTGATCGACAATCTCCACTATTTGAAAACCGGCCCTTTTAAGCAGGAGTGCCGTACTTTCAATAAGCCGTTTGTCGGTTCATCCAACCAGCAGTTTGAGGAAATTAGAGGAGGAACTTAATTTATGTCTATTTATAACAAGGAACGAGAGCTATCGAACTGCGAAGTTAACGCTTCCGCAGTCGTTGTAAATGCAGGCGCTGAGAGTTTGAAGGAAGCCCTGCGAGACGTGATCCCTCAGGAACTGTACGAACTCCATGCCAAGGGTCGGCTCCACATCCACGATCTTGAGTTCTACACGACCGCATACAACTGCATCGGCATCGAGGTAGCAGATTACGCAAAGGATGCCTGCGATATACATACAGCACTAAACCGTCTGTTTCGTGGCATTACAGAGCTGACCAATCAGCAATCTGGCGGTATCGGTGTCATGAATTTCGATGAAGGTCTGGCACGTTATCTGCAAGACGAAAAGGAATGCGAGCTGGTTCAGCACATGACGGATTTTCTCGAAAACCTGAACCTGCCACTGCGCAAGGGCTGCGAAAAGGCTTATGTCACTCTGAATTTCGGAACTGGCGTTTCGGCTGACAGTCAGCGTATCACTTCTGCTTTGCTCAAGGCATACGATAGCGGCAGCTACATCTTCCCGAACCTCGTATTTTGCGTAAAGAAAGGTATCAATCGTCGCGCTACTGATCCGGCTCATAATATGCTCAGAGAAGCTGCAAAGGTAACGGCACATCGAATGAACCCGACCTACTTGAATTTGGACTCAACGTTCAATAGGGCCATGCCACCTGAGAAATTTGGCATTATGGGCTGCCGCAGCCGTATCGCCGAGAACCGTTTCTCTGAAAAGGGTGCCCTCCATAGAGGCAACATTGCAGCGATTTCTATCAACCTCGTACAGCTGGCGCTTGAAAGCGGCAACAGCATGGAGTGCTTCCTGCGACTCATCGATATAGAGATGGAGAACGCAAAGAAGATTTTGCTTGACCGCTACGAGAAACTCCTGAAAGGCAGCGGCCTGAAATATGTACAGGAACATGCATTGTATCAGGGATCAGAGCAGTCTCACGCAGCCGACATGCTGAAAAACGGCACTCTTTCCATCGGTTTTATTGGTCTGTGGGAAAGCTTTTGCGTGCTGCATGACGATAACTCTCTGCTGTGTACTGAGAAGCACAAGATGCTCAACGTGCCGTTCGAGGTATTGCAGCAGTACGCACAGGAAGGACTACAAGTCATACGACATATGCGAGAGATTGTTGACCTGTTCGCCGAGGCAACCAACATGAATTTCTCGTTGCTGGCCTCCTCTGGAGAGGGTATCTCGGGTGTGTTGCCGAAGAAAACGAGTCGCCTTTATTCGACAGGAACGATCCTGCAGGATCTGACCTACTACACAAACTCGTTCCATCTTCCTGTGTATGTAAACATATCCGCATTTGAGAAGATCGAGCTCGAAGCTCCGTTCCACGAGCTGTGCAATGGTGGCCATATCTCATATGTAGAACTGGCTGAAGCCCCCATGGCCAACGGAGAAGCGATAGAGGATCTTGTGGAATATGCTTGCGAGAATAACATCGGTTATTTTGGTATCAACTACCCGCTCGATGAGTGCCCCTGTGGATACAGCGGAACCTTTACTGTCTGTCCGAAATGCGGTCGTGGCGGCAAGGATATTAAGCGCCTGCGCCGAGTTTCCGGATACCTGTCGGAGGAGAACAATATGTCTTTCGGCAAGCGTGAGGAACTGAAGCATCGTCGGCCAAATTGTGGACAAGTAGATTACAAAGGAGAGTAACAATATGTTCATCGCAATAGAAGGTGTAGATGGTGTAGGGAAGACTACGGTAGCCAGACTTCTTGCCGAACAGCTCCAGTGTGAGTTTGTCGAAAAGCCCTTTCACCTATTGCTGGATACGCTGCCAGTGGAAGATGCGTACGGCGTAATTACCAGGCAGGTTAATTCCTGCCCGGTCAATGTACGAGCATGGTTCTACGGAACCGGTTTAATGTGCTTGAGCGAACAGTATGCTGGACAAAACCTCATCACGGACCGATATTTGCTATCCAATTATGCGTGGAACAGCGCAGAGGAGAATAAGGTTCTCTTTGATGTGCTGGTCCACCAGGTACGTATTCCGGATATGACGGTTCTTCTCACAGCACCTCCAGGAATCATCACACAGCGCATTCGAGGACGTAATGCCACTGATCCCGACTTAACGAAGGTATTGGACAACCAGGAACGACTGCGCAAGATGCGGTATTTTCTGCAAAGGTATCGTATCCCATCCATGGAAATCGACACAAGCAACTGTACACCTGAACAGATTTGTAGGCAAATCGTCCACGGCGTACACCAATAAGTATGATAGCGAAGACCTCAATTCGTTTTGGGTAGAGGTCTTCGCTATTTTCTGATATAATATAAATATAGAAGCGTAATGGAGGTGTTAATGTGGAGAAGCTAGTTTGGAATGTTTACAGATGCCGCAATGGCAAAATCAAAGTGTATAACATATTTCAGCACAGTAGGTTCAGCGACGAGGTGAAGCAGCTCTTACTCCAGCACAAAACCAAAGATGAATTTGCTGAAGAACTGAAGAAAGCAACACTTTATTACTTCAATCGCAAAAGCGAATGGGAGGTTATTATTGAGCCGACCTTTGCTAAAGAACCTACTGAGACCATAATTGACGCCTATTCACAGATATCGAACAACTGGAATATCTTTGTCGATTATGTATGGAACGCAGTTCCTCGATGAGATTACAAAGATGGTTGGCCGGTAAGAATTATCGCAAAAGGAGATTACCCCATGAAGGTGTTTGTCGCAGGTTCGAAAAATATATCATCGCTCGATAGAGAAGTGCAGCGGCGCCTTTCGTCGATTTGTGAGAAGGGATATTCCATCCTGGTAGGGGATTGCTATGGTGTAGACTCACAGGTCCAGGAATTTTGTTTCCATAACAATTATCGAGATGTTTCAGTTTACGCTAACAACGGCCTCCCGAGAAACAATATCGGCGCTTGGCCCGTAAAAACCATTATTGTGACCGCCTCAGTTAAGGACTTCGAGTTTTACAGCAAGAAGGACGCTGCTATGTGCCGAGATGCGGATTATGGCTATATGGTATGGGACGGCCGCAGCAAGGGTACACTCCGAAATATTGCAGACTTAGCGGAACAGGGGAAGATGACGCTCATTTACCTTATGCCTGTTCGCAAAACCGTGCATGTTCAGAACAAAAAAGCTCTCGAGAAACTTCTATCGATATGTCCTGCCGAAACGAGAGCATTGTATTCGGAAATCGAGTTGCAGCCTACGCAAATCTCGTTGTTCGATTAGAGGGGGGAAGGCCCACGCATGATAACAATACCTGTAGGGTATTTGCATCGCAAGAATTCCATTGCTTTAGCGGTGGGAGTGTCAAATTGAGAGCCTACTTGGAGATTGACAAAAGAAGATTGCAACGCAAAAGAGCAGAGACAGATACTTCTGTCCCTGCTCTTATTTTTATCACTCAAATGACAAAAACGTGTTCCATGGTATGTCAGTTTCCGACATATTCCTCGGCAATCATACCATATTCCGAGCCACCAAGAAGAAACTCCATTCGTTCTCCGCTTTCTTTTTCGAACGTGGCAAAATACTCAGAGTCCGTTGTTGTGTAGAAGCAATATATTGTCGATTGCAAGAATAGCCCTCAGAAACCAAAATATTTGTTTCGGAGCTTCTTATTTGCGAATGCAGCATATAGACGTTTGATCTGCAAGCGACCTTCGTTTCCAAGAACATTTTTGTTGTCGAGATCGTTTGGCGAAACTTTTCTTACAACATCGCCGGCCGCTCGAATATCTTCCTGCTCGGAAAGCTGTTTGATAAGTTCGATGCCTGCTGCATATTCTACTTGCGAAAGGTGGTCCACAAACTCATAGAACATGCTCTCAATCGGCAGCAAATTATAAAAATATTTATGGATTTCAACGAGCATCTGCATAAAATCTTTGAATTGTGTGATTTGGTTTGACGAAGCGGAGATCTTTTCGACAATTTTCCGATGCCGAACTGCCAACTTCTTGAGCCAAGCATCAGTTTCTTCGGAAATTTGCACTTCGTCGGAACCGTCCCACCAATACAGTCGATCATCATCCGAGATGTAATATCTGGGCTTATCCTTCAGTTCATCAGGTGTACCCCAAAACGCCCACACACTGGTTTGCACGAGATAATCACAAGTGCGAATAGGAGGTACAGGCTCATCCATCCTTGCTTTACGCCAAGTCTGCAAATCTGTATCTGCATATTGAGCCATCTTCTCATCCCTATATACATCCACAGACAGCTCCGGCCACAGCTTTCGAAAAGGCGCCCCCTGTAACTCAGCAGCCAAATAGATAAATACCCGCGCCGGCATATGCAGCGTAAGTTGCGCGATCTCTTCAAACTCACCAGTAGTTTGGGCACGTTCTTCGTAATTCAGTTTGAGGAACTCCCATAAGCCCCTGCAGCTGTCCTTTCCCTTACCCTCAAAATACTTTTCCAATGCTACGCGGCAATTCAAAATATCAGCGGGGTAGGTGCCTGCACGAAGCGTTTGATCTTTAAGATGATGCGTACCCGAAGCTATATAAAGCAAATCAGCTACATCCGTGCTACATACTGCTTTACGCCAATGCGGGGGAATGATATCGTAAATATTTCTCGTTTCCACATCTTGATCAGGCCATATATTCGTTTCTATACAAGCCCAGAGATTTTTTCTCTTTCCGAGACCATACTGAGTTCCAAAAAGATGATTTAACCAGCCAATGGTTTTATCTGCTTCCACAAAATAACCATCATTTGTAGCCAAATAGTGTCTCGAATCATACAACTCGAATAACATCGTCGCAGCCCGCATGACATCATTAAACTCAAAGCTGCCAATCTTTCCGCTGCCCATGCGGCAACTCTGAGGGTCGAAACCTGCGTCTTCCCAATTTGAGTCCTCAAAATAGTTAAAGGCAAAGTCGAGTCTTCCTTGCATTTCACGGATAGGACGGAGGAGAGGTAACGATATATCCGAAAACTTAACATATTGGATATCCATCATGCCGCCAAAATCGAGGATCTTACGCATGCGCTGGATAAATTCTTCTCTTTTCTCCTGCGGTATATCTACCGGTGGATAATAAATAAAAGAGCCCATGATTTTACTTCACCTCCCATTAAAATCCGAATACGCACTTACGCTGCGTATCATTGGCCAGTAAGGAGCAATATGCCGAGGCCCTGACCGCATCTGCTTTTTGGTCACGATACGACCAACTCCAATATATAGCGAGTTCTCCATCCAATTCGGGGAGAGCTGCCGGCTCGGAATACAATATCTCTTGCAAAACGAGCAATGCCTTTCGCCATTCCGGTTGTTCCTTGTGGCTTAGAATATTGGAGACAAAAGACTCTTCTACAAATCAACATTTCCACATATCGGTCATATCTTCGAGTATATTCCCGAGAGTTGCTTCGACATCCAGATCAGGATTATCTTTCATTTCAGAGATGCGCTGTTTCCATTCGGCGATATTCTGTTGCAATTCCGTCGACAAAGTGAGATTCTCTCCATCCCATAGTTCGATGAATTCATCCTGATTGTTTCGGCAGATAATTGGATAGAGGTCTGTGCGCTCCCATTTAGCGTCAGCCTCTGTCAAACACTCCTTGGCTACGATATAGTCATCATACACATCCATGCCAAATTCTTTCCATATATCATCAATGCTGCACTTTTCGATTGCAGCAATGCTGGCAATAAACACATATGCAGATACGGAAAGGGAACATTCCGCCAAAAATCCTTTTTCTCCGCTCTCCTTAGCCAATTCTTTTCGGTTCTCAAATGAGAGATGTACAAGGCTTTTAACGAATTTTATTACAGACGATTTGTTCGCTATATATTCTTTCCGCAAAACATTATATATTATTATGCGAGCCCGCCGAGTTGGAAAGGACTCTCCAACCAGTAAAGACCGACAGTTTATATAGGATCTTGATTTGCTTTCCAACTCGTAATCACAGCCATCGTAATCCAAAAGAAGATCCAAGCATGCATCCAACTCATGGCCCCAAAAATGATCAAACTCCTTCGTCTGCAATGCCATCGCCCCCTTTAACTTTGCTCCTTTTCCGTCAGGAGTTTGCCGCAGGGCAATCAGCAATCTGGCCAGATTTTCACGACCACGATTCCAAATCTTACGATTGAGTAGCGTACTGAGTAATGCCATATACCCGTACACCTTCATGATATTTTCCCCGTGCATGACATATCCGCTGCCATTGCTATAGCTTTCCTGCAAAACAAGGATCAAATTCATAGCCACACCATACTCGTTGCCGCCCCGATCCTCTACTTTAAGGGTGCAGTCGTTGGTATTATACGTAGCGGGCTTACGTAGTTTCTGTTCAAAAATAGAATAGTCGAAGGTCACAATTCCATTTTCATCAGGGTAGGGAAGAGTTGTAACGGTTACTTCTTTATTTCCTACTAAGATCTCTTTTGTTTTTCGTATTCCACATTGCTTGAGAATTTCCAACACGTCGGCATTGAACTGCTCCCGCTGTTCTGCCGGGACATTCACTTTCCCAGAATACCAATACTCGTTATCCACTATTAGCACCTCCTCGGCGATTTATTTTTGAAAAAGCCCCCGCAAGAATGCGAGGGCTCTCACGAACTGAGCTATGATTTTCTCTTAGACATGGACGACAGTGAGCATACCCATACCATAAGCCTTCTCGCGGCCGATACCGTCCGTGAGTGCTTTACGGAACAGATCAGCATCCGTTACCTGAAGAATACCTTCGTAAGTAACAGCAAGGAAGGATACACGATTATGCTGTTCACCCTTGGTGAAGCCATACCACTTCTGACCAGTGATTGTGAACGAGTTTTCGTCTACGGCAAAACCGTTCTTCGAAGCCTTCATCTTGAGCCATTCAATCTGCTCGGCAACAGAGCAACATGCACGGAGAGTTCCTCGTACATTAAGGGATCCTTCGGGCTTAAATGCCTTTGCAGGGCATGCCGTAAGGCGGAACTGCCATTCCGTTTTATTCTCAATACGATGCAGAAGCTTCGTATAATCACAAACCTGTCCCTCTACACCGGTGCCAAACTGTGCACTCATATTTTCAAAATTCGGGCGGTCTGGACTTACCATAAGAAGATACAGCTTGCCATTCAGAGAGTCAATACGCCACAGCTTACGAGTGCGCTCAAAGGGAAACGCCGACTCAACAGCGCCATGAAGTTGGTTCAGCTTGGAAAGAGCCTGCATGGTATGACGATTGTGCGGATCAAGCTCTACTCTCGATAAATACATGTTATTCTTCACCTCCATCTTCAAACGCCATTTCAGCGAACGGGTCATGGTTACTCATTTTAATCTGCGGGAAAACCACGTTGCCGAGATCCTTCAACATATAGGAGTCATATTCTCTATGCTCCGGATTGAAAGAAATCGGACGTGCCCCCTGTACCTGTCGAGCAACAGCATCATGCGGCGCCTTGGAGCACTCTACAAACAGTCGTGCAACTTTATCGCGTGATGTACGTCGCCACAGAGTGTCCTGGCAGGCTTCACTGCGCAGGGTCTTTTCCAAATCGGTGTTTTTAACTCCCAGTACAAGAGGAAGGGTAGGCGGGCAAGCACGACGTCCTAACGCAAGCGGATGTGCCGGCTGATTGAGCGCCTTTTCAAGGCGCTTAATCAGCTTCTCATCTTCACTTTCCAGTCCTACGAGAAAGACCGCGTCCGACAGATACTGTCTGTAGGTAACATATCCAGCACCTTTTGCAGGATGGACCGTGTGAAAGTCTTTCACAATCGTTCCGGGACGATCTACACGGATACCCATATGCAATTTGGAGTCCAAAAGATGAATGGTCTTATCATCATCTCGCGGACAACCAAGCGCAGCCATCAGCAAGCCGATAACTCCGCTCTTAGTCGGTTCGGTATGTGTGCGCCGGATGTCGAACTTACTGGCTGAACCCCATGACTGCAGAGGTGCAGCCAAGCGAAGAACCAGTGTGCTCATACATTATCCTCCGCAACAACCTTTTCGAGCCAAGTCAGCATATCCTGCAGAGAACCCTTCTCGCCCATATCAGACAGACCTTCGCCGATAACAAAGGCCTGGTCCGGCGCCGGGGCAAAGGTCTTGTAGAGTTCCTGAGCATATTCACCCAGCTTCTTTACAGAAGGCTCTGCGAAGCCGCCGTTGCTTGCGGAAATCGGCTTTTCAAAAGCGCCGGCGAGGTTTACAGGCTGGTCATGACGTACAGTGATGTAGACGGCGTCCGGAACAGTACGGTTTGCAAAGGAGTTCTGATGGCCGGTCGGCATGGATACGATCATAGCCTTAACGAAACCGCAGAGAGCCTTGACAACCTCATCCTCACCCAGCGTTGCAGCCAGATCATTCAGGCTTACCGTTGCAAAACGATAAAGGGTAGAAGAGTTGTACTCAACAGTGCCGAGGTGGCGAGTTGCAGTAGCGCCTTCTTCAGAAGACAGTACGTCATCGACTGCGGTGAAGTAATCAAACTCAGTCTGTACGGCGTGAGTGGAAATTGCATGTGCGACCTGTACCGAAGCATCGATATTAAGTGAAGTATCGCTTGCAACCATGCGGCCGAAAAGCGCCATATCAATAGACGGATTTTCAGAAAGTGCCTTCTGGTACTTCTTCTTGTCCGTCTCTCCGGCAATGGCCAGCTTTGCCAGTGCATCTGCCTGTGCCAGACTCATGAAGAACATAGCAGCTGCGATGTTGTCCGCAGAGAGCTTGATGCCTGCATCCGTCAGAGCCGAGGCTGCCATCTTCTCTGCCTTTTCAACAGAAAGCGAGGGCTCCTCCTTCAGGATAGCGTCAACTACCAGCTTATGCACCATAACGGTGCGCTTGCCGGTGAACTCCTCACCATAAATCTCAGGGAACATCTTGCGCATAGCGTGCTTCCAAGACTGGGAGGACACACGGCTACGGCGTACGCCGCCGAACAGCGCGGTCTTCGGGCTGCCCATATCATCACGGTTTACGCAGCTGGGCGGTACGGTCTGGACAACGTGAATATCAACATACTTTGCTTTGTTCATGATCTTTTTGCATCCTTTCGGTTCTATATGTGTATTGTTCAAAAAACTTATTCGCTTTTGTTATCGGGAATGCGGTAAAAGTCCTGTGCCCAGCGAAGGCGCACGTTTGCTACCATATCCGGATTCTGGTACTGATAGAGGTCACGGGTCAGCGAGGCGTAATCCAGAGGGATATTAGCGCTGCGCAGGAAATAGACAATACGACGAAGGTGATAGCTTACACCGTTAATATCGGTGGCATAGGCCATCTGCTCAAAACGGCGCTGAAAGCGTTCGCGCTCATCTTCATCGCCCTTACAGTAGAGGCTGATCGCGCGACCAAGGGAATAGCCCTTCTGGTACATCGGGGAAGAGGAGGGGTCCTTACTCTGCTGATGAAGAGCAAAGAGCGTCAGTGCGATATATACTGCCCATTCTTCCTGCGTGGGTTCACCCGTACGGGAAAGCCAGTCCTCGTTGAAATCATCAAAAATGATTCCCCACAAAGCCGGGACTTCACCGGGGCCATAGCCTACACCACGCCGCAGATTTGCAAGAATCGCCTTGCTGCCGTTGCCCGGAAGGGACAAGATGTGATAAATACGTTTACTGGTCCAGTCAGCCAGCTGCTGTGACCGGCTTTTGGGAAGATTGTTTTCGCTCACGAATTTTCTCCTTTTTGGGATATGTTTTGAAAAGAAATGCTTTGAACCAGGCCAAAGCCTCAGGCGCGGAATAATGCTGCTGTTTGATCTTGCTGCCCGACTTTACATTAACTGTACGGCCAAACAGTGCCTTGGGCGGTGCGTCAAATACGAGTTCATCGCCCAAAGAGAATGCGATTTTCTTTAACTGCTGATGCCATTCTTCGGTCTTTACATCAATATCATCCTTTTCCGGATCAATCGACATAAGCCACTGAGTAAACGGTTCAGACAAATTAAAGTACCACTGCTCCTTGGCAAGGTCAGCAGGCCCGCTCGTATTGGATGTACTTCCGCCGCCGGCAACGTACAGATTGCCTGCCAGCAAACCAACTCGAAATGCCATCTCTTCGCACTTTCCGAGTTCGTCCATAATACGATTTCTCCATGCATCATTCATTTTCTTAAGCAGGGAAGAATGAAATAGCAGGTTGCTCGTTATAACGTCTGTGACGCAACTCTTCATGCTGATATCGTATCTGTTGCCGACTCGTACAAACTGAATGATATCATCCGAAGAGATGATTCCTTTTTCCTGAAGCGTACAAATCCACTCTACAACACCCGGACGCTTAGAGGTTTCTGAGGTATTATAGAAAACACCGATATCTCGCCACATCTGTCGATCAGCAAAATGTGCCAACGGATAGAAGTAAGCGGCCTGCTCCTTCTTTGCCGGAACATAACGCCAAACAGTCATCTGCTCCGTAAATGCGTTCTGTCCGTCAAAGGTGTCTCCGCAAAGGATAGAATATCCGGTAACGAAACCCTTCGCGCGCTTAAGCAGAATCAGTCGGGGGTGGAAAGTGTAAAGAGCAGCAGGTTCAGCCGGCAGAGGAATTTTACGAAGCTCAAGACTACGCGGCTCCTCCAACTCCCAATCAGGGGTCGGTTCAGGCCAAGGCTCACGGCCATCCTTCAACAAAGTGAGGTTCAACATCAGGGTTTCGAACAGCGTTTCCCCCTTTGCGTACACCAGACCAAGTTTTCCAAGCCATGCCACCGTAATAGTAGCTTCACGCTGATCCTTCGGAATATGCGGCTTCAACGCTGCATCATCAAACCCATTGAGAGATAACAGCCAACGAGCCGCTTCGTCATAAGGAATCTTCTCTTTGCCTTCACCGGCACGGCAAGCAAAAAGGCGGGGTTTACTTCCGCTTTCGCTTATTTCACCAATGAACTTCGGCGTACCGCAATCCGTACCATTGGCTGCGCTGATCGCCTGCATAAAAGGACGCTCGGGATGGAAAAGCCAAAAACGCTCATGCCACTTATTGAGGTAGTCAATAATGGGCTGCGGCGGGAAAATGCGATTTGCCCATAGTGCATCCCAACGCTCCAGTGCGTCATCTTCGGTCTCAAGGGGAGCCGGCTCACCGACTTCGTTCACTCGATAAAAAACCGTCATAGTAACAGCAAGCAGCGTTCGCAGAATGGCAACATCCTGTGTAGGCATTTCACCTGCGAGTCCTGAGAACTCGTGTGCTCTCAAAAGAGCATCTTTGAGAGAAACCATTTCTCTTTCTCCGTCAAGACGGTTAACCCGAATCCACGGCTCATCGATCAAGTTAAACTCTATTTTCTTCATGATTGTTTATCACGCCTCCTTCTTCTTTACGTAAAATCCAAACTGTGGGGAATACTCAAATGGAATATTCTGAATTTTGATGCCTCCGTCTTCGTTCAAAACGAGGAATACATCTCTTTTCAGAGGGCCTCTCCGCTGCCACTCACTAAGAAAAGCCGATTTGGCAATAATCTCTTCTGTGAAATCCGAGCGGCAAAGCCATCCAGATAAACGTATACGCTGCTTGCTGATAATCTCGCATTCAGACTTACTCAGCTCAAATGCAGGATTGAACTGCTTGTTGGGGTTATGGAATGCAGCGATCTTACCGTCTTCATCTTTCTTCAGTAAAATTGCATCTACAAACGATGTGTTTTTAGATATAACGCTCCACCGCAAACTCATTTCTGTGTTTCCGGGCATTGCACCAATAATGCCATTGATCGTACTAAAGAAACGGCTATACTTAGGTGCAGTCAGCAAGAATGCATTACTGGGGGACAGGTAGTCGGTAACGTACTTGTCCCAGATCATCTTATCATCCATCGGCAGCATGTCTACATCCGGAGGAGTAAATGCTTCCTGCATAAGATGTGGGATGTCGTTGGGAAAGGATATACTATCGGGCAATATCTCTAAAGTACGATGTGTTGGCCATTCGCCATAAACGTAGTTGGCTTTTTTCTTTGGCGGTTCAATGACTACACAGCGAGGAAATGCCATCAATCCGGATCGAGATCTCTCGTATCGATGTATATGAGAAAGCCCCCTCAATAACAGGTCCATCGGGCAAGTGTCCATAAAGAGTTGGTCAAAGTCCACATCAAGGTTAGAGAATAGGCTTTGTGTGCCAACGATGATCGCTTTATCTCTGAATGGTGATGTAGATTTTTTTCCGGCAGCATCCAGAACCTTCACTTCTTGCCTATAAAGATCTTCAGCCAAGAAGCGTTCATGATAAAGAATTACATTTCTATCAGGGCATTCCTCAGTCAGTTTCTTTGCTGTATCCTGCGCGTCATCTATACTATTGAGTATGACGCCAATACATCTGCCAGCCATTGCACAGGACTGAATATTGCTGATATAGGAATCTCTCGAGACTCGTTCAATCGGAATGTCTTTCGACGGAAGCAACTCATCCAGCCATGTCTGCTGAATATGCATTCCATCTGTCCATGTAATCAGAGGATAGGAAAGATTGCTCTTCCACTCATCATCAGGGAGAACGATCTTCTTTTTACTGTGCGACAATCCTTGCAGATATGCTCCTATCATTTCAGTACGTCTTTTAAGCGGCAAAGAAGAAGACATAATGATTACCGGAACTTCATATTCGCCCAGCCATGTTAAGCTGCGGTTCAAAAAGAGTTGCATATGCGTATTGCACAGCTGTACTTCATCAATGATAACCACTTTACCTGACAGTCCAAGATGATGGAGCATTACATGCTTGCTTTGCAACGACATCATAAGCAAAGGCTCTATGCTCTTTGCAGAAAAAGGAGCTAACATCTCTTTTTTCACGTTTGCGAACCAATTCTGCGCAGATAAGCTATCGTCGTTGTTTTCAGAAGGGTATGCAATCCTCGCTTTCGCCTCAGCAAATGCTTCATGTGATACTGTATCTATCGGTAATCCATAAAACAGCCCGCGACATCCGACCTTTTTCGCCAAAATTTCCGCAGCAGTTACGGCCGCGTCAGCTACTTTGTATTTAGCAGGAGCCTCAACGATAAAAATACCGGGATGTGTGTTTTCTTTTACAGCAGAAATAAGCATCTGATGAACACCGTTAGTCGCAGGAGCCTGCTGCGCCAAATATTTTCCGGTATCTCTGTAATCCCATGTCGAGTCCAACCCAAGACGCTCACATACGCTATCAACTCTTAGAGGGTAGTTGTCAGCATCTCCGCTATCCTCGATGGAGATTAAGGGGAAGTAGTGTGTATCACTTGCAATCCAGTCGCTCATTATAAGCAATCCGGTAAGCAATATTTGGTTTGGCATAGAGATATTCGGAAGTTCTGCTACTGAACGGAAACCACACATCCTTAATGCGACTCCGATAAACTCTTCCCAATACTTCTCCCATTCAGGAGCAGAGAGATTACCGAAGAAATTACGCGGACTTGCGTCAAATTCAGACTCAGCACCGGAACTTTGAGGTACTCCATGATGTGCGCCCACAATGGCAGCAATCGAAGGAGGAAAACCGTATTTCAAAAGGATTGCTTCTCCGGCGCGAGCGTGCGATAGGGGATAGCCTGAACGGCATGCAATTTGTTCTCTTCTTAAAGGACAGAGCTCATATCCCGGAATGTTATCACGAATAGATGACTGGAACAGAGCTGTATGCATTCCGATATCATTTATCAATGCCAACAGTCTGCAAAGTCCAGCCAGCGTTTTCCTGTGACCAGCCATCGACTGAGTTAAATGTCGCACCGTATTTTCTGACAGCCATTTCTCTACCAGATAATCCATAACACCGGCTGTATCCAAAGCGTGCATCCAAACCGGCAAGTAGAGTTCTTCATTTTCGCGGTCCGTCTTAGCGGCAAAACCATGGGAGGCCTGTATCAGTTCCTGTATGTACATGTGTCACCTCCTTCATAAAGCTATAAAACCAAAACAGCATGAACGCTCTTTGTTGCAATTATAGCACGCATGGCCTCATAGGGCAAGAGAAAAATTAAGGATATATGTCCTCGTCCTGAAAATCGATAATAAGCCTTTTACCCAGTGCCCGGGCAAACTCCTGCAAAGTCTCGATACTTGGATGTACAACTCCGTTTTCGATATTGATGAGTTCTTCCGGTGTTAATCCGGATCTTTCAGCCAATTCTTCCTGAGAGATATCCTGTTTTCTGCGCTCATATATAATGAGTTCTCGAATCTCTCGGTAAATATCCCGAGGAGGCTCCTCGGGTTCCAACTCCTCGAAATCTGCATCTTGCGTATCTCTCGAAAATGGTGGGAAGGTTGACATTTATACCATCAAACGTTATGATATAAACAACAGGACTCCCCACACCTCTTACTGATGTGTCCCAGGGGAGACATTCTCAATCTTTTCATATTTTGTGTCTTTACCCCGCGTAAGCGGGGGTGTACCTATGTCCAATGCATTTTCTTTCATAATAACTACCTTTACCCCGCGTAAGCGGGGATCTATCCAGATAGGATGCGAATAGTGAGAATAATGCAATTTCACCCCGCATAAGCGGGGATGTCCCATGCCTTGGACGCCCCTACCGTAATTTTGTCGAATTTTCCCCGTGCAAGCAGGGTTCCCAAACTAATTGTCAAACAGCGTAAGCAGTTGCAATCTTTTATAGAGTATGTTATTATATTTCTATAAAAGTCTCTCTTTTTCTCTTTGCGAGAATGTCACTCTCTGTTCTCTTTTGGGAGAACTGTTTCTAAATATGTCTACAAATCCGCTATCAGATTTTATTTTCTGGTGGCGGATTTTTTATATAAATTGTATAATAATTGCAAATGTCCAAGTTGGTCATTTGCCGCGAAAGGAGTTTTTCTTTATGTTCACCCATCTGCACGTCCATACCGGTTATAGTATTCTGGATGGACACAGCCGAATCGACAAACTCGTCAACAAGGCTAAAGAAATGGGTCAGTCGGCACTTGCCATCACTGACCACGGATACATGTATGGTGTAATACCGTTTTACAATGCTTGCACCAAGAATGGCATTAAGCCAATTCTCGGTGTGGAGTTGTACACAACAGAGGATATTACCTATAAGTCGTCCGAAAATCGTCATGCCGGCCATATCGTTCTGCTCGCAAAAGACCAGCAGGGCTATATCAACCTTCTGAAACTGGAAAGCATTGCTGCAACAGACGGTATGTATTATCGTCCCCGCGTAGATCTTTCGCTTCTCCAGAAGTACCATGAAGGCATCGTATGTCTTTCCGGGTGTATTCAGGGTGATGTTCCTCAGCTGCTCTTAAAGGGCGAAAAGGACAAGGCCTATGAACTGGCGAAAAAGTATCACGAGATCTTCGGTGATGACTACTACATCGAATTGCAGTATCATGGCCTGACAGATCAAAAAGCGGCCCTGCCAATGCTGATTGCTCTGGCTCGAGACCTCAAAATTCAGATGGTGGCAACAAATGACGTCCACTATGTGAATAAAGAAGATGCGGAGTCACAGCGAACTCTAATGGTGATGAATATGAAAACCACCATTGATGACGAAACAGCTGTTGGCTATGGCAATCCGGATCACTGGTACATGAAGAGCGAGGAAGAAATGCATGCGATCTTTTATGCATTTGCTCCTGAAGCTATTCAGAATACCCAGGTGATTGCTGATAAGTGCAACGTCACCTTGAAGCAGGGTGAGTACCATCTCCCCAAGTTCCCGCTGCCTGACGGCGTAACAAGTAATACAGTCTTCTTCCGAGCACTGTGTAAAGCAGGACTGGAAAAACGCTACAAAGGCTCTGCTGATCAGCATCTTGCACAGTTGGAATACGAAATGAATGTAATCGAAACCATGGGCTTCATAGATTACTTTCTGATTGTATCCGACATCATTACCTATGCAAAGCGTCACGGTATTCCTATCGGTCCGGGACGCGGCAGTTCTGCCGGCTCTATTGTTGCATACTGCATGGGTATTACGGATATCGAGCCAAGCCGCTTCAGTTTGGTTTTCGAGCGTTTCCTGAACCCAGAGCGTATCACAATGCCTGATGTTGATATTGACGTATCTCCTGAAGGCCGAGAGGAAGTCATTGCTCACATTATTGAGATGTACGGTGCAGATCATGTTGCTCGTATCATCGCTTTCAGTGAGTTGGCCGCCAAGGGCGCCGTTCGAGATGTGGGCAAAGCAATCTGTGCTGCACCTACTCTGATCAACACCATCAGCAAGCGCATCCCGGCAGGCCCGGGCATTACCCTTCGCGACCTTTTGGATCATGACCATACTCTCAAAAAGATGTATGAGGATGATCCGGAAGCGAAGCGCCTGCTGGATATCAGCATGAGCGTTGAAGGTCTGGTTCGGCACACTACCACCCATGCCGCTGGTATTGTTATCTCTCCTGAACCGGTTACCAATCTTATCCCGGTGCAGAAGGATCGCAATGGACATGTCATCTCTCAGTTTGATATGGCAAGTCTTGAAGCTGTCGGCATGCTGAAGGTAGACCTGCTGGGTTTGAAGACACTCGAAGTTCTGGATCATGCTCAGAAACTGACGAATGAACTTCACACAGAACTGACGACCTCTCTGGATCTCACCAAACTCAAACTGTCTTCTCAGGATGTTTATGCCATGCTTTCCAAAGGACAGACAGCTGGTGTGTTCCAGCTTGAGTCGGCCGGCATGCGAGACACCCTGAAGAAACTGCAGCCGACCTGCATCGAAGACCTCGCTGCGGTTATCGCGTTGTACCGACCGGGTCCGATGGACAGCATTCCAAAGTTCATTGAGAATAAGAACAACAAGGACCAGATCCAGTATCTGATTCCTCAGTTGGAGCCTATTCTGAAAGACACATACGGAACTATTGTTTATCAGGAGCAGGTCATGGCCATTGTACGTGAAGTCGCTGGATATTCATTCGGTAGAGCTGATCTGGTTCGCCGCGCAATGTCCAAGAAGAAGCACGACGTAATGGAGCACGAGAAAGATGTCTTCATTAACGGCTCGCTGAATGCAGACGGTTCGGTGGATGTCGAAGGCTGCGTACGTCGAGGCATTCCTGCTGAAATTGGAGAGCAGATCTGGGCAGAAATGGCCGATTTTGCTTCGTATGCATTTAACCGTGCACACGCTGCCTGTTACGCTGTTATGGCGTATCGCACCGCATTTATGCGCTGCTATTATCCCCACGAGTTCTTTAGTGCACTGCTGACTAATAGCATTGATGACAAGACCGAAAAAATGGTAGGTTATATCAATGACGTTACCAACATGGGCATTAAGGTCCTTCCGCCAGATATCAATACCAGCGAGGTATCGTTCTCGGTAGAAGGGGATAGCATTCGATATGGTCTCCTGGCCATTAAGAATACAGGCATAACGATCTTGTCGGAGATTGTTGAGGAACGTAAGATCCATGGTCCATATACTGACCTGCAAGATCTTGTCGAGCGCAACATCAATTCTGTCAAGTCCAACACACTGGAGGCTCTTATCAATTCTGGTTCGTTTGACAGTTTCCCGCATAGCAGAGAAGAAATGCTTGCGATTCTGCCGGCCATCACCAAAGCAGCTGCTAAAGCCCGCAAGAAAATGGCCAAAGACCAGATGGCTCTGGACTCTTCGTTCTTTGCCGGTATGAGTGACGACCCAGCATTCCACTTCCCAAGAGTTGAATATCCTACTGATGTTACTCCAATGACCATGTTGGAGAAACTGAAGATGGAGCAGGCGGCAACCGGTATGTTTATCTCCGGTCATCCGCTGGATTCATTTGCTGAAGAAATCAAGTTGAAGGCCGATACGCCTATCGCAAAGATTTCCGAAACAGATGACGGTAATCAAATCCGCGTTGCTGGTGTTGTTACAGCGGTACGCAAGATTACCACCCGCAAAAAGAGCCGCATGGCTTTCGTCACCATCGAAGATAAGACGAGCAACACAGATGTTACTGTATTTCCCAAGGCGTTCGAAGCGCATGGAGATCAGTTGACGGAAGGTGCTGTAGTTATTGTCTTCGGCAAGGTGGAGGATGGCAAGCTCATCGCGGACGGTATTTCGTTTATGTCCGATGCTGATGCAGCGGAGAACTAATAATAATTGCCCCACTCTCAAAGTTAGAGAGTGGGGCAATACACTATAAAAAGGAGATCAAGTATGAGTTACGCTTTTGATATGTCATTTGCTATGGCTGCCGATGAGAAAGAAGCATTTGTTCTCGCTCGGCACTACGTTGAGAAGTGCATGGAGAAGAAAAATGCAAGGAAGTTCATCGAAGACAACACGATATACATCCCTTCTATCCGATACAGCCACATAGAAAAAGCAAACAACATGGCAGATGTTGCAGATAGGTACTGGCTCGAAAATCTTTTCAAATTCCGCTTTCTGTATTGGCCGAAATATCAGCTATTAGGTCTTGTCGGATCCAATCGCATCGATGATCCCGCATTCCCGATGAGCATCTACTTTCAAAATTCCACAGATCAGAATTATGATTTTCAGGAGTGGTTGGAGGGCAGCATCCCGTTCTTTAAGGAACGTGTTGAGACCATTACAAATATGCCACAGTGTAAACTGTTCGATATATGCAAAGATTATTTGGACGAAGATACAGATCTTTCGAATCCAGAAATCGAGTTATATATGCGGCAGTCGGTTTTGTACGAAAACATTTTTTCTGCGTTGCAGCTTAACTCTTGGCTTTATTCCAGTGGTTCTGAAAAAGAGGCCCCATACATTCAATTTTCTCTAAGCGGTATTCTGGATATGTACGAAGCTTCTGTGCTGCACAATATTCTAAAAGACGTCAAAAAGACAATGGATTTGTCGGATGATGATGCATCGAACAATTAACTTTTATGGATGAAGGGGCGTTTAGCCCCTCCATTTACAATAATCTACTACAAAGGAGAAGTTCTATATGATTCAGAAACTCACCCCCGAGCTCATCAAGCAGTGGACCACTCAGGCAAATCGATGGAGACTCGATACCGTACAGGAATTCACATACGGTCCGTGGACTCTTCAGATCAGGCGACTGGGCAAGAAAAACGCGCCCCACCAGTTTGAGGTGGCAGGATATAGCGATTACACAGATTCCATGATGGTCCATCGCTACAAGTCCATTACAGACGCATTGCTTGCTGTAAGAAGCGGTTTCGTTGCGGATTTTCGTGCTACCCCTATCGACCGCGAAGCAGAAGGCCAAAACACGCTCATCTTCTATTTTGAGCGCGACGACGATCATCACGCTGTTCAGCATAGTGTGGTTATAAAAGGCATTCTGACTCCGGAGCAAAAGAAGGTAATCGAGGATTGTCTTGAGCAGGGAAAATATTTTGTCCCTGAGCAGCTCAATTTCTATGATCGCCCTGCTTCCGAACCGTTTCCGCGCTGGTGCGAATGGAGTACGGCTTATTCACTGACTACCAGGCAAGCTACTGTAGACATGTCCACAGAAGAGCTTGTCGCGCGTTTCCAGAAACTGCGTAACGGTTGGAAGTCCTGTGTATCGGCAGGCGGTGATAAAACGCCCTATTTATGCACTGCTTCCGAGGTACGAACTCGCACTGTCGTAGTTATGGCCAAAACCCATAACGAAGCTGCGGAGCGTGCCAAGCAGATGGTATCTGATAAGGAAATCAGCATGGACACACCGGATAGTTCTGCTGTATACGGGAAGAGCGTAGGCTTTGCAACTGCTGCCGACATTACGAGCAAAGAAGTCCTCTCGAACCCAAAAGATTAACCCCAAAAACCACTCATTAAAAGGAGATATTATATATGAATTATCCACGTTTATATCGTAATCATGTTCTCGAATGGCTCGATGAAGCCAACACTTGGCCTGATGGCACAACCAAGGAGTTTTCGTTCCGAAGCTATGGCCATATCTCTCTTGCTCTCCACGAGGATAATGCGCCGTTCAGATTTGAGCTCACATTGCATCACTCGTTTAGAACGGATGGTCAGATGACGTGGTGCTTCCGCAATATCGAGTCGGCGTTGCTGCAAATCTTTAATAACTTTGCAGTGGATCCGGCTACTCCTCGAGAATACGAGAGTTTGCAGCAGGCTCTGGATCATGCGCTGGAACTGGCTCCAGTCAAGACGTTGGTAACCTTTTTGACTCCAACTCTCGACACTTTACCGCCAATCCAGCGTGAGTTCTATTTTTTACTCGACAGAGCACTGTCTCATGAAGAACAGGAGATTATCCGTAATTCTTTGGAAGAAGGGAAATATTTTATCCCTGAGCAGCTTGGCCTCCCAGCGGTGAGCCCGGTGAATTATAAATCGGCAAGTTTTTCTTGTGCAGTAGAGATCCCGCTCCCAAAAACTCGGCCGCAAAACAAATGGTGTCAGTTGCTGAAAATGGAGATGCTTCCTTCTCCTCAGCATGGCTCTGCTGTATCCGCAGATGCTTTCGTCGCTCGCTGCTCTGAGCTGCAAAAGCATATTTCTGAAAACGGAGAACGTCCGTATCTCGTGACAGTACAAACAACAACATCCGATGATGCTGTTGTATGGGCAAGCAACCATCTTGAAGCGACAGCTACAATTCAGGAACTGTGCGATAAAGGCGATTACTGTCCTGATCCAGAGCACATCGTTAAGTGCGAAAGCTCTTGCATCGGCTATGCGTTAGATACTGACTTAACGGCGGAAAACAAATAATCTCTCCGTCAGTCTCTTGATAAAGAAGACATTTTCTAATATACTATTATCAAGTACATATAGGTGTACAAAAAGGGAGTAAACGCAAATGATTAAAACTTACACGATTATTGCCGGTGTAAACGGAACCGGTAAATCAAGTTTGACAGGCGTCCTTTGGAAACAGCGTAGTGATTTAGGCCAAATTATAGATGCGGATAAACTCGCATCCGATAACGGCGGCAATAATATCCTCGCTGGACGTCTGGCTATCCAGCAAATCCGCGATTGCTTGGCTAAAGGTCTCTGCTTCACGCAAGAAACCACTCTTTCAGGTTCGCTTACCGCACATACGGCGCAGAAAGCACTTGATGCCGGGTACAAGATTTGCATGCATTATGTGGGGTTGGATTCTGCGGAAGAATCTATTGCACGAATTGCAAATCGGGTACGGAAAGGCGGGCACGACATTCCGGAGGCAGATGTACGTCGCCGTTTTGAAGGTCGAGTGAAAGCCTTAGCGACCGTCCTGCCGTATTGCCAAGAAGCCCTGTTCTACGACAATAACAATGGTTTTATTGTCGTTGGCGAATATCTAAATGGCAAAATCGTTCCCTACAACGAAGCCCCTCGTTGGATTATAGAGCTCGCCGAAGCGATCAACAAACACCAGTAACCGTAAAAGCAGGGTACCATTTGGTATCCTGCTTTTCTTTTGTCGTAAACATAATTATATTGCATGCCAAACTGCATAGTGATATCATTACACTAATGAAGGAAGTGATTCTATGCCCAATCAAGCAATCGATATTCCGTGCAAGGTACGAAAAATACGGTTTGAACGAGATCTTTTCTCCATTTGCGAAATGGAAACTGCATATCGCGATATTCCACAAGATGCCTGCATAGACTTTCTAGCTGCATCCACCAGAGGCGAAGCTGTATTTGTGGCTCTTGGCGAGGGTATAAGAACAAAGGTTGGCGCAAAAGTCCTTCTATCAGGCACATGGGAGCCTAATAAGAAGTTCACGGGACAGCTGCAGCTGCACGTATCCGACTGCCGGGATCATATCGGCGAGGGAAGAGAGGCCGTTGTTTCTTATCTGAGTTCTGGACTCATCAAGGGCATAGGCGAAAAGACAGCAGAGCTGATCTACGACCAGTTTGGAAGCGACTGCATTCATGTCCTTGAGGACGAACCGCAGCGACTGCTGACTATCACCGGAATCAAACACAAAAAACTTCAAAAAATCTTATCGTCTTACATCACTAATCAGGATTATCACGCTTTGGCAAGGCTTTTAGTCCCGCTCGGTCTTACTTCACAGGCCATAAAAAACATTTCCAAAAAATTAGGCAAAGGCGCCGCTGCTATTGTACGGAATAATCCGTATGAGTTATGCAAAGTGCGTGGTTTCAGTTTTACAAAAGCAGATGAGCTTGCAAGATCGTTGGGTGCCTTTGCGAACAGCAAGTTCCGTATTGCCGGCGGAATTGTCTTTACTCTGGATAAAGCGCAAAATGCTGGGCATCTCTTTCTTCCGAGAGAAACACTCTGCAAAATGGCTTGTTCAAAAGATGTGCTGAACTGCCCCAACATCGATGCAGAAATAATACCTGAGCAAGTGGATACAGTAATCGATACCATGCTTAAGGAAGAAACTCTGAAGACTATTTCTGTTGAGGGTGACAAGCCGGACACAGCTTATCAGAGAATCTATATGCCAGCAGCCTACACATGGGAATGTACGGCTGCTCTGACTCTTCGGTCTATGCTCAAAAACGGCAAGCCAAGAAAGAACAAGGAAGAGTGGGAGGATATTGTCAAAGAAACCGAAGACTCCCTGGGCTTCAAACTCGATGATACACAAAGGGAAGCGGCTGTTATGGCACTTTCTTCGCCTGTATCAGTTATTACGGGTGGTCCCGGTACTGGTAAGACTTCAAGCTTACATGTGCTTGTAGAGTCGTTCATCAAAGAATATCCGGACGCAGAAATTGCTCTTGCGGCCCCAACGGGTCGTGCTGCACGTCGAATGAGCGAGCAAATCGGGATGGAGGCGTCTACGCTGCACCATCTCCTTGAGCTTCGTCCTGATGAACACACGGATTTTGACGAACCCTGCGCTGCAGAAGACAAACTCGATGCAGATCTTCTCGTTGTTGATGAGTCGTCCATGATAGATGCAGAGCTGATGGCTAATCTCATGTATCGCATCTCTCCCAGAACTCAGGTTCTATTTCTTGGTGATGCCGATCAGTTGCCGTCGGTTGGACCGGGTAATGTTTTACGGCAAATGTTGTCGTGCCCATCGATCCCAAGCACGCGCCTTACTCGTATCTTCAGACAGAAAGAAGATAGTCTTATTCCGTACAATGCAGCTAACATCAGACAGGGCATACCTTCTCTGACGTATTCTAAAAAAGACTTTTTTCTGAAGCAACTCGAAAACGAGGCACAGGCATTGGCTTTTATAAAAGCTCTTGTGAAACGGAGCGTCGATATCGGGATCTCGAACGATGTACAAATTCTCTGCCCGATGAAAAAGAGAGGCGCCGCTTCTACCAACAGTATCAATGAGGCAGTGAGGGACATTCTTAACCCGCCCGGTTCGGATAAGGCAGAAATCGAAATTGGTAATAAGCGTTTTCGAGTAGGGGATAAGGTCATGCAAACCCGAAATATAGAAGGCGCCGCCAATGGAGATATTGGCTTTGTGTCGAAAGTGTATAATCACTCTGATATAGATCCTGAAACAAAAATGGATGATGACGATGAGTATGTATTGGCTGTTCAGTTCTATGATGATGAACCGGCCGTGAAATATACGAAGGATGATACTTTTAATCTGGAGATGGCTTATGCGATTACGATTCATAAAAGCCAAGGCAGCGAATTCCCAAAGGTAATCATTCCACTCTTCAGTTCGATGAGTTTCTTCCTGCGTCGAAATCTTTTTTATACTGCAGTGACCCGTAGCCGTGAGCAAGTGATAATTTTGAGCGACGGAAATTCGCTTATCAAGGCTATAGAAATGGAAGACACGAGCTTGCGTAATACGGTCTTGGGTTCATTGGTGTGACCGGAATGCAACTCAGACCACTCAGAGAAAGCTTATTTGTCAATTACCTATGACTGAGGTCACGGGCTTGCAAAAGTCTGTAACGATGTCAGAGTGATTGAGCAGAGGAAAACGGTATCACAAGCGGTGTCGGGGAAGCACGATATAATCCGAGCGGGAGATGCACCCGTGCTCAAATCGTTTCTTTCCTGTATCGTTCGCAAAAATAGTAATCCACGAATAGAAGGGGCTGACCACGAGATATGGTCAGTCCCTTTTGCATATCTAACAGGACCGAAAATCCGGTCCTGTTTTTCGTCTAATTGTAAAGGCTTTACGTTTGGCTCTAACAATGCTATAATTCCAATATACAATGAATACTATTTATTGCATACTCGCTCCGGAAAGGATATATATCAGATGCCAGAAATTAAATTCGTGCTTCCTATTATAGGCTACATAATCTCAGGAATTGCTCTTTGTTTCGGAGCATATACCGACTATAAATCTCGGACAATCCCTAATTCGGTCCCACTGATAATCCTCCTGTGCGGATGCCTTTCTCCGAATACATTTCTATCGCAGATACTGAATCTTGTGTGCATGATAGTAATACTGCTAATTTTAAATAAGCTGTGTCACTACAAATCCGGTGGCGGCGATTTAAAGCTATATCTTTCACTGTCATTCCTCTTAGGCCTGATTGGAGTAGCTATTGTTCTGGCTCTTACAGTCGTCCTGCATTTTATCGTAGATAAGCTGAAGCAAAAAAAGCATCAAAAGGGGGAGAGCATCCCTCTTTGCTCCTATATAGCACCAGCGTATATAGTCATGTGGATTGCGATCATCGCATCCCGTAAAATTTGAAAGAAGGTTGTTCATGGGTTTTACCACAGACTTTCTCCGAAGAAAAAAATCCCCTTCCGGAGATATTACAAATGATGAATTGAAATCGCATCATTCCTACCAAAATGATTTGCTTGCAGATGGCTTTATAAGCCCTATCGTTCTGCCGAGTGATCGACTTCAAACCTTGATGGATGGAAACTCTGTCGATTGGTTCTCGCGTGAAACGAAATTATCTGTAAGAGAAATAGATATTCTACTAAAACATGACGAAATCGAGCCGACAGCAACGCAGTTGATATCCATTTCTCACGCTTTCAACTGTTCTGTCATCTGGCTGCTCGGATATCATACGTCTTTCGAGCCATTCAGCATAACCAATGATACTCGCATGATCACGCTTCTCAGCCGCCGCAACGCTGCTGAAGCGTCCCAGTATCGTGATACGAGTGCCGGCTTTATGCAAGATATCATGCTGTCGTTCCTTTCGAAGCGATTGACGAAATATAATCTGGCTATCTCCAACCTTGCAGCTCGGCATGTGGCCATGGAACATTTGGAACTTTCCAATGAAGAACTCTATGTGCTGTTCGGACATCCGGTGTATCTGGAATTGCCAAATGATGAGAGTTGCTGGGGGCTGGTGTTTGATGAAGAAATCGCGACGCCCCAGGGAATGATGGCGATCAGTGCAAACGGGCAAAAATACAGTGCCTATTTGACGCCCAATATTGCCATTAACGTCATGGGGTAACAAATATGCAGCATCTTAACAAACTCAAAACAGCCTACAAACAGCTCGAAAGCTGGTTTAAAACTGAGAAGGGCAGACAGATTGTCAGTAAAATCCTGTATATATGCAGCCCGTTTATGGCCTTTTCTGTTGTTGAGGCTCTAAATGGAGTAGGGAACAATACCAGCTCCTTCGGTGCAGTCTCACTGATACTGAACCTACTGATGTATGCCGCAATTTTCGGCGTATTAACATTGGTATTCGGAGAACGAAAATTTGTAGCCATCTCATACCCTGTGTTATGGGGCTTTGTGGGTCTGATAAACCACTATGTCCTGATATACCGCAATCGAATTCTGGTACCATCAGATTTTACAAGTTGGCAAACCGTGTGGGCCATCGGTGACAAACTCAGCTTGAGCATAGATGACTACGTTTTTCACGGAATTTTTCTCTTATTCTGTTATATTCTATTAGTAGTGGTATTTGTCCAGAAGAGAGAAACGCCCCGTAAACATTGGAAAGCGTACCTGACGGGTGCCCTTATCTCATCCATTGTGGCGACTGGCGCAATAGGTTATGAGCCGGTTCGCACATGGCTCGATCTGTTTCCACAGCAGTGGTTTACCCAAGATAACGGTTTTCTCATGAATTTCATTCTAATAGGTATGAAACAGAAGGTATCCGCTCCAGAAGGGTATTCCACCGAGGAAGCGGAAGACCTCATCGAAGAAATCGGTACCAAGCAGGCGGAAGATATAACCCAGCCGCAGAATATCATCTGCATTATGAGTGAAGCGTTCATGGATTTTGATGTTTATGAACGGCCAACTCAAATGGGATATGATTATACGCCGTTTCTCCACAGCCTCAAAGAGAATACTCGAAAAGGATGGACGATATCCCCGGCATTTGGAGGAGGCACTGCGTTGCCTGAATATGAGTTCCTCACCTGGCAAAATCAAGCCTTTTTACCGTATGAGACTGTAGCTTATCAACTTTATCTGGATCACGAAATGCCCTCTATGGTCTCTCTTGCAAAAGAAGCAGGATACACAACCACTGCATTTCATCCATACAACCAAGAGGGGTGGAGTAGACCGCTCGTATATCCGCTCATTGGATTTGATAACATGATATTCAAAGAGACCGATCCGGACAAATATACGTCTAAGGATCGAATGCTTTTGGGCCTGTACAGCGACAAATGCGATTTTGAAGACCTGTTTGAGCTAACGGACGGTAACAAAAAGGGGAAAAACTTCATCTTCAATGTCACAATTCAAAACCATATACCTTACTACTCCAGGATCAATACAAAAGGTGGTCTTGAATTTGAGAATACAGCCCCTCTACCATCAAAATTACAGAACAGCTCACAAGCCGATGATATCCAAACATATCTTTCTCTTATACAGTACAGCGATGAAGCGCTACGCGAATTGATTGAGCATTACAAAAGCATAGATGAGCCTACAATGATTGTATTCTTCGGCGACCATCAGCCTTCATTTGCCTCTGAACTCGTTAAAACGTATTATCCGGATAAAACGACGCAAGAGCAGCGGCTGATTGGTTCTGCCACTCCTTTCATTATCTGGACAAACTATGATAGCCCTTCTGAAGAAGACATCGTTGTCAGCCCAAGCATTCTTGGAGCAATGGTTGCACAGCAGGCAGGCTTCGATCTGCCGGCACTGCCCAATCTGATTATGTCTCGTATCTACCCGAAAATATCGGTTGCTCACGAGGCAGGTGTTGTTTCCCGAGAAAACGGCACTATCTATGATATCGACCATCTTCCTGAGAATCTTCAAACTGAGTGGGATAAATGGCAAAAGCTCTGCTACTATTATCTTTTCGACTTTCAAACCCAGTAGCCCGCTAACTGGGTTTGGAAGCCCGTGTCATTTCGCCATCACAACGCCCGGCTTGTTTATATCTGGACAAAAGAATCAAAGAGTGATATAATAATCAAAATAAATGATTCAAGCCCAAACAAAATTACGAGTTTTGAAACTCACGAAAGAAGGTGCTTTTGTTTATGTCTGAATCGAATTATGTAGAGAATCCAAAGCAACGGCGCCAATGGACGGAAGAAGAAGATGAAATCTGCCGAAAGTATTACCCTTCGGAAGGTTCTTCTATAAATAAGAGACTGCATGGTCGTACACGTCAGGCATGTAGACTGCGAGCGAGATTTCTTGGTATTTCATCTAATAAAGAAGTACGGTACATGCGGAGCAACAGCTGGACCCCGGAAGAGATTGAGATTCTGAAGAAGTATTATCCGGAAGAAGGCGCACGCGTTGTCAAACGCCTGCCGAATCGCACTGCTACGAACTGCACTTCCAAGGCCAGCGAACTGAAAATTCGTTCTACAGGAGCAAAAAAAGAGTATGCTCGTTGGACCAAAGAAGACAACGAAATACTACGCAAATATTACCCGATTGAAGGAGAAGCGTGCTTTACGCGTTTCCCTTATCGCACATACCGTGCATGCCAGGCTCACGCCAGAAAAATTGGATTGGCCAAGCCGCACATGCTTCCTTGGACCGAAGAAGAAGAGAGGATTCTTCGAGAAAATTACCCAGTTATGAGAACACGGATAACTGAGTTGCTCCCACATCGCAGCAAAGCAGCATGCACTCTGCGTGCAAGTCAAAAGAAGATCTCATCCCGGAATAAATCGAAAAGGGAATACTCGGGCGAAGACGAGTAATCTTTTCCACGCACAAAAAGGACCTATCAACAGTGATGATACTGCTGATAGGTCCTTTTCTTATGCTCATCAACGCAGCAGCTGCTCTCGATAGGCCTTTTGCTTCCACTTTCGAATTTATATTATTATTCGCTTTGGATAATAATTGTTGCAACCTAAATCAATTAGTGATATAATTCAAATAAAGCAAGCAATCACTCAAAGTAGATACGCAATGTTCGACCCGCATACAAGTGATTGCAGAAACAGCTTTCAGAAGAGGTGTTAAGATGGGAGAATATTTCGCTCATTCACGAAAAATCATGGTTGATGGAATCGAGACTAAAGAGTTCCAATCTCTCGAGGAACACCACAGTAATACAGGCGAGATATGCGCGTCTATTGCGAAAAAGTTTAATGCTGAGATTGAAGGAGATACCATCGGCAAGCAGCACGATAACGGAAAAGCTACAGATGGTTTTCAAAACCGCGTAAAATATGGCGGCGATAAAGTTGACCATTCTACAGCAGGCGCTATGCATGTCCTGAACCAAACTCATGATATTGGGCTTGCTGCATGTATAATGGGACATCATGGCGGTCTACCGAACATCGGCAGCACGACTGATGCCATAGGATATCCAACATTCATGGGACGAAAGAAAAAATGGGATGCCAAGCAAATCATTCGTCCTAACAGCGACTTCAAACCTTTTGATATTCCTGCTTTAACCCAAACAAAAAGAAGTCTCCTATCTGAGTCGTTCCGGATAAGGATGCTCTATTCCTGCTTAGTCGATGCAGACTTTCTGGACACTGAACGCTTCATGCAGGGCAAAAAGCCTCGAGGAATTTCAGATGATATTCCAACGCTTTGCAAGCGATTACAAGCCAAATTAGACAGTTGGGCTAATCCAGAGTCGGAATTAAACCAACTTCGAAACGAAATCACGCAGTCTTGCTTAAACGCGCACTCTTTCCCAAAAGGCCTTTTTACCGTGACAGCATCTACAGGTAGCGGCAAGTCCATTGCATCGTTAGCGTTCGGATTGAATCATGCTTTGTATCATGGAATGGATCGTGTCATTTATGTCATCCCATACACATCAATCATTGAACAGAACGCAGAGGAATTCCGCAAGATTCTCGGAGAAAAAAATGTATTAGAGCATCACTCTAATATTCAGTTTGATGACAATGATGAGGACGAAAAGAAGTTGGCTATGGCTTTAGCCACTGAAAACTGGGATTGCCCAGTTGTGGTCACAACTGCAGTACAATTTTTTGAGTCTATGTACTCGAATAAACCATCCCAATGTAGAAAATTACACAATATCAGCAACAGTGTCGTCATTTTTGATGAAGCACAGATGCTTCCGTTGGCGCATCTTCGTCCGTGTGTTGCGGCTATTGGTGAATTAGTAGAACATTTCAAATCATCGGTAGTGCTTTGCACCGCTACTCAGCCTTCGCTGAATGATCTGCTTTCCGAATATGCTCCTTCGCATAAGATAACAGAGATCTGTCCCACTGAACCCAAATATTTCGAGAAGTTCAGGCGTGTTACATTCAAAAGAGAGGAACATCCTCTCAGCGATAGTAGCCTTGCGAAGAAACTCGGCGAACATGACCAAGTGTTATGCATCGTGAATTCTCGAAAAGCTGCGCAAAGTATCTTCTCTCATTTACCAGAGGACGGTAGCTTCCATTTATCGACCCTGATGAATTCTGTTCATAGACGAAAAATTCTGGATGAGATACGATATCGCTTAAGAAACGGATTACCTTGCCGAGTCGTTTCTACGTCCCTTATCGAAGCGGGCATTGACATAGATTTTCCAGCAGTTTATCGAGAAATGGCCGGATTAGACGCCATCCTGCAAGCAGCTGGACGCTGCAATAGAGAAGGAAAGAACCCGGCAGAACAAAGCATTGTGACCATATTTTGTCGCACGGAAGCTCCACCTATCATGTTCAAGCAATATATAGATGCAGCCGAAAAAGCGTTGTCGGATAATGACGATCCCGCAGATCCCCGAACCATGAAGGCATATTTTGATGAACTTCGCAAATTAAGAGGTCCCGAAATCGACAAGAACAATGTTGTCAGTGCTCTGAGTTCTAAACTGGGTATCGAAGGATGCATACTTCCATTTCAAACAGTCTCTGAAAGTTTTCACCTCATCGACAATGATGCTCACACCATTTACATTCCGTATGGTGAGGGAGTAAAACTCATTCGACGACTGCAAGATGGCGAACGAACCAAGCCACTATTCAGAGCTCTGGGACGCTATTCAGTGCAAGTTTATAATGAGCATTTTCAAAGCCTTTACGAATCAGGTGCCATTTCGATGGTGGATGATGATTCACATAGTGCGATACTGCTTAGGACGGATCTGTATAACGAGCGAACAGGACTGTCTCTTGAGGCAGATAGTGGACAAGCACTTTTCGGATAAAACAATGTGAGGAGTGAACCCTATGACCAATCCAAGTCGACATTTCTCCGTCGAAGTATGGGGAGATTTCGCATGCTTTACGCGGCCTGAAATGAAAACAGAACGTGTTTCTTATGAATGCATGACACCATCGGCTGCCCGAGGCATTTTGGAAAGTATTTATTGGCACCCTGGAATGCAGTGGTGCGTAGATTCTATCCGCGTCTGCAATCCCATCCAGTTTACCAACATTCGACGTAACGAGGTAAAGGACAAGATCAGTTTGAAGACGGTAAAGTCGCAAATCAATAATCCTGAAAAAGAGCTGTTTCTCAACATCGTTGACAGTCGAACGCAGCGAGCATCTATGATCCTTCGAGACGTCCGTTATGTTATCGACGCGCATTTCGAAATGACGAAATATGCTCAGCCGCGATCTAATCCGCAGAAAATCCAAGCGATTGTAGAGAGGAGACTTGCAAAAGGGCAGTGCTACAGTATGCCATATTTAGGCTGCCGCGAGTTTCCTGCGCAGTTCAAAGCCTGCGAAACTGTTCATCCATGCCCCAACAAACTCTTAGGTACATATAACCTCAGCTGGATGCTTTTTGACATGAGTTATCCGGAAAAGGAAACAAAGGACGGAAACATCACTCCGTTGTTTTTCCATGCCGAACTTATTGACGGCGTATTACACGTTCCGACCCCGCTTTACAGGAAGGTGACAACATGATTTTACAAGCTCTCACTCAGCACTACAACATGCTGAATGCCCGAGGAGAGATTTCTGCTCCGGGATGGGGTACTCCGAAGATCAGTTATGAACTCTGCTTAAACGAAAACGGAGAAATTTTAAGGGTTTCTTCACTTCTCCGCGAGGTTGACAACGGAAAGGGAAAAACAATTTTGCGTCCGAGAGTAGACATCCAGCTGCCGGCTGCAGTGAAGAGGTCATCTGGCGTCAATTCAAATTTCCTGTGGGATAATTCGTCCTACCTGCTGGGCGTTGATACAAAGGGAAAGCCTAAACGCAGTATCGAATGCTTTAATGCTGCTGCTAAATTGCATCACGAATTACTTGATAACGTGGATTCTCCTATTGCACACGCTATTCTTAGTTTTTTTGATACGTGGAACCCCGAAAAGGCTGCGACACACCCGGCTCTTGCTGATGACTATGATAAAATCATCGGCGGTGCCAATCTCGTATTTTCTGTAAATGGCAAATTCACGCAGAGTGACCCTTCTATTCGCACAGCGTGGGAGCATTATTATAGCGAAGATGCCGATTTACCCAAACAGCAGTGTTTGATCAGCGGAGATTTGGAAGGTGTCGTCGCTGAACATCCCTTTATCAAAGGCGTGCGTGATGCTCAGTCCAGTGGCGCGGCCATTGTGACCTTTAATGCTGAGTCCTTCTGTTCCTACGGTCACGAACAGAATTATAATGCTCCGGTAGGGAAATCTGCTGCTTTTGCGTACACAACAGCACTTAATCATTTGATATCTGACCGTGCGCATACACAATACATTGGTGATACTACCGTCGTTTACTGGGCAAAAACCGCAGAGCCTCAATATTCCGATTTGTTCAGTGAGCTATGCGGATCCGAAAGTAAAGTGTTCTCCGAGTCTGCGGTTGCTAATGCACTTAAGCTGCTTGCCCACGGAGAACCTTGCGAAGAATTGGATATTGATCCGAATTGTACATTTTACATCTTAGGACTTGCGCCTAATGCGTCTCGTCTGAGCGTTCGCTTCTTCCTCAAGAACACGTTCGGTGAACTTATCAAGAATGTTAACGCACACTATGAGCGGCTCGAATTAAAAAACACGCCTGCAATGTTGCCTCTATGGCGATTACTCGCAGAGACAGTTAACCAGAAATCCAAGGACAAAAAACCGAGTCCGGTTATGGCTGGTGCCGTCGCTCGCTCGATTTGGAACGGCGACCGTTACCCAGCTGCGCTGCTAAACGGGGTTATGCTGCGTATCCGTGCAGATTCCGATGTGAACTGGCGGCGTGCTGCAATTATCAAAGCGTACTACTTAAAAAACGAGGACAAAGATTGTCCAAAGGAGGTCTTACTTGTGGGTTTGAATGAATCCAGCACCAACATTGCATACTCGCTGGGACGGCTGTTTTCGGTATACGAAGCCGTACAGCAGGCAGCAAGTCCGAAAATTAACACCACAATTAAGGACAAGTATTTCAACTCCGCTTCTGCCACACCTGCTGTAATTTTCCCTATTCTCGGCAATCTGTGCCAGAAGCACCTGCGTAAACTGGATAAGGGTTTGCAGACGTATTACAATCAGCAGATTGGTCAAATCAAGAATATCCTGGGTGAAAATTATCCTACGCGGCTGAACCTGCCACAGCAGGGATCGTTCGACCTCGGATACTACCATCAGACTCAGAAGCGTTACACCAAGAAGGAGGACAAGTAAATGGAACCCATTAAAAATCGTTATGAATTCGTGATTTTCTTCGATGTAGAAAACGGCAACCCTAACGGCGACCCGGATGCAGGTAATATGCCCCGTACCGACCCGGAGACCGGCTATGGCCTGGTAACCGACGTATGTCTTAAGCGTAAGATCCGCAATTTCGTAGAGATGGCCAGGGAAGACGAGCCCGGATACCGCATTTACGTCAAGGATGGTGTGCCGCTCAATCGCAGCGATGCGGAAGCCTGTGCCTATGTCGGCGTAGAACCGGGCAAGCTCAAGGATGCGAAGAAGAATGACGATCAGCTGGATATCAAGCTGCGCGATTTCATGTGTCAGAATTTCTATGATATTCGTACGTTCGGCGCGGTAATGACCACTTTCACGAAGGGTGCTCTCAACTGCGGACAGGTACGCGGTCCAGTACAGCTCGGCTTTGCACGCAGCGTTGATCCTATTGTGCCGCAAGAAGTCACTATTACGCGCGTTGCCATTACCACCGAGGCGGATGCAGAGAAAAAGAACACTGAAATGGGTAACAAGTACATCGTGCCCTACGGCCTGTACCGTGCCGAGGGTTATGTTTCCGCCAACCTTGCCCGCAAGACGACTGGCTTCTCCGAGGCAGATCTTGAACTTCTGTGGACGGCAATCATCAATATGTTTGAAAATGACCATTCGGCCGCTCGTGGCAAGATGGCTGTACGCCAGCTGATTGTGTTCAAGCACGACTCCGAGCTCGGTAATGCGCCCTCTCACAAGCTGTTCGATCTGGTTCATGCCGAACACAACGAAGGCGTGATTGCGCCGCGTGCATACACGGACTACAACATCACGATCGACGAATCCAACCTGCCAGACGGTGTGACTTGCACTGTATTAGGCGATTGATCAAAGTGCGAACTTCAAGCGTACAATAGCTGTCCAGAGGTTCGCACCTACCAATCATTTATAATTGTGCCTTTCCTCTCGGGAATGTACAAACCATGCACAAAACAGATTGCATATTTTTGTCGGAAACAACCATAACAATAGAGCATTTACTGAATTTAAAGGAGGAATTCTATCGAATATTGCTGTCGTTCCCCTCACGGGGAACGGGAATTGAAACGTGATGAGATTAATGGTAATAAAAATTGGCGTAAGGGTCGTTCCCCTCACGGGGAACGGGGATTGAAACGTCATACTGGTAGTTTTTTTGTCAATCATGCCAAGTCGTTCCCCTCACGGGGAACGGGGATTGAAACACTCAGCGGACCGCGTAAGATCGACGACTCGCGCGTCGTTCCCCTCACGGGGAACGGGGATTGAAACACTTCCATAAGAAGTGAAAAAGGCGAAGTCCAGAGGTCGTTCCCCTCACGGGGAACGGGGATTGAAACGCAGATCGTGATAAAATCTTCTCCGATGCCGTAAGTCGTTCCCCTCACGGGGAACGGGGATTGAAACCCTTGCAGTAAGTGGACTGCACACGAGCAAAGCGCGTCGTTCCCCTCACGGGGAACGGGGATTGAAACGCGCTATCGACAAAACCGAAAACGTAGCAGCGCAAAGTCGTTCCCCTCACGGGGAACGGGGATTGAAACCTTTGGTAAATCCTTTGGCACAGTGATTACCCAGCGTCGTTCCCCTCACGGGGAACGGGGATTGAAACACCGTAAATCAACTCTAAATCTGCTACATTTTGTGTCGTTCCCCTCACGGGGGACGGGGATTGAAACTTAAAAAATTGCTTTGTGAAACGTGTATCATACAATCGTCCCCCTCGTGGGAACGGGGATTGAAACCAGTACCCGCCGTGAATGTTGAGCGGTGAAACTGGTCGTTCTCCTCGCGGGGAACGGGGATTGAAACTTGCCTGCTGCGCATCTGGATGTATGTGCCGTAGAGTCGTTCCCCGCGAGGGGAACGGGGATTGAAACATTTTGGGAGCGTGAGCAGTAATGAAAGAAACCGGTCGTTCCCCTCGAGGGGACGGGGATTGAAACCGAGAATTACTCCCTTTAGGCGGTGTTGCCGGTGGTCATTCCCCGCGAAGGGAACGGGGATTGAAACCAGTAGCCGCCGTGAATGTTAAGCGGCGTTATCGTATCATCCCCCTTGTGGGGATGGGGATTGAAACTGTTCAGAGTTGCCCTCGAATTGGTTGATGTGGTATCGTCTCCTGCGAGGGAGACGAGGATCGAAACTGAAGGTGTACAGCGACCTATCCGCTCGCCCTGAATCGTCCCCCTCAAGGGACGGGGATTGAAACGATCGAAGTCGTTATTCATATAATCGATGGGTGCAGTCGTTCCCCTCACGGGGAACGGGGATTGAAACGCAAAATCCTGCTTAATAATCGCTTCGCCCTGCTGTCGTTCCCCTCACGGGGGACGGGAATTGAAACGAGAAAACAAACGGAGCGCATACGGAGTGCTCCAATCGTCCCCTCGCGGGGACGGGGATTGAAACCTGTTGGTCCCCGAGCAGAGTACATTCTTGTACTATCGTCCCCCTCATGGGGACGGGGATTGAAACTGCGCAGGCATCAAAAAACCGCAGGATTATGCAGGATCGTTCCCCTCATGGGGAACGGGGATTGAAACTTCTACGAGGACAAGAGTTCTCAGGGCGCCGGTAATCGTCCCCCACGAGGGGACGGGGATTGAAAGAAACTAGGGATACAAAGATTGAACAACCTAATGAGAAAGGCCATCGAGCAGACACCGCTCGATGGCCTTTCTCATTCCTGTACACCATAAAATAAGGGTTGCACAAAACTTCAAACAGTGATATAATAAGTCCATCAAAGATAAGGCTGGTGAGCTCAATGTTGACAATCCAAACTGGTCTAACCCGTGACAAACGAGAAACAACTCTGGTTAACTCAATCAAAAAACTTTCCGCGTCCTACGCAGGACGTATTTTTCTCCTTGTTCCCGAGCAGAGCACCTTCCTATACACACGCTCTGTCTGCGCAGCTTTGGGTAACTCGTTGAGCAATAATCGCGTATCTGTTGTCGGCTTCGATGAGCTATTCGATTTGATTCATACCGAATGTGGTCACCGCGCCGAAATGCTCGATGAGGGCGGTCGTCTGCTGGCCCTTGCTTTCGCAGCAGACAACGCCACTAAAGCCCATGCACTGAAGGTGTACAGTGGCCTATCCGCTCGCCCGGAGTTTTTGGAAAAACTCCTTGATAATTATTCTATGCTGCGTCAATCCGGAATGAATGTTGACCAAATAGAAGAAATTACTGAAAAGGTGTCTCCTGTTTTACGGAGTAAACTCGAAGATATGGCTGTACTGTACGGAGAGTACGAAGCCATTTGTCAGAAAAGCGCTTTAGACCCTGCTGAGCACATCGAGAATATCGCAGAAATTATCGAAAAAACACAATGGGCAAAAAATACCGCATGGTTCGTTGACGGCTTTTCGGATTTTCCGCACCAGCAGATGCGCCTCATCCATCTGCTCATTCAGCAGGCTGATCATATCCATTTTGCTTTTGACATCAATGGTATCGGCGATGAACAGTCCGGCCGCATCAGCGCAAATCACACAGCCCAGTCAATCATCGATTTCGCCAAAGCTGCGGGTTTTGATTATGATATTTTCAACTCGGGCAACGATAGTGCCGAACATCCTGCCTTAAGTTATCTACAAAATCATCTGTGCGATGAGACCCCAGCGGCAGACAGCACTATAAGCGATGCTGATAAGGTTGTTCGCCTTTTTTGCGACCCCAGTCCTTACCAAGAATGTCAGCACATCGCAGGTACAATCCTGCGAGCTGTACGCAATGGGTATCGCTACAAGGACATTTCGATTGTCCTGCCGGATTATGAGCGGTACGAGCCCATCCTCGCGTCTGTATGCCGGCGTTATGATATCCCGGTGTATTTCGCAAGCCGAAAGGACGAAATCGCAAAGAAACCGCTCATGTTAGCTATCTTTTCCGCGCTTAATTGTGCTACTCGCGGTATGCAGAAAGAGGATACTCTAAATTATATTAAATCTGGGTTATCTGGGCTTGACTCGAGAGAAGTAGACCGTCTTGAGGAATATGTCCGGACATGGAATATCCACGGCAAAGGATGGATTACCGATGAAAAAGGTTGGGCACTTCACCCTCGTGGCTATGGATATGATTTTACCGAGGCGGATGTAGAGTCGCTTGCTGAACTAAATCGCATCCGCGTAAAATGTGCAACACCGCTGCTTAATCTACAGCAAAATCTGAAAAACAGTAAAAACGTTGCCGAGCAAGTCGAGGCCTTTTATGAATTTCTTGAAGAAATCCAGTTCGTAGACCGCCTGCAAAGCATCGTTGATGATATGCAGCAGCAGGGCAAAGATCAGATTGCAGCGGAATACGCTCAGATTTCCAGCGTTCTCAATGACGCGGTGGAACAGATGCACGAAGTTGCAGCAAGTATGGAACGTTCGCCGTCTGAGTTTTCAAAACTATTCCGCCTGATGCTGAGCACATATCGCATTGCAACTATTCCGGTAAGCGTTGATCAGATCAACGTCCTTAATCTTGGCGACGCACGTTATTTTCAGTCTAAAATCCGCTATATTGTCGGAGCGGAAGAGGGCGTTTTTCCTGCATATATTGCACCGTCCGGTCTGCTTGGTGACGCAGAAATCAACGAGCTGTCTGCTGCGGCTGACGTTTATCTCCCGGGCACAAGCGATGACATTGCAAAGAGATCTCTGTCCGAGATCAATACAGTCGTCGCGGGTGCGCAGAAAATGCTTGTCTTCTCCTATGCCAGCGACCCTGCGACGCCAGCAACCCCATCGCATTTGTACACTCGAGTAAATATGATGTTCCCGGAGCTGACCCCAACTCGTGGTTGCGGCAAAAACGGCATTTATGACGCCGACCTTCTTTCCGCCGAGATGACTGGCCGCCTGATGGGTCGAGTATATAATCGCAAAGGCTATGATAACATCATCACAAGTATTGCGCTTATCGACAATCCAGCCTTGCAGACAGCCGCCCTGCGAGTTACCGATAAGGCCGACTGGGAACTGCAAGACCTGTCTCATCATTCTGTTCGTGGTCTGTTTGGCGAGCGAGTAAACCTGACAGCTACGCGCTGCAATGTCTACTCTTCGTGCCGATACCATTACTTCTTAAAGTACGGCCTCCTTCTGAAAGAACCTCCTCGCTCCAAACTCAATGAGCCTTTCTTCGGCGATTTTATGCATAAGATCCTGGAGACCACCATCCGAGAAGTTGAAGCCAAAGGTGGGTTCAAAAAGGTCTCTGATGAACAGCTGCTTGCCATCACCAACAAACATATCGATGATTATACCGTCAAGGAAATGCACGGTATCGAGCAGGCGCCGGAACGCTTCGTCTACCTCTACAAGCGGCAGGCAAGGGAAATCCTCAATTATATCATGGAAACCGAAGCTCCCCGTAAACGTACCAGCGACTTTATCAGCACTGGGTTTGAATGCCGTATCGGCGGCGAAGGCGCTGACTTCCCGGCAATCACCGTTGACTGCGGTAAGACGAAAGGCGTTTACACCGGTATTATCGACCGTGTAGATGCGTGCAATATCGATGGCAAGGACTACTTCCAGATCAGCGACTATAAGTCCGGTCGTTCTAAGTCGATTGACTTTGCCGACATCCAGAACGGCATTGATATGCAGCCTGTCCTTTACATGATGGGCGCTGTTAATGCCAGTGAGCATGGCGGCAATGACATCGTGACCGGTGGTTCTCTGCCGGCCGGTGCCCTCTACAGCCCTGCCAAGTTTCCTCTCGTAGCAGCCCAGACTCGCCTCAGCGACGAAAAGATTGAGATTGAGCGCACGAAAATGCTTATGCGTCGAGGCGTTCTTCTGAACGACCCCAAAGTCCTCGAAGCAACTGAGCATTCTGATGAGGATGGAAAGCGGAAATACTTGAACGTCAAAGTAAGCAAAGACGGCTCTGTTTCCGGTGATGTGTGCACCGCTGAACAGCTTGATACGCTCAATCAGTTCAGTGTCCATAAGCTGCGCGATATCGTCGAAAACATTGCAACAGGTAAGGTTGCTGCAAACCCGATTTCTCGTGGCCCGGAGCGAAACGCTTGCCGGTACTGCCCGTTGAAGGGTGCGTGCCATAAGGATTGCTGCGGGACAAAGTTCCGCTACATCGCAAAGGTTTCTGAAGAAGATTTTTGGAACCAAATCACAAAAGAAGTTTCGAAGAGAAAGTAACGACAGCTGCCCGAAATGGCAGCGGAAAGGATAAGTTATGCAGTTCTCGAGTAATAAAATTGACAGTATCAAGGACATCCCTGACATTGACTCCATCAAGCTCAAAGATCTTAATATCCACTATCACGGCGGTTGCTCCGCCTACAAAGGGCAGGGAGCAGGACGCCGCTTGACGTACCGCACCAGTGCCGTCTGCAATCTCGGCGATATTCTGGATTCCGTTTGGACCGAATTGGCCATTAAGACGGTAGAACGCATCCTCGGGGCAGAATATCTTGAAAAGGTACAGGATTTCGTCCGTGAGTACGGTATTCCCACTGAAAAGCGTTCTGATAAAACAATTATGAATGCCGCTCTGGATATCTGCACATCAGAACGTTGGAATCGCTTCGAGTGGGTATCCCGAGACGTCTTCATCAGAACCGTTGGTCTTCCAAAAAAATAATCACCTCAACCCGGCTGATCAGCCGGGTTTTCTTTTTTGCGAACTATCCATATAAGGGTTGCATAAAACATCAATTAGTGATATAATAACATTAAGAAAACAGTCCGAACAGGAGGCAGTTTTATGGAGAAGAAATTTGAATTAACACCCCAACAGAAAGCAGTCGTAACTGATCGTGGCGGCAATTTGTTGGTGGCCGCTGCTGCCGGTTCGGGTAAGACAAAAGTGCTCGTAGATCGCATTATGGAGCGAGTATGCAATGAAAATCAGAACATTACTGATTTTCTGGTAATTACCTATACCAAGGCTGCCGCGACCGAACTTCGCGCCAAGATTACTGCCGAATTATCTAAGAGACTCGCTGCCTCGCCCAACAACAAACATTTGCAGAACCAGATGCATCTTGTTTACGGTGCTCAGATCTCGACCGTACACTCTTTCTGTGCTAACCTGCTGCGAACCTATGCAGCAATGGCTGATCTCGCCCCGGATTTCCGTGTCATGGAAGAGCAGGAGAGCCGCGTTATGAAAGCGGATGTTATGGAAGATCTGCTCGAGCATATCTATGCAAATCTCGATAAGCACGAGAATATCAAGGCTTTTATCGAAGAACTTGCTTTCGGCCGCGATGACAGCGCGGTGCCGGCCATTACATATGGCGTATATGACACTGTACAGAGCCACCCGTGGCGTATGGAATGGGTAAAGCAGTGCCTGTCCAATATGGATGTGCGCAAGTTTTCTGACGCGGCTGAAACTCCGTGGGGTAAATATCTCATAGACAACGCCAAGTCCTATATTCGTTCGCAGTTACCGTTGGTCGAACTGGCCATTGAACTGTGTGAGGCCGATGAAGCCCTGAGCGCGGCCTATACAGAAACGCTGCAGGCAGACTACCGCAAGCTCTTTGACATTACTTGTGCTGTGACATGGAACGACATGGTAGTAGCCAAGGACGTTGCATGGGGCCGTCTGAAGCCTGTTAAAAAGACAGAGCAGGTATCTATTCTGACCAAAGAGCGCATCAGGGAACTGCGCGATAAATACAAGCTGGCAGTAAAGAACAAGTTGCAGGCATTTGATGCAATGTCCGACACTGTGCTTAACGACCTCAGTAAGACTGAAGCGTCCATCAATGGCGTTTTTGAGCTGGTCAAACTTTTCACCACCAGATACAGCGCCAAGAAGCGTTCCAACAACGTTGTTGACTTCTCCGATCTGGAGCATATGACCATTCATCTACTGCTTGACCCGAAGACCCACGAACGTACAGAAGTTGCTGCCGATATCAGCAAGAACTATTGCGAAATTATGGTCGATGAGTATCAGGACAGCAACGGTGTACAGGAAACTATCTTTGAAGCAATCAGCACCGGCAGCAACCGCTTCATGGTAGGCGATGTTAAGCAGAGCATTTACCGTTTTCGTCTGGCCGACCCGTCAATCTTCCTGTCGCATTACAACGCCTACAAGGATTACACAGAGGCAAGAGAAGGGGAGCCGCGCAAGGTTCTTCTCAGCCAGAACTTTCGTTCTCGCCCTGAAATCCTCGAAGCAACCAATGACGTCATGCATAGCTGCATGAGCCCGGTAGTTGGCGGTATCAACTACAACGAAGAGGAAGCACTGGCTGCCGGCCGAACCGATTTCCCAGAGGATGAAGAGATCTCTCGAAACGCAGTAGAACTCGTAGCGATCAACATGGAAGATATCGCAGGAGAGAGCACCTCTGACGATGACGCTGCGGAGTCCGGCAGTGCGGCCAAGATCGATATCGAAGCAAAGTATGTTGCTCAGCGCATTCAGAAAATGCTTCGTGAAGACACGATCATGGACGAAGATACGCATGAGATGCGACCGATCACCGCAAACGATATCGTTGTTCTGATGCGTTCTACCAAAAACTCTGCGCCGCATTACGTCAAGGCTCTGACCGACCTTGGTATTGCAAGCAAGTCGTCTCGCAACAAGTCCATCATGGACACCACCGAGATTCAGACGCTGTACGCTTACCTTCAGATCATTGACAGTCCGGTGCAGGACATTCCGCTTATTTCTGTTATGGCCTCGCCGCTGGTTGGCTTTACCGCTGATGAATTGGCGGATATTCGCATTAACCAGAAAGAGACTTCCTGTTTCTACGACGCTCTGGTAGAGTACGCGGCTACGCCCGGTCTGGCTGACAATGACAAGAGCAAGATGTTTCTTGCCCAGCTGGCACGACTTCGCAGCATGACTCCGTACAGCAAATTGAGCGATCTGTTCACAGAGCTGCTTTTCGAGACTGATGCAGAGGATGTCTTTGGTTCTCTTAGTAACGGCGAACAGCGCATGGCCAACGTCCGTAAGTTTGGCGAAATGATCAGCTCGTTTGAGATGGGCGGTGCAAGAGGCCTCTTTGGTTTTCTGTGCCATATCGAGTCTCTTATTGACCAAGGCGAAGAGCTTCCGCAGGCATCTGCTTGCGTTCTGGAAGACGAAGCTGTGACTATCATGTCTATCCACGCCAGCAAGGGACTTGAGTTTCCGATCGTATTCCTTACTGATTTGTCTCGTCGGTTTAATACCAGTGACGTCAAGAGTACCACGCTCCTGCACCCGACTCTCGGCGTCGGTGTACAGCTGGTAGAAAAGGATAAAGGCTATCGTCACCCGACCATCGCCAGAACCGCTATTGCCAATAGCATTTTGGTTGAGACAAAATCGGAAGAGCTGCGTGTCCTGTATGTAGCTATGACCCGTGCAAAGCAGCGCCTGGTAATGACGTACTGCGATAAGCTGACTCGTACGATGCAGCGTCTTCTCTCTGACGTAGAGTATCCTCTCCCTGCATCTGTTTCTCAGAGCGTCAACACGCCGGGTGAGTGGATTATTCTCTCCTCGCTGCTCCGTCCGGAAGCAAAATGCCTCCGTGCACTGACCGGTCTTGATACCACAGAGTATCACGCTGGCAAATTTCCTTGGAATATCAAGGTCATCAATGCACGAGAGCTGCACAGCAAGACTTTAACTATGTCGGAAATCACGGAGAGTTCTATGATATCCGAAGACGATGTTTCTCTTCCGGTTGAAGAGTTTGACTACCTTGACTCTACGAAGATCCGCAATGATCTGGCATTCGAATACAAATACCAGAAGGCCATTCATACCCCGGCAGCGGCCGCTGCTTCGACGTTGAGCATGGTGAAGAGGAACGTCACAATCCGCCGCCCCAACTTCGCCAAGAAGAAAGGTTTCTCGGCCGCAGAGAAGGGAACTGCCACCCATAAGTTCTTGCAGTATGCAGACTTCCAGAAGTGCGTCAACGAGAGTGACGGCATCCAGCAGGAAATTATTCGCCTCAAGTCTGACAAGTTCCTGTCTGTTGATGAAGCGGATGCTGTACTGGTTCCGGCGTTAAAAACTCTGTTCACATCCAAGGTTGGCAAGGAGTTGGCACTTGTGCCCGCCGATCAGCTCCATCGCGAATATCGTTTCTCCGTCCTGGCTCCTGGTAATGAAGTATTCGGGGAAGAAGCATCCGATGATGATGTCCTCTTGCAAGGCATTATCGACCTGTTCTATGTCGATACTGATGGCATTCATATTATTGACTTCAAGACAGACTATCTGGATTCTGATGATATGAAAGCAGAAAAATCCGCGCACTATAAGACACAGCTTGATACTTATGCGTATGCACTCCGAGCAATCTACGAGGAGACCCCGATTGCCGATAAGACTCTGATCTATGTCCGTTACGGAAAAAGTGTTTCGGTATGAGTATTACAAAAGGTCGCCACTATTTTTTGTGGCGACCTTTTCTGCTCTTGGGTTTGAAGGGACCTTGGAATTGCTGCAGGATAGCACTCTGTCAGTTGACGCTCACACATTATTTCTATATAATATAATGTGCGATTGTTAACAGGGAAGGGGGGGAACGGTATGGATGCGAAAGAGAAAATACAAGCACTGCTGGAAGCATCGAAAGACGGCACCGTCACCGCAGCTCAGGTGTCCGCCGCAGGGCTGCATCGCAGTATTTTGCAGGAACTGGTTGAGAGTGGTGAGTTGTATCGTTTCAGCCGTGGTCTGTATGTGCAGAACAACGCATGGGAAGATGATTTCTACCTATTGCAGCTCAAGTATGGACGAGGAATTTACTCGCACGATACAGCACTGTATCTGCTGGGCTATTCGGACCGTACCCCGGCGAAATATACAATGACCTTCCCTAAGGGCTACAATGCCTCATCTTTAAAGAAAGAGGATGTGGTTATTAAGCGTGTGGTTCCAGAGAATTACTATTTTGGCCAAACCGAAATCAAGTCTCCATCCGGTAACCCAATCCGTATTTACGACCTGGAACGGACCCTGTGTGACATACTGCGCGGTAGTGGTAATGATATTCAGATTGTCGGGTATGCCATGAAACGCTATGCTGCATCCAAAAACAAGGATCTCCGCAAACTGATACAGCACGCAGAACAGCTACGGGTAAAGCCCAAAGTTCTTCGTTACATGGAAGTTTTGCTTTGAGCGCAAAACCCAATGCAACGGAAGCCTTATTCGGAATAAATGGTATACAAAGGCCGCCACAAGAGTGTGGCGGCCTTTGCTATTGGATTATTCGCCTATTAGTTTATTCCAGAAGGGAATTTTGAAACCGAAAAGATATGTAGCCTTTATATCCTCAGTTTGAACATAAGAATATTCCCAGACCCGAGAATCTGCACTATCTCCGCGATTATCACCCATTACAAAATATGTGCCTTCAGGTACGGTGAATACAGATTCATCGGTCCGGGGATAGGTCATTACGTCGTCTGCAAGGTACTCAGTTTCATCAAGGAGTTCATCATTGACATACACATGCCCATCTTTCAGAGATACCGTCTCACCTGGCAGGCCAATAACTCTTTTGAACATGATCACATCTTCATGCCTGAAGAAAATCGGTGTTCCTCGATCCAGAGTGCTCTTATCTCCTAACCGTAAGCCGATGCAAAAACTGCCCGCCGAATAATTAGGTTCCATAGAAGCGGATGGAACAACTTCCGCCATGAGTATAAATCCAAATAGGATGATAACGATCAACATACCGCCATATAACCCAAAATTCCTCTTCAGGAATAACAACACTGAGATAAACCTTGACTTCTTCTTATCTTCCATAGTTTATATTTAGTAGAGGACTGTATTATAAGTTGTAAAGCATTGATAAATAAGCATTCCTTACATTCTTTACACAAAATACTGTCCACTACGTTCTCCTTTCCACGGATATCTGCTCTTGAGACAGAGCATCTTCATGGGTTTATTATATCACTAATTGATTTTTCGTGCAACCTTTATTTGCGTTTTGGCTATTGACTTATCAACGTAGACTTATTATAATAGACACATAAAGTCTCTTTGTTATTTTGTCCCTTTCTGCGCACAAGCGCTGTTTTTACTTTTCGCTTTCTACCCATATACTCCTTTTACGAGTGTATGGGTTTTTTATTATATATTTTACATTTGGAGGTGTTAACCCACAATTAACAAGTAAGTCATCAATAAGTCATTCATTCCAAAAAAAGAAAGAGGTTATTACATGTTACAGTTTGTTCAGAAAGCAAGAGGTTATATATCTGGTCATGTGACCAAGAAACCCGTCATGAATAACGGAGCCAGCGGCAAGAGCTTTTGCACAGTATCGTTAGCAGTCAATCTGCCGCCGTATGCTGGTAAAGATGGCACCAAAATTGTGCCGGAGCCAATGTTCTACGAACTGACGGCTTTTGGTTCGACCGCAGAACACATCTGCCGGGACGTTGAAAAAGGACATCGTTTCGAATGCGAGTTCAATATCCGCCCGCAGAAGCCACGCAAGGTGGAAAAGGATGGCGTGGTAACGGTATACAATGACTGGTCTTTTGTTATTGTCCCGTTCACCTATAGCAACATCCCAGAACCGCCCAAGAATGATACAAAAAATCAGGCTACGCGAGAAGCCACGGTTCCCAATGAAAATACCACTGCACCTGCCCCCACGGCAGCAGAGGCAGTATCCGCTCCTATGCAGACCTCCCATGATCCAATGAGGGATTTTGAGAAAGCAGAAGAAGGCTTCACTGTACCTGAACAGGCAACGGATGATGAGTCCTCGTTTGCAAAACTTATTCAGGATTCTTTACCGTATTAACAACAAGCAGCTGGGCATGTCCCAGCTGCTTTTATTTTTTGGTATAGTTGCGAACATGTGTTTGAACAAAACTAGCTCGGGATTCAGTCAAAGCAACAGAACAGGCTCTATTGGTTTGACATAAGCCCCGCCGATGGTATAATATATACTCATAAGCAAGAGGTGTACTGCAGTGCCAGAAGAGGAGATTTCAAATCATGAGAACCTATAAGTATATATGTAAAAAGTGCCATAGTAGACAGACAAATTCCCCCGACCAACTCTGTTCTAAGTGTCGCTATGCCGAAAAAAGCGCTACTAAACCATGTATCATTTGCCACGACATTAAAACAGCATCCCCAGATGGCGTTTGTTGGAGATGTAGAAAAAAAGTACCCATGGAAGAATTCGATGAAAATAAGCTTCTCAAAGAAGCTATAGCCCGCTACAAGCGCGACCTTATGGTTCTCAGTCACCGTCAGGATGGTCTTTCGTATGGCCAGATTGCGAAAATTACAGGCATTCCTGTTTCTACGTGTCATTCCATTGTGTCTCGCGCAACTAGAAGCTTGAGTATCAGCGACGAATCGCCAGCATGGGCATTCGACAACAAAGACAAAACATAAACTACTCGGTCATTGAACGGCCGAGGTTTCCCTTTAGAAACAACTACCCCTTTGGATGTTCGATTCTGCTGGAAATACTCCCCTTGTAGTGTTATAATACCAGTATACCGTGAATAGTAAATTATGCACTTTCAAGGAGAGATATTGAAATTGGCTCGAATCAATAAGAAGGCTGCAGCTATCATTGCTGCGATTGTTGTTGCCGGTTCTTGCACCAGCGCAGCAGTATTTCAAATACACCGAAACAACTCACAGGACAATCTGGATTCATCAGCCGTCCAAACTGAAAAAAAGCAATTCACCCCCGAAGATATGGCATCTTATATCCAGGACTCTAACAGTCTAATTGCTGAAGATACCCAGAAGCAAATACAGCTGTATAACGCCAACTGGAAAAATGCATACAATCAAGTTGTTGCTATTGCAATCACAACCGAAGATCCTTCGGAGTCTTTGGCGAAAGGGTTACGTACTCAAATGGATTTAGCAGACCGCGATTCTATCATGCTTATTAAGCCTGATGGAATTGGCGTTCTTGACATTGGATCGGAGTCTCCACTTTGCAATTCCAAAATCGCTACAGATATGAAGACATCTTCAGATGATCTCCAGAGTATCATCCTTTCAAAATTCGCCGAGATCAACGAGTATCTGTCGATATACGTCAATCCTGTCAATTCGGAGGGCCGCAAATCCTTTGCCGAATGGGAAGAAACAGGAACTCAGATCTTTGAGAACTATCAAAACACGGTCAGTGCCTTTAATCTGCTCGCAGCAGATGTGAGTGATTACAACCAGGAGAATTATCCGGGAGCTACTGTATGGCAAGCATCCAACGGTGGTATTACAACATTCTGCATTTCAGGAAGCCGGGATGATGCAGAGTCTTTTTGGCTGTTCTATTATGACAAACTGATCAATGGCGCAGCGGATGGAAAGTTCACTCAGAAATACGTACCCTCAGATCTTGACCAGCCGAGAAGCGTATATGGCTATATGGCCGAGCCGGATGATAGTGATTCCACAGCAGATCCGATCATTTATTATCGCGCTGACCTTATTGGCGATGTTTGTGTAACAGCTTCCGCGACCGATGAGTCTCAAGTCGACACTATTACACAGTTCTTTAATACGATTGGTGTGCCACAGAATGAAAACGTGATTTACTAATGGGGAGGGATAGCCATGGCTGCTCAAAAAACATTTTATGCAATATCGACCTTGAGCTCGGATGTTCCAACCTTACAAGCTCTTATGCAAGTTGCTTGCACTAAGACAGCAGTTGTACTGAAGGTAGGGGAACTCCTCCAGGAGATAGAACCCCGCGATATGTACCAAATGCCTCCGGATGTCACACATGGAATTATGTACGGCATGAACCCGGATAAATTGACAATCATGTGGAACAAAGCGGTTAAGCGGCAGGCCATCAACGCGCTAAACTCGTTGACTCCATATATTGTGAAGAGGGAGGAGACCCCGGCTTCTGAATCAGAAGGGAAGCCGGCTCAGTCGGCACCGCAAGCGCAGCAAAAACCTTCTCCGCACCTTACACCGAAAGAGAACGTCACATCAACTTCCTCGGATGATGATTTTACATATCCACACGCCATTACTCTGTCTATTGACGAACTGGAATCCCTGCTGACACGCTGGATGGCGGCAACATTCCCGGCAGGGAGTAACGCATATCCGAGTATTGCCAATGGTTTTTATGGAGAATCCACTTCATGGGCTATTTGCCTTAATGATTTAGCAGAAATAGATCGAAAGCACTTATCCCAAGTATTAAACGAATTTGATGCAAAGAAGGAAATAGCCCTTGATCACGAGTGGCCGCAATCCAACGATGGCGCCCCGTGGAGTCTTGCACTGACGGCATCCATCTGCAACAAACTCGTTGAAAAGGCAATCCTTGAGCACATCACACCTCCATTCCCATACGGGATAGAAAGATCTTTCTCTCTTGGTGACGAAATAGTATTCATATCGCCAGATGTTTGACCTCAAAAGCCCAACTTGGTCATTCACTATTTAGTGAATGACGAGTTGAGCTTTTTCTGTTTTTTACTATATATCAGTTGCAATGTAAATCAATTAGTGATATAATAAAGCCATCAAACGAACGAGGTGATTCCCGTGAAAGGTAGAATGTCCAATCAGGAATTTGAAAACTATATCAAACAGATGGGGTCTTTTGAAGGACGAAGAGGTTTGATGAAGTGCATGCCTGTAATGCCTGTTGAGTTACAGGAACAAGTCGAGGAAGCCCTAGAAAAAAGTGCTGCTATAGGACCGGTTAAGACGGCTGATACTCTGATTTCAGCTGCTAAACTTCAGGTACATCGGAAATATCATAGGCTCTCTTCGTCATTTATCCAAACATTTTTTGATACTCCCGAATATGCAAAGATTATGAAAGACCGCATGCTCCGTGCTCGCATGGGCGGCTATCTGGCATACTGCGTTGCAGCCAGCTGCCGTAGCGATGACATGGGCACTGCAGATAAGCTTCTCTCTCTTTGCGGAAATTTCGTTTTTGAAGACGAACTCTCCCTGAACGACTGGATCGTTCCGATGAGTGGTAATATGGCTGTCGATGTACGTGCCAATTATTTTGCTAAGCATATCCGTAAAAGCAGTTTTGATACCGGTCGTCAGCTTTTCAGGGAGGCATTGGATCTGACCACAAAGCAAATTGTCGACGATATGGGCGAACAGGGTAAGTCTAACCTTGTTATCCCGTTCTTTCTTAACAAGTTTGACCAATACAGCCTGTCTCTTGATTCCGTTGATATATCAGATATCCCAGACGTCATCAGGAATGACAAGAATATGCTCATTCTTAAATTCTTTCAGAAAGCGGAAGGCGTTGGACCATCGAACCCTCATCAAACAAGCGCATTTATCATGAACCGAATTCTGCGAGAAAACAATGACCGTGCAACTCTATGGGACGCTATGCACACATCAAAGCTACCGTTCTCCGGATTATCTCCATACAACCTGGGCTATCCATATGCCCCAGGATACGGATTTATTGATACAAAGGGGGTATCTCCCTCGAAAGCATCGCTAGGTGTATCCTCTGCTCTTACTGACATGAGATATTCTTCTGTCGAAAGTGAAGCTTCGCCCAAGGACGATTTCTGGAGAATGTCTTTTGATGAGCTAGCATCCTGCGCAGATACCAGCCGTCTCATTGACCGTGAGCGCACTGACATCCTGAATGCCATCAAGCAGAAAGATATGCTTCGCGCTAAAGACCAAGAAATCAATCAGCTAAAGCAGGCTCTCCAAAGAGAAAAAGAGAAGAATGCAATGCTGCTCTCCGATAAATCTGATAAGACGCAGAAGGTGGAGAACGATCTGTCTAACCTGAAAGCAAAATACGAAGCGACGGTGCAGCATATGACTGCTGTCGAGACGCAGAATGAGACTCTTAAGAAAAAAGTACGTTCCTTGTCTGAACGTATTGCAAACCAGGAGCAATCGTCTGCAGCTATGGATAATGAGATCTCGATCCTTCAGCAGCAGATTGTAAACTCTTATGATGATGCTTCGTCTGACACTGAGCTTGATACCAGTGTATTTGATGGTATGCGTATCGTATGTGAAGGCGGACACAAGAGTTGGATTGCCGGCATGCTGGACCTCCACAAAAACATTCAATACTATGGTTCGGAAGACACGCCGCCGTCGGATGATGTCATTCGTAATGCAGATATACTTTGGCTCCAGGTAAATAGCCTGTCGCATTCCCGCTTCTGGAACGCTGTCAACACCGCTAAACAGGCTGGAATCCCCATTCGGTATTTTACCTCTGCCGGCCACAAGTTCTGTCGTCGTGAAATCGTCAACGAAACGATTAAATATCTCGAGCAGAATCCATCGCCCACGAAAGAATAAGGAGGGAAAGCATTGAAAACTAACCTAAAAAAGTCTCTACTCGCATTATGGGTAGCTTTTATGATTGGTTTGACCGCCTGTGGATCCACTCCTCAAGTAGAGCCCCCATCCACAAGTGTTGAGCCCATCACCCAATCTCAAACAGAAACTGCAGAAACAACTGCTTCCGATCATACGGTACCTACCGATAGTCCTAGCTACAGCACCGATATCAGTGATCTTCCTGTCTATTCGGGCGAACCATATGTGCCCATCAACAATAATATACCGGCCTTTACGGACTCCGATTTCACGACAACCTCATTTGAGCATTATAGTGAGTTAGACTCTCTCGGCCGCTGCGGCGTAGCGTTTGCCAACGTCGGGCAGGATCTGATGCCTACAGAAGAGCGTGGTTCCATCGGGCAGGTTAAGCCAACTGGTTGGCATACCGTCAAGTATCGCCATGTAGACGGTCAATATCTTTTCAATCGTTGCCATTTATTGGGATTTCAACTCACAGCTGAGAACGCGAACGTGAAGAATCTCATTACAGGAACACGATACCTAAATGTAACTGGCATGCTTCCTTTCGAGAACATGGTTGCCGACTACATCAAGGAAACAAATAATCACGTACTATATCGCGTAACCCCAATCTTCGAAGGTAACAATCTGGTTGCTAACGGAGTACAGATGGAAGCCATGTCCGTCGAGGACAGGGGAGAGGGTATTGAGTTCAACGTCTTCTGCTATAATGTTCAGCCAGGTATCACTATTGACTATGCAACGGGTGAAAGCCACGAGGATGGTACCAACACTACAGCTTCTTCGGCAAGCAACAATACTTCTTCATCCTCCACACAAACCACTACGTCGCCGGCTGTAGTGGCAGAAACAAACCAGGCAACGGCTCAGCAAGATACATCTTCGCCTACCAGTTCAAGCTCTACTTTTATCCTGAATACAAATTCCAAGAAATTCCATTTACCCTCATGCAGCAGTATCAAACGCATGAAGGACTCCAACAAGAAGGAGTTCTCGGGAAGCCGTGATGAAGTCATCGCTCAAGGATATGAGCCTTGTAAAAAATGCAATCCATAGAAAAAAGCAGCCTTAAGGCTGCTTTTTCTTTCCGTTGTTTTTACAGGGTTTCTGCCGCTGCAAAAAATCCTGCATCATCTCATAATAATTTTTTCCCATTCGGCCGCATGTCGTAATAAAATACGCATTTGACCAAAGCGTCGGAAGGCGACTTTTCAAAGCAGGAAACTCCTGGCGTAAGCAATGTGAAAGATATCGCTTCATTTGCTTTACAGCATTATGAACACCATGCTGTGGCGGTAACTCGATTACCAAGTCCACAAGATTGGACTCCACATGAACCTTGATCAACGTAATTTCTTTCTGCTGGCACACGTCACATAGCAATTCTTGCAGTCTTAGGTCAATGCCATCGGTTAAAACTGGGCGAAGATATTTTACGCACCAAACAATACGGTATCTACACGCATAAACAATGCCTTTATTTTCTTTAAAAAACATAACAGAAAATACTCATCTTCTTTCTTCGTCTAATGGATAAAGCGGTTGCTGCATATTTTGCAACAACCGCTCCCTATAATATACATGTATTCCTATCGCAAACTCTAAAAATCCAGGATTGCGAGTTCTCTGATTTTAAACAATTCCCAGTATAGTCTTTGCCCGCACTGACTGCAAAACGCAACATATTCACGTTCTATCGTTATGCCGCAGCGTGGACAAATAGGATACGTTGCATCTTTATATTGCCATGTTTTAGTTACAGCTAAAGGAACTCGATACAATAGTTGCTTTTGAATCTGAAATCCCGGTGCTTTTGTTTTCAACCACCGTAACAGAATACTCTCATTTTTGCTTATTCAAAAATATCAATTAAAGTATCCATAGGATTCTGTAAACTCGCCGATCTCCAACAGCTTGCTGCCTTTATATGCAGCCAGTGTTACTCGTACTCGATAAGAGTAACCATGTGCAACAGCATACTTCTTAGTGCTGACCTGCGCAGAACGAGCTCGTGCCGCAGACTTCCACGAATTCACCGTTACCCATTTGCGGTCCTTCATCTGTTCCAAATACACAGTGCAAACAACATTATCAACACCCACTGTTGATGCGCTGCCATGTCCCCGCACTTCTGCAATACCAAGAATAGAAGACGGAATGTCAATGTGCCCACCGACAATCGTCACGTAATTCCAGCACGGGTTGATCGCCGTTGCTCCGGAACAGATCCATGTTGTGCAGAGAATGAGGATCACTGCGGTGAATGAACGGATAGCTTTTTTCATAAGAACAACCTCCTTTTACTATTATAGACGAGATTTGAACGGCTGTTCTTACAAAAAATTTTAAATTGACTCAAAAATTTTTATGATTTCATCTTTCGATATGGTGCCAGAAATGCCGTAAGCATAGACATCAGTATAGTATATTGCAAGCAAACGGTCATCTTTCTCGCAAAAATATGCTGTTTTGCCGTTTATAACGACTTCCTCATATGTACTATCTTCAGTATCGACAGAATTGCTTTCGAAATCCAGCGAACACGTCAAATCATAATATGAACCATTTCCATTCGAGTATTCTATCATTATATAATCTGGCGATTCATCCTTATGGCTAATATCAAATCCTTCTGGAACATACGAAGGGATATAAGCTAAGTATTTTTTGCCTATTCCTGTATTGGAATCTTTGTCTGCTATAACATGAGAATTCGAATTATCAAACCTCAAGAAAAAATTCACCACAGGCATTCGAACAGCATCAACACTGCATACAGCTGTTCCACCCAATATCGCAATGCCCATAATGGCCGCAATCAACTGGTTCTTTCTTTTCCAAAGCCACCGATATACCGGGTTATGCTGTCTTCGTTTGATTGTGGCTATCCTTCTTTCAAACTCAGGAGAGAACTTGTGTTCAGGAATGCCTGCTGCATTCAGCTCATCTTTTGTTTTTAAGGGAGAGCTAGCATCCTCTTCTGCAACGTGAACCATTGCCACACTGAGCAGTTTATCGAAATCCTTCTCGGTCATAACTGGCCCTCCTTTGTTAAGACATCCTTTAAGAGCTTCTTTGCACGGGATAGTCGTTGATATGCCGCATTCGCGCTGATACCCATTGCAATACTCGCCTCTTCTACCGTATGTTCATAGTAATACACCAGGAGCAATATGTCTTTATATTTTTCTGGCATCCCCAGTATTATGTCTGCGATTTCTCTGATGGCAACAGTACCTATGGCCATATTCTCAGTTGAATGTGTACCAGCGACATCTGAAAACTTTTCATACATTTCTTCTGAATGATTGCTTTTTCTGCGTTCGTCAATACAGATATTTCGTATCAATATATGTAGATATTTCCGCATATTTTCTGACGGCACCTTTGAGATTGTATCTATATTTTTAGCCACACGAAGGAATGCTTCAGATACCATATCTTCTGCTTTGTGAATATCGTGTGTAAAATTTCTGGCATCATAAAACATGCCTTGAGAATAAGTGTTGTAGAGTTCTTCAAACAGACTCAGCTGCTCCGGGCTCTCAATTAAAGCATCAGCGAACATTTGCGCGCCCCCTTTAATTACATTATAGCACAATCTCCCGACATAATTCGACATGTATATTTGCTCTCTGTTCCATTCCCAAAGTATTTGTTGCAGTCAAACACTGCGTGTGATACAATTATTACAACGATACGGCGTACTATCATGCGAAAAGAATTATAGAGGGAGGCTCGTATTTTGGCATTAACATCAATCACGCTTGAGAATGTTGGTCCTTTTACTCAAAAACAATTTTCTCTTTGCCCGGGAATCAATATTTTCGCAGGAGGTAACGGATCCGGTAAGACACAAATCCTCAAATGGCTTTATGCAGCAGTGCAAGCTGCAAATCCCGGCAATTCTTTTCAGTACAAAGCGACTCGCGTTTTCCGACCGGAAGGGAACTGCTTGTCCAAATTGGTTAATTGGGATGCTCCGTCCGATGCTCTCGCCAAAGTCGAGGTATGTTCGGAGACAGCCTCCATTTGTGTTTCTTTTACTGCCGATACACCAAAGTGGGAAGCGAAAGAACACTGCGATCAGATGTGGGAAGAAGAATACTGTCCGAAGACCTGTGTCTTTATTCCTGCCGTCAATATGCTTCCACACGCTTGGAACCTCGAGCAAGCAGTCAGGCAAAGAAATGTTATGTTCGATGATACCTATTTGGACATAATTGCTGCTGCCCAAATAGTCATATCTCCAGATGTCAGCAATCACGCAGAGTCGTTGTTGCTTGAATTGGAAAATGCCATCGGGGGCAAAGTTATCGTCCGGAACGAAAAGTTCTATGTACTCATGAACAATGATGTGCGCATAGAACTTAATATGCTTGCCGAAGGCCTACAAAAGCTCGCTGTGTTGTACCTTCTGCTTAAAAAAGGTACTCTTAAGAACGGTTCCGTTTTGTTGTGGGACAACCCCGACACAGGAGTAAGTCTGAAATATATTTCGCTCATTGCAAAAATTCTCTGTTTCTTGCAGCAGGAAGGTGTGCAGATATTTGTCGCCACGCACAGTATATTCCTGCCTTCAGCATTGGAGGCGCTGGATTCTGATACGGTCCGCTATACAGCATTATAATCTTACGCCGACCGTTTTCGATTTCGAAAAAGTCTTCGAAAACGAACGCTGCTAATTCGAGATACGCGGTACAAGACGGAAGGACGGTATAAAACTATGTCGAAAAAGAATATAATTACCCAAGCGGCTCAAATCGCGGTGCAGACGGAATTGGAATACAAGCGCTTACACAAGCTGCCCATTGCCCGATTCGCTCTGGAAACCAAAGAAGTATTCCTCGAAAACCCGGATGGCACCAAAACTTTGATAGGGAAGGCTATGAAGAGGGGAAGATATAGCCAGTGGGCCAACAATCCCAAAGGAGAAAAACATGATCGATAACAGAATTGGAAAACGTTTTAAGCAATGCCGTGAGGCTCTTGGTCTCACCCAGAGCGAATTCGCAGAAAAAGCCGGGTTTACCGTAAACTACATCTCTACAATTGAACGCGGTACAACTTTTCCGCGCTGCGAAAGCCTAATTTCGCTTCTTAACACATTGGGAGTTTCGGCCGATGCCGTTTTCTGTGATGTGTTGGATCACTCACCAAACTACATGTCATCCGTTCTATCGGAGAAGCTGTCAGTGCTCCCATCGGCATCCCAAAAGCGCATCCTGCAAGTCGTCGAGTTGATGATTCATCAAGAATTGGGGGCCTGCAATACGCAAACACAAGCCTCGACCACTGTGCCGAATGAGACTTGACATCCTCCATAAAGAGGCATGGAACACCGGCCTCTTCGACGCCATCGACAAAGCTAACCGTGTCCGCCCGGGAGATTTCCTCTCTCGCCTGAGCCGAGCTGGTGTGGACGTTCATCCGGCATTCGAGCTGGACAACGCCCCCGCAGAGGCTCTCTGCTACATCTCCATTAAGGGTCAGCCGACCCCCGAAGTCGCGGTAACGCGAGCTTTGGTGGAGATGTCGCGCTTCGTGTATGCGGAGCCGAAGCACCAGGTGGATATCATCGATGGTGCAGAATCTCTCCGTACCATCCTGGAGAAACGCGTCTTCATCGGCGGCGATCTTCGTCGCTTTGTCGTGCAGGTCAATGACTGCATGGCAACGCCCATGACCGAAGATCCCTCTTGGCAGTTCTCCGCCAATGGCGAAGTCTTTCTTGTCAACGAACCGCTTCGGCTGGTTCGCGTTGTAGGATCGACTTCCAGTGCGGTAGACATGGGGATGTTATATAATTTCGCTCTTGCAATTCGCAGAAGTGATAATACCAAGCACCTGTGCCTCGCTCGTCCGGGCGAGAATCCGTGCTACATCTCCAGTCGTGTGGTTCGCATCGTAACTGATCCCAATCGGGAAGAAATTTCGATCTACCACACCAACAACTCTGCGATCGGTCTTCTGCCGATTGTAGAGTAAGCCTTCTGCCTGAAAAGGACCGCTTATGCGGTCCTTTTCTTTTTCCGCTCGAAGACATAGGATAATACGAGGGACGTTTTCCTAACCTCTCTTGCAAAAAAAGATATTATGTGTTAATATACATATTGTAAAAGTCCCTCTTTTCTCTATTAAACGAGAATGTTTCTATCTGTTCTGTACTAGAACTGTTTCCCAACAATAATACAATCCGCTATCAGATTAACTTCTGGTAGCGGATTTTTATATATATTAACGAATTAGTGAATGACCAACTTGGTTGTTCCAAAAGAAAGAAGGTCTAAAACAACAAAACATTTTAACTCTATTTAGAAAGAAGGTTAAGAACATATGTCTATTATTTCAGACTACTACAAATTCTATCGAGGCGGAGAACCCAGTATAGATTTCGAAGATACAATCCGTGCTGCTATCTCGCTTCTCATAACCAAAATTCAGGAGCGTGATGCAAAGGATGATGTCGCTGTGACCAAACCATGGTTTACTGCCGCCGAGGACATTACCATTCCCGGCGAGGATTTTGGGTTTAAGATCATGCCGGCGGTATATCGAAAGAAGAGAAAATCCAAAGGTAAGTGGTACGAAGAGATCTATGACGTGTACTCCACAAAATCCGTAAAAAGGGAAGGCAGGTCAGAGTTTGAACCTGTAGAGGGTATTTTTCCTCCACAAACTATCTACTCCGATGTAACATTCTCGAGCAGAAACCAAATGGGAGTATGCTTACTCTATAATCTAGAACTCGGAGAAGCGTATTATCTCTCAAATACTGCTTTTGTGAACGAAGGAAAGCGTATTAAACTCGTCTGCGGCTGTGCAGAGAAGGTGATTTATTCTTTCAACTGGATTACCGGAAAGGCTTACACCATTCCATTTCCAGAATACACAGAGTTGTTTCCCACAGCTAAAAAGTGTTGGAAGGAAACAGTGTACGCTCTGGAAGAAATCAAGGCTAAAGACGTCCCACAAGCGGCTATAAATTGTCCTCTATTCGGTATGCTCGAAGCTATTTATAATCGGCCTGAAAACATGCTGAAATCCATCAAAGCTGCATATGAAGAACAGGACTGGTTCATTGAATCAGCCCAAGCTATGACTTATCATTTGGCTTCTTTGCTGGTATATACCGGAAACCTGTTTCAAAGTCTGTTACAGACATTGGACAAAAGCCATTGGTTTTTACCATTACTCATGCGATCTCTTAACATGGGAAACCCTATGAAACAGCAGTTCTCTAACATCCGTAATTGGTTAGGCTTATCTAAACCGATATACGACAAGCTATTGGCCGAGCCTAATGAAAAGCGTTTCGTATTTTTCATGTGCATGAAAATGTACGATTCAAATGTCTCGTACGAAACATTTGAAAACGTCTATGAAAAGGTCCTAAAATTAGACGTTGAACTTTCGGAGAATGCTGAGAAATCCCCATACCATAGTTGCTATTCACCAGTACACATTAAAGGCCCGTATGGCAGGCGCCTTTTTACAACAACGGAATTACCCCGCTCGATGTACTTCTACTCGAAGCATAGCCTCTATAAAACCATCTCTATAAACCATTATTACAAATGGCTTCTTAGTGAATGTTATCTCATGGTAAAACTGGGGAAACACGATCGAGATGCATACATCTATGGAATTATTGAGAAGTTGACGGAAGACCACAATCGCATGGCTAAAAAAATCATCCCTAATGCAAAATTTACGTTACCCCACAATGTGGAGGCATCCCACGATGCGATGGTAGTAAACTTCAACAAGATCAATCTTGACACAACAGATGAAAGCGCTGAACAAACCGCCAAACTGGCTGCATGTTATCGCAACAAGAATTGGGATTTTACACGCGATAAAACCTATTGCATGTCGGCGCCATTGTGTGCAAACGACCTGTATCAGGAGGGTATTGATCTCAATCACTGCGTTGGTAGTTATGCCAATGATATTATCAATGCACGCGGTTCTATGCTCATCTTCTTTATGCGATACCGCCGACATCCTAACCGTTCTTTGGTTACTGTACAGGTCAATCGCATGAAAGATGGCACATATTTCGTTGCAGAAGCTGCCGGCGAAGGAAATCGTTCTCTTAATGAAAACGAAAAGAAATACCTTGAGTCGTGGATGAGTCTGTTCAATGGATATTGTAAAGGGATCATCCACGAAAAGCCTTCTATTCATCGAACCATGAATGCTATCAGTCTATGGTGCGCATGGGCCGTTGGCAAGCCACTTCCTGTTACTACCATCGGTAGTTGTGCTGCTACGGTTACCTGCACGAACGAGGCCGTCTTACTTATTGCCAAAAAAAGTATTGACGATATTAAAGCTCGTGCAGAGAAATATATAAAAGATGGCGGCACTATGTCTCCCGAGACATACATGTCCATTCGCCTCGCTGCCATGTACGGTTTCTGCGCAGATACGAAGGGCATGAGTTTAACCGATTTCCTCTCTTTGCTAATTCGTTGACACTCCTACCGTTAAAGCAATGGGATTCTTGCGATGTTTTATCGTATAGTTTCCCGAAAATGGTTGGTGCGCGGCGGCCGATTATCAGATTTAAGGAGGAAATAATGTTAAAAAAAGAAATTATAGAAAGCAACATCAATGAAGAAGTTGCTAACGGTACTATGGAGATTCTCGAACAGAATCTCCATAGCATTCTTGTCTGGGATGATGAAAATAACAAGGAAATTAAATTCTCCTTTTCTGAGTTCCTGAATGAGAGAACCGTTCGAGATGTCATCTATATCAGCGATACTATCCCGGAAAAATGGAAGATAGATGCAGATGAGCTGGCAAAATATTTGTGGCGTGTCTGCGACCGCAATAGTTTCATCACTTTGTCGAGAATAATTGTCTTCTGGGATCCTTGGATCGTAGATGATGAAGAAGATGATAGTGATCCTTATCGTCAGAAACTCGAAGACGAAACAGGGGATGATTATGCAAATTATTTAGCAGAAGCGCCATTGTTAGGGCAGCTCTGGTTTGAACGTAATATCGTTGCGATCAATGCTGCTTCTATTATGGTCGCTTCCAAAGAAGTTGAAAAAGAAAATCTCAATTTGGGCGACCCATGGTTTTCGGTTGAAAATCAATATCATATCGGTGTTTTGCAGACGGCAATCCATGAATTGCGACATCTGCAGATGGATACAAATCCGTTTTTGCCGGAGGATACTTATCCTATCGAAGAATCTTCGGAGGAGGCTGTCGAAGCGTACTGCCGAGATGTGTTTGAGGATAATTTAATTTTGGAGAACATTTTCCCTAATTTGTTCGAGAAAGATTGACTTTTTGCTGTTTTTCGGATATACTGCAAAGTACGGTAAGAAAATCCGCAAAACCACTGCATTTTGCGGAGAACAAAGCTAAACAGACCTGCTTTTGCAGGTCTGTTTTTTTGTGCAATTGACTTTGTTGTTTTCCTACGTTATAATAGAAGAGTAATAGTCCCTCTCTTGTCATGCATTGCATGAATTGTTTGCTTTCCTCGTGAAGAATGAGACTGTTATTATATTGTACCAAAGCTACTATTCTCTATTTCAGAGAGTAGTAGCTTTTTATTTTATATTTAATAATCTAGGAGGTATAAAAAATGGCTACTATCCCTGTAAAAGCAGAAGACGACATCCGAAATCGGTGGTTCTGTAACCATCAAGCGACCATGCACGATTATACAAGTGCAAAAGGAGACAAGATTTCCGTAATCGACTGGCGTAAGCCAGGCACAGGCGTTTATTCGGTCCGTTATCTTCTGGACCGCAATCATCTCCATGTGACCGGTGATTGCGGCGACGCATTGTATCAGCTCACAGAAGAAGCAACGCTCGAAAGATTGGCTCATTATGATATGGCCTATCTGTTTGGCAAGCTGCGCTGTATGGACTCCGAAGGAGGCCTCTCCTTCGACGCCGATACTGCAGTCGAAGGAATTCGCTGGTTCGCAAAAGAATATGGCGAACCCCAAACATCCGAGGCACAAGAGTGCTTCAATGAAGTTATTGAAGCAGCCGAAGAATGCAGCTCTCTGAGCGAGTGGAACCAGCGCCTTGCCGTATTCGATTCTTCTTCGTATGTATTCAGTGACTATTTTGGCACTGATTGGTATGAATGGATGCCATCCTGCGGTGAAGTATACAGCTATCAAGCTGTGGCTTTCTGGCTGGGCTTGCGTATGGCTTATACGCAGTTACATTACGGCAAGGAGGTGTAACGCTATGGTCATCAGCAAGAGCAAGTACATGCGCGGCTGTCAGTGCTCGAAAGCCTTGTGGCTTTCTGTGAATAAACCTGAATTAGCCGATGAAATTCAAACTATTTCCACTCAGCAGGGTGATGAGGTTGGTGAATGCGCTCGCACGTATTTTCCTGACGCGATCACAATCCCGCTCGACCGGACAGTAGAAATGACAAACCAGACAACGGCAGCCATTCAAACCGGCCGCCGGCATATCTGCGAAGCCACCTTCATGGGTGATGGCTTATCATGTTCTTGCGATATCGTCGTAATGCATGATAAAAAGTCTCTGGATATTATCGAGGTCAAATCATCTATGTCGATTAAAGACCGTCAGCTTGATGATGTGTGCTTTCAGGCATATGTCGTAACGCAAGCGGGTTATGATGTCCAGAACGTATTTTTGATGCATCCTACGCAGGGATATGCTTACGTGGATAGCTTTGATGTACATGCGTTTTTCACTCTGGAAAATGTCACTGACATCATCAAAAACAAGATGCCGATGATCAAGGACAACATTTTGACTTTTACCGAAATTTGTTCTGATCAAGAACCGTCTTGCGACATCGGCATGCACTGCGAGAAACCCTACGAATGCCCGTTTAAGGAGTATTGTCACCAGCTGCACAATATTCCTGAAAAGAGTGTTTTCGATATTCCCGGCATGGCCGCATCGAAGAAATACTCTCTGTACAAGGCGGGCATGGTTTCCGTGGAGGATCTGTCGAATTCCGGGGATGCATTAACCGATAAGCAAAAAGAGCTCGTCAAAGACCTGTCTCTGATGCCGGGTGAAAGCATTATCAGGAAGGCAGAGCTGGAAAAGTTTTTAGGAGCGCTCCATTATCCAATGTATTATTTGGACTTCGAGTCTTTCCAGAAAGCTATTCCGCCTTTCCCTCAAACCCACCCGTACTCGCAAATCCCATTCCAGTACAGTCTCCATATCCAGCAATATGCCGGCGGACCTGTAGAGCATCGTGAATTCCTTGCTGAAGCAGGGAAGGACCCTCGGCGGTACTTGGCTGAACAGCTGGTCAGAGACATTCCTATGGGCGCCCACGCCATTGCGTATAACTCTTCCTTCGAAAAGACAGTTTGTCGCAAGCTGGCAGAGCGTTTCCCCGATTTAAAAGAAGGTCTGCACTCGATTGCAAATAATATGGATGATTTACTCATTCCATTTAAGAACAAATGGGTGTATACTTCCTCTATGAGAGGAAGCTGTAGTATCAAAGCAGTCCTGCCGGCTCTTTGCGGAGATGACCCTTCTCTGGATTATCATTCGCTCCCCGGCGTGCAGAATGGTGCTCAGGCCAGCGAAACCTACGGTAATCTTCAATTTGTAGAAGATGCTGCCGAGGTTCAGAAAATAAGAGATGGTCTTTTACTCTATTGCGGGTTAGATACCCTTGCAATGGTGAAGGTCCTTGAAAAATTATATTCCTATATCAGAAAGTAGGTGAAACTATTGAAAGAAATCCATGATGGTGCACAGTTATATGCTGTGATCCATAGCACTTACAATCCTCAGGGACGAATTTGGGATACGCACCCGTTTATTACGATGTTTTCATATCTCCAAGAGGCCGGCGTCCGGTTATTTTGTGACGAAGATCAGCATCTGTTTTCCGAACGCAATGGCAAAACATCTCCTGCGCTGCTGCAAGGCATGATTGATATGTGTCAGGCGAGGATTGCCGCCGCACTGAAGCAATCAAAGCAGAACAGCTACGAGGCAAATTGCTTGGAAGACGACATGTCTGATATCGAGACGATTAGAGATATTTATCTGCCCGTTGAAAACGCAGCATCCGCTGCCTCGGCGAACGATGACTCCATCGAGCAGGCTCTTGATTTTGAACCGGGGAATAAACGTGAAAATAATAATCCTGAATGCGAAACCCCAGATTACGATTATCTCACGGAACCAAGTATCCCTGCTTGGATGTTATTTTGAGTTGCATATCTGATTAAGATATGTTATAATATTTTGTGTACAGAAGAAGCTTTTTGTACACCAGTCTGTTTTCAAGGTGATTCCCAAACGCCTTGTAAGTATGCCGTTTAAGAAGCACTGTTCAAGATTCATCTTGTACAGTGCTTCTTTGCTTTTGCGCGGCAGACTTACAGCTGGTCGATATGTTTTTGAAAGGAGAATTCTTTGTGAGAATTTTAAAGCGAGATGGCGTTGAAGCTGAGTTTGACCGCAAGAAAATCGAACGTGCTATCGAAAAAGCCAACAAAAGCGTAACCGCAAATGAGCGGCTGAGCGAAGATGTTATCAAAGATATCGCCCTCAAGATCGAACAGGATTGTTCCGCCGCAGGTACTATTCCTACCGTAGAAAGCGTACAGGACAAAGTAATCTACGCTATCATGAGCGCAGGTGCATATGTCCTTGCGAATAACTATATTATCTACAGATATACACACGCTCTGCAGCGCCAGAAGAATACCACCGATGATAAAATCTCGGCCATCCTGCAGCTCAAGTCTCAGGCAGCGATGGAGGAAAACTCGAATAAAAACCCAACCATCGTATCTACACAGCGAGATTACATGGCCGGCGAAGTATCTCGAGACCTCACACGTCGAAAGCTGCTGCCGGAAGACATCATCCATGCTCATGATGAAGGCCGCATTCACTTCCATGATTCCGACTATTTCGCACAGGCAAGCCACAACTGCGATTTGGTCAACCTGGAAGATATGCTGCAGAACGGCACTTGCATTTCCGGCACATTGATTGAACGCCCCCACAGTTTTTCCACTGCATGCAACATTGCTACTCAGATTATCGCCCAAGTGGCATCTTCTCAGTATGGTGGCCAAACAATCACGCTGACGCATCTGGCTCCATTCGTTAATGAGAGCCGCGTACGATTCCGCCAGCATGTTATTGAGGAACTGTCCGAAGTCGGCATTGAATATACCGAGGAACAGGTAGATAAGATCACTGAGCGTCGGGTTCTTAGAGATGTAGAAAAGGGTGTCCAAATTATTCAATATCAAGTAATCACCCTCATGACTACAAATGGCCAGGCTCCGTTCATCAGCGTTGCGATGTACCTCAATGAGGCAGGCAACGACCAGCTGCTCCGTGATGACCTCGCTCTTATTATTAAAGAAATGCTTCATCAGCGATACGTCGGCGTTAAGAACGAAAAAGGCGTATATATTACACCGGCCTTCCCGAAACTTCTTTATTTCCTCGAACCGGATAACGCTTATCCGGGCACGAAATACTGGGATGTAACCGAAGAGGCTATTCGTTGTTCGCTTCACCGCATGGTTCCTGATTACATCAGTGAAAAGGTCATGCTCCTGAACAAGATTGATGCGAATGGTGAAGGACATGCATATCCCTGCATGGGCTGTCGTTCCTTCCTTACACCTTACATTGATCCGAATACAGGCAAGGGTAAATATTATGGCCGCTTCAATCAGGGCGTTGTAACTGTCAATCTCCCGTTCGTTGCGATGTCTTCGCAACGCGATCTTGATACGTTCTGGCGTGAGTTTGATGAGACGTTGGAACTGTGTCATCGAGCACTGCGTCTGAGACATGAACGCCTGCTGGGCACGCCCTCCGATGTTGCTCCTATCTTGTGGCAATACGGTGCGCTTGCTCGGTTGGAGAAGGGTGAACCGATTGATAAACTTCTGTACGGTGGCTACAGCACCCTTTCCTTGGGTTATGCAGGGCTGTACGAAGCCGTTTATTACCTGACCGGGCACAGCCACACTGACCTGGAAGGCGAACCGCTTGCGCTGGCCATCATGCAGCACATGAACGATAAGTGCGCTGAATGGAAGGCCGCAGAGAATATTGATTATTCTCTCTATGGCACTCCGCTGGAGAGCACTACGTACAAGTTTGCTAAGGCCCTCAAACAGAACTTTGGCATCGTGGAAAACGTATCCGATCACGGCTATGTTACCAACAGCTATCATGTTTGTGTCCGTGAGGAAATCAATGCGTTTGATAAGCTGAAGTTCGAGTCGAAGTTCCAGAAACTTTCTCCGGGCGGTGCGATCTCTTACGTGGAAATCCCCAACATGGAAGATAACATAGAGGCTGCAGAAGCAATCGTAGAATACATCTACGAAAACATTATGTACGCCGAACTCAATTCCAAGTCGGATTACTGTCAATGCTGTGGCTATTCCGGCGAAATCAAAATCGTTGAGGATGACGGCAAGCTGGTTTGGGAATGCCCGAACTGCGGCAACCGCGATCAGCATAAAATGAACGTGGCTCGCAGAACTTGCGGGTACATTGGCACCCAATTCTGGAATCGTGCGACTTGTTCTGTTACAAGGTTATCCGAAAAAACAGCAGCCTAACAGGCTGAACTGACAATCCTAGAAGTAGAATGCTGGAGTAACGACCAGCAATGCTTCCCCTAATACTCCGACTGGCATTATCCAACACAATGATAGTGTCAGAAGCTCGGTGAAGTCGGCAGAAATCATCCTAAACTCAAAATGAGCATGGCTGATGATATGCCGGGGGTCTATAAGATACCTATGGTGAGAATGTTCTCCTCAAAAACTGACGAACCTGTGAATGTACGGACTCAAAACACATAGAAATATGCGTCATATCTGGTGTGGTGGAGTAAAAATGATTCCTATGAAACACCATGGTAGCCGAAACGTATAATCGTGGCGGGGCTATCCAAGCCAAAAAGTCCATAGCAGGCACCTAAGGGTATAAATGCACAGATAAGATTGTTGGAACAAGGAAAGGTACTGGAGTTTAAAAACTCTGATGACGAAGGATAATAAGCGTCTTAACCGGTACTGAAAAGTAGAGCTCGAACCGTTTACCGTCTTTGTAATGAAGACATCAGGAATGGGCTCGAGTCGGAACTTATCCATAGAATAATTCCGATGGAACGCCGTGTGAATTCGAAAGATTCATGCACGGTGTGGGGCGGGGGAAAAGCTGGAGATTATTTCGAAGGCTTACCTATCGCCATAAGGCCGAACGCAGGAGATTCGCGATCGTGTAATCCATGTTTCTACGCACAGCAATGTGTCGATCAAAAAATAATCCGAAATATCTCAAAATTATAGATAGAGGGGCGTTAGGAAGAGCGCCCCTCTCCAAATATACATAGGAGGTGCAAAAGTGAATTATGCACAGATATTCGATTGCGATATTGCCAATGGCCCTGGCATGCGAGTGTCTCTCTTCGTTTCGGGGTGCACCCACCATTGCGAGGGATGCTTTAATGCACAAACATGGGACTTTGCATATGGCAAAAAATATACCTCTGAAATAACCCAAGCGCTTATTCAGATGATGGATCGCCCATATATTAAAGGTATTACCATTCTGGGCGGTGAACCCATGGAACCAGAAAATCAGAAAGACGTATTGGCTCTTTTGAAAGCAATCCGGAACGCATTCAGAGGCAGCAAAAATATCTGGATTTATTCTGGGTATGTATTTGAACAACTGACAGGCAAACGTCCTTGCAGGGCAAGCACACTAACCGCCAAAGAAATTCTCTCTTTAGCAGATGTACTTGTAGATGGAGAATTTGTAATGGCTCAAAAAGATGTTTCTCTTGCATTTCGTGGGAGTCGCAATCAACGCATACTCGATTGCAAAGCATCTCTAAAAAGTGATACTGCCGTATGGCTCTCTGAATACAATCCCGCTCAAAGCAAAGCATAAAAATATACCCGACTATCGCATAAAGCGTAGTCGGGTATATTTTTATTCGTCGGTGACCTGATCGCCTTCTGGGGCGATAGGACCGTCAGCACCTATTTTAAGGCGATTTCTGATTTTACTGAAAAGCCCATCCAACTCTTGAAAATCAGATTCTGTCATAAACGAAAACATCTGATTAAACTCATTGAGGACTGCACGCGGGCGGATGCTATAGTTGTTCAAGTCTACGATGCTATATCTCTCGTTAATAAATGCAAAGTACCGGAACAGTTCCTGATCGATGGCATCCATACGATAATGGTCGATATACTGCTGCAGAATATCAGACGTAAAGGCACGCTGACCATTCTTTATTGCATAACACGTAGAAGAGGACCTATTCAAAAATGTTTCCATCCGAAGAGGGCTCGCCGCATCATACCCATATTTCGATACCAAAAAAGAGAAAACAGGTGAAAGGGGAGCAGCCAATCGGTCCATGACACTGTTATCTCGCGCAATACAATACTCCATATTATAGCGGAGATCAAGCAAATAGTCCTTTACCTGACTGCAAGTATCATCGTCGATGCCACTTACTTTCTCCTGGAAATCATAAAGCAGTTCATACTGTGCAGTCGTAGAATTCTCCGCAGACAGTCTGATAACAAAATAGCTTTCATACAATCCGTTCAGATATCGTAAACACTCTTTCTCAATATAATTAAGATGCAGATAGCGCTGCAAACTCTCAATCTGTTCGGATGACAAATTATGCTGCTTTCTCATCAGGCCATTAAGAGAAGAAATAGACCATATTTCCGTATTTGCGAAAATATTCTCTGTTTCCATGCTTCGCTCATCGGCGAGAGCCTTAATATATCGATAAAGGGAAATATCCAGCTTCTTTCGAGTGTTTTTTGCGAATTTTACGGGCTTAACATCCGAAAGCATGCTTTTTATATTGTTGCAGCTATCTTCATTCAGCCAGGGAAGCATATAGTTTAACAACCATATCAGGCTTCGTTGATTAAGATTAAGGCCTCGGGCTTTAATCTTAATTACATTACGCGAAAAATATTTTTTATATCGCTCGATTTTTTCTGAGCTATAGTTGAACGTTTTTTTCACATTGTGAAAAAAACTTTCTACTTCAGGTTCTTCACCAGAGCTCATTTTCTTTAGATATTCAATCGGAATGTAAGTTGCGTCCGATATATCTTCCAGAGAATGTCCTTCACCACATAGTTCTCGAATAATCACGCCAGAAGCAGTTTTCTGCTGTGGAAACTGTTCAGCCCACTCCATCTGAGCCGCATTGCGAGTATATGCCTTTAACTCGCTATACGACAATTTATATTCCCGCATGATCTTGTCAATCCACTCTTGAGGGACATTTTTTTCTTCATCACGCATAAATGTGATCAAATCCTGCTTCTTAATCTGAAGAATTTGACACTGGATCTCAAGATCAGGTTCTTCGCCATCGATACGCAAGAGCTTAAGCAGATTCCAAAAACGCCTTGCCTGCATCTATAGACCCCCTCTGCTATATTATTTTTTTGAAACACAACATATTTACATGCAATGCCTCAATCCAAGTATTTTTATTATAGCATAAAAACAGGTCGAAAACAACCCGAACCCTTACCTAGAGGCCCCGCTTGCTCAGAGAATTATTTGTGATTGACAACCCTGCAAAAATATGATATATATAATATACAGTTTGTCTCTTTTTACTCTCACATATCATTGTGAGATTGTCTCCGTACGCTTAAGAGAGCACTGTATATTTTTTTGCCTAAAAAGACATTTCTTGATTATCTCAAGGAGTGTCTTTTTTTATTATCCCTATATGGAAAGGAGGCCTTAACTCTTGTCCATCTATCCGCCCCGACCCGTTTCTTAAATAGGAGGAACAACACGATGAAAAAAATCATCCCTATTATCAGTGTCTGCGCAGACACACTGCAGAGAATCTTCTCTGTAGCCACCGATGTATTCAGCATCATCGCAACGGTTGCGCTTATGCTGATCCGCACCGGCTTATCCGTATTTGCCGCCCAGGTTCTTTTTGACTTTGTTCATAAAGCACAGATGGGCGCCAGTGGTTACGTAGTAGCATCCATTGCCACTGTCGTAATCATTGTGAAATACGTCCAGGCCTTCATTCGTGCGAAGCACGCCATTTTTGGCGATGCTCCCGTGCTTCCGAAGGTACAACCCAACTCTCCGAATTCCGAAGACCCGCTTGTAAAGCGAGTTCAGGAATCGCAGCAGCGCTACCTCGCCCGTAAAAAGGCAGAGGAAAACGCTGCTCGTGCTCAGCGTGAGCGCGAGGCGATGGAGAACGATAACCACTAATCTGTAGCTTTCATAGTGAGAGGATACGACGTTCTGGCCAGAGTCGTTGTCCTTTCACTTGCTACAGATTGGTGGATTAACCCTCAAAAATGGCGAGAGAATTAGGTGAACGCGAACACCAAAATTCCCTCGCCATTTTTATATTCACAAAACAAAAAAGAGATAAAAGGAGAAATAATCATGAAATTCGCAACTATTAAAGCCCTCGTAGAAGAGGAAAACAAGCCTATGTACGCAGTCATTGTACTGTCAGAATCCCTCTTTGGCTTTGGCGTTCCTGAGAAGGATCGCACAAAGATCATCGAGGTTAACCCCACTAATGACCTGCACCGTGTAAGTGTAGGCCATTACACTTTCATCGTTGAGGAGCTCTCCTCTGACGACATTGAGTCCATGTTTGTATTGGGCTTTACCGTCGTAGGAGACGGCGTACCTTTCCGATTTTACAACAGATCGGAAGACGCGGTAGAGGCCATAATGGCCGAAGCGTACCTCACCGCACATGCGATCAGACACCCATCGGAGTCTGATCGCAAATCGGCGGTAGACTTCTGCAAAACTCTTGGTCAGTACGACCTTGAAGGGGATAAGCAGGAGTTTACCGACCAGTGTGACGGGAATCGCTACTGGTTCCGCAACTACACCTATCCTACTGCCGGTGTAGAAGGTACCGTACGCAAGACGTGGCATGTTGCTACGTGCCGTGTGTACTCGCTCACCGATATCCGCATTGTCGATACGGAAGAGGACAAGCTGTGGGTTTAATACCCCAGCTTCCGATTCTTTCTTCGGCACAGCCATAACCAATAAAAAGGAGAAATAAAATAAAATGAATATTACTCTTACTACTGATGTTCGCAATGCAAACGCCATCACCCACGGTGGCATTTTCCACGCCGACGAAGTGTTCGGCACAATCATCCTCAGCAAGGTAATGGACAACATCGTCCTTGCTCGCACCTTCAAGGTGCCGGAGGATATCGCAGACGATGTTATCGTCTACGACATCGGCGGCGGTGATTTCGATCACCACCAGCTCGGTGGTAACGGCACTCGTGCCGACGGCATCCCGTATGCCTCCTGTGGCCTGCTCTGGAAGGAGTATGGTCCCCAGCTTTGTGCCAACACTGCAAATCCTGAACGGGCATTTGCGATGATGGATGCAAAGCTCATTTCCGGTATCGATGCCAACGATACTGGTTACATCAGCCCCAAGGACTGCCCCCCGGGTATGTCCGTGTCGGCTGTCATCAGCGGCTTCAACCCCAGATGGGATGAGAAGACTTCTGCTGATGAGAAGTTTCTGATGGCTCTGCAGATGGCAGAGACTATCTTCGATAACACCTTCGCCAGCATTTGCAGCACTATTGCTGCTGAAGCTGCTGTCGAGGAAGCTATCGAGACATCTCCTGAAGAAGACGTTGTCGTCTTCTCTCAGTTTGTGCCGTGGCAGGGCACACTGCTCAGTAGCCACAACCCCAAGGCCGAAAAGATGCTGTATGTCGTCTTTCCGTCTCTCCGTGGCGGCTGGAACTGGCAGGGCGTACCCGTTTCCTGCCTCAACCGTGACCTGCGTAAGCCGTGTCCGGAAGAGTGGAAGGGTCAGCCGGCAGATGAACTCCGTCGTATGACGGGCATCGAAACCGTGAACTTTGTTCACCCTGCTGGTTTCCTTGGCTCTTGCGGCACCCGAGAGGATGCTATCAAGATGGCGAAACTGGCCATCGCTGAGTAATCCGCAAAAAGGCGTAGGGGAATCCCTCTACGCCTTTTCTGTTTTTCTTGACTTTTTTCAGAAAGGCATTTACAATAATATTGTAAATGTCTCTCTTTATTCACCAGCATCTTGGTGAATTGTTTTCTTGCCGCAAGGCTGTCACTATTATTGTTATCAACACCTATCTTCATTTATGGGATAGGTGTTTTTTTATATAAAATTTCAAACAAAAGGAGGAGATAGACCACTTATCTCGCAAAACCAATCACTAAAACAAAAGGAGTAAAGCACATGTTATCTATGTTACCTAAGGAAACCTACACACTGGAAGAGTTCCAGAAAACTCTCGGCGAGTTGGCTGAAAAGATCCCCGAGCGTACTGCCGAATGTACGGCCATCAAGAGACGCTTTCTCAACTTGGCAAAAGCCACTGTCGTTTGGGATTATCTCGATGCCAAGGTACTGCAGAAATCTCATCCGGCCAAGCAAACCTTTTCGCTGAAGGAATACCAGAAGCGCATCTATGATCTGGCTATGACAATCCCAATCAAGTCAGAGCTTCTCGAGGACCGCATCCTCATCACCAGCCTCACCAATCTGTACATGGCGGAAGTCTCGTTTAAGCACGAGCACTTAGGTGTATCGTCGCAGATCCCGGCAAAAGACCTGTTGGTTTGGAATGATGGCGGTGACCAGTTGCCTCTCTGTTTCATTCCTCTGCAACTGACCAACATTCAGGTTCTGGCTCTTTTGCGTTGGTTTGATGAGAAGTACGGCGATACCGATCAGGATATTCAGGCCTGGGCCGTTGAATACCAGCTTTGCGCACGCATGCTGCTTCATAGCCACGCGCTGATCCTGAATCCGCAGCACCTCGACATGAGTGAAGTTCTTCCGGAACTTTATCAGATCCTAGGATTTGAGGCAACCAACGTTTACAAGAATTACTCGAAATGGTTTTAAGCCATCTCGGAAAGAGGTGAAATGTATGTACACTTTCGTAATCATTATGTTTGGGCTCTGTCTCTTTGCTACACTTATCTGTGTTACCGCAGTTATTGCAGCAGGGCAGGCCGATAAGCATAAGGATATGTAAGAAGAAAGGGGGAGAACACATGTTAGACATATCGACTACAGAACCTTACACTTTGGAACAGTTTCAGAAAGCACTCGCCGAGCTGGCCGAAGAGTTACCAGAGCATACTGCCGAAGGTACAGCCATTAAGAAGCGTTTTCTTGATTTGGCAAAAGCCACGGTGGTCTGGAAGTATATTGACGCCAGAGCATTACGGGCAACCAAGAAGGATAAGGAAATCTTTTCACTCTTGGAATACCGGAGACGCATTTATAACCTGGCGATGACATATCCAACTCAAGCGGAATGTTCCGAAGTGCAGTGGATCATTAGTAACATCCATAGGTTGTCACTCGCAGAAGTTCCTCATGAGGAGGAACCCTGGGTGCAGCTCCTACACAATAACGCATAACAGGAGGAAATACACATGGGACGTGGAAATGTTCGAGTAACCGGCCTGTATGAGGGTCTGTACTACATCGACAATGATTACTATCAGGTCTTTCGTCGGACCGATACGTTCGCAGACGATGAGGAGGGTATGTATCGACTCCTCGCCGATCTTTCTACTGATGAGCTCAATTCTGACGATTGGGTTTATGATGCAGAAAGCAGCTCCTGCGAACTCGATTTTATCCTTGAGGGTTTTATCGACTTCTTCTGTCAGAAGTATGCAAGTTTTACACGGCCGCAGAAAGACACCTGGCTGGCATATCCGCATCACGGAAAGAGAGTTATTCTCGAAAGTAACCTCTTTTACATCTGTGCGGAGGACAACGAATGGTCAACGGCTATTGAGCTGATCCAGAAGGATTCGCCTTACGATGACCACCTCGTGGGTTTGCAGAAGACTCATTTTGCAAAATACCTTGACGGTATGAAAGAAGCCTTGCTAAATAGCTTGCCATGTATCGGCTTCTATACCGGCCCGTGGACTCACGGTGTACTCACAAGGGGGGAGACAGCATGAGCTCTTCCAAATGGCGTGCTCAGTTTGATGGGAAGAGTCTGACCTCGGTTCGATATGTTCCGCGCAATAGAAAAAAATCAAACACTCTCCCATCGAAACGACTTGGATTTTCATCTAAGGTCATCCAGGTTGCTTTTAATCCGCATCTATTCACAAAAGAATTATACTAATTATTGCTTTATAGAAGGAGAATCATATTGGCTGAAACAAAATATTTTGCTGTCGTTCGTTGGACCGCTCAAGATGTCATGGCTATCGCCAAGGGCAACGGTGTCCTGATGACCTTCGAGGAAGCCGAGTCTTGGCTTGAGAGCCATGAAAATGGTCTTAAGCAGGCATTGACGCAGATCGGCAATGAAATGTTAGAGGATTTGCTCTACAAAGGCCTGTGAAAACAATCCATAAGGAGGTCTAATTAAAAATGCGATATATCGACCACATTCGCGCCATGAGCGATGCAGACTTTGCATACTTTCTCAATTTCCTTCAACCCGAGATTGAATTGTTTGCCTTAGCCATGGAGAGAACGCTGCAATGCCAGCGTTCTCTCAACTGCGGCAAACACAATCTCAACGGAGATGCAAGATCGCTGTATTTTACACTCCAGAAGGATTACGAAGAAGTAATGCAGCAAATCGCTGATAGCATCAACAAAAACGTTCATTAAGGAGATATAGACATGACTTATAACGAACTCAGAAACCTGTGCCATAAGAACGAAGTGGCATTCCGTATCGCTCTGCAAAACTGCATGGTTCAGGGCCTCGACACCGTACGAGATAAGGATTTTTCTATCAATATCGGTGGCAATCTGTTCAACGATGATTTTAAGGCCGAGATCAACAAGGCAGCTAAGTGCATCGCCGAAACTCCGTCGCATGTAGTCCTTGCTATCATTCAGCGCGAGATGGCTCCTGTCTCTGATGGTGGAGAGACTATTCCTCCGCTGCATGAATACGGGGATGAAGAGGGCATTTGCCCTGTATGCGGCTCGGAAGTTGAGTATAACGGAGATCACCACATCGATGATGAGGGTACAACCGTAAGTTGGCATTGCCCGGAGTGTGGCACTACCGGCAAGTCGGGTTACAAATGTGCATTCACTGGTCATTACGATGTTTGTGATGAGGCCGGAAAGCCGCTCCCGCAGCGCAAGCCTGTAACCCATAATAATATTATCTTTTGAAAGAAGGAATATCCCGTGAAAAAGAAAATCATTGCCGCAATCGCAGCTGTTGCTGTAGCCGCACTGCTGGTTGCAATCACCGCATTTACCCAGAACCACAATATCAACAGTGATACTGTTGCTGAAAACCTGAATCAGAGATATGCATCTATGGTTCAGGACGGTGCTATCGAAGTCGGTTTCAAAGTTACGCACAAAGACGCCATCTCTTCTTTTGGCTCCAAGGCGTATCAGTTTGATATCGACTGCAATGGAACAACCGTTCCACTTGAAGTGGATGAGGCAACGTACAATCAGTATGACGTAGGTGATTACATCACCTGCGCATACGTTGTGGTCGAGGACAATGCACAGATCGCCCCTAAGCCGGCCGGCAGCGTAGAACTCAACGGATAAGAGGTGCCGACGATGGAATTGTTCCATGTAAGCTACAAGAAAATTGATAGCTTTACGCCTCGAATTCCGCAGAGTCGTGCTGATGGAGAAAATGCTTCGGTTCCACGTATATGTTTTGCTGAAACTATCGAGCAATGCGTGAACGCAAAACCGAGCGGGTTAGGTCCGATTTTGTCTGGCTTGATGAACAATCTCCCGGTTCTTCTGTATGTATATTCTATACATACAGAAGATTACCCGGCAGAACTGTTACTGCCACCAATTAGCGTATATGAGAATCTGTCCTGCAAGGATGCACTTGCCAACTGCGAATATGCACTACTCTGCAAACCCAAAGAGGTTAGAGAACGCACTTTCCTAGTGCAAGACATTCTGCTGCGTCAAGATGGGTATTCTCTACGGAAGCTGTATTTGGAGGAAAATCCTCAAGATACAAACGCTTACATAGTGGAACGCCTTACGAATATCATCAATACCACTGTTTTGTCTTCCGAACCTGTGCAGCCGGAGCAATTATTGCTTCAGATGCCGGAAAATCTAAAGGTGGCTCTACAACGGTATTTATCTGCAAAGGAGATTCAACATCTTGAATAAGAATGAAACCCTGTTTAACGAAATGGAACAAGCGTATACGGAATGCGGTGAGCATTGCCGCCGTGTAGCAGATCTGGTGCTGGCCTTCTGCAATTTCCTTAACATTGATAAGGATACGACAGGGGACATCCATACAGCCGCTTTGTTTCATGACATCGGCAAGCTCTCCGTCCCGGCGAGTATCTGTGAAAAACCAAGTTCGCTTTCTCCCGACGAATGGGCTCTTATGGAGCAGCATGCATACTTCAGTGCCGCATATCTCAAAGGCAGAGGCTTCCCCGAAACGGTATGTGGTATAGCTTTGCACCACCATGAAAGATGGGATGGACATGGCTATGCATATCAGCTGAAGGGGAAAGAAATCCCTTATGGGTCGCGCATTATAGCGATTTGTGATAGTTTCGATGCTATGACAAGCCCGCGCTGCTACCATAATCCCATCTCTGAAGAGGATGCATTAGTAGAAATTCGATGTAATTCCGGGAAGATGTATGACCCTGAGTTAGTCGATAAATTTCTGGAATTCATGGGTGCCCATTAACAGGCACCCATATCTCTATACTCACAGGAGAGCGAAAACTATGACACTAAACGATTTTTCAAATATGTTATTTTCGACCGATAATGATGCGATAATTCGCGTTTTCGAACGTGACGAAGATGTCGACCAATATATCGCCGGTGACCGAGGAGGCTTGCTGTTTTCCTTTCAATCCTCTATGCAACCACATGTATTTTTGCGAGATGAGTACGCCAATGCCAAAGTCGAAAACTTTTACGCGGCGGCTCGTGATGAAATATATGTCATTATCGTACTGAAGAATGACGCGGAATAATGTTGGAATGCAACACAGGAGGAACATTATGTATATTGTAAAGAAAGCCGATGAAGACCTGCTCTGCGAAAAGGGCGACGAAATCTGCAATGCCGTACATAACGTAATCATTGCAGTCGCTAAGAAAACCGATATAGATAGCGCTATCCAGGAAGCCATCGACAGTCTGGCTTGCACGGAGTTCCATGCATCCCCGGAAGACAAAACCCGCATTATTCAGTATGTTCGAAAACATCTGAAAGATATGCGGTTCGAAAATGGCGAACCAGAATGGGATATGCACTATATTGGCGATTTAATTGTTGTCTTTGAGGTCATCTTCGAAGAGAACAATGTGCCAATTTGTTATCCGTGGGAAGATGAGGATGAATGTATCTGTTATGCCACGGACGATCGCTGCAAGCACTGCACCCGCAAATAATCTCAATCAGAGCCCATCCTGTTAAGGGTGGGCTCAACTGCTAAAAAGGAGAATTTTATGAAAAAAGAAGTTCAGATGTGTGCAATCATTACCGTCCGCTTCATGAAACCCACGAACATCGATGAGCTGAACATCGACATTGGCGGTTTCGCAATCGAGAACGAAAAAGGAGTTATCCCTTTCGATTTTGATGCAGAGTCGAGACGAGTTATGCCGCTGTCGGATAGCGTTTATCAAATCGAGTATACGTCCGGTCAAGGCCCGTTTTTCCACGATTATGACGTAAGCGATAGCTGCGACGAAGAATATGCCAAGCTCAGCCTTTCTCGTCAGGATATTACAGCACGTTTCTTAGCGTCAGCTACAAAGCTCGTGGAATTCTACTTCGCATGCAGCAATGCGGATGGGGACTCTGTTCCTTGCGAATTTACCGTGAAGGAAATCTACTTTCACGATGAAAACGGAGAGCGCTTCGAGATTTCTTCGGAAGTTCTTGAGAAGTTTAACAGGGACAGCCGGCTAACGGCTGCGAATTTATAGGAGCAAAAAAAGATGTCAATTTTTACAACAAGTTATTCGGATAGCGATATTGCGCAGATTCAGCAATTACTTGAAAATGCTGAAAAAGTGCCTGTCACTTGTGAACGAGAATTCAGCGGTATTTGGTTTCAATCTGAAGATAGGGAAACGGAGTTAAGGTTGCTTGTGCTTTCTACAATTTCGGTCACAGTATCCAGAGTTTCTTTGAGAAACAAACGACAGGGAACGATGGAAAAGATCTTTGAGTTCTTGAAGGACTTCTGTTATCGCAATCATGTATCTAAAATCGTAATTCAAAGCGTTCTTTTCCCCGGAATGGCAAAGTGGTGCGAAAAGAATGGTTTTACGCCTGAACCCACGTGCATCCTATTAAATGGTTTCATGTCTGGCGATTGGCAGTATTTTATTAAACAGTAACAGAAAAACAAAGGAGCAAATACAATGGAAAAGAAATTCAACAAAGATGTAATAACCAACTTGGTCATTACCCTCAACAAATATTCCGATGCATACTATAACCATGACACCAGTCTGGTATCGGACAAAGAATACGATGCACTGTACGATCAGCTTCTCGTGATGGAACGTGAGAGCGGCGTAGTTTTGCCGGATTCTCCGACGCAGCGCCCCGGTGGTACGGTAATCGACAGTTTGCAGAAAGTCCAGCATAGTAAGCCCATGCTTTCTGCAGCCAAGACCAAGGATGTCGAAACCCTCAAGACGTTCATCAACGCAGGCAATGTCCCTGAGAACCCGACTCCGGGCAAGGTGATTGTCTCCTGGAAGGAAGATGGTCTTACTATTGTTCTTCGTTACCGTGACGGCCATTTGATCCAGGCCATCACTCGCGGCGATGGCAGCGTAGGAGAGGATGTAACTCACTCTGTCCGTATGTATCAGAACGTACCGCTCCAGATTCCTTGCGAGGATGAGGTAGAGGTGCGCGGTGAAGGCATGGTGGCCATTGCGGATTTTGAAGAGTATATTCGTCAGAACGGCGAAGTGTTCTCGCATCCGAGAAATATGGCAGCCGGTTCCACGCGAATTCTGGACGGCAACGAGACTGCAAAGCGCAAGTTGAGCTTTGTTGCATTCGAACTCGTTTTACCAGTTACTGATACCAAGACTGAGGAATACGCATTCCTCGAAGAACAGGGTTTCCACGTAGTTGAGCATGTATCCAACGTAACAGCAGATACTCTGGAAGAAGTATTTAAGCAGTTTGATCCCAGCACCTACGCTTTCCCGGTAGACGGCCTCATTATTGAACACGAGTCCAAGAAGTACGGCCGCTCACTGGGCGCAACGGGTCACCACGAAAGCTGCCGTATGGCACTTAAGTGGAAGGACGAAACTGTCGAGACTGAGTTTGTCGGTGTTGATATGGCTGCTACTCGTACAGGTACCATCAGTCTTACCGCTATGTTTAAGCCGGTCAAGATTGATGGATCTACCGTATCGCGTGCAACGCTTCACAATCTGACCTATTTTAAGAAGCTGAAGCTGGGAGCAGGGGATAGGATTACTGTCTACAAGTCGAATATGATTATTCCTGCTATCGACGAAAACCTTACCGGCAGTAATTCGTATGAGCTGCCCATGGTTTGCCCGAGCTGCCGCACTCCTCTGGAAATCCACACTTCCGAGCAGAGCGGAACTGAGACGCTTCATTGTCCCAATTCGCATTGTCCGGCTCGGCGTATTGCTCAGTTTGAGCATTTTGTGAGCCGTGACGCCATGGATATCCGTGGCTTGTCCGGGTCCAAACTGGAAGATCTCCTGCAACATGGTTTTGTAAAGACCTATGCCGACATTTACCGTTTGGACCGTTACAAGGAGCAGATTGAAGTTCTGGATGGCTGGGGCAAGCGCTCCTATGCCAAACTCAGCGAAGCTGTAGAGACAAGCCGCCATGCCCAGCTGGCAAGACTGATCCCGGCGCTGGGTATTCCTACTGTTGGACGTCACGCCGGCAAGGACATCGCCAAGCTGGTAAATGGCAATGCTGACGAATTGATGGAAAAGATCCAAAGCGGCTTCGACTTCACGGTTATTCCTGATTTCGGCGATATTATGCAGGAAAATCTGGAGAATTTCTTCGATAATCTCGATAACATCTATGAATGGGATGAGCTGATGAAGGAACTTCATTTTGAAGTGAAAGAAGATACTCCGTCTGAGGCAAACGCCATGTTTGCAGGCAAGTCCATTGTCGCTACCGGATCGCTCAAGTATTTCTCCCGTAATGGCATTAACCGCTATATTGAAAAGCTGGGCGCCGTTGCGAAGGGTTCGGTTTCTAAAAAAACCGATTTCGTTGTATACGGCGAAGCTGCTGGCAGCAAACTCACCAAGGCGCAGGAGCTGGGTGTAAAAACCTTGTCCGAAGCCGAGTTCCTTGCAGCCGCAGGTGTGCCCAGCGGGGAAGAGGAGAGCATCGCTGACCGCAATTAACATACCGTAGATATTTTCACCCACACACTTGCCATATAACAAGTGTGTGGGCGAAAAGACCGGAGGTTCAAAATGGCAAACTCGAAATACTATTTGGTCACAGTCGCAAAAGAAGCTTCTATGATTTGCTTCGTGGATGAGGACAATGCTTTTGTCCCGTTGAAAAAGTTCCATCCACAGACGCATCCTGCAATGGTATTCCCCTCAGCAAAAGCAGCAAACAACTTCGCAAAAACACATGCACTCAAGCAAGCCCAGTGTGTAGCCGAAAAGACGTTTACAGCAAAACGCATTCTTGCTTGTTCTGCTACGGAGATGACCGTCAGCAAGGAAGAAAACGCTCTCCCAAAACCTGTTGCGGTTGCTATATCTCCCGAACCCAAAGCTGCGCCCATGCCTATAAACGAAATCTTCAGGTACGGTGAGGAAATGTGCGCCTCGTATAGCCATCCAGACAGAAGCAAAATTCCTGGTGCAAAGGACGAAGCATCTGAAATGGGAAGTACGTTGTTTATGCAGGCTACTGCTGGACAAGATTTCGCAGATAGCGTATATGCACAGACTCTCATCGAAACATTGGGCACTCTCGAAAAGTTAATGTATGCTACTCAGTATATACAGCAAGAAGTGCCAAAGTATATGGCCGAGATGGAGCGACAGCAGAACGATGAGGCAGAGTACGCTGAGTATTTCCGATTGGATGCTGTTCAGGGATATTCCTTTTATCGGCGTTTTCGCGAAATTCGTTTGCAGCGCCGATTTTGGAAAGATCTCTACAGCATTTCTCAGGTAGTGCAGCCCATTTTGCACAGCATTACCATCGATCAGCTGCATCATGTCCTCTCCTATATCGAAACAACGAGAAACCGGGTATACAAAATCCGATCTTCTGAAGCTTTCAAGCATATCGACCGCACCAAAACATCGAAATAGGTCCGGCGTGATATATCATTTTCTTTCTTGACAGTCTCCCATCCTCACGATATAATATTATTGTAATTAGTCTCTCTTGTCTGCAATTATTATTGCAGTTGTATCTATTCTTCGATGAAGACTGTTCACACGCTTTTTAAAAGACATCTCAATGCACTTATGTGCTACGAGGTGTCTTTTTTTATATACATTTTTTCGAAATGTCCAACTTGGTCATTTCAGATCTTTGGAGGTGATATCACATCTATTCAACTCAACCGTTTCACAAACAAAAAACAAAGGGGTCTTAATATCATGAAAAAGAAGAACAAAAAACGCTTAGCTGTCAACGGCAAGCGCATCGTATGGAATGCTATCAAAGCATTGGTTGGTGTTTCCTCGGTATTTGTTGTACCGATGCTCGTTAAACGAGCTTTCCCGGACTTCGAGGCTGGAGAAATCCTGCCATTTGTCCTTATTATGCTCAAGGTGGCAGACATCCTGTGTGACGGATTACTGAACGACATTAGATCGTTCTTTTCTCACAAGGATGAATTCGTCCTTTATTCGAGCATATCCAATCCGGAGCGCATTAGCGAAATCTCTATGGAACGCTTCATGCGCTACAACCAGGAGGTTGAGTCTTGCATCTACAACTCTGGGTTGACGGTATTGGACTGGAAATGGAAAAATGATAAGCTCGATGAACTTATGCTTCTGTGCCGTCGAGGCAAGCAGGTCTTATGGCTGCGTGCTCGCATCGACCTTGCAAAGCGCAAGTACAAAGAGTGGTCTTATTTTCCTATCCGCCGAATCCGCGTCCTCACACCCTTCAACGGTATCGTCTTTTTGGAAAATCCGAACTGGTGGAACGAGGAAGAGAAAAGTGAGGCCGAGCTGGCTCTCGGCACAGCCGTAGACGATTTCGTCTGCACCCACTGCCCAGAATCCTATGCATGGCGCTTTGTTGACGCTGCACGTACCGATATCTATATCGATGGCGTCGATGCGTACGCCGGTCTCCCGATGACTATTCATTGGAACCCGGATGGCACTGTACATGACATTACGGGATATGATCCCGCATGGCAGCGCATTGTCTCCGTTTGCGGACGGGACATACAGAAATCTCATTGATGTGGGAGGACTCTTAAATGAGTTTTGACATCGAAAAGGGAAAGAAAAGATTTCTTGCCCTGCTAAACGAAATTTCCAGTGAGCGCAAGGGGATAGAACCCCTTGTCGCTTGGCTGGAAAAGGGTGATTTCTTCTCCGCTCCGTTAACCGCAAACCAACGAGGCGCTTACAAAGGCGGACTACTGGAACACTCTCTAAACGTCTACATGGCGTACATGATGCTGTTTGCGCAGGACAATGACCCATTTAGCAGCGTGGTTTTAATCACTCTGCTGCACAAACTGTGCAGATGCGGTTATTTCAAACTCGAACAGCGCACCCAACTCAATGAAAAAGGTAAATGGGAGCAGGTGCCCACCTACGTTGTTGAAGACAAATTCCCTTTGGGCGGCGGCGAAAAATCAATCTATTTGATTGAACGATTCGTCCGTCTAAAACCAGAGGAAGCTATTGCTATCAGATGGCATATGGGAGGATTAGATGCCGCTGCTCAAAATAGCAGTGAAACCATATCCACTGCCTTTGATAAGTATCCGTTGGCGGCGAAACTGCATGCAGCTTACATGTATGCAGCACATATACCGCAAAAACTGTAACATAATCAAAAATAGTGGCTGCTGAACAATATGTCCGCAGCCACATGTTATTTAAGAAAGGAACATTTTACTATGACTACTACTGTTACTATGTGGGATTGGGACGACATCTACAACACCGTAAAAAAGAAGCTGCGCGACTTCTTCCACCTTGAAGTAGAAGTAGACTACTACGGCTTCAACACAGATGACGAACTGCAGATGTTCATCGGCTATCCCGATACTCCTGAGTTTGCAGACCGTTTGAACTACTTCTACGAGCTCTACGACTTCGATAATGAGTTCAAGGTAGATATGGTTGTTCCTGGTCTCATGATCATGAGACTGCTTGCCGAAGACATTTACAAGCGGGATCATATCCTGCCGTGCTGCTACAGCAGTATCGAAGAGGGTGTTTTCTTCTTCGCGGATCTGATCTGTAAAGATCTGCCCCACGAAAAGGAGTCCCGCCTGCACACTATCGTCATTGATACCGAGACCACAGGTCTGGATTGCTTCAAGGACGAACTGCTGCAGGTAAGTGTCGTCAGTGGCACTGGAGTCGTACTGTATGACTCCTATGTTAAACCGGAGGTTCATGCTGAATGGCCTATGGCTAGCAAAATCAATGGTATTACGCCTGAGATGGTTGCTCACGCGCCGTTGATTGAAGATGTTGCCATCCGTGTCGGCAGTATTGTCGATCATGCTCATACGGTCGTAGGTTACAACACGCTCTTCGATCTGTCGTTTCTGCATAACTGCCTGTACATCGACTTCTTCGATAAGGAGGTCCGCGATGTCATGCCAGCATTTGCCGAATACATGAAGTCGAAGGGCCTGAGCGATAAGCCGCGTCACAAACTGACTACCTGTGCAGAGCACTTTGGCTATGAATGGGCTGGGAATGCACACAACAGTGCAGCCGATGCTCTGGCCACGCTGTTCTGTGATAACTGCCTCAACAGAAAGGAGAAAAACAAATAATGAGCATTATCTCGGATTATTGGCGTTACTACGCTAATGTAGATATCACAAAAGATTTCAAATTCGCCATTGATGGCATATACAACTGGTTCTTCCACAAACTGTGGGAACGAGGTATGGCATACACAGAAAAACCTTTTGCAGAAGCCCCCATTTCTGTCTCGGATTTTCCGGGACAGGAATGGGGCTTCCGCCCCATAGACGTTGAAATGACGGGAAACAGCATAGTTGGTGTACGGTCTCTAATGTTAGATCGTACCCGATTGATACATAGAGATGATGCGCCGGTATCAGAAGAGTCTCCTAAAGAAGATACGCCTTTTCTGTATACCTCTTCATTTTGCCTCCAGAAATCGTACCAGGAGGGCCTTTTATGGCACGCATGGCTTCCGTTTGCTGTGAATGTAGAGTGGGGCACTATATATTATGCGTATGTTCCAATGTGCTATCTGCACATGCAGCCTCGCATTTATTTCTGCCCTCAGCATTTCCGGCTCGACGAGGACATCTATGCATTCTCTCGAAAGAGAGTTGTCGAATTATTTACCGGCAATGCATATGAGCTCTCTGATGCAAGGGACTCGTTCAACCAGGATGGTGTTCGATATGATTGGTCGATGTTTAACTACATCGTATCAGTCCTTCAAAAGCATCCCCAATATATCCCGTGGGATGTCAGCTTTCGGGCAGTTGGCCGAAAATACGACATCATTAGTGATGTCTGGCAGCGGGACCCATTCCTGAAGCAGTCCCACAACAACGATAACTCGCTGGCATCATTTCCATATGCATTCTATGATGATGCGTATGATCTATCGCCGGGAACAATCGAAAAATGCTGGGGCAAGGAATGTGCTCCAAGTGTTTTACTATGGTTACCCAAATGCTTTGGCAATCTCACTCAAAGCATTTTGCAAACCTACGAAACATGCGGTTGGTTTCTGCCAATGGTTCTAAAAAGCCTGAGAGACTGTGTTCCGTTTCTGGAGCCGAAGCCCAGAAACATCCAGCAATTTCTTCATGTCGACAAACCGACATTGAAGGCTATCTTAGCTGAAGAGGATCCGTCTCGGTTTCTATTTTATTGTTTGACCAATTTCCGTGCTCCCACATCGTATGCAGCGTCCTGCCGACTTTATGAGCGAGTTCGCATCAAAGATGCAGAACTCCTTAAAAACGATAAAGATGGTAAGTATGCACTCCGTGCGAGCTATTTATGGCGCCGAGCTTCGTTAATGAACCATTCATTAACCGTGAATTTGGACGAGATTCCTTTTGCATCCCTGATGTTTTACATTGATAAGGAGTTGTATAAGAGATACACCATCTCTGCTTATTATCAGTGGCTTTGGAAAGAATGTTTTATCGCAGCCAAATCCGGCAAGTATTCCAAAGATACCCTTTTGATTGAGAAAATTTGTTTTCTCCAGGGAGATATTTACCGTATGGAAGAAAGGATGGCAAAACGCAAGCCAGAAATAAAATTCACCCCGAAGCATCCAGATTCTTATCTACTCTCGCATAATGTTATCGCTGCACATGATGCTATAACGGAAAACTTCAATGCGTATGAAAAGGCACACAAGAATCCAACGCGGACCGCTGCATCGATCAAGCGACTTGTCCCTTGCTATCGCGGAAAGCGTGGTAACTGTGTAGAAGATGATACCTATGAAGTCCAGCAGCCAATGTCCATGGACGATATTCTGGATGAAGGCATTCAGCTTCACCACTGCGTAGGCAGCTATTATCAGGATATCGTTGATGCAAAGGGCGATATGCTGATCTACTTCATGCGCGAGAAGGCTTTCCCATATCAAGCACTTATCACCATTCAGGTGAACCGCGATAAGGATGGTAATTACTTCATCGTAGAGGCGTCCGGAGACAGCAATCGTGAACCTACACGGCAGGAAAAGGCATTCCTTGATAAATGGATTGCTGGCTTTAATGCCCATATCGGCAAATTTACCGGTATGAAGCGTAAGGAAGCAATCGACGCGATGTGCCGAGATGATATGCAGGTCTGGTGTCAATGGACCAGCTACAGTTTAGATGAAGCCAACAGTACCATTGAGAAAGCCCTTAAGGTAACGGATTGGGATACGGCTCTGAAAGGTGTTTGCGACGATTATGAACTGACGCACAAATGCAATGGCAGTCTTTATATCGCCGCGATGTATGGTCTGTGTTGCCAGTCCATAAAATACACAGATTTTATTTCGTGAAAGGCTAACAAAATGTCTCTTTTCTGCTATATTGGGCCATGGCTAATACGTTTTCTCTTAGGCGCCTGCGTCTTTAACTTTTTCTACACTGTTGTGTATCACAGTATGTGTTGCCGCTGCTTCGAAAAATTCGGCGTGCAGGCGCTCTTAGCCTCCATATTCGGCGGACTTACGGCTTGCCTTTCGGCGTTTTGCTTCGGCGATAGCGCACAAGCGATACTCGCATTTGCGTTTTGCGGGGTGCTACTCTGCACAGCGTTGATTGATATCGAAACGCTCGAGATACCCGATCGAATACACGTTATCATTCTTGTGTTAGCGGTTCTATCGACCGTTCACTCCACAGAAGCTGCGATTACAAATCGCCTTCTAGGTGCAGTCATCGTAAGTGTTCCTATGCTGCTGATAGCTCTTTTGGTTTCAGGAGGCTTCGGTGGTGGTGATATTAAACTGATGGCGGCGAGCGGTCTACTACTCGGCACAAAAGGAATTGTAGTCGCAGCGTTTGTCAGCATCCTCACTGGAAGCATATACAGCGCATACCTGCTCATAACGAAACAAGCGCAAAGAGAAACACAATTCGCCTTTGGGCCATTTCTATGCACCGGCCTCGCGTTCGCCGTCTTTTGGGGACATGCTTTCGCGGACTGGTATCTTAGCTTACCAACATTTTAATTATTTTGATTGCACTTCATCTATCTGGCGCCCCCGGATAGATGAAGTGCAAATCATTTAACAGTATAAGTATAAGGAGGATTGCGGATAGAGCGTAATGCTATCCGCGTACTATTATGAGTGTTATCGCAAACTTTCATAAATACTACAAAGATACTGACCCAGCTCTAGATCTCTTTGATGTAATCGTCAGTATCTACAAGTGGTTCTATCGAAACATGTGGGAGCGCCGCGTTCAGTATATGAAAACAGGAAAGGTAATTCCCATTGCTACCTCTGACTTTCCAGGCCAAGATTTCGGCTTTATGCCGATGGAGGCTGTTTTCTACACCCGCTCTTGTTTTAGAACCATGTATTCAAACAAAAAATCCGCTGCCATTTCTTCCGAAGGATGTGTAATTCAACTCCCAGACAGCGTATCCGAGGAACTTTCATTGACCAATGCTTATAGCATTCTCTGGACGGGGTGTCAAACACTCTGCACTATTCCAATCGCAGTAAATAATGAATGGGGCGATGTTTTATATGCAACCTGTCCAATAATGCCTGCTGAAGATGGGTCGACATTCATGTTGGATAAAAGCCGTTCGGTATCTTCGCTCTATGATTTCTCGAAGATTATAATCGTTAGCACATTGAGTGCCGAGAGAAGAGTTTTGTATAATGCCGTCGCCGGAGTATTTAATGGCAAAAAATATGTTGATGTTCTATCGACATATCTTCAATCTTTATACAAATGTGAGGCTCTCTCTTGTGATGTGAAGATGGATTCGCACTATAATATTATCAGTTCAAAGATTGTATCTGAGGTCACCTCGATTGGGAAAATCACAGAAGATCTCACCGGATTCCCAATCAACTGGTATAATGATTTATTTGATCTTCCAGCTAACACTATCGTTCGAGCTTTGCAATATGTTGTTGGTGGGAGATTATCAGTTCAAGGTGCAGATATTCTTCTCCGAATGCAAAAATGTTTTGGCAATGCTTTACAGAGTATATATCAAACATACGAAAAGTGTGACTGGTTCTTGCCCCTATTGCTCTATAGCTTTAGTTACTATCTCCCTTACTTCGGGGAAATAAAAAATCTGCAGCAAGTGTTAGGGGTTGATAAGCCTACACTCAAAGAAATGCTGAGCGAGCCTACATCAGATATATTTATATTCTGGAAGGTGATGAATTTGCACTCACCCTGTTCATATGTTCGGGCCAAGCGACTTTACAGCAAGTATGCAGATAAAGATGCAGAGCTCATGGTCAATGGAAGTGGCGTGTCCGCTTGGCAAGTGACACAGATCTCCTGCCCGTACTTTGTGGCTAACGACAAGTTACGTTTTCCTGTCGAAAATCTTTCTTATGCGCAGCAGATGTATGTCTTACATAAGATATATAAAACATATTCCTTGGCCGATTTTTACAAATGGCTCTTGTCCGAATGTTATCTGGCCGTAAAAAGTAAGAAGTACGAACGCTCTGACTTCATTATGGCCAAAGTGCTGAAATTGGCATACGATTATCAAAGAATGGCTCGTGAAATCAATCCATCTCAGGCGTTTACTCTTCCACACAATATTCAGTTGGCCCATGATGCTATGGTTGATATCAGCAATGCTCATAAAAAAGTTCACAGCAACTCCAGCTGGCAGGCAGCCTCTATTAAGCGGCTTGTCCCATGCTATCGTGGCAAGAGAGGGAATTGCGTTGAAGATGATACCTATATGGTATGTCAGCCAATATCCATGGACGATATTCTGGATGAAGGCATTCAGCTGCATCACTGCGTAGGAAGCTACTGCCAGGATATTGTAAAAGCCAAAGGCGATATGTTGATTTACTTTATGCGTAAGAAATCAACCCCCAAAACATCACTGATTACGATTCAGGTCAATCGAGCGGATGATGGTTCTTATTACCTGATCGAGGCTGCTGGTGAAAACAATCGCACCACAACAAAAGATGAAAATTGCTTTATCGAAAAGTGGTTAGTTGCTTTCAACGAAAATATTCAACGCCTTCTTTCGACCAAAGGTCGTAAGAATATTTGGTTTGACCAGTGCCAGGATGACCTTCATGTCTGGTGTCAGTGGGTAAATATGTCTATGGAAGACGCAAAGCGCATGGTAGGAGAACATCCTGCTGAGAAGACTTGGGACTCCGTAATGAAGGAAATCTTAGTGGCGTATGCACATGCTCTCAGCCGAGAGCAAGATCTACCTTTCAAGTCGGTTGCTTCGTCTATCAAACCGGACATTGCCGCAATGTATGGATTATGCTGTATGCAATCCATAAAATATCGAGACTTTGAATACATTCGAGACGACGAAGAATAAGTAAAAGCGCCTCCTGAGGCTTCCTCGGGAGGCGCTTTTATTTATTATTTACCATTTTGCATTGTACGTTATAATATGCTTATGATTTTCTTTGATTGTATTTGATTAAACTTTATCTGATATTAAAACAGTATTTTACGATTATTATGCATTATTTTTTATTTATTACCCGATTATATATTCCTGCACTTTGCAAAAATATTTATTGCACACAATTTTTAATAGTAGTATACTTAAAACAGAGCGATATTTTTGTTATGCGTAACTCGGCCATTTGCAGCCACGTACGCTCGTTCAAACCCAGTACATTTTATTCTCCTGTCGCAATTCCACACATTCAGGAGGAATATTGGGATTGTTTGCATACTCACGTCGATTGGAGGATCAATACTGATGGATAATCAGGAAAACAAAACACCATCAACTGAGCCGTCTGAAACTCAGAAGAAAAGCAATAAGAAAAAGATCATTGCGGTTATCGCAATCATTGCGGTACTGGCCGGCGGTATTTCTGCCTACTGCTTTATGAAAAACCGTTCTGATGACGGCAACAGTAACGGCATGGTATGGGATACCAACGCCGAAGAAGGCGGCTTGAACGGCCGGAGCGAAGAAGAGATCCAGGCTGAACTCAACAAGAAGGTTGAGGAGGGTATGATCAATATTTCGATGAATACCTCTCCGACATTTCATGATGGCAAGTCCAAGGGCAATCTGATGATTGTCAATTCCGAGGCAAATCACTATCCGCAGATCGTTTATATCGTTCGCAAGGACACGAACGAAGAAATTTACCGTTCTGGCGGTATCCCTGTTGGCAGCAAAGTCGAAAATGCAGCCCTGAGCGTTGATCTCCCGGCTGGCACCTACGATTGCGTTGCTTATTTCAACAATGCTGATCCCGAAACCGGCGCTATCCTCGGTACGGCAGGTGCGGAAATCACTATCACTGTCGAAAACTAATTTGGTTGTTTCGAGTAGATGTTGTACAGGACACTCTTCGGTGCCTTTGGAGTCGAACGTATAGCTTTCTCCCGACGACATATATTACAAATTCATTTTTTGAAAGGAATGTGAAATTATGAAACTGAAAAGAACGGCATCGTTACTCATGTCTTCCGCTCTGATTGCTTCGGCACTCGGCATGTCTGCTTTTGCAGCAAATGACGTTTCGGCTCCTGGTGCAGGTACCACCCCGGTAACTGTAACTGCGGAGGCATCTACGTTCAATGTTACAGTTCCGACCGGAATTCCTCTTGCCGTCAAGGCAGATGGCACTGTAACTGTGCCTAAGAATGTGGAGATTATCAACAACTCCTCTGGCCCAGTAAAAGTAACATCCGTTGCGATGAACAACAGCGCTTGGTCCATGACCGACTATAATGGCGGCAGCCGTGCAAAGATCGCAGCAGAAAAAGTTGGCAGCAAGAAACTCGGCCTGTCTCTGACCGCAAAGGGAGAGGAAGAAGCCAGCAATACAGACGGTAACCAGTCTTTCGCTCCGTCTCAGTGGCTGATGCAGGGCAAGGACGGCGGCGCTGACAATGCCAAGCTGCCGATTACTGTAGGTGCGATTGCCACCGCCAATGATACCGCCATTTCCGTGGCAGAAACTGCTGCTAATGTAATCTTCACGTTGGCATGGGATGCTGCCCAGGCATAATAAGGAGGAAATACACTATGTTGAACAAGAAGATTGCCTCGGCTGCTATGAGCGCCTTTATGGCGATGGCCATGACAGCTACCTCTTTTGCAGCGGGTGGTGCTGCAACTGGTCTGAACGCCGGAAAGTCTGAAAACACTATTCCAGTGAAGATCTCTGCTGATGCAACGGTTTTTGACGTTACGGTCCCGACTGCATTCCCCGTCACGATGGATCCGACCACCGGCGCGGTAACTCCGGCCGAAAACACTACCATCACCAATAATTCTTATGGTTCCATCAAGGTATCCAATATCAAGGTGAACAAGGCCGGTGACTGGAAGCTCGCAGCATATGATACTGACATGTCCAAGGAGGCAGTTGATGCCAACAAGATTGGCGTTCAGATTACTCCGCAGGGCGGCGCACAGGGTAGCAAAGGTACTGCTCTCGCAACCACCGATGCAGATGCAAATACACAGACCCTGCTGGACGATACTGCAGGCACTGCTGCAGAGTGGATTATCAACGGCAAGGACGCAGCCGATCAGTCTAACGAGCTGACTGTTCTTTATAATGCAAATGCTTCGGCGGTATCTCAAGCGATCACCAACGCAACCGTTGCGAACATCGTCGTTACCGTAAGCTGGAACGCCTAAACACGCGCCATAAATATAATCGCGGGTACTCTGATAAGAACAAGAACACTGAGGTGGAGTTCCGCTTCTGTGTTCTTGTTCTTATTTTCAAAAATCGGCATATGGGCTCCTATCATTACAAAATATTGTAGTTACGCTGTCTTGAGTATTGCCTTATTTCACAACCTGTTTCGCATGTATTCTCAAGGGAGCGAGAGAAATTTTCGTTTCTTTGCGAATGCAAGAGAAAGGGTAGGTTGAAGTGAATAAATCCCTACAAAAAATCTGCGGAACACTAGCTTTGGCTGCAATAGCTTTAAATATAAGCGCGGGTGCAGCTACTCCTGACAAAACAGTATCCGATACCAAAGTTGACGCATCAACTGGATCTGCAAGCGCTCCGGTTAATGTCACTCGCGGAGCGGCCACATTTAGTGTGACGGTGCCTACTTCGTTGCCAGTCAGCATGAAAGCCGACGGCACAGTTGCTACCGCCACAGACGCCGCGATAATCAACAACGGTTCGTATCCCGTATCCATAAGCAAAGTCGAGATGACCAGTATTAACGATTGGGGTCTGACCGTCTACGACAAAACAGAAGTTAAAAAACTCCCTGTTGACACAAAGAAAATCGGTATGGAGCTTACCATTGGCGGAAAAACCATAATTACTGCCTCTGACACAAACTCCGATACTTTATCTGAAAATTTGAAAACTTCGATTGAGGCTGCTCAGCGATGCCTCGTTTCATATAATGCCGCCATTCCGGCACAGTCTGCTGCACTGAGTGAAATACAGGTGGCAAATGTGATTTTCACAGTGGGATGGGCATAACACAAAAAGAAAGGGAAAGCACAATGGGTAAAAACAGAATTATTGTAACCGCAGTAGCCATAGCGACTGCGGCAAACAGTCTTATTCCTATGGCAGGCGCGGCATCTGTCACCGATTATACCGACTACAACGCTAACGCATGGCATGCGCCTGCGGTTAAATTCGTTGTAGACAACGATATCATGATTGGCACCAGCAAGACTACACTGACCGTAGAGCGCAATATGACCCGAGCGGAGTTCGTCAGTTTGATAGACCGTTTATTCGCCACATATCGCCAAACGGACATCTCTCAGTTTGAAGACGTCTCTCAAACTGACTGGTACTTTGACAATGTGGCCATGGGTGTTCAGATGGGTACGATCACCGGTACTTCCGATCGAACCGTATCGCCGAATGGCCTCTTGACCCGCGAAATGGCAATGACCATTCTCGCCAGAGCATTGGCATTGGACACCACGGACACCTCCAAACTGAATGACTTCACGGATGAGCAGGATATTTCAAGTTGGGCGCGTTCTTCCGTAGCCGTTCTTATGGAACAGGGTAGGGTACAGGGTTACACCGATAACACCGTACGCCCCAAGCAATATATCACCCGTGCAGAAACGGCCCAACTACTCATGAACTGCTTCAACGCACTCTCCAGTGAGATTACGACCAGTAATGTTTCCAGTGACGGAATTTATCTGCTCCGGCCTATACATGACGCAACTGTTCAAAACAGCACGTTTAAGGATACTTTGATTCTGGCCAACGGCTTGCGCGACAGCAATGTGGATCTGAAAGGAACGAGCATTAACCGACTGCTCTGTTGGGGCAGTCATGATGTTTGGGTATATCCCGGATGTACGATCAACGAAATCGTTATCAGCCGTACAGACGGTCCCTGCTATATTCACTGGCTGGGTGATAAGAGCAGTCTACCGAAGATTATAATCCGCGACAAAGCAGATAATGAAAGTAAAGTCGTAGATAAGGACGGCAATCAACTCGATTCGAAGAAGGATGATACGACGTCCGGCGGTGGAACCTCTGGTGGCGGATCGCATGCCTCGCGGAACGTAGTTTACTTCGACCCGTGTAATGGTGGAGGCGTATCCAGCGTTACCATTGACGAAAACGGATATGCCCAGCCTATTGAAACTCCGAAAAAGGACGGTTATGTGTTTGGCGGCTGGTATCTTGATAAAGAAGGCGAGCAACGTTTTGTCTTTACTAATAAGGTCACCGTCGGCACCACTTATTACGCCAAGTGGTATACAGAAGACGAGTGGCGTGTCATTGAGGAACTTAACCATGCGGTTACCGGATCGACTGCAACAATTAAAGCAGATACCGATTTGTTCGCAACCGTTGGCGCCTCCCGTGTACCGTGCAACATTCAAAATGCCGCCGGAAATTCTTGTGATGTAACCGTAGAGCTTGTCCTTAAGGACTCTGGGCAGGTGATCGGTCGTATCGAAAATCTGAAGCCGGGCCAAACAGCTACGGAAATTCCGCTTGTCGAAGATATGCCTGCTTACGGAAACTACCAGACATATCTGAAAATAACGCCTGTTGATGGACAAAGTGGCTATGAAATTGATTCTATGTTGTACGTAGCCTATAAGTGGGCTGTGTAAGGGGGATTCGATATGCGAACAATATTTCGGCGACTTACTCAATCACTGATTATCTCCATTCTATTCGTAATCGTTCTTGGATGCAGCGCTTATGCAGCAAACATTGATGCAACTGTACCGGCATCGCTGCCTATTACGGTATCTTCAGACGGGGTCGTAACAACTGCGACAAATGCAGCTATTCACAACTATGGCAGTTCACCTATTTTTGTGTCGTCCATCAACGTCACAGCGGAAAATGGTTGGTCGTTGGCAACGAAAGATGCTGCTGTATCGGCATCTATTGGTGCCAAGGTCATTTCTATGGGGTTTAACGGTTCCTGGATGGACGCATCGGGCACTGTTGACACCTCTGATTTTGATCGTATTTCTTCCAGTGGCACTTTAAATCTTTCTTATGATGCAAAGATCCCGAGAGTAGTTACTGCAGAATCATCATCCACGGCTGCTACTGCAACCTTCGTAGTGGGATTGCCAACCGCCCCTACTATGGCAGCGGGTTCTTCATGGTATAAATCTACTAAAAAGCGAACAACCATTACGAAAATCACATTTATGGATAGTTACAAGCCTTCAGCCCCCGCTGATGAAAAATGGACGGCTGATGTAAATGACACTGGCGATATTACCTGCTATCGCACAGGAACAGAAATTGTTATTGCTGGTAATGGAACAGGAAAGATTCAAGCCAACGCTGATTCGACACACATGTTCTCGAACGCAGCATATAACACTCAATTCTTCAAACTCACATCCATTGAGAATTTGACTTTGCTTGATACTTCTAACGTCACCAATATGCGCTACATGTTCTATGATTGTACCAAACTGAAGAACCTTGACCTTTCTACGTTCAATACCATCAACGCCACCGACATGGGTTTTATGTTTGCCGGTTGCCCTGATGTAGCGAGCTTTGACCTGTCCGAGTTCGACACGACCAACGTCACCGACACGTCTTCCATGTTCTCCGGTTGTTATGGACTGACGAGTCTTGATCTGTCCGGGTTCGACACGACCAACGTCACCGATATGAATGATATGTTCGAAGACTGTAGCGCACTGACAAACCTTGACCTTTCTACGTTCAATACCACCAACGTCACCGATATGAGCTTTATGTTCGAAGGCTGTAGCGTACTGACAAACCTTGACCTTTCTACGTTCAATACTACCAACGTCACTGATATGCATTACATGTTTTCTGGTTGCAGTGGGTTGACAAACCTTAACGTCTCTACATTCAATACCACCAACGTCACCGCTATGAATGGTATGTTCGAATATTGCAGTGGGCTGACAAGTCTGGACGTCCCTGGGTTCGACACCACCAACGCAACCGGTATGGGTTATATGTTTGCCAATTGCAGCGGGCTGACAAGCCTTGACCTTTCTACGTTCAATACCACCAACGTCACTAATATGAACGGCATGTTTTCAGGTTGCAGCAAGCTGGTGACTATTTATGCGTCCGATAAATGGAATACCGATAAGGTGGATAATAGTATATACATGTTCTCTAGCTGCACAAATTTGCGAGGTGACATTTCATTTAACACGTTTTATGTGGATAAAACATATGCAAAAACGAGCGGTGGATATCTGACCTACAAGGCAGCTTCTACAAAGACCCTTTCTTTGAACATCGACCCCAATTCCGGTGCTGTAACCAGCTATGATGTATCTACGAACCCTATTTCTCGTTTCCGTGCTTTTTTAGATTGGAGTGATACCGCAAATGTTGCTTAACAAAAAACTTACTCTTGCCATGGCAGGTATGCTGGCAGCTACTAACGTAGCTGCCGCTGCCGCCCCAGTAGGCCAGCAAACGACAACAATTCCAGTCACCCTTACCGTTGTTAACACAATCAATTCGATCGATGTTACACTTCCTGCTTCGTTTCCAGTCAGTGTTATGGACGGTAAGGTATTGACCGCAACAAACGTGGATATCCGCAACAATTCGACAAAAACCAAAGTTGAAGTCACGGATATTCGAGTAACCGACGGTGCTTACAAAGTAGCTAATTACGAGTCATTTCCAAACAATGATAAAGGAAAGATTGCGATGTCTTTGAATGGTTGCACAACAACCAGCGCCGGAGCTCTGACCATCAGTAAAACAGCCTTCCCGGTAATAGGGGAGGGGGAGACCCTGCCAATCAACTACAAAGCAAAAGTAGCTGCTACGGGAGCAACCAGAAAACTGAACGCAGCCAATGTAATCATTACGCTGAAAGCAGTCAAGTCATGAAAGAAGTGTGTTTAAATTGGTACCTCGCAAATCCTTAAGCATTATGCTTGCCGCACTCGTTGCAGTTAACGCAACCGCTGTCACTTCGTTTGCAATCGACGAAGGTATGAGTGTGCCTGAAACTGTCGCCAGTATTATCGAATCTGTGACAAACAGCGATAGCGCTTCCAGTAATAACAATTCCCTTCAAACAGACAGTAATGCGACTCCTGGAACCGACATTTCGGACAATTCCGATTCAAATGCCAAGGGAGATACTGAATCTTCTACCGACACAACCAAAGAAGATTCTAATTCGCAGCCTGATGCTGATACCGGAGTTTCGACCCCTAAGCCAAATCCTGATGTGGGAGAAGAAGTTCCTTCCGCTCCTAGCACAGATTCCAACAAAGACAACAGTTCTGATAATAGCGGCGAAAATTCGGGTGAAAGCACCGATAAGGGTAATACCGGAGATCTCCCTGCACCGGAAGAGCCCGGCAAGCCAGATGTTGTCCCCGACGAAAAAACAGATCCTCCAATTGTCGTTGACCCGGTAACACCGACAACTCCTGTTGAACCCACAGAGCCGAAGCCGGATACACCAAGCACGCCTGCTGTACCGGAAACCCCGGAACAGCCGCAGGAGCCTGAACCGCCCACTGTAGATGTTCCTGATTTGCCGACAACTACTGTGACAACAACCGAGAAAAATGAAGATATTCCAGATCGCCCGACACAGGTTGAAGCTGATGAAAATGGCGATGTTCCGGTCGATGAACATACCCTTGTGGACTTCAATTTTCCATCTAAGGTGGGAGACACGGAGCTGCACTCTATCAGTGATGAAGCATTCAAAGGCTGCCAATACTTCCATTCAGTAAGCATCCCACGGGAAATCACTGAAATCGGCAAGGATGCTTTTGCTGACTGTGAGGGCCTCGAGTACATCATTCTCGAAGGTCGCACAAACACTGATGATATGACATTGGGCGAGAACTGGAACGGTTCTGCACAGATCGTATACGAGCTGGTAGAAGTAGAAAAAACGGTTGATGTTCCAGTAGATAACGATACCGCAGATAAAGACCCGTCAGAGAATGTAGATACGAGCAAGGGTTCGACCGATCTCCCAGACTCTTCGTCTGAAAATACTGATTCGAACGACGAAGATAATTCCTCTGAAAAGAATAATTCCGAAAACAGCAATACATCCACTGACGAAGAGGTTGCTTTGCCGCCTGAGCAAGAAGACCTCACTGCTCAACAGGTCGGTTAATCGCAACTGCGTAAGAATAACTGCACGCGTTTCGAAGAGAGGGTGCAAAAGTCATGAAATATGTCATTATAATCAATGCGCTTGCATTCGCATTATTCGGTATGGACAAACGCTTTGCACAGAAAGGGAACTGGCGTATCCCCGAAAAGCTGCTCTTTATTACCTCTATCTTCGGCGGTGCAGCAGGTGCCATCGTCGGAATGTACTTCTTCCACCATAAGACCTTGCATAAGAGCTTCAAGTACGGCTTACCGCTCATACTTATCCTCAATATTGCATTTGCAATTTGGTATTGTTTTTCTTCCGTCGAATTGCTATAATATATGCATACGAAGTCTTTTTTTGCATTCTCTTAAAAAGAATGTTTGTCCGTATTTTGATCTTCAAAAGATCAAGTTCCTCACTTCACTTAAAAAGACACCTATCTATTCTGATAGGTGTCTTTTATTTTATAAAAATCGAAAGGAATGATTATGTGAACGCTGTTCTACTCAGTTTGAAGCCACGTTTTTGCAACCTCATCATCAGCGGAGCGAAAAACATTGAGATCCGTAAAAACCGCCCCACCAGTGAACTCCCATTCAAAGTGTATGTGTATTGTTCAGAACGAAACACTCACAATTCACATCACATCTTGGAAGTTCACTCGGAAGGGAAAATCTACCGTTGCAACGGCAAAATCATAGGCGAATTTATTTGCGAAGAGATTATATCCAGCAATGACTCGTCAACCTCAAACTACTCTGCATTAGAGAAAGGCTCCTGTCTATCTTCGCAAGAACTCAGTGCCTACGGCCGAGGAAAACCACTGTATGGTTGGCGGATTTCTTTCTTCCATCTTTACGACAGGCCACAAGGCCCGGAAACCCTCTGCACAACCGAAGGCAAACCCTTTCATCGTCCACCACAAAGCTGGTGTTATGCAAGACCAAATATGTAAAGGAGATCGCAAAATGTTAACTATTCCTATTAGAAGCGGAAATATTCTGCATTCCGGCGCAGACATTATCGTCCAGCAGGTCAACTGCCGTGGCGTTATGGGCGCTGGATTAGCCAAGCAAATTGCTACACGGTATCCTGGTGTACTGGCAATGTACAAGAAATACTGCCAGGAGCATCCCGAACCCTCAAGTATGCTGGGCAAGGTGCTGTTCGTCGAAACCGAGCGCACTACACCCATTATCGCCAATATCTTCGATCAGAATTACTACGGCAGGAAAGGCTGCTTCACGGATTACGCCGCCCTTGAAAAAGGACTGGCTTCTATAGTAAAATTCGCGGAAAAAGACGATATGCGCGTTGCCATCCCATATGGTTTGGGCTGCGGCCTTGCCGGCGGCAATTGGAACATTGTATATGGAATAATTGCTCGTCAGTTCGAAGATTACTCTCGCGCCGATATTTGGGCCCTCTGACTCCTCCCGTCTAAAAAGAAGAGGACTTTCGACATCAAAAAAGCGTTTTGCAAACTGCCATCCACGAGCTGCGCCATCTTCAAATGGATACGAATCCATTTCTGCCAGAGGATATTTATCCTGTAGCCGAGTCTACGGAAGAGGCGGTAGAGGCATATTGTCAAGCGGTTTTTTGAGAACAATTCTGTCCTTGAGAATGTCTTTCCAAATCTGTAAGTTACCTTTATACCACAAAGAGGGGCAAGATTTTTCTTGCCCCTCTTTGTATGTAGTACATCATACTCTCGTACACATATCTTCAGCAAGTCTTTCAGACCCAATACCAGCTTTCTCGTACTCGTCCAATCGACTTTTGACAGCTTTTATAATATTTTCCCCACGGGCAATAATACGCTCACCAGCATTGTGAAAGTATGCCGTACACTGCTCGAGATTTATCGGCAGCAGCGTCTGATCGCCTTTAACAAATTGCTCGAAAAGGTTTGTGCTCTCACTCATCCAAAGAGGAGATACAGCCATTGTCCCAAACTTCTCTTTGACAAAGTCCTGCAAGAAATTGCGACGAATGTAATCTTGAAAGTCTTCGTAGTCGCTGATATACGCTAAGAACTCTCGACCACCCGGAAAGAGTGAAACGCCTGCTGCAAAGCCTTCGCCGTACTCGAAATACTTCTGAACCCACATCAGAAAAATATCAAAATAATCATTCGAAGGGCCTATTCCTCGTGCACCATTTAGATCTCCGGAGGGGCAGGGCAGAATATTGCCCACAGTATGACAAAGTTTGATAAGCTCTGCAAAGTCCGTATTCGTCTCATATAAATTATGCAGCATTGGTTCCTTATCGTATTGCTCGAGCACAAGTTCGTTTATATTTTGCCGCTTGTTCTTTAGAACCCCTTCGGGATATAGATATAGATATATGCGAGCTGTTGTAGCATACGAGTTCATGACATCTCCACGCACAACAAACGGGACTTCTCGGCTACGCAGTTCGAAATTGTCTCCTTTGCGACGGATCTTCCAACGATTAAAGCCAAAGGAAAGCCAGAAAATTATCATAATTCGTAAAGACTTATCGCATTCGCTATCCAAATCCTTCTCAGATTTATAGCTGCACAACCGTTTCCACGGGTGCTCTTCCGTCCTATTGCAGTCCAATTTCAAATCGTAGCGTACTAGCTCATCGATATCGCCATCTCTCAATTCACATATAATCCGGACGATTTCATCTATCAGTTGCTTTTGCACCATAGGCTTTCTCCTTAACGCAATCCCCTTTGTATTCTTGCGCTCAGTATACCACATGTATACTCACAACAGCAACCCAGATTCATAGTTCTGCTCCATTTCAAAATACATATATATTGCAAAATAAATCAAATAGTGATATAATAACTTCAACGAAATCAAAGTGAGGTGATTTTCATGAATGCGTTAAAAATTGCTAAAATACACAATTTTGACAGATATATCTCTTTTTATAGCAATCTATCGTTAGAAGAAGCAGGGGATCTTTGCTATAAGTTCAAAGCTGTAATAGAGAAGAAACCTTCTTCACTTCATTCACAAATCAATTACTTCTTTGGCATTCAGGGCGGATTCCTTTCGGATCGGCGTTGGGCTGTATGGTCTGAGCAGCTTACCGAAAAAGTAAATCGCCTCCGTCAGTTTGTCTCATTCTCGGAAGAGTTTGAACAGCCATTGTACGTCGGCGCTTGGTATGACGAAAACTTCGCTTTTCTCCATATGGGTAACCCAGAAAAGGGAATTATCATTTGTCACCCGGAAAAGTACATTGACCTCATTGCACCGAAAGATTATTCCAACATCACTCCGGCTGAACTCAGAGAAAGCCTATCGGCACCTCGTGCAACAGACGCACGAGAAATCATTCCGGTTGACGCAGAAAATTCCCTCACGACACAGAACCTGCAGTCTGCGCTTACATTCAACGACAACGAGATTTCCTCTTTGAAGCAGACGATGGACGATGTTCGACACGCGAAAACAGGAGAGTTAGCCGAACTTAAGGCTCAAATCGAGACTATGCAGTATAAGCTCCGTGAGAAGCAGGAAAAGCTCATGGCAGAACTCTCAGAGAAAAAGCGCGAGATGGAAGATACCAAGTATCGCCTCGAAGGGCAGATCTATCTTTTGGACTCACAGATTTACGCCATTCGCTGCTATGCCGGTGAGGTCGTAACCTTTGCACAAATCCGAAATGGCGAAAAGGCCCCTGTATCGGAGCCAATCATAGTTCATCAAAAACTGCGCTTCCTTGACGAAGATCTCGGCCGGCTGGCTTCTTTGTATAACATCCAGTGGGACGAAATCCCCATGTTTGAGCAGTTCCTGAGGCACTCGCCGCTGGCTCTTGACACCTTTGCACCAAATAAGCGGTGCGTTATGCTGGTTCGTCTAAGTCGTACCGGCAAGCATCTGTATAGAAACGATGATGTGCCGTATGCCAACCTGATTGACGCATACGACTATTATCACGGAAAAACCGTAGGAATTATCATTCGCAATGGTGAAAATCTTTGGTTGGGTTGGACAGACGAAAAACGCGTGCATATCGACGATGACCTTATTCTCAGTCAGGCGATAGAGGTAGACACGGCGCCTGACGAAGAGAAAAAATTCCGTTTCGAAAGTGAAAAGGAAGCCTTCGAAGCGAAGCAGCGTGAACAGCGCAAGAAAATCCTTGACGGCTTGGTTTCTCGTACGTTTATCTACAACATTCTTCAGGGTATTGTAGATAGGACAGACATTCTGCCGCTGCCATCGGGCGTTAAGCTATCTACGCAGAGCGAATATGTTAAGTACGCGGTAGCCGATGCTTGGATTGCAGACTCGAAATATGGCTCTTTCACCAAGATTGTCGAACGGTGCAATCAGAATATTGCTATGGGCGATATGCTCTTAACCTGTCAGCATCTCACTCCTGAATATGACCAGGGGTCCGGAAGAACTGCCTATGCGGAAATTAACCGAACTTGGCATAATTCTCGCGGCAGGGGAGAACGTAATCGCACTCATGATTGCCATGTCGACGATTGTACCATCTATAAAGCCAATTTGGTCGAATACGACCCGCCAGTCGCTATGGTACGCTACAAGGTCATTAACACAGACACTACCTTCAAAGGTCCTTTTGTCATAGAAGCAGAGCTTTACACACCCGAGAGATTTCAAAATAGCGAAATCCTCGAAAAATATGAAACCGACCCTGCACGTCATGTATTTGTATCTGTCGAAAAAACAGACACATGGTATTATGGCCGTTCTTCGAACACCAAGCCTGCTCGAGCAAATTTCGAGGTATACTCCGACGAAATCATCAATCTAACATATATGAACAGCTGCTGGCTCGAATGGGTCATCAACAGCAAGGAGTTAGGCCATTGGTCCATTGGTGGCTCTCAGGTAGATTTCGCATATGCAATTCGCTATCTAAAGAAAGCAATGGATCATATCAAAGCAAGAGAACTCGAAGAGAAGAAACTGCTTGATGCTGTTGATCCAAGCATTTGCGCAAATCCGGAGTGGCCGGTACATCTGTCTGAATGGAAAATCGAAAAGAAGGTACGAGCTCTTACTCCGTATCAGGCGAAACGATTTGCTAAGTATATTGAAGAGAAAGCATAATCTCACTTTCTCCTCAATGATATTCTGAACCGCTTGGCAGAGTACGCCAATGTATATTCTGCGCAGTATCTGGCACATCAGAGCTGCGACCACCTGCAAAAAATCAGAATATGACCCGAATGGACTGTTTTCTGTAATGTACGCAAAGACTAAAGCGGAAATAACACTCAATTACAAATTGCAAATTAAAAGATCGCCTTGCGAATGTATTTTGGAAGGCGATCTTTTTTCTATTCCTGCTTGCCAGTTATTTTTCAGAAGAATATTGCAAAGCAATTCTCAATATGGTATTATATTTCTATAAAAGTCCCTCTTTTCTCATTTTTGAGATTTGTTTCTTTCGTTCCCTGAAAAGAGAACTGTTTCTTATTTTGCCTACAAGTCCACTATCAGATTTATTGTCTGATGGTGGACTTTTTATATATATCAACGAATTAGTGAATGTCCAAGTTGGTCATTCATAAAAGGAGATGATACCCCACAAAAGCCAAGTCTTTCACCACCAATAAAAAAAGGAGATAAAAAATCATGAAAAAGAAACACATACCGTGTTCTGCAGACATTCAGTGGCCCGCCGGTGCTCGTATCTATCTTTCTGTAGATAGCGCCGAATTAGGTCTTGATGACTACAACGTCCGTATCAGCACACAGGGAACATTGCTCGATCCCGTCCTTAAGTGCGACAATGTTGTGTTGGCCACGATTGATGAAATCGATGGTGACCATAACGTAACCCTGTGGGTTCCCAAGAACAAGGTCCGCCTCGTTCACAACTAACAAAAGGAGATATTTATATGGATCTGTTAAGCAAATTCAACGATGTAAAGGTTAATCTGACCGACAAAATTACTACTACGGATCGTCAGTTCTGTGAAGCGCAGCAGAAAGCATATGATCATGCACTGGAGGATATGACCAGCCTGATTGGTCTTCTGACAACAGCGTTTGATCATCAGCGAGATGATCTCGCTCCATTGAACCCGAGTCCGTACGAAAGCTCTTACTTGGGTGATATCCAGATTTCTGATTTGGGAGATACCAAGAAGAAGATGCACAATCGCTTTGTAGAGAAAATTGTGCACTACTTTGAAAGCACCTACCACACGGAACTGGATAACACCGCGATTAAAGATGCCCTTATCCCTAAGTTGGATATGGACTGGCCAACAGAGCTTCAGCAGAAAGAATATGCCCAGGAGATGAAGAACCTCCATTTGAGCTATTCTGATGTACTGGAGCATATTTTTGCTCAGCTCAACGGTCTCTCCTTCCAGGAGAAGGCATTAACAGAGCTGAAGGAAAAATGCTATGCTTTTGCATGGTGTGATGGACGGAAGCAAGTATTTACGCAGAAAAAGGCTCTTGTGTCTTTTTCGTATGGATGCTCGCTTTCGGACTATGGTCATCGATGGTCTTTGTATGAACGCTTGAAGCCTGTGCTGAAAGCTGCATGCTATTTCGAATACGAAACGCTTGACTTCGTTCCGCGTTGTATGCAGGAAATGCTTTTTATCAATTTCGATGAGCCGGTTGTAGAGATTTCGGGTTCCAAGTTGGACAGCGTAAAATGTTTCAAAAATGGTCGTGTTGATCTTCGCTTCACCAGTGAAGCCTATGCACGCGAATTTGCAGAAACATTCTTAGGCACCACCGAAAGGAGTGACCTGTATGCGTAAGGAAATCGGCATGGTCGAAAACTCGGCATTATATCAGAAACTCCCGTTTTATGAGGGAGAGGAAGAAAAGCTACTGACGTTCTGCGGCGCCGAAGGCTACGCTATCACGGTTTATAACCGTGAAGAACTCGATGCGCTTGCCTATAAGGTGCATGCCACCAACAATCTGTCGGCATTGACTCGAAAGGAATTCTTTGAGTTGCGTGCCAATGATCGAAAGGCTCATGTACGCTTGGTCAAAAAATTCGAGCGCCTCGCTGAAAAGCTGGGTAATGCAACTGGCCGTAGAACTACTTTGTACGATTTGGCTGACGGTAAAATCACTCTCGTATTGGACACCAATTACGAGGGAATGTATGCGCCCAAGGAAACTTGGGATGTCATCGAAACCGCTAGAAAAATCGTCAAACGTGCAAAGGGTTTTAAACTCGGTCAGCATTCGGCACACGTATGCTGCTACATCACCCACGAGAACAACTAACAAAAACAATCTGCACCCAGCTTCATAGTTGGGTGCAGATACATTATTCGGAAACTGAAAGGAGTTTCATTATGGAATATATTATCTGCTACGAAGAGAACGGCGCGAATACATGGGAATGTGTCTCTGGTGAGGATGCGATGCAGGAACGTGTTTGCGAGATCATGGACGAATACGGTCTGGACGACAACGACATTCTGGTATTCGAAAAGTACCGTCATCTTTAAGTCGCTACATAAAGGAGATTTTATATGAAAAAGACCACTACCAATATCCCTGCTGCAGTCTTTATGCAGGTCCCTCTTGACGAAGGATTCACCACGGAAGATGTCAATAAGATGCTGGCCTTGCTGAAGCTGTCGCCCAATGAACAGTTTTCCTTCTTAGAGATCCCCGGCGAGTCTTGTATCGCGCAGGGTATCATCCGCGAAGCGGTGATGGAGCAGAATGATTTCGTTTGCTCTGCTGGTTCTGCCTTTTACAAAGGTGTGCAGTCTGTGCTGTGCGATCTCGAACAGGAGACAGCAGATGGCTGTTATACCTTCGGTGGTGTTTACACCATGATCGTTTACCCTGACCGCTATTGCTACTCCGAAGAAACCTCGAGTGGCAATGATACGGTTTACGACCCGGAAGTCAGTGTGACTATCCGTCGCATGGGCAAGCTCGTGATGGCGGTTCCGTTCCGCGAACTAAAGAAGGACGACGAAACCATCTCCTCGGAGTATCCGCAGTTTACCTGCGGCGAAGATGCGCATATCTCGGGTGATAGCAGTTACGCCGGATATATCGTCTTCGATACCGAAGGAAACAGCTATTTTCCCGAAGATTTCGGCGCAGCCCTTGTGGCCAATTCGTAACCACTCAAGACGATGTTTGAAAAGGAGCATAAAGTTATGTGTGTAGATACAGAAATGATCGGAATCTGGTTGGACGAACTTTTCACCAATGAGATTGAGGACATCGAAGGTACGATCAAGAACGAGCGCCTCTGGGCCCTTGGCTGCGACGAAGAGCCCAACCCGCACATTCAAAACATCGCCAATCACGAAGAATATCTGTCCATCCTGCGGGAGCTCAAAGAGGAGGCAATGCAGCGTGTAGGCTCGGTTATTCCGAACAACGAAGACACGACCTGTGCCGCCTACCATGTCGTCGAAGCCGACCAGTCTTGGTACTTCAAGACCACTCCGGGCGATGAACTTCTGGGTGTAGCCGAAAAGCTGAACGCCTATCTTGGCGAACGGGACAGTGCTGCTTCCCCTATGTTCATTAAGGCATTTGCCGGCCTCGTTCCTATCACTGAGGAGGAATTCTACTCGTTGGTTTCCCTTCGAATGATGAACACCGGCAAAGTATGCGGCGCATTTTACATCAATTTTGATGATCAGCAGTTTTCCGCTGTCAATATTATGGACGGTTGGAAAGGATGGCCCCTGCATAAGGTATCCGCTGCCGTTGACCAGATCTCTCATATGCACTTTTCGTCTATCGATGAAAAGTGGCGAGAGTTCCTTGACGCAGTGGAAAATTAACCACCCAAATAACAATTTATTAGCGGAGCAGCTTCAAACTGCTCCGCTATTCTGTAAAGGAGTATTTTTTATGGCAGATTTACTTGAAAAATTCGGTAATGTAAAAGTGGATGTCACATCCAAGGTCGCAGAAAGCGATAATATCGCTTGCCTTCTTATGCAGGGAGCATACGATAAGGCCTGCGAAGCCCTCAAGCAGCTCCGATCCATGGAGGAGATACATATCGCAGCGCAAAAAAGAGCTATCGAAAATTTACCGTCTGGCTCAATCTCCGATTATCTGGGTGATGCTTGCAGCATCAACAAAATCAACTATCGTCTGCGAGACATTCACGCTATTTTCATCGACGATATTGTGCGTTGGTTTGAGAACACATATCATGTTGAGTTGGCTAAGGATGCAATTCGAAATGAGTTGGTTCCTCAACTCGATTATTATGACAATAATCTCGAACACCATAAACAATACGAGGAAAAGATGGAATCGCTGCATATCCGGTACGAAGATGTGCTCGATCTTATCATTGTTCAGCTCGGCGGCTTTACCTTTGCGGAACGTGCGCTGAACGAACTTAAACTCAAGTGCTTCGAAGCTGCTCATCATTCATACATGCATCAGCAGGCAACATACAGCCAGAAGAAAGCCGTTATCTCTTTGGAGTATGGCTGCTCTTGTAGCGAGTATAGCGGCGATTTCCGTCTTAATTCGGGAGCAAAAAACATCGTTCGAGGCTTGATCATGTACGAATACGGCCAGACATCCATTATGCCGTATCAGTATACTATGCTGCTTGATTACGAATTCTCTCCGCAGCTTATCGAGATCAACTCTTCGAAAGTAGCCTCGATCAAGTGCTTTAAGAACACGCGCGTAGATATTCGTTTTACAAAAGAACAGTATGCGCGTGAGTTTGTAGAGATGTTTCTGGAAGCCAACATATAATCCGATAGTATCGCCACATATGGAGCAGGAAGGGATATTATTCCTTCCTGCTATCAATATAAGGAGAAAAACATGAAATATTCTTATCTGGGACAACGCATCCCGAAAGAGGCTCGCAAAGAGCTGAATGAAAAGATAATTCATCTCGTCACCAGCAATCAGGCTGAAGCCGCTGGCATCACGAGAGAAGATATCTACAACGCCTACACCGGTGACGGCGGCCTGCACGGTCTTCATATGGCTGATTTCGACAATTACGCTGAGTTTTCTCAGGCGAAAAAAGAAATCGAAAACGGACAGGTATTTTCGCCGCACAGCGTATGTCAGTTTTTAATGGCCTGCCTGAATATTAACAAACAGGAACTCGTGACGGATCTGACATGCGGCATGGGCAATTTCTTTAATTTCGCGCCTGTAGAGGAAAATATCTATGGCTGTGAAATTGACCCCAAAGCCTACAAAGTCGCGCATTACCTGTATCCCAAGGCCAATCTTGAAAGAGGGGATATCCGCAATTACGAGTCGCCCATGAAGATGGACTACTCAGTGGGTAATCCGCCTTTTAACCTGGCCTTTAATTTTCAAAATGAAAGCATCCTTTCGCAGCTGTATTTCTGCCAGAAATCAGCTCAGGTCTTGAAACCTCTTGGAATTATGGCTATCATCGTTCCCATGTCGTTCTTAGCTGATACTTTCAGTGATAAACACATGATTGAACAGATGGAAAACGACTTCAGCTTTCTGGGACAGTTTTCTTTACCTCTGTCCGTATTTGCACCTTTTGGTATTGATGCGTTCCCAACAAAAGCACAGTTCTGGCAGAAGAAATCTCAAAGTGAAGATTGGCGCCCACAACGATACAGCACTGCAATGACACTTGAGGTTCCGGACTTCTCAGATGCGATGGTTGCCAAGGTACGAGAAGTCATCGTTGCCAACGCACAAGCTGAGCTCCGTTCCAGGAAGAATAGCATTCTGCTGGAATTGGCAAGGGAAGAGAATGCTGGAAGTGATTTCGTGTACAAGGTGCGAAAGTATCTGTATACAATTAAATCCCATCCACGCCTTCAAGAAAAATACGGCAAATGCTGCGAGTATGTGGAACGGCTGCGCACACAACAACAACCCGAAAACATGTCGTATGAAGAGTGGTGCCGAGTCCGCATCACCGAGGCAAAAGTCCTGGCATATCTGAAGCAGACTGTAAGTCGGCAGCACAAACCCAAATATGAGGATAAGATTGTCCGCATTAAGAGGGGAGATACGCTGGTATTCAAGGCATACAGCCCAAAAATGGCACGCCAGCTTACGCCCGGTATGAAACAGCCAGTGCTGATCTCGGATATCGTAGCTGATAACCAGTCAGCAGATCATTTCGGTGACTTCACCAAAATGATCCGTCGTAAGCAAAGATGCTATCAAACTGAGCAGCAGAGCTTTTCGGATATGCAGCAGAATGAGCAGCTTGCACGTTGGCTGGATGACTTCACCCTACACGATGCGGAAAACGATGAAGACATTCATTTTACCGCGCTCCAGAAACACGATCTAAACCTGCTGTTGCAGAAACAGTACAGTTTAATTCAGTGGGAGCAGGGAAGTGGTAAGACATTAGCCGGCATTGCAACAGGCACATACCGTATGCAGCGGCAAAATGCCTTCTGCACATGGGTTATTTCTCCTGCTATTTCCATCAAGAATACATGGGAGGTAGCTCTGCAGAATTACGACATCTCTTACACCATCATCAATAAAGCTGCGGATGTTGATAAGATCCAGCAAGGAGATTTCGTCCTTGTAACTCTTAATATGCTCTGCAAATACCGCAAGCAGATTAAGAGATGGATCCGTATACACAACCAGAAGGTTGCGTTCTGTTTCGATGAAAGCGACGAAATGGCCAATCCGGACAGCAAACGCGCTAAGGCGGCTTTGAGTTGCTTCCGTCGATGCAAGTACAAACTCTTAATGACGGGCACGACGACCCGAAACAACATTAGTGAGTTTGCACCGCAGTTGGAGATGCTGTATAACAACTCCTACAATATGATTTCTTGGGCCAAAACTGTATATCGTTTCAGCCGAGGTTCCAAGAAGGAAGAGCCCGGTCTGCATGAGGATAACAATATCCTTTACGGCCGGCCAATCCCTGCATATAAAAAAGGTTATTCCTTGTTTTCGGCTTCTCATCTTCCGGCCAAGATTACTGTTTTTGGCGCAGAGCAGCGGACGCAGGATATCTACAATGCGGATGTACTCAATGATATCCTTGCACATACGGTTATTACTCGAACTTTCGAGGAGATTACTGGCAAAGATATCAAGCATATCCATCAGGTTCCTGTACGTTTCTCTGAACCTGAAAAAGAGGTATATCAGAAGGCTATTAGCGAGTTTCATGCGATGCGCGGCAATTACTTTGCTTCCACGGGTAATTCTCGTAAAGACAGTATGATGCGTCTCATTCAGCAGATTACATTGCTTCTTCGCATCAGTGCAGCGCCAAATACTGTTAAAGAGTATACGGGCGGCATGCCGGTAAAGATCGCAAAAGTAATGGAAATGCTGCAAGAGATGCCGGATCAGATTATTGCTATTGGTGTCCGCCACAAAAAAGTGGTTGATGCTTATTCCGCAGCAATCCGAAAGCTGATGCCTGAACGCCCGTTGTTTGTAGTCACTGGCGATACCACTACACTTGCTCAGCGGCGGAAACTCCGCAAGACATTGAAAGCGAGCGGGAATGGTATTTTGCTCTGTACTCAGCAGAGCTTGCCGAGTTCCGTCAACTTTGAGTTTGTGAACAAGGTTATCATCCCGGAACTGCATTATAACAACTCTCGAATGAGCCAGTTCTACATGCGGTTCGTGCGATACACCTCGCGGGAAGACAAGGATATTTACTTCGTGACGTACCTCGGCAGTATTGAGTCTAATCAGATGCAGATGGTTTTGGCGAAGGAAAAGATCAATCTTTTCATGCGTGGACAAGAACAAGACCTCGACGACATTTACAAAACCTTTGGCGTCGATTATAATCTACTTGAAACCCTGATGCGGAGAGAAGAAAACTCCGAAGGTGTTTTCGAAATCCGTTGGGGAAAACAAGACATTTCTTAAATGCACATGCCCAAAGTCCAATACAGCGGACTTTGGGTGTGTTATAATATAACCAATCATAAGGAGGATGCAATTATGTTGGTATTGAAACAATCTTTTCCTGATGGTTTCAGTTTGCACAAAGCTCGCCGGTTTAACGAAGAGGAAAAGCCCCACTATGCGGAATGGTTCCGTGAGCAGGGTTTTATCTCTCTTGAGACCACGCCTCTGCCGCACATCAGCTGGGACGATGTGTCTCATCGAGATCCCGATGGTTCTTTTCTCGGCGACTCAAACCGTGCATGGATCGTCAGCGATGAAGAAGCACAGAACTACCTTTCTCTGAACGGCCAGCGTGCTATTGCCAAAGAGCAGAAAGACGCTATTACAGAAGCAGCCAGCCATGCTGCTGAATTGGAGAAGCAGTACGAGGCAACCAAAGCGCAATTTGTTTCCTGGACCTGCACGCCTATTCATGAGAAAAATGGCGAGAAGGAGTGCACTCATACATTCGCATTCCCAGATGAGACACTTTCTTTTGTCGAACGTGATGTTTTCGATGTTGGCAGAGTGGTTAACCCTGTTGGTTTTTCCGCAATTCCGCACAACGATAATTGGGAAACATTCACGGCAGACAGAGGATGGTGTGTTCTTCGTCCCATGACGGAGAATGAGGAGAAATGTGTCTCTGCTATCTTGAAGTTTGGGAATTTAAGATGAACTCAATGTAATCGATTGTACCAAAAGAGGAGCTGCTACCGCAGCTCCTCTTTTTTCCCTTACGATTTGCATTATTTTGAAAAGTGTGTTATATTATAAAAAAGGATAGACTTATTCAATGAATGTTTTACTCCCCGTGATGTATCTGATTTTGTTGCTTTTGTTAAAATCTCACAATATCACCGATAGAACATTTTCGATCTTTCCTTTCAAAGATGCACCTTTCAAGGTGCATCTTTGTTTTTTCACGAAAATTCAAGCTCAAAATCACTATAAGCAGTTGCACTATTCAAGGTTTCATGGTATTATAACACTATAAATGTCTCTCTTCGCGCACACAATATTGCGCTTGTCTTTTCTTCTCGCAAGAGAATTGTTTTACCTATGCAAATCAACACACCTATCATTTTTATTGGTAGGTGTGTTTTTTTATATAATTATTCATTTCAAGGAGGTTTCTGTTATGAAACACGCAAAAATCAATCTGATTCTCGCCGGCCCCGCAAGTGCTGAACGAGAGTCGCTGGGTAAAGCCATTTCGGCTAAAATCTGCAACGCCCCCGAAGAGGTGTTTGCCGCCCGTCACAATTATGAAGGGGCAGAGGACCTTGCAATCATTCTCCTTGCGGCAGACGCTGATATGGAAGAATGGGCCAAGGTAAATAACACAGCGGACCTGGTGCTATCTCCCTCTGCATCTGAGGAAGATAAAATGGAGGCCATTTACGGCTGCCGGACCTCGCTGTTGAACTCCCGTCACACATGGCTTCTGACAGACATCGACTGTGAACAGTATATCCGGTCAGTGAATCGCAACACGTTTGCGTGCGTTCAGATTTGCCAGCTACCAGATGATTGTGGATATGGCGTTGCCGTTGATACAGTCAATCTGGCGGACTATTCGGAGGACGATATCCGAGAAGAAATCTCTTTCTTCGGAGAAACGATCTACGACGTAGAGCAGCGGTTGACCGATCATGATACTCGCAGACTTCTTGCAGAGTACATCTTCGAAAACCATGCTCTGGAACACATGGTTGCTGCATTCAGCACCTATGAGGAGGCAAAGACCTTTCTCCACTCGTATAGAGATAAGATGTACGTTGGAGAAGATCAGGTCCCGGAGATGAAGAATCACTCTACAGAGGAGTGGGTTTCGTATTCGGATGATATTGAACTGTGGCTCCGTACTACGGACCCTGTTCTTCCGACTGATTTTGAAGTCGTAAGAGCAGCACCGTCTCTGCTCCATGCGAACGAGTGGGCATTTACTCACCGCTTCATTTATCTGGGTGATTACGACCTGAATAATGCAGCGGATGTAAGAATCCTCAATCGCGATGGAGAGATGGACGATTTGGTCCTTGAAGGCGAAAGCCCGGATAGCATCATGCATTGCATGGATGGTACCCCAGATCGCGTTCATGACCCTGATTACGTCCTCGACTATGCGCTTCTTGCGGCGCTCCTTTCGAATAACGAAATGGGAGCACAGTATATGCGTGAAGAACAGGCGATGAAACTTCTTCATAACATCGTCAACAACAACCAGCAATAAAAAAGGAGATTTTTATCATGAAACAGTTACATCCGGTTTATATGAGTGCCGACTTCGAGATTACCCTGCCGCAGCCGCTGGATCTTGTGACCCATCCTGACAATATTTCCGTAGGTGGCTTTTTCGCCATCGTAAATGGACGCGGCATTCCGTTCGACTTCGACAGCACCAGCTGTGACGTCGAGAAAATCAATGACACCCAGTACAAGTGTCATTACGAGTCGGGCGAAGACGATTTCTTCAAAGACCCGTATATCTCGGACTGCTATACGACCGAGTACCTGCAGATGGGTTTAGACCGTGAAGATATCACAGCAGACTTTCTGGCATCGGCTAGCGAGCTGCGTGAGTTCTACGTAGTCTGCTGGGATGAGCAGAGCAACGAGATCATGCCTTCGGCGGTACGGATTTCTGATATCACGTTCCTGAATGGAACGCTTCAGGAATTTCCCGTTGCGCAGCCGGTCATCGATGCATTTAATGCTCGATAAAAGAAGGTGCGGTAATGAGCTTTGATATTGCTGTTTACAAAAAGCAGCATGGTACACACGACCTTGAAGTTGTCATTGCCCCTGATGGCGGAATCGCTTATGCGATTCCGTCTCATCAGGAGTACATGATTGCACGAGCTCAAGAGGCCATGCAGCTCTCCAGAGAAGATCTCGAAGAAGCCTGCCCGGAAGCATTCTACGCAAATTATCTTCACTGGCTTCATATGGTCAACGGCGGATTCTTACCCGTTTGGGAGAATTTTGTTCTTGATGTAGAAGTCACACCAGCACAATATGCTGCCCTTCGTACCCTGAAACTCAACGGCCTTTACAAAGGTAAATTGCCGAAAATCCATCTGAGCGCATGTCCCATTTGTGGAGCGGAAGCGGAACTTTCAGCAGTCAAACCAGACAGGGCAAGCAAAGCCTCGTACAAATACAACTGCTCAAATACAGCGCTTCATGTTTCCTGTGGTGATTGGTTTAACACCAAGTTAAAGGCACAACAGGATTGGGAACGTCGGTGCACCGGATACGGCCAGCCTGAGTTCTACAAACCCACGAATGAGGAACACATCCGCAGTATAATCCGTCGCAATTCTGGTGCACAGTTAATCGATGCGATTCGAGATATCTACAAACCCATTTCGGCTAACAGCTCGCGAGAAGCAGCTGCAAGGTGGTTGGCTATGCGGTATGTCCCGGATAAGTGCGTTGGCTGTGCAAAGAATCAGCGAAAATATTGTATTTGCACAAAGGAGGAAAGCAAATGACAAAAGAAGAAATTGAAGAGGCTGTTGCCTACTTCAAAAAGATCCAGGAGCGAAAAAAACTCCCAGCTGAAAAACGTTGGTCAAAGTCAGATCAGCTTCTTGCACAAGCGCTGATTGCAAATGGCTTTGAAACTGTCCATTGCTATCGTGAGCGCCAAGGTGACGATTTTTATATCGGCGTTTCTGGTCACGGGAAATGGGCATTTTTTAATGTCGGGGACATTTTTTACGACATGATGAAAGGCGAGACGGTAGCTCTGCGGTATATTGCCGAAATGCTGCCCGAACCGTCAGGCGAAGGAGATGATCCTGATGAAAAGTAACTCTACTATCGCAAAACGTCTGGCTACACAGATGTGGGGCAGACCGGATCATCAGCACAAGTTGGCTGATGGCATCTGGGAGTTCTCTACACCCAGACACGGCGGCATTATCGTTGATATTGAAGTAAGACCGCTTTTGCGAGAGTATGTGACAGAAGTCACACTTTATCGCAAGTATGCCATGGACTACGAACAGCACTTTGCAGCCTTCGAGGAGGACTGTGATGCTGCCATTGTGGAATGGGTATACGGAAACGAATTTCACAATAAACGTTTCCGCTCTCGTTATAGAAGCGATCCCGAATTATCCGACAAAGTGTTTTTTGAAGAACGCCTGCGGCTTATCAAGGAGAGCTTGAAGAGATGGCATCCAGAAGTTCTGGAGAAATGGCCGGAACCGTATGTCGACAAAGGCAAAAAGCACGCGGCTTGGTTAGATAGATCCACTTGCGAGAATTTGCACTGGGTTTATTGGACCGAATGCTCGGCATGTGGTAATCCGCTCGACAAAGATCTTGTTAGCAATCCTCCATCTGAATGCCCACACTGTGGCGCAATAATGCTTGAAAAGGAGCCAAAGCGATGAAATACAACAAATTCCGAGACATTCCTCGATATATTCGAGCAAACTATCAGGTGGATTATCCGCTTTCGTACTTCGAAAAATGGCTGAAAGAAGAGGAAGAAGAAGCAGGGTTACAGCTCAACCCGGATTTCCAGCGTGGTCATGTCTGGACCGAAGCGCAGCAGATTGCGTATATCGAATTCCTCCTGCGTGGCGGCAAGACGGGTCGTGATCTCTATTTCAACTGCCCTGAGTTCCATCATAAGAACGAGGTATCGAATTATACCGATTACGTCTGTGTAGATGGCCTTCAGCGAATTACCGCTATCCTTCGTTTCCTTCACAGTGAAATTCCGGCTTTCGGAACGCTGTATAAGGATTACGAAGACTCGTTGAGAGCGGTTGACGATACCGTTCGTATTCACATCAATGATCTTCCTACAAAAGAGGAAGTTCTTCGCTGGTATCTCGAAATGAATACTGGCGGAACACCTCATTCTGCGAATGAAATCAATAGGGTTAATTCTCTGCTGGCCCATGAAAAGGCAAATAACTATCTGCGTCAGCAGGCTGCTGCTCGTGGATGGGACTATTTCACCATTAAAGATAATACTCATAAGGGCTCGAACAGTTTGACCTTGGTCGGTTTCGCCGATCAGGGAGCTATGCGTGCTGGAACTGATGCCCTGGGACGTATTTGCGTCTCCTGCAACATCTTCGATGAAGAATTTACACAGAAATAAGGAGAAGTTTCTATGGAAAACAAGAAAATCAAGATTGATCTCGGCTTTGCCACGCTTGTTGTTGAAGCTGGAAATGACCAGATGAAAGAGGTATATGTTGGTCTGCAAAACAATAAGGGCGCATGGTTTCAGGACCTTGCCGTTATCGGCCAACAATATCATATCGAAGGTGATGATATTGCCTACGAAGAGGGCATCCGAGTCCGTGTCTTTGCTGATAAAGACAACGAGGACTACACCCATGCGTTCGATATCGGCATCTTCAACGATAAAGACTAAGCAAGGATGATATGGCAACTTCAAAGACGCCTACTTAAAAGGAGAATACACAATGGATAACAATGATAAAATGGTCCTTTTGATGACGAATCTTCTCGAAGAGATGGCAAACAACTCCTCGGCTGATTTTGAAGAAGCACTCATGCTTTTCGATTTCAAGCGCCAGTTGGTTCCTCAGGAATACGACCCAGAAAAACTGCTCCCGCTCGTAAGACGTATTAGTGGTGCGTTCATTGATAATGATGACGCTGCTTTTACGCGTACAGACCTTATCGATGCGGTCATTTACACTTCGTTGGTGAAGTTCTCCTCAGACTTCTATCTGAATCTGGACGAAGACACCTTCCGCGACCTGATCTATCTGCTCGCAGAACAGAAGAGGGCGGTTTACAATGACGAATATTACGATGATACAGATCTCAATGCTCTGCTGGAGAGTTTGACGTGAAGCTGTATCATGCAACTTATGCCTCGTATCTCTCCAGCATCCTCGAACGCGGACTTGGGGCTTTAACTCCACACAAAAATTGGAGTCAATCTGAGAGAGGCACAGTTTATCTGAGCAGCAATCCGGATTGTGCTATTGCTATGGCAGAAACCTCTGAGATGGTTCCTGATGTTATTTACAATAGCGGAATCATTTTACTGTCCGTTGACTGCAGCGGGCTCTATTTAGTTCCAGATCGCAATATACAAGATGCACCCCCTGACATTTATTACGAGTTTCAGGGGATCATCCCACCAGATAGGCTTACTGTCTGCAAAAGAAACAAAATACACTAAAAGGAATTTAACATGTCTAACAAAAATTATAATATCGCCGCTCACATTGCTCGCACCGTATGTGCAATGGTTATAGCGGTATCTGCAAGTATCAGCGTAGCAAGTGCTGCTAAAAGCGCGGACGTTATCGACCTCTCTTCTGCATCGAACGGTTATGCTTGCGTACATTACAGTTCGGATAAGCGTCTGAAGGTTGGCGTTTCCTGTGACGGTCGTGGTCGCTATTACATGGACTGCACCAGCGGTCACTCTGATATTCCACTGACATACGGCAACGGCGTCTACACGGTTACGCTGTATCAGAATATCAACAAGACCACATATCGTATTGTGGAGCGTCATACGGTTAATGTTACGATGGCAGATTCGAATGCACCATACAAGGTCTCGACAGTCGAAGCCCCGTTCACTGCCGGTGATACCGTCTGCAAGCAGGCCTCCGCACTTTGCAAGACCGTCAAAACGGATGAGCAGAAGGTTGTCGCAATTTACAACTACCTTGATGGCGGTGGCTTTACCTACGATCATCAGCTTGCGAATAGTGTAGCAGCAGGGCAGGTAAAGAATTACTTACCCTCACCGACAAACACTCTTGCCACTAAAAAGGGGATTTGCTATGATTATGCGTCCCTGTTTGCGACGATGTGCCGCAGTCAGGGTGTTGCCTGCAAAATTGTGAAGGGATACACATCGAATGGCGTTTATCACGCATGGAACGAAGTGTGTATCAAAAATAAATGGTATCCAATCGATATTACATATGCGATTGGTACGAGCACTCCGAAGGCAACAAACATTGCCGGATATGTGTCGCACGAAAAGTACACTGTTTAACAAAAAAGCAAGGGCTTCGCATTATGCGAAGCCCTTGCTTTTTACCTAAAATCATAATAATCTATTTATAGAGAGTCCGAATTTTGATAAAGCGAAGTTGAAAGACTTGCGTGAAAGGTATGGTCCTATTGATGTGTGAATGCAATTATGATTGGAGCTGAAAAGATGCAGTATTCGTGGACAATGGCTGATGTTTCAGCAGCCTGGAAGGCTTGTAATCGGTACTAT
>ENA-ORUQ01000044-ORUQ01000044.1-human-gut-metagenome-genome-assembly--contig:-NODE-44-length-123115-cov-6.114595_pt1 | contig 123115 bp, 104 predicted proteins | sample MGYA00242081_ERZ509211 | MGnify/ENA primary metagenome ERZ509211 (study PRJEB26280, sample SAMEA2338785) | human gut metagenome | biome: human gut; feature: human-associated habitat; material: faeces...
AATACTCCCCAACTTTATAAAAAGGATTCCCCAAATAAGAAAAAATGAAATTGAAATCAAGCAACAAATGCTCAGAATCATTCCCCAACTTAAAAAATTGGGGAACACAGGAAATCGTTAATTAGCCGGAAAGACCAATTTCTTGAAAATACTGATAAATACATAGCTGTATTATATATAAGTAGCAATACAGGCAGGAATATAATTTCAAAGTTCACAAATCAGGCTGGAATGTAATCCAAAAGTCGCAAATCAGATGAACGCATAATCGAATAGTGTGTTGAATTTCTGAAATGATAATAACCCTTGCGAATGGTGGTGACACTGTTTGTGAGGGTTGTTTTTATAGAAACTTAAAAAAATGAATTGATTTGTTAAGCGGATTTTTCATATAAGATAGACAAAGAAAACGAATAAATTTATTTGAACATGAGATGAAAGAAGGCAATGAGCTGTCAGAACTCTTGTCTTCTTTTTTTGTGAGAAAGATGAAGAGTGTTATTCTTAGATATTTCATAAATTGGTTTATAGATGTACAATATTCTGTTGTAATAATGTACAAAGAAAGGAGGTGCTACAATGCCAGTAATCAAACCAATTACAGATTTACGTAATACAAATGAAATATCTGAATTATGTCATAAACAGCAGCAGCCAGTTTTCATTACAAAAAATGGTTATGGAGATTTGGTAGTTATGAGTATGGAAACTTATGACGAGTTGCTTAGCACGAACCATATTGATAAAGCAAAGGCAGGATTTTCTGATCCTAAGTCTGCTATATATAATGCCTGAGAAAAGACTTGACTTTTAAATACTACAAGTGTAAGATTTAAAAAATAAAAGCGTTGAAAGAAAGTGGTATCTATGAAAAGAAAACGGAAAAAGCAAAACACTCAAAAATCTTACATTTGTAAGATTTTTGGGCTGATAGTAGCTATAACAGTAATTGCTGTTTCAGGAGGTGTTTTATTAAAAAGGACGATAACGGAATCACCAGAAGATACACTTATGGAATATATGAACCATATTGAAAAAAAGGAATATGAAGTAATGTATACTATGATAGATTCAGATGAAAAAGTTTATCTGACAAAAGAAGAATACATACAACGAAATTCTAAGATATACGAAGGAATAGAGGTCAGTGACATTAAAATCAGTCATATAGCTGTGAAAGAGAAAAAAGCAGATACAGTTACGCTTTCGTATGAAACATCATGTAATACAATTGCCGGAACAATACAATTTGACAATATGGCGGAACTGAAGAAGACGAAACAGGGATATAAATTAGTATGGCAGGATAGCCTGATTTTTCCAGATTTAGAGAGTGATGATAAAATAAGTGTTACTACATCAAAAGCGGAGAGAGGAGAAATATTAGACCGAGATGGTAAAATGCTTGCAGGAAAAGGAGTAGCAACATCAGTTGGCATTATACCGGGAAAGCTGGAAGACAGGAATGTATCTATTGAAAAAATAGCGGAGTTATTAGAGATAGATGTAGAAACAATAAATAACAAACTCACAGCAAAGTGGGTAAAAGAAGATTCTTTTGTACCAATTGAAACTATTCCGAAAGTAGAAGAAATAGATTTAATGAAAATACAGCCAGAAGAAAAGACACTTGAGGAGCAGGATTGTCAGAATAAACTTTTGGAAATTCCAGGGGTTATGCTATCAGATGTGGAAGTTAGAACCTATGAGTTAGGGGAGGCAGCAGCTCATTTAATTGGTTATGTACAGTCTGTAACAGCAGAAGATTTGGAAAATCATCCAGGGGAAGGATATTCAGCAGAAAGTGTAATCGGAAGATCTGGGGTGGAAAAGTTATACGAAAAGCAATTAAAAGGAAAAGATGGTTGTGATATAAAGATTTTGGATAGTGATGGGGAAGTAAAAGAGGTTCTTGCAAGTATTTTTAAAGAAGATGGTATGGATATAAGATTAACGATAGATTCCGATTTGCAAAAATCATTATACGAGCAGTTTAAAGAAGATCCGGGGTGTTCTGTCGCAATGAATCCTTATACGGGAGAAGTATTGGCTTTGGTAAGTACCCCATCTTATGATAATAATGAATTTATACGGGGCATATCATCAGAGAAATGGACATCATTAAACGAAGATGAAAAGAAACCATTATATAATCGTTTCCGTCAAGTATGGTGTCCTGGCTCAACATTTAAACCAGTTGTGGCAGGAATTGGGTTGAAAACGGGAAGCATAGATCCAAAAGAAGATTTTGGAAATGAAGGTTTGGCATGGCAGAAAGATTCGTCTTGGGGATCTTATCAAGTGACAACACTTCATGAATATGAACCGGTTATTATGAAAAATGCAATTATCTATTCTGATAATATTTATTTTGCAAAGGCAGCTCTTAAAATTGGTAGTGAGAATTTTATGAATACTTTAAATGAAATAGGATTTAATCAGAATATGCCGTTTGAGATTGCGATGCAGGAATCAACATATTCCAATACAGATAAAATAGAAACAGAAATACAATTGGCAGATAGTGGTTATGGGCAAGGGCAGATTCTTGTAAATCCATTACATCTGGCAAGTATTTATACTTCATTTTTAAATGAAGGGAATATGATAAAACCGTATTTGAAATACAAAGAAGAAGTATCTGGTGAAACATGGATAGAAAATGCGTTTAGCAAAGAAAATGTAGAAGAAATTATGCAAGGGGTGGAAGGTGTTGTAAATGATCCGGAAGGAACCGGATATGCTGCACATCGTGACGATATTTTGCTGGCTGGAAAAACAGGGACAGCCGAGTTGAAGGCAACGAAAGAAGATACTTCTGGCAAAGAAATCGGGTGGTTTTCGGTGTTTACGGCAGATAAAAGCGTGGACAAACCAATTCTTCTTATCAGTATGGTTGAGAATGTGAAAGGAATCGGTGGAAGTGGTTATGTTGTTAAAAAGGATGCAACCGTATTGGAGGAATATTTTGAAAAATAAAAAAATTTTTACGGGGAATTATTACATATGTAAGAAAATTGCGATGATATTGATAGTTCTTATTGTTTTTACAGGGTGCGGCCAAAATCGAATTACGGAAAAAGAAGAAAAGAAAGAAACCGTAGAATCTGAAATGAATGCAGAAGTAAAAAAAACAGCGCAAACTTTTCGGTCTGTTTATATGAAGGAGAAGTCGGAGTTAAATACATTAAAGGCGAAAAGAAAAATTATCAATTGTCTGGAAGAGAAAGGATATGCGGCAGTAGATTGTGATAATCAGATTGATATGGTCAATCGTGAAAAAGTAGAAGAATTTTGCAAAGCAGCGGAGAAAGAAGAAAAGGCAGCAGTTGATATTGTTGTTGTATTTGATGAAGGGGAAATTATACAATATCATTTAGAGTCAATGAATGGAAAGATAAATGTTCGATTATGTCAGGTTAAATGGAAAGATAATAGTCCACAAGCTAATTATTATGATGAATATGAAGCATATGAGTGGAAATATACAGAAAAAGGATACTTGTTTCTGGAGGAATATCACCCACCGGGATTTGATGGAGCACCGGGTGAAACTGGATTCAGAGTGCAGCCATTAGATAAAACATGCCGGGAATTGAATCGAAAATATGTTATGCCGTTGGGGTATGCACTTAATAATCTGTTGATTACAAATTGGGATAACCAGAATTATACGGAACTTGATTTTTATGATCTTTATGAAAAAATGTATTATATGAAATATGGAAAGCAAGTTCCATATGAAGCAAATTATGGTGGAGCAGAATATGAAGTTCCAGAAGATGAGTTTGAAGAGGTTATAAAGACCTATTTACCATTTAGTAATACCGAGATTGAAAAGGGAACTTTTTATAACTCTGATAATAAAACTTTTAGATACAGACCGCGAGGGTTATATGATTGTGAATTCCCATATGAGCCATATCCGGAAGTTATCTCATATGAAAAATTACAAGATGGAACATTAAAACTTACGATAGAAGCAGTATGGGAAATCAGAATGGTAGATCAGGCAATCACCAGTGAATTGATGATAAAACCTATGGAAGACGGAAGTTTCCAGTATTTATCAAATAAGGTAATCAGTTCAGATCAAAATGCAAATGCAGGGTGGTATATGCCAAGGTTAACAGAAGAAGAGTGGGAAGAGAATTACAGTAATAATTAGGGGGCAATATGAAAAGAAAAAGTATTTTGTTAGTACTTTGTATAGGAATGATTCTGACTTCCTGTGAAAGTAAGATGTCGTTAAACAGCACAGATGTAAAAAATGAGAAGAATCAGAAAAACACTACCATGGAAAATCCGAATAAGGGATATAATCTACCAATCGATGAAGACAAGAAAAAGGAAGTTGTGAACGATTGTGAAGAAATTATGGGCATTGTCCGAGACATTTATTCTGAATATAATGGAATACAAGAAGCAGATCAGAACACTGCTGAGCAAATGATGAATCGGATGAAAGAAATTATCAAACAAAATGGGAATCCGGTCATTGGTTCCGATCATTATTCTGTTATGGATAATTATCAGAAGATGGAACAATTTTTAAAATCTGCAGAACAAGAAGAAAAAGGAAGTGTAATTTTATATGAAGCAGATACAGATGGTGGAATTACCAGAAAAGAATATAGTTATGATGGAAAAGAAATGAGTGTGATGTCCGCAAAAATGATCTGGAGTGAGGATGCAGAGCCTGTACTTACATACATATCGCTATCAAAAATAAAAGAATGGGCATATACTGAAAATGGGAATTTCTGTTATGAATTATGCGTACCTGAACCACCGGAAGTGACAGAGATTGTAGATGGAAGTTGTATTATCCGGGTAAAGCCTTTGAGTGAGGAGTGTCGGGAATATTCAAAAAAATATGTGAGTACGTTCGGCTATCAGGGAAACAATCTGTTATGTTCAAACTGGAATGCGGAGGATATGCAGGGGTTGGATTATAATGGACTTTATGAATATTTTTATCAAATGAAATATGGAGAAAAATTTACTGCAGAAAAAGAGGTTGTGGGAATTCCAGCAGAAGAGTTCGAAAATGTAATTATGACATATCTTCCTGTTACAAAAGAAGAATTGAAAGAATGGGCGGTCTACGATGAACAAAGTAATATGTTTATCTGGGAACGATTGGGATGTGGTAATTATTCACCAACACATTTTGGCTTGTCTTTACCGGAAGTAACAGAAGTCAGGCACAATGAAGATGGAACCATTGTTTTGACAATTCATGCAGTATGTGATTCTGTTGTATGTAATGATGTTGTTATTACACACGAACTTACGATGAAAATTCAGGATGATGGAACGATTCAGTATGTTGGAAACAGAATTTTAGATAATGGTATTGATAATATACCGAGGTATCAGTACCGGTTAGGTAATTTGCAGAATTGATCAGTAGAGAAGAATGAAATAAAGAGAACTGATAACGGGAAATTATGCTATCAGTTCTCTTTATTTATTTCCAAATACCAAGATTAGAAAGTACAGATTCTGTTATTTCGGTAGCCTGACTTCCAGTTGCACCAGAAGAGGATTGAATATTTGTTGCGAAGTAGTAAGTATTATTCGCTGTTTCAATGTATCCGATAAACCAGCCATTGACATCTTTACCATTGACACGCCCAGTTCCTGTTTTCCCGTAAAGAGAACCGGAAGAAGTAGTGGAAAGCAGCAGAGCTTTTTTTACTGCCTGGATATTTTTACTGTCAAAATGAAAATTATTTTGATAGAAATCCTGTAACAATTCCACCTGTTCTATGGGTGATATCTTCAGAGAGAAATCTGTCCAATAGAGATTTAGATTTGTTCCAGTATTCTGATTCCCATAGTTTATTGTCTGTAAAAATGTTCTTACGGCTTCAAAACCTGCCTGTGAATCAATTGCCTGAAAATACCAGTTTACGGAATTATGTATAGCCGAGGTTAAATCTTGATCGGCTTCCCATGAATTAAAAGGATATGGTTCTCCATTCCATGTGAAAGTGGAATGTTCTGGTGTAATAATTCCAGATTCCAAGCCAAGTAATGCATCATATATTTTATAAGTCGAATTCGGTGATACACGTGTGGAAGCATGCTCCATATTATAAATATTCCATTTATCAGCAGACTGATCATATAAAACAAAACTTCCAGTGTAGTCCCCAAAATTGGAAGAAAGATTTAGCTGAGTAATATTCTTTTCGGTTGTGTCAAAATGATACCCAGTCTGATCAGAAGCATAAACAGAAAGTATGGGAATGCATCCAATGATGATAGTAGAGACGAATATGCATATAAGATATCCACGAATTTTTTGTTTAAAAGTAGGTTGGTGGAATGATGCAATATTTAAAATGCGTCCTTTTAACTGTTTTATATTTCCACTAATTCCCATAGTAAGAGGGAATGGAGACAGAGCTATTGTTTCGGCAAAGTTAATCAGTGTATTTCCATATGACTTGTATTCTGTTTCTTTCAATAATTGTAATACAGCACTGTCGCAGGCAAGTTCCCGTTCCTGTCGTATTCTTTTTAGAAAATACCAGATTAGGGGATTGAACCAGTAGAAAACATTTACTGTATTTATCAAATATCCAATTAGAATATCTTTATGCTTGTAGTGCTGCAGTTCATGAAGAAGCATATAGCGAATATCAGTTGCGCTTATAGTTCCAGCGTTAAAATCTGAAATCAAGTGAATTGGAAGATAAATGCGAGGATGCAGGAAACCAGCCAAAACAGGAGATTTCAAAAATGCTGTACTATAAATCGGAATGGTATGCTTGCTGTTCACTTCGTTTAAACATTCTATATAAAGAGCGTTTAGTTCTTCATTTTGAAGAGGTAAAGCAGAACTATGTAAGGCTTTTACTTGTTTTACTGAGCGGTAGAGAAGAAAAAACATTATGAATATACCGATACTCCAGAAAAATACAAGTAATGTGTGAATAAAAGTTGGTATTTGGGTGCTGACAGAGACAGCAAAATCATTTATTTTATCCAAATTATAACCATTACCAGAAAGAAAAGTGGTTTGAATGTCACCATTGGTACTTGAACTGGCTGTCAGCAAATGTCTCCACGATATAGAAGATGGGGCAGAGTTTATCGGTAAAAAGGGAACAATTAGAACGGCAAGAAATATAATCGAAAGATTATATTGCATACATGCGGATAATTGCCTTTGCAATAAATTTTTTAATCCCAGTAAACTACCTAAAAAAATACAAATGATGGCATTACAGAGTAAAAATCGAAAACTAAAATATATCAAAATATGCTCCTCCCATGGTTAATGATTGGAAAGAAGATTCCGTAAGCTGGCAATGTCTTCTTCAGACAATTTATCATCCTCAATGTAAGAGGCAAGCATAGAAGTGATATTACCATTATAATATCGCTTTAAAAAAGAATTACTTTCCTGCCGAATATATTCGTCTTCCTTGACCAATGGAGTATAGACAAAAACCCGGCTTTGTTTTTCATAGGTTAGTGCTTTTTTAGAAACGAGACGTTTAATCAATGTCTGAATTGTTTTAGGACTCCAACTGGAAATTTGTGTTAATTTTTCAGTAATTTCATTGGTGCTGATTGGTGCGTATTTCCAAACGATTTTCATAACTTCAAATTCAGCTTCTGAAATTTGAGGCAGATTGCTCATGTGATATTCCTCCAAATCTTACGTTTGTAATAAAAATATTATATATTGAAAACGTCTGATCTGTCAATGGAATGAAAAAGCTTGACTTTAAATCTTACAGATGTAGGATTTAAAGTGTGGCGAGAAGGATGGAGATGGAAAAATCAGTATTACGATTATTCAGAAATGGTTGAAATAGACTTAATCCTGGAGGAATATTTCAACGCAGCATGATGAAAAATAGAATAGTGGTGATAAAAAAGTACAAATGAAAATCGAACATTTGTACTTTTTTCTTGCCTTCATCTATATACTTTCAAAAAAATGTCTGATATAATAGGGACTGTTAATACTAAAATGATATGTTTTATAAGTAGCTAAAATAAGAGGATAAATAAATGAATCAAGAACATAAAATTGTTTTATATCAAGTGGAAGACACTAATATTTATGTGAATGTAATGTTTAAAGAAGATACTTTTTGGATGACACAAAAAGCAATGGCAGATTTATTTGAATGTACAACAGATAATATATCCTTGCATTTGAAAAATATTTATAAGGAAGAAGAATTAGATGAAAATCGAACTACCGAGTTTTTCTCGGTAGTTCAAAATGAGGGACAGCGTAACGTTAAAAGAAAAGTAAAATGTTATAATTTAGATGCAATTATAGCTGTTGGATATCGAGTAAATTCTAAGAAAGCTACACGCTTTCGGCAGTGGGCTACTAAAACATTAAAAGAATATATTACAAAAGGGTTTGTGTTGAATGATGATATGCTTAAAAACGGCAGACCTTTTGGAAAAGACTATTTTGATGAATTACTTGAACGCATTCGTGAAATCAGAGCCAGTGAGCGCAGAGCCTATCAGAAAATTACGGATGTATTTGAACAGTGCAGTTATGATTATGATAAAAACAGTGAGATAAATAGAATATTATTTGATAAACTTTTTAACCAAAGTTAGTAATTATGTAAATTTAGGAAGATTATTCAGGAGAAATCACATGGATCATTTTGAATTAGTGTCAGAATATAAACCAACCGGCGACCAGCCACAGGCAATCAAAGAACTAGTCGAAGGTTTTAAAGAAGGCAATCAGTGCCAGACATTGCTTGGCGTCACCGGATCTGGTAAGACATTTACGATGGCGAATGTCATCCAACAATTGAATAAACCAACGCTGATCATAGCACACAATAAGACACTGGCAGCGCAGCTTTATGGGGAATTTAAAGAGTTCTTTCCAAATAACGCAGTGGAATATTTTGTCTCCTACTACGATTACTACCAGCCGGAGGCTTATGTCCCATCCTCAGACACTTACATTGCGAAGGATTCTTCTGTCAATGAAGAGATTGATAAGCTGAGATTATCTGCGACAGCAGCATTGATTGAGCGGAGGGACGTAATTGTAGTTGCCAGCGTTTCCTGCATCTATGGTCTTGGTGAACCGGAAAACTTTGAGCAGATGATGGTATCGCTCCGTCCGGGGATGGAGAAGGACAGAGATGAAGTGTTACGCCAGCTGATAGATATTCAATATGACAGAAATGATATGGATTTCAAGCGGGGAACATTCCGGGTGCGCGGAGATACAATAGAAGTTGTACCGGCAGACCGTGGCGATACAGCTATCAGAGTTGAATTTTTCGGGGATGAGATTGACCGGATTTCGGAGATAGACATGCTTACCGGAGAGATTAAAAATACGCTGAATCATATTGCAATATTTCCGGCATCCCATTACGTTGTACCGAAGGAGCGTATGGAAAAAGCAATTAAAAATATTGAGATTGAACTGGAAGAACAGGTGAAATATTTCAAAGGTGAAGATAAACTTCTGGAAGCCCAGAGAATTGCGGAGCGAACGAATTTTGATATAGAAATGATGCGAGAGACAGGTTTTTGTTCCGGAATCGAGAACTACTCCAGACATCTGGCAGGGCTTGCGCCGGGGCAGCCGCCCAATACTTTGATTGATTATTTTCCGGACGATTTTATTATGATGATTGACGAGTCTCATAAGACAGTTCCGCAGATTGGCGGTATGTACCACGGAGATCAGTCCAGAAAGAGAACGCTGGTGGACTATGGATTTCGGCTGCCGTCTGCGCTGGATAACCGTCCACTTAGTTTCGAAGAATTTGAAAGTAAGATTGATCAGGTACTGTTCGTGTCTGCGACACCTGGACAGTATGAGGAAGAGCATGAACTTTTACGTGCACAGCAGGTGATCCGTCCGACAGGACTTCTGGATCCTGAAATCGAGGTGCGCCCGGTTGAGGGACAGATTGATGACTTGATTGGTGAGGTGAAGAAGGAGATTGCAGGAAAACATAAGATTTTGATCACTACATTGACGAAACGAATGGCAGAAGATCTGACCGATTATATGCGGGAACTTGGTATTCGTGTCCGCTATCTGCATTCGGATATTGATACGCTGGAGCGGACAGAGATCGTGCGGGATATGCGTCTCGATGTTTTTGACGTTCTGGTCGGAATCAATCTTCTGCGAGAAGGTCTGGATATTCCGGAAATCACGCTTGTGGCGATTCTGGACGCGGATAAAGAGGGATTCCTGCGTTCAGAGACATCTCTTGTGCAGACAATCGGACGTGCAGCACGTAATGCAAAAGGTCATGTTATCATGTATGCAGATAATATGACAGATTCCATGAAGAATGCGATTGAAGAGACGAAGCGTCGCCGCAAGATCCAGATGGCATATAATGAGGAACATGGTATTACGCCAACTACGATTCAGAAGAGTGTCCGTGACCTGATCAGCATTTCTAAGAAGGTTGCTGCCACAGAACTTCAGATGGATAAAGATCCGGAATCCATGAGTGAGAAGGAGCTTTTGAAGTTGATTGCCGATGTGACAAAGCAGATGAAGAAGGCAGCAGCAGAGTTGAATTTCGAAGCAGCAGCAGAGCTGCGTGATAAGTTGATTGAGCTGAAGAAGATGCTTAAAGAGTAGTAAAGGTCATTCCACCATTGTGTAAGCATAGGAAGTTTCGAATCTTTTAAACCGGTTATCAATAAATGAACAGATATAGCCTCCGGCAGGGCGCACATTGTCCGGTGGACAATGGTTTTGCGCCGACCGAAACGGAGTGTAGACTTGCAGAGGTGCGCAGTAGAAGTATGTCATGCAATTACATGACGCACACCTCGCAGCAAGAATGCCGAGGCATTCTTGAAATAATAAAAGGAAATTTAAAAATATGGCAGCAAAAAATGAAAAAAGACAATTTATTAAAATACGAGGTGCAAATGAGCATAATTTGAAAAATATAGACTTGGATATTCCAAGAAATGAACTGGTAGTTCTTACCGGACTTAGCGGTTCAGGAAAGTCCTCTCTGGCGTTCGATACCATTTATGCGGAAGGACAGAGGAGATATATGGAGTCTCTGTCTTCTTATGCAAGACAGTTCCTGGGGCAGATGGAGAAACCGGATGTGGAGAGTATTGAAGGACTTTCTCCGGCAATTTCCATTGACCAGAAATCCACGAACCGCAATCCAAGATCTACAGTAGGAACAGTGACGGAGATCTATGATTATTTTCGTCTGTTATATGCGAGAATCGGAATTCCACATTGTCCGAAATGTGGCCGTGAGATTAAGAAACAGACGGTAGATCAGATGGTAGATCAGATCATGGAACTGCCGGAGCGCACGAAGATCCAGCTCCTTGCTCCAGTTGTCCGTGGAAGAAAAGGACGCCATGAAAAGCTTCTGGAGAGAGCGAAGAAAAGCGGATATGTACGTGTGCGTGTGGACGGTAATCTGTATGAATTATCCGAAGAGATCGCATTAGATAAGAACATCAAGCATAATATAGAAATCATCGTGGATCGACTTGTGGTGAAGCCGGGAATTGAGAAGCGTCTGACGGATTCGATTGAAAATGTACTGCATCTGGCAGAGGGGCTGATGATTGTAGATATTATTGACGGGGAGCCGATGAATTTCAGTCAGAGCTTTTCCTGCCCGGACTGTGGAATCAGTATCGATGAGATAGAGCCGCGAAGCTTCTCTTTCAACAATCCATTTGGCGCATGCCCGGAGTGTTTCGGGCTTGGATATAAGATGGAATTTGACGAGGATCTGATGATTCCGGATAAGAGACTGAGCATCAGCGAAGGGGCGATTACCGTAATGGGATGGCAGTCTTGTACGGATAAGAAGAGTTTTACCTATGCGATTCTTGACGCGCTCAGTAAAGAATATGATTTTTCTCTGGACACGCCATTTCAGGACTATCCACAGGAAATCCATGATGTGATCATCCGCGGAACGAATGGCCGAGAGGTGAAAGTTCATTATAAAGGCCAGCGCGGAGAAGGTGTCTATGATGTTGCATTTGAAGGACTGATCCGCAATGTAGAACGCAGATACCGGGAGACTTCATCTGAGACAATGAAGGCAGAATATGAAGAGTTTATGAGAATCACTCCGTGTAGAAAATGTGGCGGCCAGCGACTGAAGGCAGAAGCGCTTGCAGTGACGGTCGGTGGTAAAAATATTGCAGAAGTGACAGAGATGTCCATTGAAAACCTGCAAACATTTATGGGCAGTCTGGAGCTTACGCAGCAGCAGAAGATGATTGGAGGACAGATTTTAAAAGAGATCCAGGCAAGAATTAAGTTTTTGATGGATGTAGGTCTGGATTACCTGACTCTCGCCCGTGCTACCGGAACATTATCCGGAGGAGAAGCGCAGAGAATCCGTCTTGCGACACAGATTGGTTCCGGTCTGGTGGGAGTGGCTTATATTCTGGACGAGCCAAGTATCGGCCTGCACCAGAGGGATAATGACAAACTGCTCGGAACACTGAAGCATCTGCGTGATCTCGGGAATTCTGTCATTGTCGTGGAACATGATGAGGATACGATGCGTGCGGCAGACTATATTGTGGACATTGGACCTGGTGCCGGTGAGCATGGAGGAGAAGTAATTGCATGTGGAACCGCAGAGCAGATCATGAAGAATAAAAAATCCATTACAGGGGCTTACCTTAGTGGAAGAATGCAGATTCCGGTACCGGAGCACCGCGCGGATCCGTCAGGCTGGATTAAGATCAGAGGAGCAAGAGAGAATAACTTAAAAAATGTGGATGTAGAGATCCCGCTTGGTGTGATGACCTGTGTGACAGGTGTGTCTGGATCTGGAAAGAGTTCGCTTGTAAATGAAATCTTGTACAAACGTCTTGCAAGAGATCTGAACAGAGCAAGAGTGATTCCGGGAAAACATAATGCCATTGATGGTCTGGAGCAGCTGGATAAAGTTATTGCCATTGACCAGTCACCGATTGGAAGAACACCAAGATCAAACCCGGCAACCTATACGGGAGTATTTGATCTCATCCGTGACCTTTTTGCATCTACAGCAGACGCAAAAGCACGTGGGTACAAGAAAGGAAGATTCAGTTTCAATGTGAAAGGCGGACGTTGTGAAGCCTGTGCCGGAGACGGAATCCTGAAAATCGAGATGCATTTCCTGCCGGATGTTTATGTACCTTGCGAGGTTTGCCACGGAAAGAGGTATAACCGGGAGACACTGGAGGTAAAATACAAAGGAAAGAGTATTTATGATGTACTCAATATGACCGTGGAAGAGGCATTGCATTTCTTTGAAAATGTACCAAGTATCCGAAGAAAGATGGAGACGCTTTATGATGTGGGACTTTCCTATATCCGTCTCGGTCAGCCTTCCACACAGCTTTCCGGAGGAGAGGCGCAACGGATCAAGCTGGCGACAGAACTGAGCCGGAGAAGTACGGGAAAGACCATCTATATACTAGATGAACCTACGACAGGATTACATTTTGCAGATGTGCATAAATTGACAGAGATTCTGCATAGATTATCAGCGGACGGCAATACAGTCGTAGTCATTGAGCATAATCTGGATGTGATCAAGACAGCAGATTATATTATTGATATGGGACCGGAAGGCGGTGACAAAGGCGGAACCGTTATTGCAAAGGGAACGCCGGAAGAAGTGGCTGAAAGTCCGGTATCATACACCGGAAAATATATCAAGCCGATGCTTGAAAAATAAGTATCTTCACAAATATTTAAGGAAAAAAGGGTTGCACTTCCTGAGAAAACGAAAGATAATGATATGGATAAAAGGGATAGCAGAAAGAAAGAGGTTATATCATGGCAGTAGATATTGGAATAGATCTGGGAACAGCCAGTATTCTTGTATATGTGAAGGGAAAGGGAGTCATACTCAAAGAACCTTCTGTCGTTGCATTTGACAGAGACAGCAATGAAGTGAAGGCAATCGGCGAGGAGGCACGTCTGATGCTGGGAAGAACGCCAGGCAATATTATCGCAGTGCGTCCTTTGCGTCAGGGAGTTATTTCCGATTATACTGTGACAGAGAAGATGATCAAGTATTTTGTTCAGAAAGCACTGGGAAGAAGAACATTTCAGAAACCACGTATCAGTATCTGTGTGCCAAGCGGTGTGACGGAAGTTGAGAGAAATGCGGTACAGCAGGCGACATTTGCGGCAGGAGCCAGAGATGTCTATCTGATCGAGGAACCTGTGGCAGCAGCAATCGGGGCAGGCATCGACATTTCCAAAGCATGTGGTAATCTGATCGTAGATATCGGGGGAGGTACGACTGATGTGGCCGTGATCTCTCTTGGAGGTACGGTAGTCAGCACCTCACTGAAAGTTGCCGGAGACGATTTTGACGAGGCAATTGTACGTTATATGAAGAAAAAACACAATCTGCTGATCGGAGACCGGACCGCAGAAGACATCAAGATTAAGATTGGAACGACGTATCCTCTGATTGAAAATGAAGCGATGGAGGTCAGTGGACGGAATCTGGTTACAGGACTGCCAAAGACAGTTACGGTGACTTCGGCAGAGACAGAACGGGCACTTCAGGGAACATCCAACCAGATTATTGAAGCAATTATCAGCGTTCTGGAGCGTACGCCGCCAGAGCTTTCCGCAGATATTCTGGAACGCGGGATCATGCTGACCGGAGGTGGAGCAAAGCTTCGCGGGCTGGAAGAGATGATCGAGGAGAGAACCGGAATCAATACAATGACTGCAGAGGAGCCTACGCAGGTCGTAGCAATCGGAACCGGAGAATATGTGGAACTTATGAGCGCAAGACGGGAACTGTAAAGAATATGATATACCTGTCGGGCAGATTTGGGACAATAGATGGAAGAGATTAAGGGATATGTAGAGCACATTGTATACCGGAATGAAGACAACGGGTATACAGTATTTAATTTGAATAATGATGACGGAGACCTGACCTGTGTAGGAAAGTTTCACTACATTGAAGAGGGAGAACTGTTGGAGCTGACGGGAGAGTACATTGTACACAAAGTGTATGGAACCCAGCTTCAGGTAGAGACTTCGAAGGTATGTCAGCCGGAAGATAAGGTGTCGATTGAACGTTATCTTGGTTCCGGAGCCATCAAAGGTGTCGGACCGTCGCTGGCAGGACGGATCGTGAAGAAGTTCGGTGGTGATACATTCCGCATTATTGAAGAAGAACCGGAGCGTCTTGCCGAGGTAAAAGGGATCAGCGAGCGGAAAGCCAGAGAGATCGCCATTCAGGTAGAAGAAAAAAAGGATATGAGGGAAGCCATGATCTATCTGCAAAAATATGGCATTTCTACGACACTGGCGGCAAGGATTTATCAGCATTATGGTCAGAGCGTTTATCGCGTAATAGAAGAAAATCCATATCAGATGGCAGATCATGTGCCGGGAGTTGGCTTTAAGACGGCCGATGAGATTGCGTCGAAGGTCGGGATACACACAGATTCCGATTACCGGATCCGAAGTGGTATTTTCTATACATTGATTCAGAGTGTCAGTGAAGGACATGTCTATCTTCTCCAGGAGGTTCTGCTATATCGTGCCAGTCAGCTTCTTGATGTAGAGGTTCAGCACATTGAAAAGTATGTGATGGATCTTGCCATGGAGAAAAAAGTTGTTCTGAAAGAGTCTGATGAAGGACTTCGTGTTTATTCCGCCCATTATTATTATATGGAACTCACGGTTGCAAAGATGTTGCATGATCTGAATGTAGATTTTGATGTGACACCGTCTGTTTTGGAGCATCGCATCCATATGATAGAAGAACAGGCAGAACTGGCACTGGATGACAGACAAAGAGAAGCTGTAATGGAAGCAGTGCGGCACGGAATTCTGATCGTGACTGGAGGACCGGGAACCGGAAAAACGACGACGATCAATGCAATGATCCATTTCTTTGAGGAAGAAGGAGCAGATATCCTTCTTGCAGCACCGACCGGACGTGCGGCGAAGCGCATGACAGAGGCAACCGGCTGTGAGGCTCAGACCATTCATCGCCTGTTGGAAGTCAGTGGCAATCCGGAAGATGATGATAAGAGAGATAAGGTCGGATTTGGAAATGGATTTGGAAGAAATGCGGAGAATCCGCTGGAGTCAGATGTGATTATCATTGATGAAATGTCCATGGTAGATCTGCCGCTTATGAAGGCACTCCTTGACGCGATTATGCCGGGGACCAGACTGATCATGGTCGGAGACGGAAATCAGCTGCCAAGTGTAGGCCCTGGAAGAGTGCTTAAAGACATGATCGCATCGGATTGTTTCCCAGTTGTAAAGCTGGAGAAAATCTTCCGGCAGGCAAAAGAGAGTGATATTATCGTAAATGCACATAAAATTAACCGTGGAGAACCAGTCATATTGGACAATAAAAGTATGGACTTTTTCTTTTTAAAACGGTCTGATCCAAATGTGATCATTAGTGTTGTAATTACGTTGATCCAGAAAAAACTTCCAAAGTTCGTAGATGCCTCACCTTATGACATTCAGGTGCTGACACCGATGCGAAAAGGAAATCTGGGGGTGGAGAGGCTGAATAAAATCCTTCAGCAGTATCTGAATCCGCCATCACCCCAAAAGCAGGAAAAAGAAGTGGGAGACCGCCTGCTGCGTGAAGGTGACAAGGTGATGCAGATTAAGAACAATTACCAGTTAGAGTGGGAAGTCTGCACGAAATACGGAATGACCATTGACAAAGGACTGGGCGTATTTAACGGCGACATGGGAATCATCAAGAATATCAACACTTACGAGGAGACGGTTACGGTTGAGTATGACGAACAGCGCCAGGTGAAGTATCCGTATGCGATTCTTGATGAGTTGGAGCTTGCTTATGCGATCACGATACATAAAGCTCAGGGAAGTGAGTATCCGGCGGTTGTGATCCCGCTTCTTCAAGGACCAAGACAGCTTTACAACCGGAATCTGATCTATACAGCAGTGACAAGAGCAAGAAAATGTGTCACACTTGTGGGCAGTGATTCAGTATTTCAGGAAATGATCCAGAATACCAGCGAGCAGCGGCGAAATACAAGTCTGGCGGAGCGAATCCGAGAACTTGCATAGTGATCATAGAAAAATATAATAAAAAAAAGAATGTAAAATATAATAAAAAGTATGAAAAAAGCAGAGAAAGACAAGGAGAAATATGGTCAGAAAAGGTGTTGGATATTTTCTGGCCTTCTATCTGCCCTTTTTGTGGAAAGGTAAATCGTGGGGGAGTATGCCCTTTGTGCAGGAAAGCTGTGGAAAAATTAGAGATTCATGAACCGCGATGCCTGAAATGTGGGAAACCAATCCGCTGTGAAGAGAGGGAATTTTGCCATGACTGCTATAACACAGAACACATTTATGAAAGAGGGGTGTCGGTGTGGCTTCATAAACCTCCGGTGAACCAGGCAATTTACCAGTTAAAATATCATAATCAGAGATATGTTGCGAAGTATTTTGCACAGGAAATCTGTATAAAATATGCAGAAGAGATCCGAAGATGGAGACCGCAGGCACTTGTCCCGGTGCCTCTGCACAGAAAAAGGCGCAGGAAGCGTGGTTACAACCAGGCGGAGCTTCTGGCAAAAGAGATAGGGAAAATACTTGGGATTCCGGTCGTTGCGAATCTGGTAAAACGGGTTCATTACACTGGTTATCAGAAAAAGCTGGATCCCATAGGGAGAAAAAAGAATCTGGAACATGCATTTGCTCCGGGAGGAGATCCGGACAGACTTCCAACAGATTTTCGACGTGTCATTATTATCGATGATATTTACACAACAGGGAATACCGTGGATCAAGTGGCAAAAGTATTGAAAACTATGGGGTTCCAAAAAGTTTACTTTTTGACTATAAGTATTGGACAAGGGTACTGAGATTTGCTATACTGAAAATGATGTTTCATCGATAAAAAAGGATTTTGAGGTGCATATATGTTAGATGAGCGAAAAGTCAAGCTAATGACTCAGCTTGCTCTGTATGATCAGACGCAGGGAAAAGAGGATTTTAAAATCAGTGAATACTATCGAAAAGATTATGCCGGAGTGCACATTTTATATACGGTTCTGTGGGTGACAATAGGCTATATAGCAGCTTGGGCAATTGCGATGATCGCAGGACTTGATACTCTGATGGAGAAGATGTCAACAGCATTACTGATTACGTTGGTTCTCGCGGCAGTTGTTGGATATGTGGTAGTTCTTGTGTCTTATATTGGAATTGCAAGCCACCTGTATAATAAAAAGCATCAGGAAGCGAGACAGCGGGTAAAGAGATATAATCACATTCTGACGAGATTGTTGAAGATGTATGAAAAGGAGACAAAGTAATGGACAGTTTATATGTAATACGGGAGAGAATGCAGGATTTGTATTCCAGATACTCAATTGTGGCGGATAAAGCAATACAATTTGTTCTGGCGGTCATGACATTTTACATGATCAACAATAATGTAGGATTTATGAAGACACTGGCATCGCCGGTGGTGGCATTGGCACTTGCAATTATTGCAACTTTCTTTCCACCGATCATTACAGTGATTCTGGCAACAGCACTGATCCTTGTACATATGTATTCGGTATCCATCGCAGCACTTGTTGTAACAGCATTGATTTTCCTGATCATGTATATTTTTTATCTTCGTTTTACACCGAAGATGGCAATCGTTGTACTTTTGACACCACTGGCATTTGCACTTAAGATTCCGGTTGTAGTTCCAATCTCATGTGCGCTTTTAATGTCACCGATTTCCATGGTGGCAGTGGGATGTGGAACGGTTGTATATTATATGATGGCTTATATGAAAAAAGCAGCCTCCGGTATGCAGGGCGGTTCTGTGAAAGGTATGATGGGACAGATTGGAAAATATGCAAAACAGGTCTTCCAAAATAAAGAACTGTGGATTGTCCTTGTAGCATTTATTATCTGTACACTGGTTGTTTATACGCTTCGCAAACAGGCAATCGCACATGCATGGACTATTGCAGTTATAGCGGGAGCTGTTGTGAATATTGTAGTAGTGGCAATCGGAGATGTTGCTATGGGAGTCCATGCATCTTACGGTTCACTGATTTTTGGAAGTATCGGAGCAGCGGTTATCGGAGTGATTCTGGAACTGTTCTTTTTCTCCGTAGATTATTCAAGAAGTGAGAATCTTCAGTACGAAGATGATGAATACTATTACTATGTAAAAGCAGTTCCGAAGATTGTAGTATCTACACCGGAGAAGACGGTGAAGCGGATCAATGAACGACAGGAAACGGAGATCATGGATACTGCGGAAGTTAGAAAAAAAGCAAAAAAACAGGCACAGGAAAAGGCACGTCAAAGCGAGCAGGGACAAAAAAAGAAAAAACGTCCGGCATCAAAAAGACGTAATGTTATGGACGCTGATGTGGATCAGGAGCTTTTAAGAAGAAGTTTTGAAAATGATCCTGATATGAGATAAAAAAGAATTTTAAATGGGAAGATAAATAATTATAGCAAAAGGGGGTGACCGGGTGAAACAGTATATTATGCATGTATTAGGATCTGTCAGTCAGGAACTGTATTTTCCAGATGCGCATCTGACAGATATTATTGAAATCCTGATTTTGACATATCTGATTTATCAAATTGCAATGTGGCTGATCAATACAAAAGCATGGATGCTGATGCGAGGAATTGTTGTACTTGGTATCTTTGTATTGCTTGCAGCAGTTTTTAAGATGCATACAATTTTATTTCTGGCAAGGAATTCGGTAACGGTACTGGCTACGGCGGCAGTTGTAGTATTTCAGCCGGAACTTCGAAGGGCTCTGGAAAAGCTTGGGGAGAAGCAGTTCCTGAGTTCAATCGTACCATTTGAGACGAACAAAGAAAGCAGCAGGTTCAGTGAAGATACCATGGACAGTATTATTGATGCAGCTTACAATATGGGCCGCGTGAAGACAGGGGCACTGATTGTGGTGGAACAGGCAATACATCTGACGGAGTATGAAAGTACAGGAATTAAGATGGACTGTCTCGTATCCATGCAGGTACTGATGAATATATTCGAGCACAACACACCACTTCACGATGGTGCTATCATTATCCGTGGTGACAGAATTGTATCTGCGACATGTTATCTGCCATTGTCTGATAACATGGGGCTTAGCAAGGAGCTTGGAACAAGGCACAGAGCAGCGGTAGGCATGAGTGAGGTCAGTGATGCTCTGATCATCGTTGTGTCTGAGGAGAACGGCAAGGTATCTGTAGCACAGGGAGGTGTGCTTGACCGGGCAGTAACGAGGGAAGAACTTCGCGAGAAGCTGACTTATATACAGAACAGAAAGCCGGAGAATAAGAATTTCCTGCAGCATATATGGAAAGGAAGGAATAAAGATGAAAAAAGGACTGATGAATAATTGGGGCCTTAAGATATTATCCTTCCTCCTGGCAGTGATGCTGTGGCTGATTGTGGTAAATATCGATGACCCGGTAACAACCCAGACATTTAATAATATACCAGTAGCGGTAACGAATGCAGAGGTGCTTGCGGCGACCAATCAGACTTATCAGATTGAGGATGGCACGCAGAATGTCTCTGTGACAGTACGGGCAAAGAGATCTGTACTTAATAAGATAAAAGCAGATAATATAAAAGCGACTGCAGACATGAAAGAGCTGACGCTTCAGACACAGATTCCGATCAGCGTTGAGATTACAGGAGTCAACTATGAAAGTGTAGAAGTATCTCCACGTAATCTTCAGGTAAAACTGGAAGATGAAGAGACGAAGAAATTCCCGATTGTTCCAAAGACGACAGGAACCGTTCGAGATGGCTATACACTTGGAGAGATTCAGGCAGTGCCGGAGATGGTATCTATCCGGGGACCGAAGTCTGTCATTGATTCCATCAGTAAAGTTGAGGCATCTGTCAGTGTGTCCGGATTATCTGAAGACGTTGTGACAAAATCAGAGCTTGTATTATACGATAGTGATAACAATGTGATCGACCAGTCACTTCTTGCCAATAACCTTGGTACGGAAGGTGTATCTGTCAGTGTACAGGTGCTTGAGACGAAGAGCGTTAAGGTTGAATTTGATACTTCACAGATTACAGCAGCAGACGGATATTCTGTCAGCGATATCAAGTATGAGCCGGATCATGTAAATGTGACCGGCAGAGCGGAAGAACTGAAAAAGTTGAAGAAGATCTCAGTTCCGGCATCGGCACTTAATATGTCCGGACTGACTTCTAAGACAGAGAAAGTTGTGGACATCACAGATTATCTTCCGGAAGATATTTCACTGACAGATGAAAATGCCGGATCTGTAGTTGTGACTGTAGGAATTGACAAAGATGGAACAAAATCTTATGATATTTCTATGGGAGCCATCAAGGTAAATAACCTGGCAAATGGATTATCACTAAGCTATGAATCAGCAGATGTACTGGAGATTCAGATCCGCGGGCCGGGAGATATACTGGATCAATATAAGATCAGTGATAATGTAAGCATTGATCTTAAGAACTACCAGACAGCTGGAACTTATACAGTCCCGGTAACGGTAGGTGTTCCGGATGGCTGTGTGCTTGAGAGCACGGTATCTGTAAATGTTATATTGGAAGAGAAATAAGGAGCAGAGCTATGGTAAGTCAGAAAGTAAAAATCACAAATCCAACAGGACTGCATCTGCGTCCGGCTGGAATTTTCAGCAATATCGCAAACAAATTTGAGTGCCGGATCACATTTGAGTATGAGAATTCTATTGCCAACGCCAAGAGTGTACTAAGTATCCTTGGTGCCGGAATCAAATCAGGAGATGAGATTCTGCTGATCTGTGAAGGGGAAGAAGAAGAAAAAGCATTAAAAGCAATGATAGAAGCTATAGAAAGCGGGTTAGGGGAGTAAAAAATTGATTCGAAATATTTTATGCTATGCAGAGGAGTCTGCCCGGAGATTTCCGGGTAAGACTGCCTTTGCAGATGAAGAGACAGCGTGCACATACGACGAACTGATCAAAAGTGCCAGAGCAGTAGGAACAAGACTGGGAAGGGAAGTAACTCCTGGAAAACCGGTTCCTGTACTTATGGAGAAAGGCGTAAAAGCTATTTATGCATTTATGGGAATCGTATCCGCAGGCTGTTTTTATATTCTGTTGGATCCGAAACTTCCGACAGAACGTCTGAGATCAGTGTTGGATACATTACAGGCAGAAGTCCTGTTGACGGATCCGGCTTATGATAAACCAAGAGAGCGTCTGGAATTTGACGGCAAAGTCATTATGATGGAAGAGGCACTTCAGACACAGGAAGATGCGGAGTATCTTGATAATGTAAGAAAACAGAGCCGGGATGTGGATCCGCTCTACGCAATCTTCACTTCCGGTTCCACTGGTGTGCCAAAAGGTGTAGTTGTAAGCCACAGATCAGTCATTGACTTTATAGAAGAATTTACGAGATTATTCAACATTACAGAACATGATGTTATTGGAAATCAGGCACCATTCGATTTTGATGTGTCGGTAAAAGATATCTACTCTACTTTAAAATGTGGAGCAACTATGCAGATCATTCCAAAGAAGTTTTTCTCATTTCCGACAAAACTTCTGGATTATCTGGTCGAGCGGGAAGTAACGACTCTGATCTGGGCAGTTTCTGCACTATGCATCATATCCACATTAAAAGGATTTGATTATAAAGTGCCACAGAAGATCCGTAAAGTTATATTCAGTGGAGAAGTAATGCCGGTGAAGCATCTGAACATCTGGAAGAAATATCTGCCGGAAGCTATGTATGTGAATGTTTACGGTCCGACTGAAATTACATGTAACTGTACGTATCATATTATTGACCGTGAGTATGAACCAGGAGAAAGTATTCCGATTGGAAAACCATTTCCAAATGAAAAGGTATTTCTCTTAGATGAAGAAGACCGGGAAGTGACAAAACCTGGAGAAAAAGGAGAAATCTGCGTATCCGGTACTGCTTTGTCACTTGGATATTACAATAACCCGGAACAGACGGCAAAAGCATTTGTGCAAAATCCATTGAATCAATCTTATCTGGAGCCAATCTACCGGACAGGAGATCTGGCATATTACGGCGAAGATGGGAATCTGTATTTCGCATCACGAAAAGATTTCCAGATCAAGCATATGGGACATCGCATTGAACTTGGAGAGATTGAGACTGCACTGGAGACAGTGGAAGGACTAGGTCGGAGCCTTTGCATGTATGATGAGGCAAAGGGAAAAATTCTTGCATTCTATGAAGGAGACCTGGAAAAGAAACAAATCGTCCGGGCAATCGGGACAAGACTTCCGGGATTCATGATTCCGAATGTATTTGTGAAAGTAGAAGAATTTCCACTTACGAAAAATGGAAAAATCGACCGTAAAAAACTGGAGGAAGCTTATGAATCAGGAAATCTTACAAGCTTATCTTAGACAGGAAGAGACTCCTGCGTATATCTTTGATCTGGATATGTTAAAATCCAGAGTTCAGATGATGAAAACGATACTGGGCGAACGGGCAGAAATCTGTTTTGCAATGAAAGCCAACCCATTTCTGATCGGACCGTTAAAGGATACGGCAGACAAATTCGAGGTATGTTCCCCGGGAGAATTTCACATTTGTGAGACAGTAGGAATTCCAATGGAGAGAATTGTACTGTCCGGTGTGAATAAGGAAAAATGCGACATTACCCATGCGATGCATACTTACGGGAATGCAGGTGTGTATACAATCGAATCCAGAAAGCATCTGGAACTTTTGGAAATGTGTGCAAAAGAAGAAAACATTACGATTCATGCACTGATCCGTGTGACAAGTGGAAACCAGTTCGGCATAGATGAAGAAGAAGTTTTTAATATTGTTTCCAAAAAGGACTACTACCCGCATGTGCGAATTGAAGGGATTCAGTGCTATTCCGGTACTCAGAAAAAGAAGTTCTCTAAGATTGAAAAAGAGCTGCATTGGCTGGATGACATACTTACCCGTCTGAAAGAAACATGCAATTATGATGCTGAAGTTCTGGAATATGGACCGGGATTTTATATCCCTTATTTTGAAAATGAAGATGAGGTAGATGATGAGTCATTGTTGCAGCAATTTGCAGATACACTTGCAACATTAAAATTCCAGGGGAAAATCACTTTGGAAATGGGACGCTATATTGCAGCATACTGTGGTTATTACGTGACTCGTATCGTAGATCAGAAAGTCAACCACGGACAGAACTACTGTATCGTAGATGGAGGACTGAATCATCTGAATTACTATGGACAGGCAATGGCTATGAAGATGCCGCATCATAAACACATTCCGGATGCTCCATTGGAGACATCGGACGAACAATCAGAAGTTCTTTGGAACATCTGTGGCTCTCTGTGTACGGTCAATGATGTACTGGTGAAACAGATGCCACTGAAACATGCAAAGATTGGCGACGCTCTTGTATTTGAACGGGTGGGTGCTTATTCTGTAACAGAAGGAATCTATCTCTTCCTGAGCCGGCGCATGCCAAGGATTCTGTTCTGGTCTGAAAAAGACGGATTTACAGAGGCCAGAAAAGCAACAGAAAGTTACCCGATCAACACGGAATGTACAGAAAAAATGAAAAATTAGAAAAGGAGATAATAACTATGGAAAAATTAATTGAGATTTTAGAGGACATTCAGCCGGATGCTGACTATGAGACATGTACAACATTGATTGATGATGGAATCCTGGATTCTTTTGCAATCCTGTCTATCGTAGGAGAATTGGAAGACGAGTTCGATGTATCAGTAACACCTGCTGACATTATTCCGGAAAACTTTAACTCAGCACAGGCACTTTGGGCTATGGTACAGAGACTGCAGGCTGAATAAGAGAACAAACGGGGACACGAGAATGACAAAAAGTACCATGTTGACACGAGAAAATGCCTGACATGGTACTTTTTTATGTTTTGCGATAACATTTTTTTATCGCAGATAGTCCGGCCAGTCTTTGGCCGGATGATACATCAGAAAAGTGGAAAGGCTGGCTAAAAAGTCTCCGACAGATGGTCTTGCGGTCATGCGATATCCAACAACAATCTGGAATAAAAATTGGTTCTTCTCCCAGATGACTGCAATCATTGTACGGATATTCCGTTCAACGCAAGGAAGCGCAATTTCGCAGGATTCGGCAACTTTTGGGTAAAGTCTGGTGGTAAGAGATGTCAACAGCTGTTGGTCCGCCAGAACATATTGAAGAGCTGTTACGGCTGGCGTAAAGCCGGCATAGACCGGAGAAGCACCAAGAGTTCGAAGCAGCTGTTCAATATCCTGTGCTGAGACATCAGAACCAGATAAAGGTACCAAAAAAACCCCTCCTTTTCAACAAATCTCACCTTATTATAACAAAAACGAATAGGTATGCAACATTTAAACTAGAAAAAGAATAGTTCCGTATTATGAGACAAAATGTTATAATTGAAGCAGTGCCAGAGGATTTGGTTCATAAATTGACGAAAGAGAAAACAGGTGACAGCATGCAAGTAGGATTGAACATTAAGATTAAAAGAATCGGAAGAGGGTATACACAGGAAGAGATTGCAGATGCCATCGGTGTCGCCCGTTCTACATACACAAGATACGAGTCAGACAAGAGACTGCCGGACATATACAAATTATGTGCACTGGCAGATTATTTTGATGTATCATTGGACGACCTGGTGGGAAGAGACTGGAAACCGAAAAAAGATCACAAAGGGCGGAACATTGCGATCAAACCACAGCCGAAATGTATATAAGGTAAGAGACGGAAACAGAATAAAGGCAGAGGGGCATGATATCCAGTGATTGTAAAAAGACATTCACTGGATATGTTTTATTGCGGGAAAATACAGTGTGTGGTATAATCATGGAAGTTTGACAGGTGTTTGTGGAGTAGAAAGAATTTTATATGGAAAAGAATACAAAGGATAAAAAATGGTTAAAAATCACAGGTGCAGTGTGTTCATTTATTATTATAACAGTAGCTGTTTTAATATGCTTCAGCATAAAATGGATGTTTGATACGTGGACGAATCTTTCGATGGAAGAGCTGGTCTATCATCTGACAGCACCGTTAGAAGGAACGAATGAAGAAATGATCTGGCAGTATGTCAGAGTTTGTGTGGTGCCGACCATTCTGATCATGGCTGGAATCAGCGCATTGGTAGTTTTTGGACGTAAGAAAGAAAAACCATATTGGAGAGTTATTGCCGGAGCAGTTGTTATCTCAGTTTTAGCGCAGACTTGTTCTGTATATGGAGCGTGGAAAAAACTGGACATAGGCGGCTATATGGCAAATCAGGGAGAAGTATCTACATTTATCGATGATAATTATGTGGATCCAAGAAGTGTGGAGATTACTTTCCCGGAGCAGAAGAGGAATTTGATTTACATTTTCCTTGAATCTATGGAAACAACTTACGCAGATACAGAGAATGGCGGAGCATCTGAGAAAAATGTAATCCCGGAGCTCACAACTCTGGCTCAGGAAAATGAGGATTTTTCCGGAAAAGATGACACGGCACTGAATGGTGGATATTCTATGCCGGGAACAACCTGGACTATGGGAGCGATGTTCGGTCAGACTTCCGGTTTGCCGCTAAATATTTCTATTGATGCAAACGATATGGACACGCAGGATAATTTCTTCCCAGAGATTATTACAATCGGTGATATCCTAGAAAGTGCAGGATATTCCCAGACATTGATGTTAGGTTCTGATGCAACATTTGGCGGGAGAAGAAATTATTTCACCCAGCATGGGGATTATAATATTAAGGATTATAATTACGCAATCGAACAGGGTTGGATTCCGGAAGATTACAAAGTATGGTGGGGATATGAAGACCAAAAGTTATTCAGTTATGCGAAAGAAGAACTTCAGAATCTCGCTGCAGGCAGCGAACCATTCAATTTGACGCTTCTTACAGTAGATACACATTTTGAAGATGGGTATCCGTGTGAGATATGTCCAACTACATATGGGGATAATCAATATGCAAATGTTATGGCATGTTCAAGCAAGCAGGTGGATGAATTCGTAAAATGGATCCAACAGCAGGATTTTTATGAGAATACTACAATTGTAATTTCGGGAGATCACCCGACTATGGACAGTGACTTCTGCGAAGATGTAGATGAGGATTATACAAGAAAAGTGTACACCACATACATCAATGCAGAAGAGGATGCATTATCGTCACGAAGAGTATATACAACATTTGACAATTTTCCTACAACATTAGGAGCGCTTGGGGTTCAGATTGAAGGAGACAGACTGGGACTTGGAACGAATCTTTTTTCCTCTACACAGACACTAGTAGAACGCTATGGGATTGATATGGAAGAGTCCGAGCTTAAAAAGAAATCAGAGCTGATTGACAAGCTGGCAGATATAGATGAGAATAGCGAGGAACTTTTATTAAGACAAGGAAAAGTACCAACAGGTGAAATAGCAGTCGGAGAGTATGATTATCATACCGCGGCGTTACCGGTTATTGTATATAACATTGCAAATGATGACAGTATTGCATCTGTAACAGCAGCGGTTTGGCACAATGAAGATCAGAGTGATCTGCAATGGGTGGAGTTACCGCAGAATGAAGATGGGACATATTCGACAAATGTGAACATTGCCAATTTTAATTTTGTATTGGGAGAGTATCATATACACGTATATGCTGTAAACACAGATGGGCAGCAGTACTTCCTCGGAGAAGGAATAGGAAATGTGCAATAAAAAGATGAAAAATATAAAACAATATTTAGACTTGACTTTTTGGAAATTTATTATAGTTGGAATTATAAACACACTTGTGGGGACAACAGTAATGTTCGTAGCATATAATCTGTGTCATCTGAATTACTGGGTATCGTCAGCGTCCAATTATGTTGTGGGCAGTATCGTGAGTTACTTTTTAAATAAATATTTTACCTTTCAGGATAAGAAAAAATCCTGGAGACAGGTGGGAATATTTGTAGTTAATATTACGATCTGCTACTTGCTGGCATATGGTCTGGCAAAACCATTTGTCAACTGGATACTTGCAGGACAAGCTGCAGTTGTCCGCGATAATGTATCGATGTTGGTCGGAATGGGAGCATTTGTAGTGTTCAATTATTTGGGACAGAGACTGGTAGTGTTTAAAAAATGAGTCTGAGTATAAATACGAAGCTATGAAAAGCTAAATATCAGGAAAATGAAATAATGTAAGCTAAATAAAGAGTAAAATCGATGGAAAATTAGCTGTGAGTGAGAAAGGGGAAATATGTCACTTATATCAATGGAATTTTTAACGTTTGTTGCAGTAGCAGTTATCGGATACTACTTGATACCGAAAAGGTATCAGTGGGTCTGGCTATTGGCATTCAGTTATATATATTATGCATCATCAGGTATGAAGTATCTGGTGTTTTTGTTGTATACAACAGTTGTAACTTACGGGACAGCGCGACTGATTTATGGAGCAGATCAAAAGTTTGCTGATCAGAAAGAAAAGATAAAAACTTACAAGAAAAGTATTATGGTGTTAGCATTGGTCTTAGATTTTGGCATGCTGGCAGTGTTGAAATATACGAATTTTATAATTTCGAATATCAACACATTGTTTCATGCGGATATTAGAATGGTGAAATTCCTGCTTCCACTTGGAATTTCCTTCTATACCTTCCAGTCAGTAGGTTATATTCTAGACGTTTATTGGAAACGTTATGAACCAGAAAAAAATATATTTAAATTCGCACTCTTTGTATCATTCTTTCCGCAAATTCTTCAGGGACCGATTGGACGGTATTCTAATCTGGCTCATCAGTTTTATGAAGAACATAGTTTTGACTTTATGAGAATAGAACGTGGTGTTCAGAGAGTTTTATGGGGATTCTTTAAGAAGATGGTCATTGCAGACACTGCAGCAGTGTTCGTAGACGCAATATTTGACCAGTACCAGACTTACAATGGTCTGGCAATTCTCGGAGTACTTGCATATTCTGCACAGCTTTACGGAGATTTCTCCGGCGGAATGGATGTTGTGATTGGAATTGCTAGTATGTTTGGAATAGAAATGGACGAAAACTTTAAGCGTCCATACTTTTCAACATCTATTACAGATTTCTGGCATCGCTGGCATATTACACTTGGAACATGGATGAAAGATTATCTGTTCTATCCTTTGTCTCTTTCAAAAGGAATGGGCAAGTTCGGAAAGTTTGCAAAAAAGACATTTGGAAAGACTTATGGACGGGCCTTACCAATCTGTATGGCAAATATCGTGGTATTCCTTGTAGTCGGTATCTGGCATGGTGCCGCTTGGAAATTCATTGTGTACGGTCTGTATAATGGTATTATTATCGGATTCAGTGGTCTGATGGCAAAGAACTATCGAGACTGGAAAAAGAAATTAAAGATTAACGACAAGTCAAATGGATGGCATATATTCCAGATAGTAAGGACATTTATACTGGTCAATATCAGCTGGTTCTTTGACCGGGCAGATACAATTCCGCAGGCACTCACAATGATGAAAAATGCAGTGACTGTGTGGAAACCGGTGCAGGTTTTGGATATTCGAATTGGAACTTCCGGACCAGCTTATACAATAATGGCAATTGGGATTTTGTGTATAGGTTGTCTGGTGCAATTTATTGTCAGTTATAAACAGGAGTGTGGAATGCAGATTCGAGAAAGTATTGCAATGCAGCCAAGACTGGTAAGGTGGGCTGTATATATGGCATTGGTTCTGTCAATTTCAGCAATCAGTTTACCAGCAAATACAGCGGGAGGTTTTATCTATGCACAATTTTAAAAAGTATATCTATCCCGTTTTATTTATTGCTGTGATTTTATGTATCAACGAGATTTTGGTGCTGGCGTTGAAACCATATACCAGTTTTCGAAATGATATGCACAAGCTGGAAACAAATCAATACGATGATTTGTTTGTGGGCACTTCTCATGGCAAAGCTGGAATCAACCCGGAGATTGTAGATAAGATTACAGGGGAAAAAAGTTTGAATCTTTGCCTGGGGGGAGAAGAGGTTCAAGACAGTTATTATATTATAAAAGAAGCATGCCGTGTAAATAAACCGAAAAAAATTATCTATGAATTGGATCCGGGATATTGGGTATCTACTGCAACACTTGGGCCAGAGTACCGGACGGTGTATGATGAGTTCCCGATGTCCGAAGTGAAAGCAGAATATTATCTGGACAAAATATGGAATGTAGATTTTCGAACAACTCTTTTTCCGTGGTATTTATATCGAAAAGGAATCAAAGGCGCCGGAGCAAGATTTACATCAAAATTTAGTCATGCTTACAAAAATTATAATGATAGCTTTTACAATGAACCATCACAAGCTTATACAAGCCAGGGACAGATTCGGATTCACAGAAGCGATGCTCCTAAAACCGAAGCTAATCTAATTTTATGGGATGAGAAAAAATTAAAGTCAGATGCTGTAAAATCGTTTAAAAAGATTGTGAAGCTATGTAAAGAGAATAATATTAAGTTGACTGTGGTCACTACTCCGGTTCCACAGGAGACATTGGAAAAATATCATGATAATTTTGAAAATGCGAATAAATTCTTTACCTCACTTATGGAAAAAGAAGGGGTAGAATATTATAATTACAATTATCAGGAGATTTCAGGATTTGACAGATCTTTGAATGGATTTTCGGATTATGAAGGACATATGTATGAAGAGAAGTCAGATGTGTTTAGCGAGGAAATAGGGAAAATAATGAGAAATATGTAGGGATTCTTTGCTGAATATAAAGGATATAATAGTTTGTGAAATAAAGGTATAAGTTAACAATATGAAAAAAATTACAAAAGATAAGAAGGGACTTAAAATCATAGGGATTGTTTGCTCGTTTATTATTGTGACATTAGTTGTGTTGATTTGCTTCAGCATAAAGTGGATGTTTGATACGTGGATAAATTTATCTATGGATGAGCTAATCTATCATTTGACTGCTCCGCTGGAGGGAACAAATAAAGAAATGATCTGGCAGTATGTCAGAGCCTGTGTTGTGCCGACTGTTCTGATTATGACAGGAATCACTGTACTGGTACTTTTTGGACGTAAGAGAGAAAAACCATGTTGGAGAGTGATTACCGTAGTAGTAGTTATCTCGATATTGGCACAGACATGTTCGGTATATGGAGCATGGAAAAAACTGGATATAAGTGGGTATATGGCAAATCAGGGAGAGGTATCTACTTTTATTGATGATAATTATGTAGATCCAAGAAATGTGGAATTGACCTTTCCAGAACAAAAAAGAAATCTGATTTATATATTTCTTGAATCTATGGAAGATACATATGGTGATACAGAAAATGGAGGAGGATTTGAAGAAAATGTAATACCGGAGCTCACAAGTCTGGCTCGAAAAAATGAAGATTTCTCCGGGAAAGATACAACATTGAATGGAGGGTATTGTATGCCGGGGCGACCTGGACTATGGGAGCCATGTTTGGTCAGACATCAGGGCTGCCGCTCAATATTTCAATTGATGGTAATGCCATGGATATTCAGGAAAAATTTTTTCCTGAGATTATAACAATCGGAGATATTCTGGAAAGTGCAGGATATACACAGACGTTAATGATGGGGTCGGATGCAACCTTCGGAGGAAGAAGAAATTATTTTTCGCAACATGGAAATTATAATATTAAGGATTATAATTATGCAATTGAACAAGGTTGGATTCCAGAAGATTATAAAGTCTGGTGGGGGTATGAAGACCAAAAGCTGTTCACTTATGCAAAAAAAGAACTGCAGGAGCTTGCATCGGGCGATCAACCGTTTAATTTGACACTTCTTACAGTAGATACTCATTTTGAAGATGGATATCCATGCAAAATCTGTTCGGACACATATGGAGATAATCAGTATGCAAATGTAATGGCGTGTTCCAGCAGACAGGTGTCCGAATTTGTAAAATGGATTCAACAACAGGATTTCTATTCAAATACAACAATTGTAGTTACGGGTGATCATCTGACGATGGACAGTGACTTTTGTGATGGAGTAGATGATAATTATAAAAGAAAAGTTTATACAGTATATATAAACGCAGATGCGACATCGGTATCTGCGAAAAGAGAATATACAACATATGATAATTTTCCGACAACTCTTGCTACATTGGGGGTTCAGATTGAAGGAGACCGTTTAGGGTTAGGTACAAATCTTTTTTCTTCTATTCAGACACTGGTAGAACGGTATGGATATGAAACGGAACAGAAAGAGTTACAGAAAAAATCGGATTTGATTGATAAACTGGCAGAGATTGATGAAAATAGTGAGGCGTTATTGTTGAAGGAAGGTAAGATTCCGTCTGGTGAACTATGGATCGGAGAATATGATTATCATACAGCCTTTTTACCGGTAAGTGTTTCTAATATTACAGGTGAAGACGGCATAGCTTCCATATTGGTTGCTGTTTGGCATGAAGAAGATCAGAGCGATCTTCAGTGGATTGAATTGCAACAGAATGAAGATGAAACATATTCCATTGATGTGAATATGGCTAATTTCAATTTTGTTTCAGGGGAATATCATATTCATGCATATGCAGTGATGACTGATGGACGGCAATATTTCTTTGGAGAATCGATTGGAACTGTGCAATAGCAAATTAAGTGAGAAGGAAAAAATGAAAAAAATACAACAGCTATTAGATGTGACATTTTGGAAGTTTGTGTTGGTCGGAATTGTAAATACTTTAGTTGGGACAACCGTTATGTTTGTCGCTTACAATGCATTACATCTCAGTTATTGGATTTCGTCTGCATCAAATTATATTATAGGAAGTATTGTGAGTTATTTTTTGAATAAATATTTTACATTTCAAAATAAGGAGAAGTCAGCAAAACAGGTAGCGATGTTTATCATTAATATTACAATATGTTATCTGCTGGCATATGGACTCGCAAAACCAATAGTGTCGTGGATATTAAGTAATCAGAGCAAATCGGTACAGGATAATCTGTCAATGCTGGTAGGAATGGGTGCATTCGTAGTGTTTAATTATCTTGGACAGAGATTGTTCGTATTTAACAAAAAGTAAAAATGGGAGGGGAATATGAGTAAATTGATTTCGATAGTTGTTCCTTGTTTTAATGAAGAAGAATCTTTACCTATTTTTTATAAAGAAATATGTAAAATTAGAGAAAAAATGAAAAAGGAACATCAGGCGGATTTTGAAATTATACTGGTTGATGATGGTTCAAAAGACAGAACTTTGCAGATTATGAGACAATTGGCAAATGAAGATTCTGGAATAAGATATCTTTCATTTTCTCGTAATTTTGGAAAAGAAAGTGCAATATATGCAGGTCTGAAGAATACGACCGGAGATTATATTGCTATGATGGATGCAGATCTTCAGGATCCACCGGAGTTGTTATTGGAGATGTATGAAGTTCTGGAATCCGGAGAACATGACTGTGCAGGTACCCGGAGAATGGACCGGAAAGGGGAACCGCCAATTCGTTCATTTTTTGCACATTGCTTTTACAAGTTAATTAACAAGATGTCAAAGGCAGATATTGTGGACGGAGCAAGAGACTTCAGGCTTATGACCCGTCAAATGACGGACGCAATTTTGGAGATGGGAGAATACAACCGATTTTCTAAAGGTATTTTTGGATGGGTCGGATTTCGGACAAAATGGTTAGAATATAAAAATGTTGAACGTGTAGCGGGAAATACGAAATGGTCATTTTGGAAATTATTTTTATATTCATTAGATGGAATTGTTGCATTTTCAACAGCACCGTTATCAATAGCGTCAGTTATGGGAATGCTGTTTCTTTTTGTTGCATTTATTATGATACTTGTTATCATCTTTAAAACACTGATGTTTGGAGAACCTGTTGCAGGTTATCCGTCGACGATGTGTGTAATGTTTTTTATAGGCGGTTTACAGTTATTCAGTATTGGAATACTAGGACAATATCTGTCAAAGACTTATCTAGAAACAAAGAAACGACCAATTTATATTATAAAAGAGAGTAATGACAAAGATGCTTAAAAAAAGAAGTTTGAAAGAAAAGGTGATAATACTATTAATATGCAGTGTGTTTTTATGTATAGCTATAACGGTATTGTTTGTTGTTTTGGAAATGCTGCATCCCACAGAAGAGATTGCGTTTTTGTTTAAAAATCTAAGGGTGGTAGAATTCTATGCATAAGGGCAAAATAAGTAAAATAATGCAATATTTACCGTTTGTGTTTATGGGGATTATGATGTGCATCATTCATAGCCGAATCGGATTAGACACAGCAGATGATGTATGGTTTGAAAATCAGGTGAAGGCTCCGGGATTTAATCTGGGACAATGGCTGTATATCCGGTATTATATATGGTCATCAAGGACGATTATAGAAGCAATTATGTTAATTGTTTTGAGTTTGCCACAATTGATATGGAGAATATTAGATTCAGCTATGTTTGTATTAACAGCGATGTTTATGTCAAAGAATTTTTGTACAGAAGAACACATTGTTCTGAAAAACTGGCTGATTGTATTCCTGAATTTAACAGTCAATTTAAAGGTTATGAGCGAAGCTGGGTGGGGCGCTGCCACTATGAATTATGTGTGGCCGTTAGCTATGGCGCTGGTTGCTGTATATTCAATTCGCAAAGTATACGACAAGAAAAAAATGAAGGCATTGGAATATATCGTCTATTCTATTTGCCTGTTGTTTGCTGCGAATATGGAACAACTTAGTGTAGTTCTTCTTATCACGTTTGGAACAGCTAATTTTATATATTGGCTGGAGAATAAGAAGATAAGTAAATATCTGATTGTACAATTAGGCGTAGTATTACTGGATTTGGTCTGGATTTTATATTGCCCGGGAAATGAAGCACGCCAAATGCAGGAAACTCAGAGATGGTATCCAATATTTGAAAATTTTGGAGTTTTAAAAAAAGCTGAATTAGGAATTTCAAATACTTTGACGGTAGCATTTTTAAGAGATGATTTATGGATTTTGATTCTTACGATGATAATTTGTCTGGCTGTATGGAATAGATACCAGAATTGGTTTTATAGATTACTTGGAACAGGACTTTTTGTGATAGTAGCTGTTTTACAGTATTTCTATTCGATTTGTGGTGAAACCAGAATGCCATATGATTTAATGAGCAATCGGGGATTGATTCGCCCGGAAACAATGTATGCTGAAAAAGTATGGCTGATTTATTTTGGATTGTTATTTTTATGTTGCCTGATTTTGATAGATTTTTATATTATTTATCAAGAGAGTTTGCAGATGCTGATTACTGCAGGAATATTCTTAATGGGAATGATGACAAAAGCAATGATGGGATTCTCTCCGACGATTTGGGTATCATTACATCGGACAGAGTGGATTATGATATATGCGATGTTATGCTGTTGTGTAATATTGATAAATTCTGTAGATTATAAAAAAATAAAGACAACAATTGTACTGCTTTTAATTGTAATTCCATATGGTATAATAGGTTTGTCGAATATGTTACATATATAAATCGGAGATAAATAAAATGGAAAAAACGAGTAGTATTTTTAGAAAGATTATTATATGGATTGGACTGGTTATAGTTACATTTTTAACTGTAACCAGTTTTTTTCAAAAATGTAGTTTTCATTGGGATGAAACAGGACAAGCCCTTCCTGAAATGATTTATTATGAGAAGAATCATTTTTGGATATTAGGAGTTTTAACTTTAGTATTAGTATTCGGGTTAAAAAAGTACCAGGGATGGAAAAGATGGTCCTTGAAAAAAATGGAATTATTGTTTTTCTTTTCTGTGATTATTGTGTCAATTGTCTGGATTGCCGTATCAGCCCCGGTTCCAGTGGCTGATGATATGATGGTACTTCAATCAGCAGAAGAAATTGCCTGTGGCAATTACGCAAGTCTCATGGCAGGTGGATATTTATATAGTTTTACACATCAGTTAGGAATTGTATTTATACTTGAAAAAATATATGTGGTATTTGGAACATATACAGTATGGATATTTCGGATAGGGAATGTGACTGCGCTGTGTCTGATATATTTATGCTTTATCAAAAGCGAAAGATACATGAACTTTAGTGAAGAAGCAAAGAAAATAAGTATTATTTGTATGGCAGGTTTTATAGTTCCAATATTTTATACAACATTTGTGTACGGAAATACAATTGGATTGTCATTTTCCATATGGGCAATATATTATCTGCTAAAATATCTGGAAGATCATAAGATAAAAAATGTGATCATAATGATTGCACTGGCTGTAACAGCCTGTGTCTTTAAAACAAATTATATTATACCGATGCTGGCTTCTGTAATTATTCTGCTTTTGAATGGAATACAGAAAAAAAGATGGATAAATGTATTGATCTGTTTAGCATTGTTTGGTTGCAATATAGGTGCTCAGACAGGAATTGAAAAATATTATGAGCAAAAAATAGGAGCTGAGTTAGGAGGAACATCGAAAATATTGTGGGTGGCCATGGGAACAGAAGAAGGACCATTTGCATCAGGTTGGTACAATCTTTCATTAGGAGAAATGCTCAACGAATCACAGGAGTCTAAAGAGAAACAGACTGAAGTTGCAATCGAGCATATAAAAAATTCTGCGCAGCAATTTAAAACAGGGGAAAGAAACGTTGCCGGATTTTATTATCGAAAGATTGTATCACAGTGGAATGAACCAACCTTTGAAGCACTCTGGATCAACTATCATCAGCAGAATCAGTATGAAGGAAAAATGGGAACAGTTTTACAGTCGGTATACAAAGGAAAACTGAATTACCTGATTCGAAACTGGATGAATTGGTGGCACATAGTAATTTTATTGTTTTCAATGATTGGATTATGGAGTATGATTAAAAATGATACATATGGACAATGTGCATTGATATTAACAGTGATTGGTGGATTTTTCTTCCATATTTTATGGGAAGGAAAATCACAGTATATATGGACATATTATATCCTGCTAATACCTTTTTGTGCGTTGGGAATAGAGAAGGTTACAGCGAAGAAATATTGTTTTGAAAGAAGGGAGAAAATGTATGAGAAAAAGTAAACTGATAGGAATGGGAACAGCAATTGTTCTTTCGGTGGCGATGTTAATTCAGCCAGTTTCAGCCGCAAACTGGGTGCATAATAGTGTTGGCTGGTGGTGGCAGGAAGACAATGGGAGCTATCCTGTAAATCAGTGGAAAAATATAGGTGGTCAATGGTATTGGTTTGACGGAAATGGGTATATGGCAATCGGATGGAGAAATATAGGTGGTCAGTGGTATTATATGAGCCGGTCTGGGGCAATGCAGACAGGCTGGCTGAATCAGGAAGGAACATGGTATTATCTTCAGGCAAGTGGAGCGATGGCAGTTAATACATGGATTGGAGATAACTACGTGAATAGTTCAGGAGTATGGGTACCCGGAAAGACAAAGGAACAGCCGAGATGGGTTCAAAGTGGAAGTAAATGGTGGTATCGTCATGCTGATGGAAGTTATACAAGAAGTAATTGGGAAAAGATAGAGGGGGCATGGTACTATTTTGACCAGTCAGGCTGGATGCAGACAGGTTGGTTGGATCAGGGGGGAACATGGTATTATCTTCAGGCAAGTGGAGTAATGGCAGAGGACACAACAATTGGAGATTATTATGTGGATAAGAACGGAGTGTGGAGCCATACACACACATGGAAAGAAAAAGAAGTGTCCGGACATTATGAGACAAAGATAGAAAATGTATATGAGGAAAGACTTATTTGTGGATGTGGAAAAACATTTACATCATATAGCGATTGGTTTCAACATTCTATTGATGGATGTCCACATAGTTATCGAGTAGCACAAGTTTTAGTTCCGAAAGAAACGCAGGTTTGGGTGGTGGATTCATCGTATACATATTGTCCAGAGTGCGGATGGATACGATAAATAAATGTATCATATAAAGGAGTTAAAGGAGTTATAAGGGAATTCAATGAAAGAAAGACTCGCGGCTTCTTCAAAAATATGATACACTATATACAAGAAACTTGTACTTGATAGTACGGAGAGGAGAAGGTATGAGGAAGAGGAAATATTTAAAAAAAATAGCGCTTTTTCTTGCTCTTGCAGTCGCATTGAACACATCATCATTGTCTGTTCGCGCGTTAGCGGAAGAAAATGATGAGGAGGTTCAGGAGATAAGTGTAGAGCAGCCGGATAAGCAGATTATGGATGGTCAGGAGCAGGAAAAAGTGGAAGAACCTGATCAGAATGAAAATCAAACAGTTGTTTTAGAAGGTGAAGCACAAAAACCAGATGAAGGTGAAGGAGAACTGGAAGATGGTAATAAGGATAAAGTGATTCCGGAAACTTCAACACCGGGCTGGCATCAGGAGGAAGAAGACTGGTACTATTATGATGCAGATGGAAATCGCGCATCAGGATGGCGTTACATAGGAAATTGCTGGTATTATCTGAATGGAGAAGATGAGCAGAAACCAGGAGTTATGAGTGTCGGTACATTTCAGGTCATTGATGGTAAGACATATGCATTTAATGCCAGTGGAGTTATGAGAAAAGGGTGGATTTCAGAAACAGAAGGTTGGTATTATGCAAAAGCAGATGGATCATTTGCAGATGGATGGCAGTTTATTAGTAACGGATGGTATTATTTTGAAAAAGATAATGCAGAGTATCCGTACTTAATGGTATCCAGTTGTAAAAAAGAAATTAATGGAGCAGAATATTTCTTCGATGGAAATGGAACCATGAGAAAAGGGTGGATTTCAGAAAAGGAAGGCTGGTATTATACAGTAAACAGTGGAGCGAAAGTAACTGGATGGGCAAAAGTTGGAACAAAATGGTATTATCTTGATCCAGATAACGCAGAACATCCGGGACTGATGCTTTCCAGTACAGAAAGAACAATTGCAGGAGTAGATTATATTTTTGAAGCAGATGGTTCTATGCGTGCAGGCTGGTATAAAGCTGGTGTTGACTGGTATTATTATGGCGAGACATCAGGACAGATTTGTTCGGGCTGGCAGAAGGTTGGCGGCTATTGGTATTATCTCGATCCGATCAATGGAAATAAAGCGTTTTTAGGCGGATGGAAAGTTGTTAATGGAGCATGGTATTACTTTAATCCAGGCGGAGCAATGGCAACAAATTGGTTATATGTAGGCGGTAATTGGTACTATCTGGCTGGAGATGGGGTCATGAGAACCGGATGGCAATGGGTTGATAATAACTGGTATTATTTTTATTATGAGAACGATTCACATGGTGGAAGTTACGGAGCAATGGCTAGGGCAAGGTCTATTGATGGATGGCAGTTACAGGCTAATGGCAGTATGTTATCCGGAAAGCAGGCTGAGATGCTCGCGAAGGCGCAGGCATATACCAGTAATACAAATTACTTGATTCTGGTAGACCGTGCTGCATGTAAAGTATCTATATTTGCAGGCGGATTTGGTGCATGGAATAATATTATGTATTGGGATTGTGCGCCTGGAAAATCATCTACTCCAACTGTTTCTGGAACATTTACAGTACAGGGGAAAGGATATTATTTTGATTCTGGATCAGCCAGATGTTATTGGTATACACAGTTCTATGGAAATTATTTATTCCACAGTGTACTTTACAGTAAATATAATGGTTCTTTGATGGATGGAAGAGTGGGTATTCCACTTTCACATGGATGTGTACGACTTCAAATTGATAATGCAAAATGGATTTATGATAATATTCCAAGAGGAACAAAAGTAGTTATTTATTAATTTTAACCTATAAGAAAAAGAGTCTTTCATATTTTTTATGAAAGGCTCTTTTTATAATCGGGGTGTTATTATTTGCCTGTAGTTACATATGTTTTAATATCTTTAAAGAATCCTGCAATCATTATTATCATGATAATTCCGATTGGGAATGCTGAGATAATGCTGATGCTTTGTATATTGTTCATGGAACTTTCAGAGAAGACCAGTGCAATTGGAAGTACTATTAATAATACACACCACAGTAATTCAATTAGTTTATGAGGATGTTCATTTTCTCCAAGTTCTTTGTAGCTATAGCAAGCTGCTGTATAAGCAATTGAATCAAATGAGGTTGCATAAAATGCAATCATACATAAAACAGTGATTACAAGAATTACTTTTGAAATTGGCATTGTATCGATAATATTTAGTATCAATCCATAGAGATCTCCATCTGTAGCATACTGTGCAATAAAATCTGTGGCTCCACTTGTCTGAATTCCGAGACCGTAATTTCCAAGTACAATAAAACTTACGATTGTTGAACCAACACCAAAAACATATCCTCCAAGAATTGTCTGTTTAATTGTTCTTCCGCGTGAGATATTTCCAATAAAAAACGGAGCAGCAACAGACCATACCATCCAGTAAGCCCAATAATAAATGGTCCAGTCTTGAGGAAAGTTATTTGTACGTTCCGGATCAGTATAGGTACATAATCCAATAAAATTCTGAAACATTTTTCCTAAACTTTGGAAACCATTCTCAACAATAAATTTTCCCTGTCCTCCAGTAACTAAAACAATTAGTAAAAGACCAAAGAAAAGGTAAATACAGAGTTTGGCTAAAAAGCTGATTCCCTTAAATCCATGCAATACAGCATATGTATATACAACACAGGTGATAAGAAGAATAATAATTGTAACAACAGTTCTGCTAAGCGTAATGCCAAATAATTTTACAATAATTGCAGCTAAAAGTGGGGTAGCTACACTGAAAGTAGTGGCTGTACCAGCTAAAAGTGCAAACAATGCAAATAAATCAATGATACGTCCGAGAATTCCATCGGCATGTTTTCCAATAATCGGGCGGCAGGCTTCAGAATAGCGCTGTCGATTTCTTTTTTTAACATATAGCATAAATCCAAATACAACTGCAAGTACAAGATAAAATGCCCATGGAATAAAGCTCCAGTGAAACAGTGGGAAAACACCAGCCCATTCCGTGACTGAACCAAGTTCCTCAAGGTGAGGATTTGTTGCATACATGACCCATTCGGCAAATGAATAGAATAAGATATCTGCTGCTAGACCACATGTAAACATCATGCTTCCCCATACAAAAAAGGAATACTTTGGTTTTTCATTTGGCTCACCAAGAACTACATTTCCATATTTGGAAAAGGATAAGAAAATGGAAATCACTAATACCCCTATACCAATAATTAAATAATAGATTCCCATTGTGTTCCCAAAGAAATATCGGACTTTGCTGATAATATCATTTGATGCGTCTGGGAAGGCGAAGAGTACACCTGCCAATGCCATAATTATAATAAATGGCGCTAAGGTAATTAACCAGTCTATTCTACTGCTTTTTAATTTGTTCATTTAAATTTCCTCCAATTTCTGAGTGGCATAATAATATTTATAGTTCTGTCCAGCATGAAAGGTAAAACCCGCTGCTGCGTTATTTTTATCTTTAAAAGCTTTTATTTCTTTTATCTGCCTTTCGTTGATACCTAAATTAGTAGCAATTTTTTTTAATATTTCTGACCGGGTGTTTGTTGTGTACGACTGGTCAAAAATTCGAAGTTCATCCAAAGTATCGAATTCAAAAATGAAATCCGATGGATATTTACGAATCTTCATTTGAAGTTCGGCAATGTGTTCAATATAAATGGATTCCCACAGTTTATCAGCGGTTTCTGGATTGTTATATTCATTTTCAAGGATTGATAAAAACTTTTTACTGAATTCTTGTGACCAAAATACATGACCAAGCATTACCCAAGAATTGTTACCGCCGACAACGACATTTTGTATTATACCGTCCTTTTCGGTGATGCACCATTCTTCAGTTCTTCCGTTTATGTACACTGCTGAATAGTAGCTGGCGTCAACTTCAGTTTCAAATGGATTTTCGAGAAAGTAATTATCGGAGGAACAGATATAGCTGTTTTTTAAATAATTTCTGGCGGCATAAATACTGGAATTATTGTTACGGATTAAATAATCCGGATTGTGAATGAGAATTACTTTATATTTTTCTTTTAGATATTCAAATTGTTCTGCCATATATCCAGTGATTATAACAATCTCTTCAATTCCAGCTTCTCGAAGTTGGCGAATCTGTCGTTCGATTAAGATTTCTCCCCGGACTTCGATTAATGCTTTGGGTCTTTCAAATGATAATGGCGCAAAACGACTTGATGTTCCTGCTGCCATAATAATTGCATTATCTACCTTCATTTGTCTCCTCCATAAAAATTTTATAGTAATCTTTAGCATATCGATACTGGCGTAAAGAATATTCTCCAAAATCTACACCAAGGTTGCGCTTATATTCACACCAGTTGCTCCAAAGAAGTCCACCAGCAGCGATGTAACAATAGATTTTAATTCTTGTTTCTTTGTTACAGCCTTCAGTAAAGTACATTCCGATTAATTCGTCAATCTGTTCTTTGTTATAAAGCGAATAGATAGCAAACATTGCGATATCAACATGAGGATCTTGCATTCCGGCATATTCCCAATCAATAAGCCGGATATCTTCCTGACCTTGTTCATCTGTGACAAACAGGAAGTTGTCAGGAACTGCATCAATATGAGTTAATACTTTTTCTGCAATATGTGCATCAATATAAGATTTCAAGGACAATACATTGTCTTTTGTTTTCTGATAATCTCTATAGATAGAAGGTTTCCCATTCCAGAGATTTTCATAAAAATTAATTTGACCAAAGATATCGAAATCATGGTCAACTGATAAATGCATTTCGTGAAATTGACGGAGCCGATTCATACATTTTTGCACATCATTTTGATCATTTGGATTACAAACTCTTGCGTGGTTAAAAAATTTTGTGATTTTATAACCATTTTCCGGATTGATATATTCAATATCGTCACAGAGCTTCTTATCTTGGATAACATGATAAACCTGTGCTTCTTCACGTCTGTTAATCAGTTGATCGGTTCCTTCACCTGGAATGCGCATAATGTGTCTGGAACCACCACACTCAAATAAGAAAGAACGATTTGTCATGCCTTTTTTCAGAACGGTAATGTTTATAATCTGTTCGGGCTCTGTATGGAGCGCATCAGCAGCAATTTGCAGAACATCAGATTGCAAGTGATTAGAATTGCTGTCTAGTTCACGCAACTGCTCGAAAGTATTGATTTCTACAATATTAGAAGAGAGTACCTCCCTTGCCATAACAATCATCTTATCGTGGTCGTATAAGGTCTCTTCCCAAAAACTTCCATCGTAGCGGGAATCTTTATCTAATTCTTGTAGTCGTTTCTGTACAATGGAAGCTTCATCTTTGAGCAAGTAACTGATACCAATCATGGAGTTCCCTCCGGAAGAAGGAGAAATAGTTGTTAATTCCATTTTGCGATTGATACGTACAGAACTGTCATTGTCTATCAAGTCACTGACCATGTACCAGGAATAAAGTTCATGTTTGGAAAATGGATTCTGATCACACCAAATATCACAAGGAACAATATATGAATTGGATAAATAATCAGATGCCAGTTTCAAAGAATGAAGATTGTTCTTCGAGGCATATTCTGAATTTACAACTAACTCTACATTATATTCATCTATCAAGTATTCGTATTGTTCTTTCATAAAACCTACAACAACATAGATATTGTGAATATTCATTTCATGGAGTTGTTTGATGAGACGTTCAATTAATGGCTCTCCATGTACTTCTAAGAGTCCTTTAGGAACTTCTGTATTGATTGGAACCATACGCATTCCAAAACCCGCTGCCAGAATAATTGCGTTTTTAGGCGCGGATGCATGTATCATATCCAAAGCCTTTTTGGTTGGCTGTATTTCTTCATTTATATACCCTTCCTGGAGTAAATTTTTAATAGATCGATTAACAACTCCGAGAGAATGGCCAGATGTCTCAGAAAGCCGTCTCTGATTTGTGTAAGGGAAAGATATGATACTGTTCAAAATATCACATTCTTGAATGTTCATGTACTAAATTCTCCTTTCGTTCGTGAACATAAGCAAATTGTACGCTCGCGTAGAAGAAATGTCAATAGTAAGTGATGAATTAGTTGGATTTCCTTACGAAAAAGAGTAAGAAATCTTGAAAAGAAAAAGGTGTGGGATATGATAAGTATTATTAGAATCAGAACGGAAAAAGAAATGGAAGAGAGGTAAATTAATGAAGAGAAGAATGTGGATCATATCTTATATAGGAACAGTTCTGTTGCTTTTTGCTTTCTGGGCGGTGAAGGCAGAGGCAAGAGAGGGGGTCTCTGGAAGATGAAAATTGGTATTATATGGAACTGGATGGACATATGATAACTGGATGGAAAAAGCTTAACGGAGTCTGGTATTATATGAATAGTTCAGGACAGATGGTGACAGGACGACAAGACATCAAAGGGAAACAGAGATTACCGTTTTCTGGGATTGGATTGTTCGGGCTATATAGGGTGGCTCATGTACAATTCTATACAATATGGAAAAGACAGTAATGGATATGTGACTACATCAACGAATATTATGCAGCAATATTATCCAGAGTGGTGGGATTGCTTTGGAAAAGAAGGAAGGCAAAGTGTAAAAGCTTCAACATATTTATATGGAACAAAGTTTTCCTGGCAGAATCCCGGGGCAGTATATGATTTGCAGGGACTGAAAGGAAAGAGTGCAGAACAGGTACTGGATTATATAAGAACAATGAAATGATTGGATTTTAAAACGATATGTGTTATACTAACCGAGGATAAAAATTGGGAGTATATTGTAGTAGAAAGTATTTAGCTTAAAGAAAGGGAAAAAAATGAAAAAAAGAAGAAGAATAATTAGCTTATTGCTTGCAGCACTCATGATGTTCGGTGTACCGGCACAGGCAATTTATGCAGCGGAAAGTACAACAATGCAGGAAACGGTGAATGCAGAAGATGAGAATGAAGCACTAGAAGTTGTACAAAATTCAGAGAATACAGAGAATACAGAAGAGGTGCAGAGTACGGAAGATGTACAGGGTACACAGCCTGTTATGGAATCTGAATCAGCAGGTGAAGAAACACAGAATTTATTGAATTATCTTGTGGTTGATAAGCCGTATATTGAACAGGGAGACATTCAGAGCATTGTGGCATCAGTAGGCGATGAGAATACAGTTGTTGAATCAGCAACGCTTGCTTATCACAGGGAGTCTGATGGAAAGACATATCAGGCTGACGTGTCTGAATATAAAGATCATGCAATGCTATTTAAGATATCCTTTGAAGAGAGTGCGGAGACAGGAGTCTATATTTTAGATTCACTGACCTATACGGTAGATGGAGAAGTACATACAGTAGAGTTGGCAAAGATTGGTATTGAAGCAAAATATGGAGTAAATACTGAAGTAGAATCCACTGCGGATGCTGAGGTTGTGGATTCGGAAACAGAGGATTCAACAACTGCAGATATCGATGTAGTTACTTTTGATGCAGAAGGTAATCAGACATCAGCAAATTCTATTGAAGAAGCAATTACTGAACAGAAAGAAGAATTGAATAGTGGAAAAGCAAGAATCAGCACCCGGTCAAGGGCAGGCAATGTAGTGGTAGTACTAGATCCAGGACACGATTCCACACATGCCGGAGCTCAGGGACTTAATGGACTTCATGAAGAAACTTTGAATTTTAAGATTGCACAGTACTGTAAAGAAGAATTGCAACAGTATAGTGGTGTGACGGTATATATGACAAGAAACAGTGTGGCTTGCCCATATCCAGGAACAAGTTCAGGTGAAGATAATGCAAAAAGAGTTGCTTATGCACAGAGTGTAGGTGCGAATGTATATGTAAGTATTCACCTAAATTCAGCAGGAGCAAGCGCGAATGGCGCTATGGTTTTCTATCCGAATCAGAATTATCGCAGTGATATCGGAAGCCAGGGACAAAATCTTGCTTCACAGGTACTGACACAACTGAAAGCATTAGGATTAAAGGATAATGGTGTAAAGATTCGTAACTCAGAAAGTGGAGATACATATTCAGATGGCAGTCTTGCTGATTATTACGGGGTAATCAGGGGAAGTAAAAAAGCTGGATTCCCTGGAATTATTATTGAACATGCATTTGTGACAAACGCATCTAATGCAGCATTTTTGTCAAGTGAAGCAAATTTGAAAAAGCTTGGACAGGCAGATGCGACAGGAATTGCTAATTATTTTGGATTTGTAAAAGGAGAATGGGTACAAGATAAAAATGGCTGGTGGTTCCGATATTCCAATGGAACATGGCCGGCAAATGAGTGGGTATTTATTGGTGGATACTGGTATTATTTCAACAATAATGGTTACCGTGAAACTGGATGGCTCAATCTGAATGGAGTAAAATATTATCTAAACGAAAATGGGCAGATGATAACCGGATGGAAACAATTTGACAATACGTGGTACTATTTTAATCAGTCAGGAGTCATGCAGACAGGCTGGGTAGCAGTCGGAGGTACATGGTATTATCTTGAGTCTGACGGAAAGATGGCTACCGGATGGAAGAATTTGAATGAAAAATGGTACTATCTGTCTGCATCTGGTGCCATGTATACAGGTGTCCAGAGTGTAGATGGGAAGACTTATAATTTTGGATCCAGTGGTTATGTTATTGATAGCTGGATCAACAAAAATGGAGCTTGGTATTATATGCAGTCTGACCGGAATTATGCAACAGGCTGGAAAAAGATTGGAAATTATACTTATTATTTTGATTCAGACGGAGTAATGTATACCGGAAAACATGAAATTACCGGAAAAACATATGATTTTGGAACAAGCGGAGGAATTTTTACTGGATGGTATATTAAAGACAATATCTGGTATTATACAAAAGAGGATCTGACGCAGGCAACCGGCTTCAATCAAATCAATGGGCAGACCTATTATTTTGATGGAACAGGAAGAATGCAGACAGGCTGGAGATTTATTGATAATACATGGTACTGGTTTAATAGTTCAGGTGCTATGTATACAGGTTGGCTGTTATTGAACAATAAGTGGTATTATCTTGAACCTGATGGAAAGATGGTAACAGGCTGGAAGACAGTGGGAAATGCATCCTATTACTTTAACAGTTCAGGAGCAATGTGTACTGGTAATGCAACGATTGATGGGAAATTATATCGCTTCAGTGCCAGTGGAGCAGTTATCGAAGGATGGATATATCAGAACAATATCTGGTACTGGCTGAATGTAGATGGAACTTATGCAAAAGGATTTAAGACAATCGGTAATGCTGTATATTATTTTAACGAAAAAGAGCAGATGGTTACGGGCTGGCAGAATATAAGTAATACATGGTACTGGTTTGATGAATCGGGTGCTATGCGGACAGGCTGGCTGTTATCAGGAAATGCATGGTACTATCTTGATTCCGATGGAAAGATGGTAATCGGTTGGAAGAAAATAGGAACCTATTCATATTACTTTGATCCATCAGGAAAAATGTATACCGGCAAAAAGATTGTTGACGGAAAAACGTATGATTTTGGAACAAGCGGAGGCATTCTCAGCGGATGGTATCTTAAGGATAATACATGGTATTATACGAAAGAAGATTTGGCACAGGCAACGGGTTTCAACCAGATTAATGGGCAGACATACTATTTTGATGGGACGGGAAGAATGCAGACAGGTTGGAAATATGTTGATAATACATGGTACTGGTTCAATAATTCTGGATTTATGAGGACAGGCTGGCTATTATTGGGAAATACATGGTATTATTTTGAATCCGATGGAAAAATGGTAACGGGCTGGAAAACAGTTAATGGTTCAAGATATTATTTTGAAGCCAGTGGAGCAATGGTTACAGGTTATCATGTGATAGATGGGAAATCATATGATTTCGGAACTGATGGAAGATGTCAGACAGTACTGCAGGATGGATGGAATTCTGAAAGTGATACATGGTACTATGTGTCAGGTGGTCAGTTGGTGAAAGGCTGGAAGCAGATTGGAAGTACATGGTACTATATGGATAAAGATACAGGAAAGATGCAGACAGGCTGGGTTAAAGTCGGTGATTATTGGTATTGGTTCAGTGGTTCCGGAGCTATGCTTACAGGTTATCAGCAGATTAATGGAACATGGTATTACATGAATAAAAAAGGAAATGATAAGGGACCGGAAGGAGCATTGACTTATACCGGAGTGACTAGTATTATGGGAACCAGTATGCTTGGAACTGACAAAGCAACAGTTGTACAGAAGATGGTAAACCAGTATGTAAAAAGCAACGCAATATATCCGAGTGAGGCATTGGCTGTTGGTGGAGCACCAGATATAGTTACATTTTGTGGAATTCTTTATGATGAAGCTGTAGCAGAAAATATAAAACCAGAGATTATGTATGCACAGGCTATGCTAGAGACAGGCTATCTTAAGTATGGAGGAATTGTACAGGTATGGCAGTTTAATTTTGGTGGACTTGGAGCAGTGGATGGAAATGCGTCAGGAGGGTGTGCAACCTTTCCGGATGTTAGAACTGGGCTTCGGGCTCAAGTTCAACATTTAAAAGCATATGCATCAAAAGAGACACTTAATAATAGTTGTGTTGATCCAAGGTTCAATATGGTGACAAGAGGAACTGCACCATATGTCGAATGGCTTGGACAGAAGGAAAATCCGAACGTTAATTCAAAAGGAGATAGCTATGGCTGGGCAAGTGGAGAAAGTTATGGTTTTAATATTATGTCTATGATAAATAGAATGAATTAATGATAAGTCAAATATAAATAAGTGAGGTGTCAATAGGGCACTTCGCTTATTTTTTTTGTCTGAAATATAGTAAAAATGCTGAAAAAAGATACTTTTGATAAATATAATGAATATATATTGTAGAAAAAATAAAATGACGATATAATATATAGTATATAAATATTTTTATGAGGAGGCGATTGTGTGAAAAATATGAAAGTATGTGCATTATTATGTGCCGTTGCATTAAGTGCGAATACAGCACTTCCTGTAATGGCAGCAGAAAATGCAGAGAACACACAGTTAACAGAAGCTATGACAGAGGTTGAAGAAACTCAGCCGGTCGAAGAGCAGAAAGATGTTGTAACAGAGAATGAGGCAGAAAGTGACAGCGCAGAACAGCAGGAAGAAGTAACTGAATCGGCGGTTGAACCGGGACAGCAGGAGAGTGAGCCAGAAGGTGTTCAAGATGAAACAAAGCAGGAAGAGACTCAGGTAGTTCCATCAGAAGACAATGCCAAGGCAGATGTACAAGGACAGGCTGAAGTTAAAGAAGATGGCTGGTACACAGATGAGGATGGTAATTCCTATTATTATGAAAATGGAGAGATGATTACCGGTGCAATTGTCGAAATCGGAGATGAAGCCGGTACATATGGATATTATTTTGATGATAATGGAATTGTATATAAGTCCGGACAAACACAGATAAGCTACTGGGACGATGAAAAGAAAGTTTATATTTATGGATATATAAAGGCGGACGATAAAGGACACTTATATAAAGGATGGGACGGAAATACTTATTATGGAGAAGATTACTTCCGCTATGCTGACAAAATATTAGAGCAGGATGGTGCATCTTATTATTTTAATGAATATGGATATCTTGTAGTTAATCAGGCGGTAGTGATTGATGGTGTGCTGTATCAGGCGGATGAAAAGGGTGTGTTGACAGTAAAGGATACAGCAAGTAAAACTGGCTGGGAGCAGGCTGGTGAAAAATGGTATTACTATAAAGATGGAAAGGCTTTAAGTAATACATTTGAGGTGATTAATGGAGTTCAGTATCATTTTGGGTTTAACGGAACTATGGATACAGGTAAATTCTTTGTTGAGAATTCTGTATATTGGGCGGAACCAGATGGTCAGGTTGTAAAAGCAAAAGGCTGGTATCACTCAACTCAGACAAAAAAATGGTACTGGTTTGATGAGCAAGGTGGGCTTGTATGCAATGCATTAGTTAATATAAATGGAAAGAACTATTACTTTGCCTGGGATGGTGAGATGCAGACTGGTGTCTTTGAGGCAGGTTATAATGATGAAAATGGTAACTGGGTTAATAAAAAACTGTATGCGGATGCCGAAGGTGTAATCAGTACTTCGGCAGGATGGAAAATAGAAAATGGTATATGGTATTATGTAAAAGAAGATGGAACTGGAGCAAGCGATGAAATAGTCGAAATTGGTGGCAAAAAATACAGTTTTGACTGGGAAGGCAAGATGCGGACTGGAAAGATAGAATACTGGGAAGACGGTAAGTATAAATATATCTTTACAGATAACAGTGGCGCAATCGTTACCAATAACTGGGTTCAAGATCATCTGGAATGGTATTATACGGATGAGAATGGATATATTCTTAAAAATCAGTGGATTAACGATACTTTTTATGTTAAAGAGAGTGGTGCTATGGCAATTGGAGCAACACAGATCGATGGAAAGACATATATTTTTGATGAAAATGGCTATTTAGCGGGGATTCTTGAAAATATGAGAGGTGGTTGGCAGCTTGAAGATGGAGACTGGTACTATATTGAAGATGGCGAAGTAGTGAAAGGATGGAAGGTAATCTCGGAAACAAAATACTATTTTGATGAAGATGGAAAGATGGTTACGGATGGATTAGTACCGGCGGAACATCTGGCAGACAGATATTCTTATGTTGATCAGAATGGTCATGTTAAATCAGGTTGGGCACAGGGCTGGAATGACTGGTTGTATTTCGAAAGAGATGAAGAAACAGGAGATATTGTTGACTTTGAGAATGGCTGGAAACAGATCAATGGAACATATTACTATTTCGATGAAGATGGCTATATGGTGGCAAATGATATCCTGGAAATTGATGGTAAATTGAGCAAGTTCGATGCAAGCGGTGCCTGGGTAGATTATGCAACTTCCGGTTGGCAGCAGATAGGATCTGAATGGTATTATGTTAATGCAGATGGAACACTGAATACAGAAAGAACGAAAACTATCAATGAAGTGACATATTATTTTTCGCCTTATGGACTTATGTCACATAATACAAGCTATTATGATGAAAAGACAAAAAGCTATTACTGGATTAACGGTAATGGTAATCTTGACACAAGCAACGGATGGAAAAAAACTCCATGGAATGAATGGTTTTATGTTGAGAATGGAAAGCTTGTGTCAGGAACTACAAAGGTAATAAATGGAGTTGAATATACTTTCTATATAGGTGGGCGCATGATTACCAGTGAGTTGCAGTATGATGGTGTTAAGTATTTCTTATATGATGAAAACGGAAAGAAAATTGATGTATCTAAAGATGGCTGGTATAGTAGTAAAAGAGAAGGAAGAACGGTTTGGTATTATTTCAAAAATGGAAGACCATACGATGGAAAACTTGGAAATTATTATATGAGCTACGGTCAAATGATTACAGGTGTTTATGGATCATCCAGCGCTCTCTACCTGTTTGATGAGAATGGAATCCTGCAGAAAAATGGATGGAAACTTTACCAAGGCGCGTGGTATTATGCAGGAAGTTCTGGAAGATTGTATACCGGTGAAAGAAAAATTAATGGAAAGACATACTGGTTTGACAAGCATAGTGGAGAATGGATCAGATAGCTGATTTTCAAAGAAAAACGGAGCGAAGTGTCGATATGACACTTCGCTTATTAAAACTCTTTTCTGAGGAGGAAAATTACATGAAAAATAAAAAAGTATGTGCATTATTATGTGCAGTTGCGTTAAGTGCCAATATAGTATTGCCGGTAATGGCGGCTGAGAATACAGATAATATCTATACGACAGAAGATGGGGCAATGGTTGAAGAGAACCAGATTGCTGAGCCACAGGGAGATGCGGTAACAGGAAATGACACGGAAGGTATAGAAGAACAAGAACAGGCTGGTGAAAATGCAAACGATGTGGAACAACAGGAAAGTCCACAGGAAACAGCACAGGATGAAGTGAAAACGGAAGATTCCCAGGTAGTATCGGAAGAAGATGAAGCAGAGGCGGATAAGCAAAATCAGGATGGCATACCAGAGAATGGCTGGTATACGGATGAAAACCGTAATACGTATTATTACGAAAATGGCGTAAAAATTGTCAATTTGATCAAAAAGATTGCAGATGCTGATGGCAATACCTATGGCTATTATTTTGGATTTGATGGTGTATTACAGAAAAACAACAGAATACATGTCAGCTATATTTTAAGTGATTTGTCATATGTGAACGGATATGTGCGTGCGGATGAGAAAGGACGTCTGTATCAAAATCGATGGTATGGAAAAGAAGAATTTTATGGAGACGATTATGTGACTCCTGCAGGTAAGATGATTGAATATGAGGGGAAACTTTATTATTTCGATGCAGGTAGTACATTATTTGTTAATGGCAGAATAATGATTGAAGATGTTTTATATCAAGCAGATGGAAATGGGGTATTAACAAAAGTCAGTATTGATAAAGAGACAAAGTGGGAACTTGCAGGTGGATACTGGTACTATTATGAAAATGGTGTTGTGGTAAAAAATACATTCAAAAAAATCGGTAATTCAACATACTTTTTTGATGAAACAGGCAAAATGAAAACAGGGGCATTTTGGATAGACAGAAAAGGCTATCTTGCTGAAGCAGATGGCAGTATTGTAAATTGTAAAAATTCTTGGTACTATATGAAATCTAATCAAAAATGGTATTATTTTGATGAAAATGGAAGCTTTGTGGCTGATAAAATTATTAATCTTGATGGTGTAGAATATTATTTGAGTTACAATGGCGAACTTCAGACTGGTAGTTTCAGGTACTGGGATGATGAAAAGCATAGTTTTGTGAATGTTTATGCAGATGCAACAGGCGTCATTTATAGAGTGCCGGGGTGGCATCAGTCATCAGGAAAATGGTTTTATATACAAGAAGATGGACAGTGCGTTTCAGATGGAATTTATACAATTGATGGAAAAAGATATTTTATGGATGATACTGGAATTATGCAAGTAGGACTGATTAATTATAGAAATAGTTTGTCAGGAATGGAATATCATCTGTTTACGGATGCATCAGGAGCTCTTGCAGAGAAAGCACAGTGGGTTTTATCAAATAATAAATGGTATTACGCACAGGCTGGCGGAGAAATTGTAAGAAGCCAGACTATAGAGATAGAAGGAGAACAGTATAGTTTTGATTATGACGGACAGATGCGTACCGGAATGATTTGGGATAATGGGGAAAAATATTATGCCCAGAGTGACGGCATAATTGCTAAGAATAAGTGGGTGAAGGATGGATTCGGATGGTATTATGCAGGAAAAGATGGACAACTTTTAACTTCTCAGTGGATAGGAAACTGTTACCTTGGAGAAGATGGAACGATGGCTGTTGGAATTATTGAAACAAAAGACGGAACTTATCTGTTTGATGATAATGGCTATAAAGTTACAGAAATCGGAACAGTTTCAGGATGGCAATTGCTTGATGGAACATGGTATTATTACGATGCACCTGGAAAACCGCATAATGGTTGGCTGGAGAGTAAATATTATATCGACAATGGCAGAATGGCAACAGAAGAAGTTGTTTCTTCGATGGGAGACACAAATCGGAAAGCTTATGTAGGAGTTGACGGTGTTATAATCCAAAACGGCTGGATTTATGACAGATATGAAAATTGTTGGTACTATTCGAAAACTGGAATGTTGGCTGAGGATGGATGGGAGACAATTAAAGGCAAAAAATATTATTTTAATGAGATTTATCTGAATAGGTTTGCTATCACAGAAATTGGCGGGAAATTATATGAATTTGATGGAAATGGGGCTTGTCAGAGCGAAATCAAAAAGAAAAATAGCTGGTATCAGTCGTCCGATGGAACATGGTACTGGTTTAATGAAGATGGAACTTTAAATACTGATGAAAAGAAAGTTATTGGAAAGCAGACATATTACTTTTGGAGTTCCGGAGAAATGATATCAAATGCTGCTCTGTATGATGGAGAAACACATACATACCGTTGGATTCACAGAGATGGATATCTGGATACAACTGATGGATGGAAACATAGCGAAGACGGAGAATGGTGTTATCAGGAAAATGGAAAACTTGTCAATGGAAAGAAAGTTGTGAATGGGGTAGAATATCGATTTTCACCATGGATGAGTAGTGAAACAATCGGTTTTGACGATGGTAGTTATGTTTATTATGACGAAAATGGAGTTAGGACAGTTCTTATAAATGGCTGGTATCGTTTGAAAGAATACGGAACATATAGTTGGTATTATTTTGTAAATGGAATTCCGGCAAGCGGCTGGATGAATGGTTACTATTTTGACGGAAGAGGAAGGATGTGTGATTCTCGCGCACGTGATAACTGGTGGAATCTGTATATGTTTGATGAGAATGGTCATTTGGTTAAAAATCAGTGGACTTTCCGTTGGGGAAACTGGTATTATGCATCAGCAAGCGGACGCTTATATACTGGAGAAAGAACGATTAACGGAGCAAAATACTGGTTTGGCGAAGATGGTGTCTGGATCAAATAATAGAGTAAATAAAAAATCAGGAGTGTGTAATGCACTCTTGATTTTTTACTGATTTAGGCGGCGGGTTATATAAGTGTCAATTTTCTGTGTGGCAGAGCGGATGTGCAATAGCCGGAAGATTAAATTCCGGATAAAGTCAACAGAAGAGCAGGAAATATAAATGAATAATGCAGTTGAAAAAATACTAACGCCTAATTTCAATGGTGAGAAAGATGCATATGGGACAAAAAGATTTGTCATTTTGTTCCAAAAGAATGGCTGGGTGTGAATTAAGTATACGCTAAATGAAAGCGGAGCAATAAATTTAATTAATTTTTTCATAAAAGGACGAATATTCATATTTGAAAAGAACAGGAAGAGTGAAAAGGCAGACAGGAAAATAGTTGGAGATGTATAGCTTAATAAAGGATTACCGCTTTTAAATATTGCTGTAATATCAGAGGAAGAGGTGTCAATCATATATTGCATGAACCATGTAATAAAAATGCAAAGAGGGTATACCATTATAATTTTATGCCGTATACGTGTAAAAGAAGAAGTGTATTTACGAATGTATCCACCTAAAATATACAAAGATGAAAGCCAGAGAAAGCTATATCCATAGGATGTCTGAAATATATCGTCCTGAGCGAAAGTAGGAAGAACACATAACATAATTAATATTGTCAGACATAAAGTAGTAAGTTCTTTTTTGGAAAGATTATTAAGTAAAACGGTGAAATAGGGGATAAAAAAGAACATACAAAAATAAGCAGTAAAATACCAGTACTGTTTCCTACTTATCGGGAAAAGTGCATTTAACCAGGAAGATATTGTTACCGATGAGGGTGATAATATATTAAATAGTAATGTAATTGAAAGTGTGTAAAAAATAACTTGAAGCCATAAATAAAAAATATTTGAATATTTGTGAACTGAGTAAATCCCAACATAACCGGAAATTAATGCGTAGCAGTTCACGGCGCAGTAAGACGCAATTTCCAGTATCCATGCTAAATGGTAATTTGAAGAACCGATCTGGACAGATGCGAGAATGCCTCCATTACCTAACATGTGTAGAATTACAATCATAAACATAGAAAGGATTCTTAAAAAGTCAATGCCATAATTTCGTTCTTGCATGTAGAAAACTCCTTATAATACAAATTCAATCAATTATACCATATAATTAATGAAATCAAAAGTTTTCTTCCTATGAGATTTGAAGATATACTGAGTATATAATATATAGCAAAATATAATTATATTTTGAAAGTAGCTTATCATTTTGTGCTATATATGTTACAATAACAAATGTGTTATGCTTGGAAATGTATGAACAATATTGTGGAAGGAGAAGCATAAAGAGAATGAAAAGCGTAAAAGTTTCTATTATTGTACCAGCATATAATGTGGAAAAATATTTAGATGAAACTATGAAATCAATTATAAATCAGGATTTTTCAGGTTATGAAGTGATATTAATTAATGATGGATCCAAAGATAATACCCAGAAAATTATAGATAAATATCAGCATCAATATCCAAAAATGATACACGCTTATATGCAGGAAAATTGTGGACAATCAGCTACCCGTAACCGGGCACTGGAGTATGTTAATGGAGAATATATTGCATTTGTTGATGCGGATGACATATTGTGTCCAGATTATTTGAAGACTTTGTATGAAGCATGTAAGAAACAGAATGCAGATATTGCAATAGGAGGATATGTCAAGTTTGTATCCGGAAGTGATAAGATAGTATATTCAAGAAATGCTGAAAAATGGGATGTGGAATTTGATCATGGATTACATCATGTTTTTCAGTATTCACCTTGTGGGAAACTGTTTTCTACAGACTTTATCAGAAATCATAAATTTTATTTCAGTGTAGGTGAACAGCTGGAAGATGGTCCATACGGTGTAATGACGCATATTGTTGCGGATAAAGTGGCGGTATTGGACTATCAGGGGTACAGATATCGCATCCACGAAGAGTCCACGATGGGAAATGTACGGAAAAAGCAGGCCAGACCTAAAGTACCGTATAATGGAATTGAAACAGCAATAAAAAAGGTGCGAGAATTTAAAACGGAAAAAAAATATGATGAAGTACTGGAATATTGTATTATAAAGGTTCTTGCAGGATTGACTACCAGCATGTACAAAAGCTGTGATAAACAGACGAGGAAAGAACTGTGCGAATATTGTTATCGTATTTTAAATCAATATTTTCCGAATGCGAAAAAGAATCCATATATAAAAGTTTTTAAACTGAAAAAGCTGCCATTTGTACATAAAGTGGCAGTACGGATGTTTATGTGGGCATACAGACTTCACATATTGTATCCGTTTTCAGTGATTGTGTGTAAAATAATATAGGTGTTTATGAAGAGTGAAAAGAAATTATCAGTATATGAAAATTTAATATGGAATACAATCGGGTCATTTACATATTTAATATGTCAGTGGCTGTTAACATTGATTGTTGTAAGAGTATCAGATGGTTTTGGAAATGCCGGAAATTTAGCACTGGCAATATCTGTTACAAATATATTTTTTAATCTTGCATGTTTTAATGTCAGACCTTATTTGATTTCTGATCTGGAAAATAAATTTTCGTCAGAACAATATTGTTCGTTCCGTATTTTTTCATGTGCAAGTTCAGTGCTTTTGTGTTTTATTTATAGTAGCTTTTTTAGGTATTCAAAAGAACAAATGCTCTGTATTATGTTATATATGGTATTTAAACTTACAGAGGCATGGGTTGATTTGTATCATGGATTTGAACAAAGAAATTCACGGATGGATATAGGTGGTATTTCTCTGTTTGCGAGAGGAATTTTATCTGTTGTAAGCTTTACCGTTGCACTGAAACTTACACAAAGCGTGAATTGGGGAATAGCAATTATGACAATTACAGTATTTATTTTCATTGTTGTATTTGATGTTCCAAATGTAAAAAAATTTGAAAACATTACCTTCAGATTTAAGAAAGATCATATGTTCATCATGTTGAAGGAGTTTTTTCCGCTTACAGTTGGAGCACTGATGAGCTCTATTGGAACTAATTTGCCAAGACAGGCATTGCAGGCTGAATTAGGAAGTGATATATTAGGAATATATAGCACAGTTGCCACACCAGCAGTGTTTGTACAGGTGGCAGCTTCCTATATCTTTAATCCTGTATTAGTAGAGTTTGCTGAATTATACCGAAACAAGAATTATAAGAAATTTATGAGAGAAATCGGAAAAATCAGTGGTGTTTTAATTGGTTTGATCGTGATATGTCTGATAGGTGGCAAGTTGGTGGGTCGGTTAGGACTGACTATATTGTATGGGGCAAAGATAAGTCAGTATGCCGATGCCCTGATGTCGGTTTTATTATTTACCGGGTTAAATGCATTTGTATGGTTTTTTTGGAATCTCTTAATTGTGATGAGACTGCAGAAGAAGGTAGTATATATCAATGGGGTTGGTCTGGTAGTATGTCTGGCAATCATGAGACCAATGATTATAAAATATCAAATGAACGGAGTGAGCTATGTTTTGATTTTATATTCCGTTGTCTTAATTATACTTATGCTGTATGAAATAAAAAGAAATTTAAGAGTGGACAGGTAAAAAGGAAAATGTTATGAAGAAATATGATGAAACAACTTTGAAGAAGTTACAGGAAATCGAATTGGAGATGCTCCACGATTTTGTCAAAATTTGTGAGAAAAATGATATTCAGTACTTTGGAATCGGAGGTACTGCAATAGGGGCATTGAGACATAAAGGATTTATTCCGTGGGATGACGATATTGATTTGGCATTCGAAAGAAAAGATTATGAAAAATTTTGTGAGACAGTAGAAAAAGAGTATGCGTCTAAATATTATATTTTAAATTATGAGACAGACTCTAATTATCCATTGTTTACCACAAGGATGTGCAAAAAGGGTACAGTGTTTCAGGAGCATGCTATGAAAAATGTAAAGTGTCCGTTTGGCATTTTCCTGGATTTGTATGCATATGATAATGTCCCGGATGATAAAAATGAGATGAAAAAACAGGCTGCAAAAGCCTGGATATATAGTAAATTGCTGATATTATGCAGTATAAAAAGCCCTAATCTGGTACAGTTGCACGGGATGAAGAAAAAAATTGCACTTGCTATGTGTAAAATCGCTTATTATGTTGTGAAGATTTTGCGCATTTCAACAGATAAGATATATGAAAAAGGAAAAAAATGTTGTACACAGTACAATGGAGAAAAGACACATAAATTAGCATACCTGACAGAAGCTAAGCTATATGGCAGTATGATAAAAAGAAAAGATTTATATCCGTTACAGGAACTTCAGTTTGAAGATTTGAAATTAAAATTTCCTAACAATATGCATGAAATGATGACAGCGTATTATGGAGATTATATGCAGCTCCCGCCGGTTGAAAAGAGATATAATCATTGCCCGTACAGACTGGAATTTGGAGATGAATAAGAAGTAAAGGGGTATTGTTATGCAGAATTTATTGAGGTTGCATACATTTGTGATATGTGCGTATAAAGAAAGTCCATATCTGGAAGAATGTGTAGAATCATTAAAAAATCAGGAACAACAGTCCAATATATTAATGGTTACATCAACTCCGAACGAATATATAGAGAAGATTAGCCGGAAATATGGTATAGAATTAAAAATAAATACTGGTCAAGGTGGAATTGTACAAGATTGGAATTTTGCATATCGACAGTGTAAAACGCCGTATATTACAATTGCTCACCAAGATGATATTTATTTTAAGGACTATGCAGCAAGAGCTATAAAGATGTTAGAGCAAAGTAAAAAACCCTTGATATATTTCTCAGACTATTGTGAAATCAGAAATGGACAAAGAGTAACGAGTAATCGATTATTACAAGTTAAGCGTATTTTATTATTTCCGTTGAGGGGGAGATTGTTTAAAGGCAGTACGTTTGTACGAAGAAGAAGTTTATCGCTGGGGTCAGCTATTTGTTGTCCAGCTGTTACATATGCAGCAAATAATTTACCGGATCCAGTATTCACAGTTCGTTACAGATCGGATGAAGACTGGGAAGCGTGGGAGAGAATTTCAAAATTAAAAGGTGATTTTTTGTATGACAGTACAATTCAGATGGGACATAGAATTCATGAAAAATCAGAAACTTCTCTGATCATAGGGGATAATGCGAGAAGCCTTGAGGATTATGAAATGTTCTGCAAATTCTGGCCTGCTCCGATTGCAAAAATACTGACCAAATTTTATTCGAAAAGCCAGAAATCAAATGAGTTATAAAATAATGTGAGAGGAAATGTTTTGAAGAGACTAATTATTATACCAGCTTATAATGAAGCGGAAAATATAGTAAAAACAGTAGAAGCGATTAAGGAAAAAGCAAAAGGATTTGATTATATTATCATTAATGACTGTTCGACAGACCGGACGAAAAATATCTGTGAAGAGAACGGATATAATGTTATAAATCTTCCGATTAATCTGGGAATAGGCGGAGCTGTCCAGACAGGTTATAAATATGCATATAATCACGATTATGATATTGCGGTCCAGGTGGATGGAGACGGACAGCATGATCCGCTATTTTTAGGTGTAATGGCGCAGTATCTGGAAGAACATTCTGCAGATATGGTAATAGGATCCAGATTTATTGAAAAAAAAGGATTTCAGTCATCTAGGGCAAGAAGAATCGGAATTGTATTTTTTACAAAACTAATAAAAATCATGACAGGTGCTACGATTACAGATCCGACATCAGGACTTAGAATGGTTGGAAGAAATGTGATAGAATTATTTTCGAATGATTATCCGAGAGATTATCCGGAACCAGAAAGTGTAGTGGCTATATTAAGACGACATATGAAAGTAATAGAAATCCCAGTTGTAATGAAAGAAAGAGAAGGAGGAGTGTCATCGATTTCTCTAAAAAAGTCAGTATATTATATGATAAAAGTTACTCTGGCGATATTAATTGAAAGAATCAGGAAAGAATAGCAGGGAGGAGAAAAAGATGTTGTCAGTAAAGATTCAGGTTATAGTTGCATGCTTGGTCTTAATTGCATTATGTGTAATTGTAAATATGATTCGAAAAAAAAGACTGGAATTAAGATATGCTCTTGCATGGCTTTTGGTAGGAGTAGGGACATTGGTATTGGATTGTTTTCCTAAGACTATTGGCATGATTTCTGAGATGGTAGGGATTGCGAGCCCTGTAAATATGCTTTTTTTCTTTGGGTTTGCGTTTTCACTGATGATTATATTTGTATTGACGGTAGCAGTATCCAGAATGTCCATTCGAATAAAGCAGTTGGCACAGGAATTGGCATTATATCAAAAAGATAATGAAAAATAGGAATAAGGTACTAATTGAGAAGATATTATGAAAAAAACAGTAAGAGTAAAGAAAGCTGCAGTTATATTTATAATTGCAATATTAGCTTCGGTGATAGTGGAGGGAATCTGTAATTTTAATATTATCAGATTGCCTGAAAATGAGAGCAAAATTCAGGTAGTAGAAAAAAAGAATATAAAAGCAAAAGGATTTGCTGATAAAAGTGAAGGTTTTTATATAAAAGGTGGAGAAGGAACCTTAAGATTCGACTGGGACGGCTCCTATATAGATAAGTTGGAATATGATTTTCAAACATCGGATTTTGTGGATGCAACAATTACTATGGGGGTAGTTAATGCACTTGGAAAGGAAGATGAAATAAAAATAGAGGATAAAAATCCAATTGTGTTAGCCAGATCTACTGTCAATATAAAACGGAAAGTCAACTGGATCTCGATATCAATACCAAGCTCCGAGAATGGAAGTGGTATTTTGATCCAGAATATCAGGGTTAACAATAATATGATGATTAACAAATATCGTATTTTAATGACGATAATGACTGTACTTGGAATTTCCGTAATCATTATACAATGGAAAAAAATTTCAGAGAAAATAGAATATGGATTTTTAATAATTTCTTTGGTATGTGGAATTATATTTGTTGTTGCAATACCGACGAATAAAGTTGGATGGGATGAAGAAACGCATTTTAAAAGAGCTTATGAACTGGCTATATATCCTGGAGAAGAAAATTTGACGGAACAGATTGAAGGACAGTTCAGGGCAGATACTCCTTATAATTATCCGTTTTATCAGCCAGGTTCCTATGAGGAAAAACGCCAGCTGGACAGTGTGCTGGATAATTATTATGAAAATAAAAAGGGGACAGTTCTGGTAAAAGGAGAATTCCTTAACATTTATAATATTGGACTGATACCACATGCATGTGCGATAAAAATGGCAAGATACATGGGAATGTCATTTCATATTATGTATTTGGCAGGACGAATGGCGGGACTATTGTTATATATAATTACAATGTTTTGGGCAATTAAGATTATTCCTACTGGTAAGAGGGTGTTATTGTTTATTGCACTGACACCGACATCAATATTTTTGGCAACAACTTACACATATGATACAATGGTATTTGGATTCGTCTCTGTATTTATAGCGTTAATTATGAGAGAATGGATTGAAAGAGAGGGGTGTATCAATGCTCGGAATATAGTGACGGGGAATGCTATATTCTTGATAGGATGTTTGCCGAAAGCCATTTATGCACCGTTGGCATTAATCCCTTTATTACTGCAAGGGGATCGTTATAAAAATAAAAAACAGAAAATGATTGCACGGGTAAGTAGTGTAATAGTTTTTCTTTTATTATTTTCTAGTTTTTTTGTGCCACAATTGCTGAATCCTGAAAGTGCAGGAGATCCGAGAGGAGAAGGAGTAAATTCCCCGGCGCAGACAGCATTGATATTACATAAACCTGTAACTTATATTTGCGTAGCAATGAAGAATATTTTCCGTACATTGCCGGATTATATGTTTGGAACGGACAGCTTCCGTTTGCTGGGACATTTAGGAGAAGCTAAATTTATGTATTTAGTACCGATAATGGCAGTTTTTCTTTTGCTCACCGATTTTGAATGGGATAAAATGAAAAAAATCAATATAAGAGACAGAATCTGTATATTTGTATTATGCATGATGTCAATAGGGCTTATATGGACAGCCTTGTATATTTCATTTACAAAGGTAGGAGTTACAAAAATCGAAGGAGTACAGGGCCGATATTACAGACCACTGCTCTGGATCATCTATTTGGTTTTTAGCAGTAAATACGTACAGGTCAACATTTCTACAAAAAGATATAATCAGATAGTTTTTGGAATAACAGGCTTGATCATAGGTGTAACAGTAGGAAGTATTTTTGGACGGTTTTGTGTGTGATATATGAAATAATGTATAGTTGCATTTACACAGCATGAATGCTATAATAGCATGGATTGCGAAAGGAATTGTGTGATATATGGATGGATACCCAATAAAAAGTAATAATGGAATATAGAACAGACAGCCGTATCAACTGATACGGCTAGTTTGCTTATCAGGAGGTGCGAAGTGAAAAGCTATATACAGAATTTTAAAAGATTTCAGCCATTATTAAATGAATTAGTGGCCAGAGATGTAAAAATAAAATACAGGCGTTCAGTACTGGGAGTTTTGTGGACATTATTAAATCCTTTATTCATGATGATTATTTTGTCGGTAGTATTTTCTAACCTGTTTAAATTTGATGTAGAGAATTATTCTCTGTATATTTTGAGTGGACAGGTTGTATTTAATTTCTTTTCAGGAGCAACAACAGATGCAATGTCAGCAATATTTGGTAATGCATCCTTGATAAAGAAGGTATATGTACCGAAGTATTTGTTTGTAGTTTCCAGAGTGTTTTCAAGTTTTATTAATCTTCTTGCATCATTTACGGCTTTACTTCTGGTTATGATTGCAACGAGAGCGGAATTACATTGGACAGTACTGTTAGTTCCGATTCCGATGATACTTCTGGTAGTATTTTCACTGGGAGTCGGACTTGTACTTTCAGCGATTACAGTTAAATTCAGGGATATTATGCATTTGTATACAGTTTTTACAACGGCATTACTATATATGACACCTGTGATTTATCCGATGTCTATTCTTCCGTCATGGTTATATAAAATTGTTATGTTAAACCCATTAACTCCGATGCTGATGATGTTCAGAGATGTTATGATTAATAATACACTTATTGATATCCCGACTTTATTAGTAACATTGGTGGAGACAATTGCCATGTTTTTGATTGGATTATATGTATTTTATAAAAATCAGGATGACTTTATTTTGAATTTATAGGAGAGAATGGATAATGGATAGACAAACAGTTATAAAAGTGGATCATGTGTCGATAAAGTTCAATTTATCCTCAGAAAAGTTTGATTCATTTAAAGAATATGTAATAAAAAGTATTAAAAAGCAGGTTTCATTTGAAGAATTTTGGGCGTTAAAAGATGTTTCGTTTGAAGTATTAAAAGGTGATTCACTGGGACTGATTGGATTGAACGGAAGTGGGAAAAGTACGATGCTCAAAACAATTGCAGGAGTATTGAAGCCGACGGAGGGAAGTGTAACGGTTAATGGTATTGTTGCACCGCTCATTGAGTTAGGGGCAGGTTTTGATTTTGATCTGACAGCTAAGGAAAATATATATTTAAATGGTGCAATACTGGGACATTCCCGTGAAGTGATGGACCAGCACTATGAAGATATTGTAGAGTTTTCGGAACTGAGAGATTTTATGGATGTTCCGGTAAAAAATTATTCTTCCGGAATGGTTTCAAGACTTGCTTTTGCAATTGCGACAATTGGTACTCCGGATATACTGATCGTGGATGAAGTGCTCTCAGTAGGAGATTTCAGGTTCCAGCAGAAATGTGAGAAAAGAATCCATAATATGAAAGAAAAAGGGACAACAATTTTATTTGTATCCCACAGTATTGATCAGGTGAAGTCAATCTGCAATAAGATTGTCTGGCTTGAAAAGGGTCATGTTAAACGTTTTGGAGATGTGGATTCTATTTGTGAAGAATATAGAACTTCTTATTAGTGAGGCGAAAAGATGAAGAATTTAAAAAGAATAATAGCTATAATTATTATAATATTGCTTGCTTTTGCATATGGTCACATAGCAAAACCCAACAATATTTATGATAAGACAGTTGATAACAGCAAATATCTTGGGACAGGAATAACACAGGGAACGGTTGAACAGAGTTTTGTTTGTACAGAGGATACACTGGATGGAGTTAAAGTGAAAACTCAGATTGTGGGAGATGTACATGGCATAAATGTGAAATATTCATTAGTGGATGTTGAAGCAGATAAAGTAGTAGGTGAAGGCAGTGTAGATGCAACAACTATTAAGGCAAGTAAATTTTATAACTATTCTTTTGATACAGTAAATGGATGCAAAGGAAGAAACTATAAAATTATATTTGAAAATGTTGGTTCAACAGAAACGGCAGGGGTTGGATTCTTTTACCAGTCGGCGACAGAAAAGAATACTGAACTGACCATATCGGATAATCATACCGAGGGAACTCTGATTCTGAAAACAATTACAAACCGGTTTGATTTTGAAACATTTGCAGTGTTATTGATCTTTGTTCTCTATATTATTGTATTTATGAAGTTCTTATATCGCTTATTTAAGTAAATACAGGAGGGAAAGGAGCAGTTGATGAAATATTATATTGATGGGAAAAAATATCGTGTAAAACCAGAAGAAGCATATATCCGTGTAAATGGATGGTGTTTTGAGGAAGAAGGATTAGATTATGAATTGAAGGCTAAAGTTGATGGAAAAAGATGTGAGATTGTGCAAAAACAGATTGCAAGATCGGATGTTCAGAAAAAATATGGTAAAAAGTACAAAGTAACAGGAGAAAGTGGATTTAGTGTAAAAGTATATTTGGAAGATAAGGATAAAAATCCCGAGAGTTTTATCCTTTATGCTGAGAGCAGGAAAGAAAAGCAGATTTTACTTCAGATGAACGGAAAGTCATTGATGAAGATTTACGATGACAGTACCATTTCTTACAGTATTGACTGGATTAACTTAGAAAAAGAAAAAATGATAGTATCTGGATGGGCAACATCCGTTTATGGAGTGGATACAATTAAGCTGAATGTAGCAGAAAAAGGTGGAAGTGATATCCCGGAGATTAAGACGAAAAGAAATGCAAGAAAGGATATTATTGATGCGGGATTAGCAAAAGAGGAAGATGTTAATTGTGGATTTATACTGGAATTTCCGTACACAATAGATAAAGAATACGAACTTACAATAGCTGATAGGAAACGCTGCAAACACATTACAATCAATCCGGTGCAGGTGAAGAAACATAATTCTGTTGCAAGTAAAGTGGGATTCACAAGACAGTTTGTAAAATGTCTGAACATGAAGAACATTAAAAAAGGTATCGGTTACATCAGTAAGAATGGATTCAAAGGTCTGAAAGAATATGTTGTAACGAGAGTGAATTCTCAGGGAATGCCTTATAATGAATGGTTTGAGCTTCATAAGCCAAGCAAAGAAGAACTGGAGAAAGAAAGAAAAGTTGAATTTGTCTATGCGCCGAAGATTAGTATTATAGTACCGACATACAAAACACCAATTAATTTTTTGCGTGATATGATTGATTCGGTCATAAATCAGACATATTCTAACTGGGAACTGTGCATTGCAGATGGCAGTGAAGGTGATACGGCAGTAGAAGCAGAATTAAAACGCTATTCAGAACAGGACAGCCGTATCCGTTATAGATTATTAGAGAAAAATGAAGGGATTTCAGGAAATACGAATGCAGCCCTTGAGATGACAGAGGGAGAATATGTAGGACTTTTTGACCATGATGATATACTTGCACCAAATGCATTGTATGAAGTAGTAAATGCATTGCAGGAAAAGAAATATGATATTCTGTATACAGATGAGGATAAGATTACGGGAGATGGAAAAGAGCATAATGATCCGAACTTTAAACCTGATTTCAGCATGGATTTGTTCCGCTCACATAATTATATTACACATTTTTTTGTAGTTAAGACAGAAATTATAAAAGGCATCGGAGGATTTAGGGCAGAATATGATGGTTCCCAGGATTACGATTTGATGTTCCGATGTATTGAAAACTCAGAGAGTATTAAACATATTTCAATGATTTTGTACCATTGGCGCATTCATATGAATTCTGTTGCAGGTGATCCAGCCAGCAAAATGTATGCTTATGAGGCAGGAAAGAAAGCAATCGAAGATCATTTGAAACGAATGGGAATCGGAGCTAGAGTGGAGCATGTCGGATTGTGGGGAATGTACCATGTAATATATGATACGCCGGGAGATCCGTTGATTTCCATAGTGATTCCGAATAAAGATCATATTGATGATTTGGATAAATGTATTCAATCCATTTTTGCAAAGAGCGTCTACAAGAATTATGAATTTGTTATTGTTGAAAATAACAGTGAAGAGAAAAAGACCTTTGAATATTATGAAAAAATTCAAAAAGAACATGATAATGTTACGGTTGTAACATGGGACAAAGGCTTTAATTATTCCGCAATTAATAATTATGGAGTACAGTTTACAAAAGGTGATTATTTACTTTTCCTCAATAATGACACAGAAATGATTACAGAAACTGCGATGAGTGAATTACTTGGATGCTGTATGCGTGAGGATGTAGGTGCAGTTGGTGCAAAACTATTGTATTCTGATGATACGGTACAACATGCTGGCGTTGTAGTCGGTTTTGGAGGATATGCGGGGCATGTAAATATGGGGATTAAACGTGATGATTACGGATACATGGTAAGAGCCAGAATTAACTGTAATTACAGTGCTGTAACAGCAGCTTGTATGATGACGAAAAAAATCTTGTTTGAGCAGGTGGGAGGATTTGATGAGCAGTTCGTTGTAGCATGCAATGATGTAGATTATTGCTTGAAGATACGAGAGCTTGATAAATGGGTTATATATAATGCATTTTCAGAGTGGTATCATTATGAGTCCAAATCCCGTGGATATGAAGATACACCTGAAAAGTTAAAGAGATTTGAAGGTGAAGTTGAAAAATTCCAGAAAAAATGGCCTGAAATTCTGGAAAAAGGAGATCCGTTCTATAATCCGAACTTCCCGATAAACAGAGCACCATTTACATGGGGGTAATATTGAACAGAAAGAGATTTGATGACATGTTTTCATCAAATCTCTTTTTTGTTAATGAAAGAAAAAAATATATATGATACAATATAAAAAAGCTTTGTGATAAGTGGGAAGAGGTAAATGAAAGTGAAAAGAGTAATTACATATGGAACATTTGATTTGATTCATTATGGTCATATTAATTTGTTGGAGAGGGCAAAAAAATTAGGTGATTATCTGATCGTTGGGTTATCGACAAATGAATTTAATGAGAAGAAGAATAAAAAATGTTATTTTTCTTATGAAGAAAGGAAGCGGTTATTGGAAGCGTTGCGTGTTGTAGATCTGGTGATTCCGGAGGAATCCTGGGAACAAAAACGAAATGACATAAATTTATATCAGATTGATACATTTGTGATGGGGGATGACTGGAAAGGGAAATTTGACGATTTAAAAGATTTATGTGAGGTTGTTTATTTAGAACGGACGCCTGAAATATCGACAACAAAGATAAAGACAGAACTGAAAAATTTTAATGAGGAGAAAGTATAGAAATATATAGTGAAGTGAATGAGAAAAGAATATGATAAAAAGTTAATGGTCTTTGAATCTTGTCCTGATTTTTCGGATAATTCCAGAGGGTTTTGGGAATATGTTGTTAAGAATACAGACTACAAGACATATTGGGTTATCCGGGATGAAGAAGTGTATGAGGAATTAAAAAAACAGGGAGTTGTCTGTGGACTGGATAATTCGGAAGAAGCCAGTCAGATGATTGAGAAGGCACAGTTTTTGATTTCTTCAACCTTTGATTTTGCTGTTCAGAAGAATGTAGGACAGGTACATGTTTCTGCGTGGCATGGATTCCCGTTAAAAGTAATCGGGTTTTTTGACAGTGCATCTTCAGAAGAAGATACATTTGACAGTCTGAAAGTAATTACGACACAAACAGATATAATTACTGCGACTTCAAGATTTTCGCGTCTGACACTGAGTGGAATGTTTGCTGTTGATCCCCGGAAAGTAAAAGAAACAGGATATCCACGGAATGATATTATGTTCTGGAGTGATGCAAAGAAAGAACTCTCGAAATTGTTACCGATAGATGTGTATAACAGTAAATTATTTTTCTATCTGCCGACTATGAGAAAAGGGCTAAAAGGGGAAGGGGAACAGTTCGACGATAATATTTTTAATTATTTAGATTATGACGCGGATGAAATAGACTGGTTTTTAGAAAAAAATAATGCATATATTGTTGCGAAAGTTCATTTTGCCGATGCAAAGAAGTATAAAAGTGGAGATTTTAAGTTACCTGAGAGATTGATCTTTCTGGATAATCAGGAGCTGGAGCGTCATTTCTGTACGATTTATCATATTATGAATGCGTTTGATGGATTGATAACGGATTATTCTTCTGTATATGTAGATTATATGCTGTTGGATAAACCAATTATTTTTTCGTGTCCGGATATTGAAAAATACAAGAATGACAGAGGATTTGTTGTAGATGATCCGACATTATTAATGCCGGGTATTATGATTAAAACACAGAAGGAATTACTGGAAAATCTCGATAAAATACTAAAAGGTGAAGATGAATATAAATCAATTAGACAGGAAAAGATACCATTTTTCCACGGACATGTAGATGGTGATTCTTCAAAACGCTTATTACAGGAAATGGAAAAACTGGCAGGGGCGGATGAAATAGATTCGGGTAAAAAGCTGGCACATTTGTTCCAGAGAGCGGATAATCCATTGTCACAGTATGCAATCAGTGATATAGAGGCGGAAATTTTCTTTGATGTGGGAGAGGGATTTAGCGAAAAGAATAAAATGATAAAAAAATATGATCTGGTAAAAGGAAACGATGAAAAGGTTGTATTCGAAATAGAATTGCCAGAGAAGACGAGAAATATTCGCTTTGATCCAGATCATATAGGAAGAGTTAGGATAAGATCGCTGAGCATCTGGGAAGACAATCATCGAATCAGTGACTATCAAATTGTGAATGGCAGTAGGGTAAAACACGAAATTATATTTGAAAAAGAAGATCCACAGATTATTATTTCTTTGGGAGATAAAGAAGTTAAGAAAATCAGAATAGAATTTATCTGTAATGATTTATATTGTACATCAGGTAATATGATAAATGAAATGAATGAAAAGATGCAACAGGTAAAAAGAGAAAATTCTGAACTGCGGAGAGTATTGAATGAAATTTGTACTTCCACATCATGGAAAGTAACAAAACCTCTCAGAATAATAAATGGTTATATTAAAAAAAATAAAGGAGATAAAAGTTGTTAGCATTTGTGGGAATTCCAGTATATTTGTTCGTTATGTGTATCTGTACTGGAGAGGTATTTTTGAAATTATTTGGAAAAGGGGAAGGGAAAACTGCAGGAAAAAATATCATAGCAGGATATGTTATATGTGCTGGGCTGTTCCATATTATATCAACTCCGTTTATGTATTACGAATTATCATTTTCGCCGTTGGCGTATATATGCATTGCATACAGTGTTGTAATTATTGCTGCTTACATTATTTTGAAAATAAAAGAAGAGAAAACATTATTTGAAAGAGTCCGATTACCAGAAAAGAGTGCAATACAGAAAGATAAAGTCTGGCTTGGATTGAGCATTGTTTTTATCATAGCATTTCAGATATTTTATGTTGTGTACTATCAGCATACAGATATAGATGACAGTTATTATCTGGCGCAGATTAATACAATTATTCATACGAATAAGATATTAGCGATTGATCCGGCATCTGGGATTGCGGAGCTGAACTTTAATCCGCAGTATAAAATGGTCAGTTATGAAGTGCTTATGAGTTTTATTGTAAGACTATTTCATGTAAATACGGCGTTTTTTATGCATACGATTTTACCTGTTTTTCTGATTTCAGTTCATTATATAGTTATATATCAGATTGGCAAATTTATCAGTCAGAGATATGCATACTATTTTGTGCTCTTATACAGTGTATTTAATTTGTTTAGTGCATATTCTGGATATAGTCAAGGAGCTTTTTTGCTATATCGGATATGGCAGGGAAAATCCGGAGTCATTAATATTATTGTTCCGATACTGATACTTACATTCTTATATATATGCGATAAAAAAGATATAACGGTTACAGATATTATCTTTACCGGAATGGTTTTGGTTGCAGGACTGCATGCAACATCAGTGGGAATATATTTGGTGCCGGTGGCTTATTTTGCTCTGGTGGCCGGGAACTTTTTAATCTATAGAAATATTAAAAATGCATGTAAATTAGTAGTACCAGTTGGCATTGTAATGCCATTTGTTTTGCTAAAAGCTTATATATTATTTACGAGCAGTCTCAGCAGTGGAGCTTCAGTAGTTGAGAATGTAACAGATGGTTCGGAAGCTTTAAATTTTATAACGGAATTTGTAGAAAAATATATGGCAGGATATTCGATGATTATTTTGTTATATGGTATTGCTGTGTTATATTTGTTGATTTATGGAAATAAAAAGATTAAAGCAGTAGTCGTGATGCCTTCTATTGTGTTAATGATTACCTTTGTGAATCCATTTTTAATCAATTTTATTGCGCAACATGTAACAGGAACACCGGTATATTGGAGATTATATTGGCTTTTGGAGATTCCGTTAGTCATTGTAACAATGTTTGTGGTGATGATGCAGGAAGAATATGACAGGCACGGAAAAGTGTTTGCAGGTATAGGAGTCGTGATAATAGCGATTAGTGGAAGCTTTATATTAAATGGTACAGGCTTTGAATACAGGAGTAATAAATATAAGTTGGATTCACATGCAGTTCAGATTGCAGACAGTGTTAATGCAGATATCCAGAATCAGTCAGCAAGATTGTTGCTGCCACTGGACTGGTCTTATGGAGTAAGAGAATACTGCGGCAATATTGAATTGCTGATAAACAGATATACAGATGGCACATTTCAAAGTAGTGGAAAAGGTGATGAATTAGAGGAACTATATGATGAACTGGTGAATCCATTATATGTAGAAAAAGAGTGGAATTCAGCTGATTTATACACAGGATTAAAAAAATATGATGTTGATTATGTTGTGATTTTTCAAGATGCCCTGGTAAATAATCAGATATCGGACAGCTTAAAAAAGATTTTCAGCAATGAAGAATACAGTGTATATCAAGTGAAATAATTAAACAAGAGGTGAAGAAAACTGAAAAAGCCGGGTTATTATTCATCTGGAGAGTTCACGGGGATGGCGCATGTGACTCTTTGGACAATCAGGTATTATGATAAACAGAATATTTTAAAACCATCATATATGACAGAGACAGGAGCCAGTATATTTTGGAACGGTATAAAGAGTTCTAGACTTATATGTGAAAAAAGCCAAAAAGGCTTCAGGATAAAAAAGATGCGGAGTGTTTATGACGGAAATATGTTGAAACTAGTGTTGTTTTGAGGAGAAGATTTTATGGATAAAATGAGCATCTATTGGTTGGTTAATATGGCTGTTTTGATTTTTTCTATAAGAAGTTTGAAATTGTGTTGCAAAAAAGATATCGTAACGGTGAAGATAAATAAAAAAATAAAGAATATATTCGAAAAAATACTTGATAAAAAGAAGTATGTATTAGCGGGTATGTTTTTTTTATGGTTGTATTTGGCGGGAGGGTGGACGATTGCATTCCAAAAGGATTTGATTGGAATGGCAATTGCAATGCTTGTAGGAGCTTTGCTCAATGTTATTGAGCATGATGAAGAAGTATTAATTCCATTAATCGTATTTGGAATACTGATGATGTTTGCATGTGGAATAGGAATAATTTATTTGAAAATGGAATGGGGAGATATCATGAGGTCTACAATATTAGGTAGCATTTTGAGTGGTTGGTTAATGTTCTTTATTAATAATGAAAAAAATCGAAGAGAAAATTAATAAATATAGTGAAGATATAGTATGGAGGTGGAAAAGTGATTCGATACAATATCCCGATTGGTATTTCTGAATTTGAGAAGATTAGGAAAAATGATTATTACTATGTGGATAAGACGGAACTGATTCAGGCTTTGGTGAAGACAGAGCCTGCGGAGATTAAACTTTTTACAAGACCTCGCAGATTTGGAAAGACGCTTGTGATGAGTATGCTGGCTTCTTTCTTTGATATTCGCAGAGATAGTAGAGATTTGTTTGAAGGTTTGAAGATTGCTGAAGATCAGAAACCGTGTGAATTGTGGATGAATCAATGGTCTGTGATTTTTCTTAGCTTTAAAGATGCAGGTGGGGAATCTGTGCGGAGAGTATGCAAAAGGCAGAAGAAAGGGCTTTGAAGCAGATAGAAGAGATGCGCTATGTGGATGGTATGTATGTTCAGGGGTATCAAAAAGTGATAAAGTATGGAGCAGCATTTTATCGAAAGAGCTGTCTGGTCGGCAGATGTGAAGAATAAAGGTGTAACAAAAGTAGAATGAAAAAGCCAGGTTATTATTCATCCGGAGAGTTTGCGCGGATGGCGCATGTGACTCTTCGGACAATCAGGTATTATGACAAACAGAATATTTTAAAGCCATCGTATGTGTCGGATTCAGGGGCAAGATTCTATACAGATGAAGATTTTGCCAGACTGCAGCAGATTCTTCTTTTGAAGTATCTGGGATTTACGCTAGATGATATCAGAGAGATGACCATTGATGATGCAGATTATCATTTTATGTTGAATTCATTGAATATTCAATTGAAGCTTGTGAGAGATAAGATTGAACAGATGCAGCTTGTAGAAAAAGCAATACAGGATACATCGGAACTGATTCAGAAGGAGCATACCATTGACTGGAGCCAGATGTTGAATCTAATCCATCTGACAGGTATGGAGAAGAGTATGAAAAATCAGTATCAGGATGCGTCCAATATATCGGCCAGAATTAATCTGCACAGCCTTTATTCTGTGAATAAACAGGGATGGTTTCCGTGGATTTATGAGCAACTTTGTGTGAGAGATGGCATGAAGGTACTGGAAATCGGCTGTGGTGATGGAACGCTCTGGAAGGAAAATAAAGACAAACTTCCAGAGAATATAGAGATTACATTGTCAGATACATCGGAAGGCATGCTTCGGGATGCGAGACGTAATGTAGGGATTGGAGACCATAGGTTCCGGTTTCGGCATTTTGACTGCCACAGGATTCCGTATGAGGATCAGAGCTTTGATCTGGTAGTTGCCGGACATGTATTGTTTTACTGTGAGGATATACCACAGGTGTGCCGGGAAGTGAGGCGTGTATTAAAGCCTGGTGGAAGATTTGTGTGCAGTACTTATGGCGGCGAGCATATGAAAGAAGTTAGTGAATTGGTGCAGAGCTTTGATGATCGGATCGTACTTTCAGCAGAAAAACTTTATGAAAGATTTGGAAGAGAGAATGGGGCTGAGATACTGGAGCAATATTTTATGGATGTTCATTGGAGGACATACGAAGATGAACTCGTAATTCCAGATCCAGAACCGTTGATATCATATATATTGTCCTGTCATGGGAACCAAAGCCAGTATATACTGGATCGGTATAAAGAGTTCCAGACTTATGTGCGGAAAAAGACGGAAAAAGGCTTCCGGATTACAAAAGACGCAGGGGTGTTTATAGCATGGAGTTTCTGAAGATTTTCTTAAATATTACAAAAAAGTTACATTTTTTGTAAAAAGTACTTGAAGGTGACCTAGGGTCACCTTTTATAATGCAATCATGAACATGCCATAACTTTAGAAGATATGGTGAAACTATGTATTGTATTTATTACAAGGAGGTTCCTATATGAAAGGAATTATTTTGGCAGGAGGATCTGGAACACGTCTTTATCCTCTGACTATGGTAACATCAAAACAGTTATTACCTATTTATGATAAACCGATGATTTATTATCCGATGTCTGTGCTGATGAATGCAGGTATCCGTGATATCTTGATCATCTCTACACCACAGGATACACCGAGATTCAAAGAGCTGTTAGGAGACGGACATCAGTTTGGTGTACATCTTTCTTATGCAGTTCAGCCAAGCCCGGACGGACTTGCCCAGGCATTTATCATTGGCGAGGAGTTCATCGGTGATGATACAGTTGCTATGGTTCTTGGAGATAACATTTTCGCAGGACATGGACTGAACAAGCGTCTGAAGGCAGCAGTAGAAAATGCTGAGACAGGCAAAGGTGCTACAGTATTTGGTTACTATGTAGATGATCCGGAGCGTTTCGGTATCGTTGAGTTCGATCACGAAGGAAAAGCAATTTCCATCGAGGAGAAGCCGGAGCATCCAAAGAGCAACTACTGTGTAACAGGACTTTACTTCTATGACAACAAAGTTGTAGAGTATGCAAAGAGCCTGAAACCAAGTGCCCGTGGAGAATTGGAAATCACAGACCTGAACCGTGTATATCTGGAGAAGGGTAACTTGAATGTAGAGCTTCTCGGACAGGGATTTACATGGCTGGATACTGGTACACATGAGAGCCTTGTAGATGCTACAAACTTTGTAAAGACAGTTGAGACACATCAGCATCGTAAGATTGCATGTCTAGAAGAGATTGCATATTTAAATGGATGGATTTCAAAGGAAGAAGTTCTGGAAGTTTACGAGGTATTGAAAAAGAACCAGTATGGTCAATATCTGAAAGATGTCTTAGACGGAAAATACCGCGAGGATCTGTACTAAGATATAAGAATAAAAAACGAAGAATTTTTATAAATTTTGACTAAGTAATATCAAAGGAGATTTTTAATTATGACAATTATCGTAACCGGCGGAGCTGGATTTATCGGAAGTAACTTTATTTTTCACATGTTAGACAAATATCCGGATTATCGTATCGTTTGTCTGGATTGCCTGACATATGCAGGTAACTTATCTACACTTGCACCAGTGATGGACAACCCGAATTTCCGTTTTGTAAAAGAGAGCATCACAGACCGTGAGGCTGTTTATAAATTATTCGAGGAAGAGCATCCGGATATGGTTGTAAACTTTGCGGCAGAGAGTCATGTTGACCGTTCTATTGAGAATCCGGAAGTATTCCTGGATACAAATATCAAAGGTACAGCAGTTCTTATGGACGCATGTAGAAAATATGGTATCAAACGTTATCATCAGGTATCTACAGATGAAGTTTACGGAGATCTTCCACTGGACAGACCAGACCTGTTCTTTACAGAGGAGACACCAATCCACACAAGCAGCCCATATAGCTCATCAAAAGCTGGCGCAGATCTTCTTGTTCTTGCATACCACAGAACATACGGACTGCCTGTAACAATCAGCAGATGCTCTAACAACTACGGACCATACCACTTCCCGGAGAAGCTGATTCCGCTTATGATTGCAAATGCACTGAATGATAAGCCGCTTCCGGTGTATGGAAAAGGTGAAAATGTGCGTGACTGGTTATATGTAGAGGATCACTGCAGAGCCATCGACCTGATCATCCATAACGGACGTGTGGGAGAAGTTTACAATGTTGGTGGACACAATGAGATGAAGAACATTGACATCGTCAAGATGATCTGCAAAGAGCTTGGAAAACCGGAAAGCCTGATCACATATGTAGCAGACCGTAAAGGACACGATATGCGTTATGCAATCGACCCGACAAAGATTCACAATGAGCTTGGATGGCTGCCGGAGACAAAATTTGCAGATGGTATCAAAAAGACAATCCAATGGTATCTGGATAACAAGGAGTGGTGGGAGACAATCATTTCCGGAGAGTATCAGAATTACTATGAGAAAATGTATGCAAACCGGGAGGGAATGAAATAATGAAAGTACTGGTAACTGGAGTAGCTGGTCAGCTCGGACATGATGTGATGAATGAACTGGCAAAGCGTGGCTACGAAGGAATCGGTTCCGATATCGCGGAAAGCTATAATGGAATCCAGGACGGTACACCGGTTGTATCTATGCCATATGTGCAGATGGACATTACAGATAAAGCATCTGTAGAGAAAGTTCTTACAGAAGTAAATGCGGACGCAGTGATACATTGTGCAGCATGGACGGCAGTTGACCTTGCAGAAGATGAGGATAAAAAGGATAAGGTTCATGCAGTAAACGCAGAAGGAACGAAAAATATTGCGGAAGTATGTAAGAAGCTTGACAGTAAGATGGTCTATACCAGTACGGACTATGTATTCAATGGTCAGGGAGAAGAACCATGGCAGCCGGACTGTAAGGATTATCAGCCGTTAAATGTTTACGGACAGTCAAAACTGGACGGAGAGCTGGCAGTTTCTGAGACACTGGACAAATACTTCATCGTGAGAATTGCGTGGGTATTTGGAAAGAATGGTAACAACTTTATAAAGACCATGTTGAAAGTTGGAAAAAATCATGATAAACTTCGTGTAGTGAATGATCAGATCGGTACACCGACTTACACATTTGATCTGGCAAGACTGCTTGTAGACATGATCGAGACAGATAAGTATGGTTATTATCATGCGACAAACGAAGGCGGATACATCAGCTGGTATGATTTTACAAAAGAAATCTTCCGTCAGGCTGTAGAACAGGGACATATAGAGTACGGAGAAGACAGAATTACAGTTGATCCGGTTACAACTGCAGAGTATGGAGTGTCCAAAGCTGCAAGACCATTTAACAGCAGACTGGATAAGAAAAAACTGGTGGAGAATGGCTTTACACCACTTCCGACCTGGCAGGATGCACTTGGACGTTATCTGAAAGAGTTGAACATAGACGAACTCTAAAAGCTTTGTGAAGATTCGCATAGACTCAGATAAGAGGCATTGTAAGACGAATAAAAAGAGTGAAAATGAAATGGACGGGTACACATAATATATGTGTGCCCGTATGCATCATAATCGTAAAAAAGGAGATATGCAAGATGGGACAGATTAAAGTAGAAAAAAATGCAGGTGGAATAAAGGGACTTTGTGTTATTGAGCCAACGGTTCATGGTGATGCAAGAGGATACTTTATGGAGACATACAATCAGAAGGATATGGAAGAGGCAGGACTTACGATGCAGTTCGTACAGGACAATCAGTCTTGTTCTACAAAAGGTGTTCTTCGCGGATTACATTTCCAGAAAGAGTTTCCACAGGGAAAACTTGTACGTGTCGTAAAAGGTTCAGTATTTGACGTAGCTGTTGATCTTAGAAGTGACAGTGAGACATACGGAAAATGGTTCGGTGTAGAACTGACAGAAGAGAACAAGAAACAGTTCTATATTCCGGAAGGATTTGCCCATGGATTCCTTGTTTTAAGTGAGATTGCAGAGTTCTGCTACAAGTGTACAGACTTCTATCATCCGGGAGATGAAGGTGGTCTTGCATGGAACGACCCTGAGATCGGTGTAGAATGGCCACAGCTTGTAGGGGAGTATAAGGGCAATGCTTCCGCAGAAGGATATCATCTGGAAGATGGAACAGCACTGAACTTAAGCGACAAAGATCAGCTTTGGGTAGGACTGAAAGATACATTTCATTTTTAAGTAAACGAAAAGGGCGGGCAATTTGCCCGTCCGATTTATTTCTTAAATAGTTTTCTTGAAAACCAGTCTTTGATATAGTCGAAAGTATATTTTATTAAATCAATCTCAATTACCAGATAATTACCAAGGTGTTTGAATTGGAATTTTACTTTTTTCTGCAGCTTTGCAGTTTGTAGCCCTTCTATGAATCCTTCTTTATAATCTTTTCCAAAACCAATTTTACAGAAAAATAGATATTTTACAAAATATCCAATAGCTAAAGGAATAAAATTTAAAACTAATTGTAAAGCTGGCATATTTTTATAATTCAGATAAAGATTGTTGCGTGCTGCCAGTTTTACTTTGAAAGAGTTGTATTTGGAACCGCTTGTACCACTTCCGACATGATAAACAAGAGCGGTAGGACAATACATATTATAATAACCGTAAATACGTGCGCGGTAACCAATATCAATGTCCTCTAAATAAGCAAAATGATTCTCGTCAAAATAGCCGATTTCATCAAAGACACTGCGACGATAAATAGCAGCTCCGGCGCAGGCTGTGAAGATTTCATCATATTTTGTGTAGTTTGAGACTGGACGACCGCAACCACGGCAGACTCCCCAGCCTAATAATGTATACAAATCACCTGCGCTGTCGATAAGTTCAGGGTGATACATTTGAATCATTTTACTGCTGACGGAGAAAATCTTTGGCGATTTTTCTATAGCCTTGACCATCTCTTCGACATAACGAGTGTCTACAGTAGTATCATTATTCAATAAAATTACATAAGGTGTTCTGGAATGTTGAATACCTATATTAACAGCTTTGCTGAATCCATAGTTTTTCTGGAGTTTAATAAGTTCTATGTCTGGATAGTTTTCTTCCATATATTCAATACTGCCATCAGAAGAAGCGTTGTCGACAACGAGAATGTGAAAATCTTTGTATGTTTGTTCGGATAAAGAACTTAAACATGGTTCCATAAAGTGTTTTCCGTTATAATTGGGAATAACTATTGTTACTTTCATTATATGTCCTCAATTCTGATAAATAATTTTTACTTATTATAACAGAGATTTGCATATTTAACAAATGTTGCGAAATTATTAATAAAATGTTAAGAAAATGGGAGGGGCGAAGGGTTGTCGATTATGATGAGATATAGTATAATTTGGAAGAAAATAAAGCTATATCTAGTAAGAATGGGTGAAAAAATTGATAAAAGATAATCAGAAATTATTAAATAGACTGCATGTAGTGTTAGATGCATTAATTATAGTATTTTCATATGGAATATCATGGCTGATACGATTTAAAAGTGGTTTTTTTGAATTGTCATCATGGTATTTATCATTAGAACAATATATGAAATTATTGATTTATATTGTTCCGTTGTATTTGATTTTGTACTATGCGTTTCATTTATACACATCTAAAAGAGTTCAGGGAAGAAGGCTGGAAGCCTGGCATATTGTTCAGGCGAATTCGGTCGGATTAATGATTTTGATATTATTCCTATATTTGGGGAAAATGATGGATTATTCCCGTAAAATGTTTTTTGTTTTTTATTGTGTAAATATTTTCTTAGAAATCGTTGTACGTAATTTTATTCGCATGGTTTTAAGAAAGTATAGAAAGCAAGGATATAATCAAAAACATGTGTTATTAGTAGGATATAGTCAGGCGGCAGAAGGATACTTGGATCGTGTGATGACACATCCTGAGTGGGGATATATTGTGAATGGAATTCTTGCAGATAATGTGCCAGATAATACAGTATATCGAGGTGTTAGAGTTTTGGGAGGCACTGAAGAATTAGCTCACATTTTGCCGGAAAATAAAATGGATGAAATTGTAATTACATTAGGGTTGTCAGAATATCATAAATTGGCACATATTGTAAACATGTGTGAAAAGTCAGGTGTTCATACAAAATTTGTTCCTGACTATAATAATGTTATACCAACAAAGCCATATACAGAAGATATTCTGGGAATGCCAGTGATTAATATCCGGCATGTGCCACTTAATAGTAATATGTTAAATGCATTTGTGAAACGGTCAGTCGATATTTTTGGCGCTGTAGTGGCAATTATTTTATTTTCACCAGTTATGTTAGTGACTTCGTTTATTATAAAGACAACATCACCAGGACCATTGATTTTTAAACAAGAGAGAATAGGAAGACATAATAGACCATTTTATATGTATAAGTTCCGCTCTATGGTTGTACAAGATGAGAAGGATGAGAAAAAAGGCTGGACGACCAAGAACGATCCGCGTGTAACTCCAATCGGAAAGTTTATACGTAAGACAAGTATTGATGAGCTGCCACAGCTATTTAATATTTTAAAAGGGGATATGTCTCTTGTGGGACCAAGGCCGGAACGACCACAGTTCGTAGAGAAATTCAAAGAAGAGATACCAAGATATATGATAAAGCATCAGGTACGCCCGGGTTTAACCGGTTGGGCGCAGGTGAATGGATACAGGGGAGATACGTCTATTCGCAAGAGAATTGAATATGATCTTTATTATATTGAAAATTGGACATTGGGATTTGATTTTAAAATTATTTTCCTGACATTCTTTAAAGGTTTTATCAACAAGAATGCATACTAGAAAAGGGGAGTGTAAGATGGCACAGAAACGGATGAATAAACGACAACAGAGGTTGGAACGGCAACGTAGAATAAAGAAAAAACGTCGTAAGAGACTGGCTATTATATTGATTGAAATTGTAATACTTGCAGGACTTGGAGTTGTGGCGTATGGAATGTTTGTAATGGACAAAATGGACACTACAACATTAAATAAAGATAAATTGGAAGTGTATAAGGATACTGGAGATTATACGAATATAGCATTGTTTGGTTTGGATTCCAGAGAAGGTGAACTGGATGGAGGAGTACAGAGCGATTGCATTATGGTTGCAAGCATTAACAATAAGACGAATGAAATAAAGCTTGTTTCAGTATATCGAGATACATTAATGAAAGTGACATCGGAAAAATATGGAAAAGCTAATTCGGCATATAATAGTGGTGGACCGACAGATGCAATTGCACTTTTGAACCGGAATCTGGATTTGGATATTGAAAAATATATTAGTGTGAATTTTAATGCACTGGCAGATGTGGTAGATGCATTGGGTGGCATTGAAATAGATATGACAGAGGAAGAGGTATATTGGACGAATGGGTACTGCACAGAGACTTCAAAAGTAGTTGGAAGAGAGACAGCTGAATTGAGTGGCGCAGGTGTCCATAAATTAGATGGTGTTCAGGCAGTATCCTATGCCCGGATTCGTTATACAGAAGGTATGGATTTTAAACGTACACAAAGGCAGCGAATCGTATTGGAAAAAATTGCTGAAAAAGCACAAAAGGCAAATGTAATTACTTTGAATAATATTGTAAATAAAGTAATGCCTCAGATTTCGACTAATTTATCGACTGCAAACATGCTCGGACTCGCTGCTCATGCTGCAGATTACAAATTAGGACAGATGTCAGGATTCCCGTTTGAAGTAACAACTTGTGAAAAGGTAAAGAATCATAAAGGTTCTTATGTGACTGCAGTAGGACTTGAAAAAAATGTAAGTGAATTGCATGAATTTCTTTTTGGAGAAGAGGATTATGAGCCATCTGCTACTGTAAAAGATATCAGTAACGAGGTGATTTATATGACAGGTGTGGATCCGGAAACTTATAAGACAACGACAGATTATACTTATAAAAGTGGTGGAGATGATTCTGAGAATTAAATAAAGGGGTTAAAGAAATTGAAAGTAGATGTGATAATTCCGACATATAAGCCGGGAAAAGAATTTGAAGAGTTAATATGCAGGCTTCAAAAGCAGACATATTCCATACACAGGATTATTATTATCAATACACAAACAGGAGTTTTTCCGACAGAATTGGAATCAGAACCATATCAGATAGAAATCATGCATATTAGACCGGAAGATTTTGATCATGGTGGAACAAGAAACATGGGAGCAAGTATTTCACATGCTGATATTGTTCTGTATATGACGCAGGACGCGGTTCCGGCAGATGAGCATTTAATTGAAAAATTTGCGAATGTATTTGAAAAGCATCCAGAGATTGGAATCGCATATGGAAGACAATTGCCAAGAGAGGATTGCAATATAATAGAAAGATATACAAGAAGATTTAATTACCTGGAAAAAAGCAGGATCAAATCAAAAGTTGATTTGCCACAGCTTGGAATCAAAACATTTTTTTGCTCAGATGTATGTGCAGCTTATCGAAGAAATTATCTTTTGAGTGCAGGAGGATTTGAAGATCCAACTATATTCAATGAAGATATGATCTTTGCTGGAAAGAGGATATTAGCTGGAGATAAGGTGGCATATGTGGCAGAAGCGAAAGTGATACATTCGCATAATTATACGGGAAGCCAGCAGTTTCATCGTAATTTTGATCTTGCAGTGTCACAGGCACAGCATCCGGAAGTATTTGAAGGAGTTCCGTCAGAAGGAGAAGGAATCCGTATGGTAAAAGCGACTGCAAAATACCTGATCCGGAGTGGACAGCCTTTGAAAATATGGAATCTGGTATATCAGTCAGGATGTAAATATATAGGATATTTCTTAGGAAAGAGATACGAAAAGTTACCAAAATGGGTCGTATTAAAATGTACGTCAAGTATAAAATACTGGAAAAAATCTTAAGAAACACAATTTCTGTTGAAATTTGTAGAAAAATAGGATATTATTAATCTGTTTAATTCTGTTCAAAGAAAGGAAGTTTCGATGGCAAAGCAAAGAAGAAGTAATAGGAAAGTACATAGAGGTAGAAGAAAAAAAAGAGGGTTTTCTACTTGGTCACTGGGGAAAAAAGTAGGTGTGATTTTTGTTAGTATGCTGCTTGTAATTGTGATTGGTGGTGGAGCAGCAGCTGCGGCATATGTGACCAGCAAGATGGATAAGATGGAAGTCAAGCAGCTGGATGCTAATAAATTGGAAATTAATCAAGAAGTAGAACATAAAACAGGATACTTGAATGTAGCATTATTTGGAGTGGATTCAAGAGAGTTGTCACTTGGAAAAGGAACTCGTAGTGATACAATTATTGTTGCTAGTTTGAATCAGGAAACAGGAGAGATTAAATTATGTTCTGTTTATAGAGATTCCTTATTACAACAATCAGACGGAAGTTACAATAAAGCAAATGCTGCATATTCATTCGGTGGAGTAGAAGGTGCTGTGGCGCTTTTGAACAAAAATCTGGATATGAATATTGAACATTACGTGACTGTGAATTTTAATGCGCTTAGTGATGTGGTTTATGCATTAGGTGGATTAGATATTGAAATGACACATACAGAAGCAGAATTAACAAATGGATATTTTGAAGAAGTTGCAAAGGTTACTGGACGTGAATTTGAAATGGTAGATGGTTATGAAGGATTGATTCATGTGAATGGTGGGCAGGCAACAGCTTTTTGTCGTATTCGCTATACACAAGGTGATGATTTTAAAAGAACAGAACGTCAAAGACTTGTTATTGAAAAAATTGTTGAAAAATTACAGTCTGCTAATTTAGCTACAATAAATAAAATTATTGATGATGTATTTGATGAAGTTGGAACAAACTTTACTTTGCCGGAAATATTATCTTATGCGAAAGATTTTAAAAGTTATAAATTAGGAGAGACAACAGGATTTCCATATAATGTTTCAACAGGAACTTTGAGTGGAATTGGAAGTACAGTTATTCCGACTAGTTTAACTAGCGATGTACAACAATTACATCAGTTCTTCTTTGGAGATGACGGATATACGCCGTCTGAAACTGTGCAAAATATTGAAGCAGGAATAAAAAAGAAAGCAACTGATGTTGGAAAAGGTACGACAAAGGACGAGGACAGCTATTATGATGACGATTCCAGTGGCAGTTCTTCCAAAAACTCTAAAAAGAGTTCCAGTGGAAGCAGTAATTCAGGAACTTCAAGTAGAAGCTCCGGTAGCGGCAATTCCTCTGGCAGTGGAAGCTCCGGTGGCAGTAAATCAGACAGCGGTTCAGGCGGCGGCTCCGGCAGCGGTAGTTCAGGCAGCGGTTCCGGTGGAGGAAGTGAATCTGGCGGAAGCGGTTCTGGCGGCAGCAGTTCCGGTGGAGGAAGTGAATCTGGAGGAAGCAGCTCCGGCGGCGGAGAATCTTCCGGTGGTGAAAGTGCAGAATAATGTATAACCATTCTTAAAATACAGAAACTATAGAAAAAAGAGGTAAAGTACATGAAGTTTTTAAAGAAAGTACTGGCTGCAGTTGCCTGTGTATGTGTGCTGGCTACCAGCGTGACACTGACATCCCATGCAGCTGGCGGTAGAATTTCTTTTGCAGATCCGAGTACGGCTGTGGGAGATATGGTAGACGTAAAATGTGTTTTAAAATCCAGCAGTGGATCTCTTGGAAGTTCATCAGTAACACTTTCTTATGATGCCAGTGCATTGAAGTTTAATTCCGGCGATGGAGTGACCGGTGGCGATGGAACCCTGACATACTCAGGAAATGGCGGTTCTGCAGAAGTGTCATTTACCATGACATTCCAGGCACTGCAAGAAGGTTCCACAGAGATTACGGTAGCATCTCAGGATGTGAAATCCAGTTCTGGTTCAGAGGTTAAGTTGACAGAAGGAAAATCTACAGTGACAATCGCTGCCGGAGATCCTTCTAAGATCGTGGACGATACTCAGGCAGCAGAAGGTGCTGACACCGCAGCTAGTGGTGATGTTACAGTTGAGGTGAACGGTACTTCTTATACGCTGAGTGATTTTGTAGAAGCTTCTGTTCCAGCAGGATTTACAAAGACAACAATGAATTATGAGGGCGCTGACCGCCCAATGGCTTATAACGAGACAAATGGTATTTACCTTGCTTATCTGACATCAGCGGATGGTAATTCCAATTTCTTCTTATATGATGATTCAAATGCAACATTTGCACCATATGAAGAGATTGATATTTCCGATACAACAACGATTGTTCTGTTAAGCGATACAAGTGTGAAGCTGCCATCTAATTATGTGCAGACAACACTGACGCTGAACGGACAGGAATTCCCTGTATGGCAGGATAATGACAAAGATGGATTTTATCTGATGTATGCTGTAAACAACAATGGTACGAAGAATTTCTACGAGTATGATTCTCAGGAGAATACGTATCAGAGATGTGATGTAAAGCAGGATACCGGAGCAAGCAATGCTAAGAAAAAGGCAAATGGCTTCTTTGACAAGATGCAGAATGTGATTGACGGACATTTTAAAGTATTTACGATTATCTTTATTGTTATTTTACTTCTTCTCATTATCCGTTTGATTGTGGTTCGTGTGAAGCTTCGTAACCGTGATATTGAGCTGGATGATCTGTATGATGAGTATGGAATTGACTTAGAAGAGGAAGAACCGGAACCGGCTCCGAAGAAGAAAAATAAAAAGAAAGCTCAGCCGGCTCCGAAAAAAGGCAAAAAGAAAAAAGTCGTAGACGAAGATGATTTCGATGACTACGATGATGACGAATTTGACGATGATGACGATGATGATGACGATCGTTATGATAGCAAGCGTTATGATGACGAAGATGATTATGCAGATGATGACTTCGAAGAAGAGGAATTTGATGAAGTCAGAGAAGCACCACTTCGTACAGTGAAATTCGATGATTTTAATACCATTACGGATATGTCTTTATATGAAGATGAGAACTTCGAATCATTTGTGATGGATGAGGAAGAAGAGGATGATATGGTAGATGATTTAGATGATCTGCTCAGTGAGCGTCCGAAGGAGAGACGCAGCCATTCTGAGAAGGATGACACATTCCAGGTAGATTATATTGATCTGGATTAATAAGAGTGAAATGAGTAACCAGGGAGGAATGCATAATGTAAGATGCATTCCTCTCTTAATAAATGGAACTTAAAAGACATAAATGGAGTTTGAAAGGCATAAATGGGGCTTAAAAGGCAGCAGGAGGGATTATGTACGATTATATTATTGTAGGGTCTGGGCTTTATGGAGCAATCTTTGCCCATGAGGCTATGAAGGCAGGAAAGAGCTGTCTCGTTGTAGAGAGGCGTTCGCATATCGGTGGAAACATTTATACAAAAGAGATGGAAGGAATCCAGGTGCATCAGTATGGAGCACATATTTTCCACACAAGTAATAAAGAGGTGTGGGATTACATTGGACAGTTTGCAACATTTAACCGTTATACGAACTGCCCGGTGGCATATTATAAAGGCCAGATGTACAATATGCCGTTCAATATGAATACATTTCATAAGATCTGGGGTGTGATCACACCGGCAGAGGCGAAGGCTAAGATTGAGGAACAGGTGAAGGAATATGGCGTGAAGGAGCCGAAGAACCTGGAAGAGCAGGCAATCAGCCTGGTTGGAAAAGATATTTATGAGATCCTGGTCAAGGGGTACACTGAGAAGCAGTGGGGAAGGCGTGCGACAGAGCTGCCGCCGGAGATCATTAAGAGACTGCCAGTCCGCCTGACTTATGATAACAATTATTTTAATGACCTTTATCAGGGGATTCCGGTGGGAGGCTACACGCAGATCATTGAGAAGATGCTGGAAGGCGCGGAGGTCCGTTTGAATGTGGATTATCTGAAAGAAAAAGAAAATCTTCGCCCACTCGGTAAAAAAGTAGTGTATACTGGACCTGTAGATGCATATTTTGACTATTGTTTTGGTGAATTAGAATATCGTACGGTCCGTTTTGAGACAGAGATTCTGGATACAGACAATTATCAGGGGAATGCGGTGGTCAATTATACAGAGTATGAAGTTCCATATACAAGAATCATTGAGCATAAGCATTTTGAATTTGGAACCCAGGAGAAGACCGTTATTTCCAGAGAGTATCCGGTGACATGGAAGAAAGGGGACGAACCTTATTATCCGGTCAATGATGAGAAGAATACAGCACTTTATGCAAAATACAAAGAGCTGGCAGAGAAGGAAGAGAACGTAATCTTTGGAGGGCGTCTGGGACTTTACCGTTATATGGATATGCATCATGTAGTGGATGCGGCGTTACAGGCTGTAAGAGAAAAAATGAAATAAATGATAACGAGGTTAGAAACCGGGTATCATCAAAGGAAGATAATGAACGTAAAGAAGGAGAAAGTATTATGAAATGGAAGCAGTTTCGTTTAAAAACAACGACACAGGCGGAGGATATTGTGAGCAGTATGCTGGCAGATCTTGGAATTGAAGGTGTGCAGATTGAGGATAAGATCCCGCTTACAGAACAGGATAAGGAGCAGATGTTCGTGGATATTCTGCCGGATATCCCAGATGATGACGGAACAGCATATTTAACATTTTATCTGGATGAGGAAGAAGATGTGGCGCCGGTTCTTATGAACTTGAGAAAAGAACTGGAAGATATGCGTGCATTTCTTGATGTTGGGGAGTGTACTATTGAGGAATCTGAGACGGAAGATGTAGACTGGGTCAACAACTGGAAGCAATACTTCCATCAATTCTATATAGACGACATTCTTGTAATCCCATCCTGGGAAAAAGTAAAGCCGGAGGACAGCGACAAGATGGTCATTCACATTGATCCGGGGACAGCATTTGGAACAGGTATGCATGAGACGACACAGCTTTGCATCCGGGCGTTGAAAAAATATGTGACATCCGAGACGGAGATTTTAGATGTTGGTTGTGGAAGCGGGATTCTTGGAATGCTGGCGCTTAAGTTCGGGGCAAAGCATTCTCTTGGAACAGATCTTGATCCATGCGCCATTGATGCGACTCACGAGAATATGGAAGTGAATGGGATCCGCAAGGATCAGTATGAGGTCATGATCGGAAATATCATTGACGATAAGGCTGTTCAGGATGCGGTTGGATATGAAAAATATGATATTGTAGCAGCAAATATTCTGGCAGATGTCCTTGTTCCGCTGACGCCGGTCATCATTCATCAGATGAAGCCGGGTGCTGTATATATTACAAGTGGAATTATCGAAGATAAAGAAAATGTTGTAGTAGAAGCTGTGAAGGCTGCCGGACTGGAAGTTCTGGAAGTGAATCACCAGGGCGAGTGGGTATCTGTTGTAGCAAGAAAGAATGCCTAGAGGAGTAAAGAGAAAATGCAGCATTTTTTTGTAGATGCCTCTCAAGTATCGGAAGAAACAATCCGGATCGAAGGCACTGATGTGAATCATATGAAAAATGTGCTCCGTATGCGGATTGGTGAGGAAGTGACGGTCAGTGACGGTCAGGGAAAAGAATATCTCTGCCAGGTTCTGGATTTTGAAGAGGAGCAGGTGCAGTTGAAAATCGTAGAGACGAAAGCTTCAGATGCGGAACTCCCATCAAAGATCTATCTGTTTCAGGGTCTTCCGAAGCAGGAGAAGATGGAATTGATCGTGCAGAAATGTGTGGAGCTTGGGATTTATGCGGTAGTCCCGGTCTCCATGAAGCGGTGTGTGGTGAAGCTGGATGCGAAAAAAGGGGCGAAGAAAGTGGAGCGTTGGAATACAATTGCAGCCAGCGCAGCCAAACAGTCCGGGCGGGGGATCGTGCCGGAAGTGATGTCTGTGAAGACTTATAAGGAAGCCCTTGAGATGGCAAAAGATTTGGATGTTGTATTGGTGCCTTATGAGTGTGCAGAAGGTATGGATCATACAAAGGAACTGATACAGTCCATAAAGCCGGGACAGTCTGTTGGAATATTTATCGGACCGGAAGGCGGATTTGATCCGGATGAGATTGCGCTTGCATGTGAGACGGGCGGTCAGGTCATAACTCTCGGAAAGCGTATTTTACGGACAGAGACAGCGGGATTTGCGCTATTGTCTGTGCTGATGTTTCAACTGGAGCAAGTTACATATTAAATTGCAAGGACATATATTGATGATAAGAAGAGACAGTGATCAACTGTTATTGGAAAAAAGAAAACAGGAAGTGAGATAGAATGAAGGAAGTATATCTGGACAATTCTGCTACGACGAGAGCATACCCGGAAGTGGGAGATCTGGTCCGTAAGGTATTGTGTGAAGATTATGGAAATCCATCTTCCATGCACCGTAAGGGCGTGGAGGCTGAAAAATATATAAAAGAAGCGAAAGAGACATTTGCAAAGCTTTTAAAGGTGCAGGAGAAAGAAATCTTTTTCACGTCCGGAGGTACGGAAAGTGATAATCTGGCATTGATTGGGGCAGCAAAAGCGAATCGAAGAGCAGGGAATCATCTGATTGCATCCGGAATTGAGCATCCGGCGATCATTAATACGATGCGCTATCTGGAAGAGGAAGGATTTCGTGTTACATTTCTTCCGGTGGACCGCTTTGGAAGAATCAGTCTGGATGCACTGAAGGATGCACTCTGTGAAGACACGATCCTTGTATCTGTGATGTATGTGAATAATGAGGTGGGATCCGTACAGCCGATCCAGGAGGCTGCCAGCATGGTAAAAGCGTATAACAAGAACATTTTGTTCCATGTGGATGCTGTGCAGGGATTTGGAAAGTATCACATTTACCCGAAGCGCCTGAAGGTGGATATGTGTTCCATCAGTGGACATAAGATTCATGGACCAAAAGGAATCGGAGTGCTTTATATTGATGAACATGTGAAGATAAAACCAATCGTATTTGGCGGTGAACAACAGAAAAATGTCCGTTCCGGTACGGAAAATGTACCTGGAATTGCAGGGATTGGTCTTGCTGCGAAGATGATTTATGAAAATCTGGATGAAAAAGTTGCAGCGATGCGTGCGATGAAGAAGCATTTTATTGAAGGCGTGAAGCAGATCCCGGATACGACCATCCATGGCCTTTATGATGAGACCAGTGCGCCACACATTATCAGTGTTGGATTTGCGGGAATCCGAAGCGAGGTTCTTCTGCATGCGCTGGAAGATAAAGGCATCTATGTATCCAGTGGTTCTGCATGTGCTTCCAACCATCCGCAGATCAGTGGCGTGTTAAAAGGAATCGGAGCCGGTCAGCAGTTTTTGGATGCAACGCTTAGATTCAGTCTTTCTGAGTTTAATACGATGGAAGAGATTGACTATACATTAGATACTCTGTATAATATAGTACCGATGCTTAGAAAATATACCAGACATTAGAGATAAATGAGGAGAAGATCGATGAGATTTCATACATTTTTATTGAAATACGGGGAGATTGGTATCAAAGGAAAGAACCGTTATCTTTTTGAAGATGCTCTTGTAAGACAGGTGCGTTATGCGTTAAAGGATGTAGACGGGAACTTTGATGTCCACAAATCCCAGGCAAGAATCTATGTGGACTGTGAGGGTGATTATGATTACGAGGATACGGTGGAACATTTGAAAAGAGTGTTCGGACTGGTCGGAATCTGCCCGGTTGTCCGTATGGAGGATAAAGGTTTCGAGGAATTGAAAAAAGACGTGGTAGCTTATATGGCAGAGATGTATCCGGACCGCAACTTTACATTTAAGGTAGAGTCACGCCGTGCCAGAAAGTCATATCCGAAGAACTCTATGGAAATAAGCCGTGACCTTGGAGAGGCGATTCTCTATGCGTTCCCGGAAATCAAAGTAGACGTACATCACCCGGATGTACTGGTAAATGTAGAAGTGAGAAATGAAATCTATGTTTATTCTGAGATTATTCCAGGAGCAGGCGGAATGCCGGTGGGAACCAATGGAAACGCTATGCTTCTGTTATCCGGTGGGATTGACAGCCCGGTCGCAGGCTATATGGTATCCAAACGAGGAGTTGGTCTTGAGGCAACTTATTTCCATGCACCGCCGTACACAAGTGAGCGTGCAAAGCAAAAAGTTGTTGATCTTGCGAAGATTGTGGCAAGATATTCCGGACCGATCAAATTACATGTTGTGAACTTTACAGATATTCAGTTGTATATTTATGACAAATGCCCGCATGACGAGCTGACTATTATTATGCGCCGCTATATGATGCGTATTGCGGAAGAATTCGCAAGACGTGATGGCTGCCTTGGACTAGTGACGGGAGAGAGTATCGGACAGGTGGCAAGTCAGACTATGCAGAGCCTGGCTGCAACGAATGATGTATGTACGATGCCGGTATATCGTCCGCTGATTGGATTTGATAAGCAGGACATTGTAGATGTGGCAGAGAAGATCGATACTTACGAGACCTCCATTCTTCCATTTGAGGATTGCTGTACCATTTTCGTGGCAAAGCATCCGGTCACAAAGCCGAATATCGAGGTTATCCGCCGTTCTGAGGAGAATCTGGCAGAGAAGATTGATGAACTTATGCAGACAGCGTTAGATACAGCAGAGATTATTGAAGTGAAATAGAAAAAGTGAAATAAAAAGGGGCAGCCCTTCGAGAGGAAGAACTGCCCTGTTATCTTTGCTGCTTTGCTTTTGATATATGCTTTTTGGCCTGAATCTTACTTAGGATCTTCGCTTACGATATAAGGCTTGATCGCTTCAAGAATAGGACCCATCTCAGAATCTGTTGCGTGGATATTCAGAGTTGTTGGCTCATTCAGATCCAGACTGAAGATTCCCATAACAGACTTAGCGTCTACGATATATCTTCCGGAAACAAGATCAAAGTCGTTGTCGAATTGTTCAAGCTCGTGAGAAAAAGAGTTCACCTTTTGGATTGAATTTAAATAAACCTGTACAGTTTTCATTGTACGTTACCTCCTTATTTATCATACTTCTATCATCTCTATCTTAAAAGTATGACAGATAAAAGTCAAGAAACAAATTACCAAATATTTTGAAAGGAATGTGTAAAATGAAAAAGAAAGCTGCGCTCCATAATCTGGGCTGCAAAGTAAATGCATATGAGACAGAGGCTATGCAGGAGCTTCTGGAGCAGAATGGATATGAGATCGTGCCATTTAAAGAAGGGGCAGATGTCTATATTATCAATACATGTACAGTCACCAATATTGCAGACCGCAAATCCCGGCAGATGCTTCATAAAGCACGGAAAATGAACCCGGATGCGGTAGTTGTGGCGACAGGCTGTTATGTGCAGGCAAGAGGAGAAGATATCGACCCTTGTGTGGACATCGTGGTTGGAAATAATAAAAAGAAAGACCTGATCGCGATTCTGGACGAGTATTACAATGCTCAGCATAAAGTAAAAAAAGAGCTGCTTGATATCAACCATGAGAAAGAATATGAGGAGATGCAGGTCACCCATACAGCAGAGCATACCCGCGCGTATATCAAGGTCCAGGATGGGTGCAATCAGTTCTGTTCTTACTGCATCATTCCGTATGCGAGAGGACGTGTCAGAAGCCGTAACCTGGAACATGTATTAGAAGAGGTGCGGACACTGGCTGCTTCCGGATATAAAGAAGTTGTGCTGACAGGAATCCATCTGAGCTCTTATGGAATTGATACCGGGGAGAGCCTTCTGGAACTGATCCAGAAAGTACATGAAATTGACGGTATTAAAAGAATCCGGCTTGGATCTCTGGAGCCGAGGATCATTACAGAAGAATTTGCTTCCAGTATTGCTGCACTTCCGAAGATGTGTCCGCATTTTCATCTGTCATTACAGAGTGGCTGCAATGCGACCCTGAGGCGTATGAATCGTCGTTACAGTGCAGAAGAATATATGGAAAAATGTGACCTTTTGCGTAAATATTTCCACAATCCGGCACTGACAACAGATGTGATTGTAGGATTTCCGGGGGAGACACAGGAAGAGTTTGCCGAGTCCATGGATTTTGTAGACCGCGTGAATTTCTATGAGACACACATTTTCAAATATTCCAGAAGAGCAGGAACAAAAGCAGCCGTGATGCCGGATCAGGTTCCAGAGGAAATAAAAAGTGAGCGAAGCGCGAAAATGATTGAGCTTGGCCATAGAAAACAGAAAGCTTATGAGGAAAGACTCCTTGGAACGACACAGGAAGTGCTGATGGAAGAGGCAGTTGAGACGGAAGACGGCATTTACCAGGTCGGGCATACAAAAGAATATGTTAAAATTGGTTTAAAAACAGAAGAAAATCTATCAAATCAACTGAAAAATGTTAAAATCGAAGATACAAAGCAAATAATTCATTGAATTTTGACAAATGATAGGTTAGAATAAGATTGAAGAAATGTAATTATGAAGATGTGAGAATAATTACAAAGTAATGTGAAGGACGTGAGTAGTATGAAAGAATTAAGCAATACGCAATTTTTTCAGGTAGAGAGTGCACCACAGATTCAGGCAAAAGATATTCTTGAAATTGTGTACAAGGCTCTTGTGGAAAAAGGGTATAATCCGGTGAACCAGATCGTAGGTTATATTATGTCAGGTGATCCGACTTATATTACCAGTTACAATGGTGCCCGCAGTCTGATTATGAAGATGGAACGGGATGAGCTGGTTGAAGAGATGTTCAAGACGTATATTGAACATAATAAGTGGGGATAATATATATGAGGATTATGGGACTGGACTACGGCTCGCGTACAGTCGGGGTGGCTGTCAGTGATCCTTTGGGGATAACTGCGCAGGCTGTAGAGACTATATGCCGTAAGGACGAGAACAAGCTTCGGAAGACATGTGCCCGCATCGAGGAACTGGTGGCAGAGTATGAAGTTGAGAAGATTGTGCTCGGACTTCCGAAGCATATGAACAATGATATTGGAGATCGGGCGGAAAAATCTATGCAATTTGGTGAGATGATCGGACGACGGACCGGCCTTGAGGTCGTGATGTGGGATGAGCGTCTGACTACTGTTTCGGCAGAGCGGACTTTAATCGAGAATAAGGTAAGAAGAGAAGACCGCAAGAAGTATATTGACCAGATTGCGGCTGTTTTTATATTGCAGGGATACCTGGACTCCGCACACCTGAATAAAGAAGGGTAGAAGATTTATGGAAAAGATTACATTTGCGTCTGCAGATTCACAGGAAAATGAAGAGTTTTTTGTGTTGGAGCAGACAAAGTTAAATGGAGTATCTTATATTCTTGTCACGGATTCGGAAGAAGACGATGCAGAATGTTGGATTTTAAAAGACACGTCACCGGAGGAATCATCCGAGGCAATCTATGAGTTTGTGGAAGATGAAAAAGAACTGAATGGGATAATGGGAGTTTTTGAAGAACTTCTGGAAGATGTGGAAATTGAAAGGTAAATAAATTATGTCAGTCAGTCAGGAGAGTTTTAAGAAAAAGTTAAAAGAAAAAGGGCTTAAAGTGACGAATCAGAGACTGCTTGTGCTGCAGGTTCTTGCAGAGAATAAGGACAGACATCTGACTGCAGAAGATATCTATGAGCTCGTAAAAGAAGATTACCCGGAGATCGGGCTGGCAACCATTTACCGAACAGTGCAGTTGTTACTGGAAATGCAATTGGTGGATCGTATTAATCTGGATGATGGATGTGTGCGTTATGAGATCGGGGAGACGCTGGATGGCACAGGAAAGCACCATCATCACCATCTGATATGTAAAACATGTGGAAAAGTACTGCCTTTTAAAGACGACCTGTTGGATGAACTGGAGCGGCATATAGAAGAAGAGACAGGATTTCATGTGTTAGACCACGAATTAAAGTTCTACGGACAGTGCAGTGAATGTAGAAAGAAACAGAAATAGACCCTTTGTTACACTGGGGGTCTGTAATTACGTGGAGGTGTAAACTTGAAAAAAGAGAATATTGGAAGTATGCGTATCATTCCACTCGGGGGACTCGAGAAGATCGGAATGAACATTACTGCCTTCGAGTACGAAGACAGTATTATTGTTGTGGATTGCGGATTGGCATTCCCAGAGGACGGTATGCTTGGAATTGACCTTGTTATTCCAGATGTGACATACCTGAAAAATAATATTGAGAAAGTAAAAGGATTTGTTATCACGCATGGTCATGAGGATCATATTGGAGCATTAAGCTACATTTTACGGGAGATCAATATCCCAATCTATGCAACAAAGCTTACGATGGGTATTATAGAGAAGAAGCTGACAGAGCACAATCTGCTTCGCTCAACGAGAAGAAAAGTAGTAAAACATGGACAGTCTATCAACCTTGGACAGTTCAGGATAGAATTTATTAAGACGAACCACAGTATCCAGGATGCAGCAGCACTTGCAATCTATTCCCCGGCAGGAATTGTTGTGCATACAGGAGACTTTAAGGTAGATTATACACCAGTCTTTGGAGATGCTATCGATCTTCAGAGATTTGCAGAGATTGGAAAAAAAGGAGTACTGGCACTTTTGTCAGACAGTACCAATGCAGAACGAAAAGGCTTTACACAGTCTGAACGTACGGTAGGTATTACCTTTGATCATATATTTGCAGAACATCAGAATACAAGAATCATCATTGCGACATTTGCGTCTAATGTAGACCGTGTACAGCAGATCATCAACTCAGCGTGCAAGTATGACCGTAAGGTTGTGGTAGAAGGACGCAGTATGGTGAATATCATTCAGGTAGCACAGGAACTCGGATACTTGAATGTTCCGGAGAACACGATGATCGAGATTGACCAGCTTAAGAATTATCCGCCGGAGAAGACGGTTCTGATCACGACCGGAAGCCAGGGTGAGTCTATGGCGGCTCTTTCCAGAATGGCGGCAGACATTCACAAGAAGGTAACGATCATGCCAGGCGATACAGTTATTTTAAGCTCTAACCCGATTCCTGGAAATGAGAAATCCGTATCCAGAGTTATCAATGAGCTGTCTGAGAAAGGTGCAAATGTTATCTTTCAGGATGCTCATGTATCCGGACATGCGTGTCAGGAAGAATTAAAGCTGATTTATTCACTGGTCAAACCAAAGTATGCAGTACCGGTACATGGTGAGTACCGTCACAGAAAGGCAAATGCGAACCTGGCAAAATCTCTTGGAATTCCAAAAGAGAATGTCTTCATGCTTCATTCCGGAGATGTACTGGAAGTCAGTGAACAAGAGGCAAAAGTCGTAGATAAAGTCCATACGGGAGAGATTCTTGTAGACGGACTTGGTGTCGGTGATGTGGGAAATATCGTACTTCGAGACAGACAGCATCTGGCAGAGGACGGAATTATGATCGTAGTCCTGACGTTAGAGCGTGGAAGCAACCAGCTCCTGGCAGGACCGGATATTGTGTCCCGTGGATTTGTCTATGTTCGTGAGTCAGAAGATCTTATGGAAGAGGCAAGACAAGTCGTAACTGACGCAGTAGAAGATTGCCTGAATCATCAGAGAAATGCTGACTGGAGCAAGATAAAATTAGTGATCCGCGATACAATGAACGAATTTATCTGGAAAAAAACAAAACGTCGTCCGATGATTTTGCCGATTATTATGGATGTATAAAGTGATATTTATTTAAAAGGGGACGTAGTACTTTGAAGAAGTGCTACGTCCCCAATTGCGAAGAGGGGTGTCCCCAATTGCGAGGTGGGGTGTCCCTGATTGAGGAGAGAGGTGGTTGTAAATGATCGTAGATGAGCGGATGGTGACTTATATCCGGTCGCTGGAGGTGCCGGAAAACGCGGTAATTGAAGCGATTGAGCAGGAAGCTTTAAGAGACCGTGTGCCGATTATCCGGAAGGAAATGCAGAGTTTTCTGAAGGTTCTGCTGATGATCAAAAGACCGATGCGGATTTTGGAAGTAGGAGCTGCGGTTGGTTTTTCGTCAATTCTTATGAGTGAATATATGCCGGAAGGCGGGCATATTACAACAATAGAAAATTATGATAAACGAATTCCGATAGCCCGGGCGAATTTTAAACGGGCAGGGAAGGAAGCGCAGATTGATTTGATTGAGGGAGATGCCCTGGAAGTGATGCATGGCCTGGAAGGGCCGTATGACCTGATATTTGTGGATGCGGCAAAAGGGCAGTACATTCATTACCTTCCGGAAGTTATGCGGCTTCTTGGGACAGATGGAGTGCTTGTGTCAGATAATGTGCTGCAGGAAGGTGATATTATTGAATCCAGATTCGCGGTGGAGCGCAGGAACCGGACTATTCACAGCCGTATGCGGGAATATCTCTATGAGTTAAAGCATCATGATCAGTTGCAGACATCGATTATTCCACTGGGAGACGGCGTGGCATTAAGTGTAAAGCGCAGTGATATTTAAATAGTGATAGATATTTAAGCAGTGATATTTAAGAAGAATAGGAAATTAATAAAAAGAGAAGGAGAAGAGAAGTATGAGTCAGAAACGTCCGGAATTATTAATCCCGGCCAGCAGTCTGGAAGTATTGAAGACTGCGGTTATGTTTGGTGCAGATGCAGTATATATTGGTGGCGAAGCATTTGGGCTTCGTGCGAAAGCAAAGAATTTTTCCATGGAAGATATGAAGAAGGGTGTGGAATTTGCGCATGCACATGGTGTAAAAGTACATGTGACGGTCAATATTCTTGCGCATAATGATGATCTTCCGGGAGTAGAAGAGTATCTGAAAGAATTAAAAGAAGTTGGACCGGATGCGCTTATTATCGCAGATCCCGGTGTGTTTGAGCTGGCAAAGGAAATCTGCCCAGAGATTCAGCGCCACGTCAGCACGCAGGCGAATAACACGAACTATGCGACCTATCAGTTCTGGTGGAAGCAGGGAGCTTCCCGTGTAGTATCTGCCCGAGAATTATCTTTAAGAGAAATCAAAGAAATCCGTGAAAGGATCCCGGCTGAGATGGAGATTGAAAGCTTTATTCACGGAGCAATGTGTATATCATATTCCGGAAGATGTCTGCTTAGTAATTTCTTTACCGGTCGTGACGCAAATCAGGGAGCATGCACGCATCCGTGCCGCTGGAAATATTCCATCGTGGAAGAGACGAGACCGGGAGAGTATATGCCTGTCTATGAAAATGAGCGTGGAACATACATTTTTAACTCAAAAGACTTATGCATGATCGAGCATATTCCGGAAATGATCGATGCCGGAATCGACAGCTTTAAAATTGAAGGGCGTATGAAAACGGCTCTTTATGTTGCAACCGTTGCAAGAACTTATCGCAAAGCGATAGATGACTATCTGGAAGATCCACAGAAATACAGAGATAACATGCCTTGGTATCTGGATCAGATATCTAACTGCACCTATCGTCAGTTCACTACAGGATTCTACTTTGGAAAACCAAACGAAGAGAGCCAGATTTATGACAGCAATACTTATGTAAAAGAATATACTTATCTTGGAATTGTAGGAGAAATCTGTGACGGGCGCTGCAAGATTGAGCAACGTAACAAATTCTCAGTCGGTGAGACAATTGAGATTATGAAACCGGATGGAGAAAATGTAGAAGTTACAGTCAAACGGATTATCAACGAAGAAGGTGAAGACCAGGAGAGTGCACCACATTCTAAACAAGTGCTCTATATTGAGTTAGAAGGCGGTCAGGCAAGCCCATATGATATTTTGCGCAGGCAGGAGCCAGAAGTTCAGTAAGGCGGTAAATGAGAACTTGTTGCATAGAATATCATGAATTTCATTTCTTGTGTAATAAAAAAAGATGCGCTGGCGAAGCGCATCTTTTTTATATGTATCAATGTCAATATCGATGGAGTGCGATACTTACATTCCAGGCTCAAGCTCTGCTTCTGCCATTTCTTCGGCTGCTTCAGATGCTTTCTCGTAAGTTCCGTTTTTCATACGAATGTGTTTGAAAATTGTTCCACCTACAAGTCCTGCAACACTTCCTCCGATAGCTGCGAACAGAAGAGCAAGTAATACATTCTGAACCGGGTTAAATGCAAATGGTGCTAACAGTCCAGGGATTGGAGATGCTGTACCAGGTGCATCATTCACAATATGGAATACTGCTGCTGAAATTCCGGCAAATCCACCTCCGAAGAAGTTAGAACCGTAAATCGGAATCGGGTTAGAAGTAACGATTGGAGCCTGTGTTAATGGCTCAAGCATAACGCCGATCACATTACCTTTGTTACCAAGTTTCAGTTTGTGGAATACAAGTCCATTTGTAAAGGATCCACCAAAACATGCGATGGCTGCAATACCCATTGGAAGACCGGTCAGTCCTAACATAGCTGTGAGCGCCATAGAACTAAGCGGCGATGTACAGATCATCTTCATCATTCCACCTAACAGGAATCCCATAACGATTGGAGACTGGTCTGTAGCAGCAGAAATAGTAGCACCAATGTGTGACAGAATCCATGTTACACCAGGATCAACAACTGTTACAATAATACGGGCAACTGGAGCAATTACAAGTGCTCCTGCAATAATGTTAATTCCAACAGGAAGTTTCTTTTCAATAATCGGAGCGATGAATCCGATGACATAACCTGCGATAAATCCAGGAAGGATTCCGAATCCACCAACAGCAACACCGGCTACAACTGCGAATAACGGGTTAGCACCCATTGCAATTGGAACAAGAGTAGCTGCGGCAACGCCGCCCATGCTTCCGGAGATATCTCCAACTTCACGTAAGAATGCAATGCCAATCAGATCACCGGAAATATACTTATGAATTGCTTCAACAAGGAATGTTGCAACGGCTGCGTCTGCCATACCGCCCATTGCAAGAGATCCTTTTGGCATCTTCAGACTGAAAAGAGAGAAGACTGCCAGAGTGACGAGTAGTAAACCTACACCAGATAAAATTGTTACCATACTTTGTACCTCACATTTCTTTGATTTGTTATTTTAATAACATCGCCGTGTTTATTGATGAGATTAATATATAAGCATGGTTACAAAAAGTATCAAATAGTGTCAAAATACCATTAAAAATTTAACAAATCGTGATAACTTTGTGCATTATTGACAATAAGAGGCCAATGCGTTCAAAAACTGCTTAATCCTTACATTGCCGTGTTTATCAGTCTTTCCACGTATAAAATCCATTTCCCTGCGAACCTGCTCAAAATTGTATAATGTGCTGGAATAGTCTACAAAAATTTCGTTACTATAATCTTCAAGACCAAGGTGAGCCAGGTTTACAAGGCCATTAAATGCTGTTCTGCGTATGCGCTGCTCCATAGATTTCGGTGTATCACAGAAGCGGCTGCACAGATCGCTAACTGTCAGTGAGTCAGCATGATCCTGGTGGTCGACCAGATATTTGACGATAGAAATAATATCTTTACTGCCAATATCCCCGATAATACCGATTCTTGTAAGGATTGTGCGAAGGGAATTCTCAATCTGCTCACTATTGTCAGGTACAGTCACAGTTGCAGGGCTGGTATCTTCCATAAAAATGTTTTGCATTTTGCGGACCATTCGTTTCATAGATAAGCCATCGGAAACTTTTTTGATGACAGCTTCTACTTCCACACTATTAATTGGTTTCTGGATAAAGAATTCAATCCCGGCTTCATAAGCAGAAGCAATCATATCTTTGGAGGACACTTGAGACAGCATAATATAAGATGCATCTGGTACTATTTTTCGAGCCTGTTTTACAAAGCTGATTCCGTCCATCTCAGGCATGAGCAGATCTACAATTACAATATCCGGTTTGGCTGAAGGAAGATCTTCCAGTGCTTCAGCCGCATTATTAGCACTGCCGCAACATACCCCAAGTCCTCGTTCATTTATAATTAGTTTCAAAATGTTACAAATATTTTTGTCATCGTCTATAAAATAGAAAGACATCATTTTGACATTACCTCCAATTCATTTAAAGGGATGCAGATGGTAAAAACTGTCCGACCCGGAATAGAGGTCAGACCAATCGTTCCATGTAATTCCCCTTCTACAAGATCTTGTACCAGATTCAGCCCAAGTCCCCGGCTGACTTCCCCTGTCTGGAAATTAATCTTGGTCGAGAATCCAGTCTTAAATACTTCTCCTATGTATTCAGCCGGAATTCCCGGGCCGTCATCAGTAACGGTAAAAATAGCCTGCCCATCTTCGATGACCTCTGTGACAGAAAGATTAACTGTGTCAGTCTTCGAAGCTTCCAAAGCATTTACAAAAAGGTTACGGAAGATGGAAAGAAGGGCATAGTGGCTGGAAGTATAGAAATTTTTCTGATATTCATAAGTAAGATTCAGTGTCTTTCCCTGTGATTCCGCCAGATTGGTGATGGAAGATTTTAAAAGGGAGAGCACTTCTTCCAGATACATACCGTCATTTTCCAGTTCCTGTTCCAGTGCTTCGGAAATTCCACGCATGATCAACAGATATTCTTTCTTTATCTCGTGAATATCTTTTGCAGTAGTAAGCGCAGAAGAGGCAAGGGCAGGATCGGCACCTGAGTCACGCAGTGTTTCAAAGAGCCGGTAAGAATTATTCATAGTTTCTTCGATTAATGTAGTATTTTTCTTCATCCAGACAATTTCCCCATTGAGTTTGGAGAAGAGAAGTACCAGTTTCTGATAACGTTCCTCATGTTCTTTCTTAATTAAAAAGATCCGGTATTTTTCAAAGAGCAACATGACAAGCCATGTGAGACAGGAACGCATAACAGCAGCCAGAAAGATTCCGGACTGCATGTGAAGCACAAGGGAACTGAGTTCCAGTCGTACGAGAAGCTCGATAAAGTTTGCCAAGTAGTCGATCAGAATCAGAGCTCCCAGTGTCAGGTTCCGCTTTTCATGAATAGCAGCCGACAAATGATCAAACCGTCTGATATAGAGATGTAGAAGAAGTCCGTAGCAAAGATAGAAAGCTATCTCCGGCATATAGTGAGAAGGACTCGTCCAGTGCCCGTGGGTGATCCAGTAGACGATCATACGCATAGAAAATACACCGATTGCGGATAAAAATGTAACCGGAATCAGTGGGAAATTGGACATTAATAATCCACAAGCGGCCAGAATAACGACTGCAATGGATATTTTAAAGTTTGCTGTGAACCAGTTAATACTGAGCTGCGAAGTTAAAGCAATTGCGAAACTGTAAAATATAGATTTTTTCAATATATCTTTCATAATATATACCACACCCTATACCTAATATAGTACAGGAAAAAAGAAGACTGCGCAAGTATTAAAAATACCCACGCAGTTTTTCAATAGCGCTCTTTTCGATTCTGGATACATAGGAGCGGGAGATGCCAAGAAGCTTTGCAATTTCGCGCTGTGTATATTCTTCTTCGTTATACAGACCATAGCGCATTTTTAAGACCAGACGTTCCCGGGTGGATAATTTAGACTCTACGTGTTGATATAATTTCAAAATATCATCTTTTTCCTCGATTTTCCGGTGGGCCTCCTGATCGTCTGTCTCAATTACATCGAAAAGCTGGATTTCGTTGCCTTCCCGGTCCGTGCCGATTGGTTCATAAAGGGAGACTTCCCGAGAAGTTTTTTTTCTGGCACGCAGATGCATCAGAATTTCATTTTCAATACAGCGTGCAGCGTAAGTTCCGAGACGAACATTTTTTCCCGGATTAAATGTAACGACTGCTTTGATCAGCCCGATGGTGCCAATGGAAAGCAAATCTTCAGCTTCTTCTACATTTGCCTGATATTTTTTGACAATATGAGCTACGAGCCGGAGATTATGCTCAATCAGGATATGCTTGGCATTTAAGTCGCCCTCGATATATTTTTGCAGGTAATACTGTTCTTCAGAAGCAGTCAGGGGAAGGGGGAAAGATTTCAAGAAATGCACCTCGAGACAGATTTGATATAGTTTATGATGGAAAATGAAAATTTGTGCTTTTCCCATGTGGAAAAGTGTGCTATACTGATGCTACTTCAGACAGGAAATTCTTCCGTCTGCAGGAGATCTGTTGTATCGGGCGGTATCCGCCGGAGAATCCAACGATTTTGATTGAGATTGATTGTTATTAATTGTTACCTGATTATCGAAAAATCTATGAGTGACTGAACATGAAAATGTGAATAAAAAGTATAGTTCAGTTAGAAATGAGGTGTATGAATGGCATTTAGTTCAATTGCGTCTGCCTGTGTTCAGGGACTTCACATTGAAGTGATCCATGCAGAATCAGATGTCAGTAATGGTCTTCCGATGTTCCATATGGTGGGCTATCTTTCGTCGGAAGTGAAGGAGGCTGCTGAGCGGGTGCGGACTGCAATCCGTAACAGTGGATTTTCGCTTCCACCTAAGAAAATCGTAGTAAATCTGTCGCCGGCAACGGTGAAAAAGAAAGGAGCATCTTATGATCTTCCAATCGCATTATCTGTATTAGAAGCTGTTGGCAATATTCCGGCAAAAGCGCTGGAGAGAGTTCTTGTAGCCGGGGAACTTAGCCTGGACGGGAAGGTACGTGAAGTAGAGGGAGTTCTGCCAATCGTTCTGGAGGCAAAGATGCAGGGATTTCACACATGTATTTTGCCTGAAAAAAATGTAAGAGAAGGGCGTCTTGTTCCGGGAATTCGTATTATAGGTGCCGGGACATTGGAACAATTGTGCCGGGATTTAAATAAGAAGGAAGGGTTAGGGGGAAAAATATCAGAGACGAAAGCAATCACTGAGTTTAAACAGATATGGGAACCGGAGATGTTATATGATGTGGATTACAGTGATATCTGTGGACAGGATATGGTGAAGCGAGCGGTTGAAGTTGCAGTAGCGGGTGGTCATAATCTGTTGCTTGTAGGTCCGCCGGGAAGCGGAAAATCCATGGTGGCAAAGCGGATCCCGACCATCTTACCTCCGATGCAGTTGGAAGAGAGTATGGAGGTGACAAAGATTTACAGCGTGGCAGGGATGGTAGACCGGGAATATCCGTTGATTACAAAACGTCCATTTCGAAGTGTACATCATACGGTAACGAGAGCAGCACTTATTGGTGGTGGTGTGATACCGAATCCGGGGGAAATCAGTCTTGCACATGGAGGTGTCTTATTTCTAGATGAACTGGCGGAATTCCGTAAGCCAGTGCTGGAAGTTTTAAGACAACCTCTGGAGGAACATAAAATCCGGATTTCCAGAAACAGTGGATGTTATGAGTATCCGGCTGATTTTATGTTGATTGCGGCAATGAATCCGTGTCCTTGTGGAAATTATCCGGATTTGAACAAATGTAATTGTACAAAAACGCAGATTCAAAATTATCTGGGTCATGTAAGTCAGCCTTTTTTAGATCGTATGGATTTATGTGTAGAGGCTTCAAGGGTAGAATACGGGGAATTACACAAGACTGGAAAAGAGGAAACATCAGCAGAAATACGTAACCGTGTCTGCACGGCGAGAAAAATCCAGGAGCAGCGTTATGAGGGGACCGATATCCGGACAAACTCCGGAATCGGAGTACGGCAGATGGAAGAATTTTGCCAAATTGGAGAAAAAGAAGAAAAACTGATGCGATGTGCATTTTCAACGATGAATCTGACTGCCCGGACTTATCATAAAGTATTGAAAGTCGCCAGAACGATCGCTGATCTGGACGGGGAAGAACAGATTGGATGCAGCCATCTGAAAGAGGCGCTTGGATACCGTATGCTGGATAAAAAATACTGGGGGAGGTAATGTAGGTGATTTATGAATACTGGTTTGCCAGGATGAAAAATATCTCTGATAATAAGAAGAAAAAACTAAGAGAGGCATATGGCTCTGCAAAAGAGATATATTATATAGAAGAAACTCAACTCAGATTACAGAATTTCCTGACAAAAAAGGATATAGAACAGCTGAAAATGGCGAGAAAGCAGAAAGATTTAGAAGAAAAATATTATAATATGGAAGAAAAAGGAATTGATTTTGTACCGTATTTTCAAAAAACATATCCGAAACGGTTGTCGGAGCTTGACGCTGCACCGTATGCGCTTTATGTAAAAGGGAAACTGCCGGAAGAAGACCGGCCTTCGGTAGCGATTATCGGAGCAAGAAGATGTAGTAATTACGGGGAAGGGCAGGCGCTGGAATATGGGAAATGTCTGGCATCAGCCGGGGTACAGATTATCAGTGGTCTTGCACTTGGTATTGACGGGGCCGGACAACGGGGTGCGCTAAATGGAGGCGGAACAACTTATGGCGTGTTAGGCTGCGGAGTGGACATTTGTTATCCGAGAGAAAATATCGGTCTGTATATGGATATTCAGAGAGAAGGAGGGATAATTTCGGAGCAAATACCGGGAGAACCACCTATGTCATATCATTTTCCACTGAGAAATCGTATCATCAGTGGATTGGCAGATGTAGTGCTTGTGATGGAAGCGAAAGAAAAAAGCGGATCTTTGATTACCACAGATATGGCACTGGAACAGGGGAGGGACGTATATGCTCTTCCAGGGCCCGTCACAAGTACTCTCAGTCAGGGGTGCCACAGGCTGATCAGACAAGGTGCGGGCATATTGATCTCGCCGGAAGAATTCCTGAAAGAACTGCAGATTGAGGTTTCTGAAAACTCTACAGAATTATTAAAAAATGAAAAAATGCTTGAAACAACAGAAAAAGTGGTGTATAGTTGTCTCGATTTGTTCCCCAGAAATGTAAGTGAGATTCAGGTGAAGACCGGGCTTGATGCACGGATTCTTATGGAGACACTTATGATGCTGGAGATGGAAGGATATATAAAAGAAACGGCAAAGAATTATTATGTCAGAATGTCAGATGTGAGATGAAACATTTGCATTTGAACGAAAATAGTGTACGGGAATTTGCCCGATACAGATAACATGGAGGTTAGATACAGATATGGCACGATATCTCGTGATAGTGGAGTCACCGGCAAAGGTGAAAACAATCAAAAAGTTTCTGGGAAGTAATTATGTGGTGGCTGCGTCAAATGGACATGTCAGAGATCTCCCGAAAAGTCAGCTTGGTGTAGATGTGGAGAATGACTACGAACCGAAGTATATTACGATACGTGGAAAAGGTGAGATTCTTGCAAATCTCAGAAAAGAAGTGAAAAAAGCAGATAAAGTTTATCTCGCAACTGACCCGGACCGCGAAGGAGAGGCGATTTCCTGGCATCTGAGTAAAGCATTGAAACTGGAGGATAAGAAAGTTTATCGTATTAGCTTCAATGAAATCACCAAGAATGCGGTGAAGGCATCTCTTAAGAACCCGCGGGATATCGATATGGATCTGGTGGATGCACAGCAGGCGAGACGTGTGCTGGACCGTGTGGTTGGATACCGCATCAGCCCCCTCCTCTGGGCAAAAGTAAAGAGAGGTTTAAGTGCCGGTCGTGTGCAGTCTGTAGCGCTTCGCATTATAGCAGATCGTGAGGCGGAAATCGATGCATTTATTCCAGAGGAATACTGGACTCTGGATGCAGAGCTGAACGTAAAAGGTGAGAGAAAGCCTCTGATCGCGAAGTTCTACGGAACAGAGAAAGAGAAGATGACGATTGAGTCGAAAGAACACTTGAATAAGATTTTAAAGGAGCTTGATGGTGCGGACTATGAAGTGAGTGAGATCAAAAAAGGAGAGCGTACAAAAAAGGCACCGGTTCCATTTACGACAAGTACACTGCAGCAGGAAGCTTCCAAAGCTTTGAATTTTGCAACCTCCAAGACGATGCGTATTGCGCAGCAGCTTTATGAAGGAGTTGATGTCAAGGGAAGTGGAACCGTGGGTATTATCACATATCTTCGTACGGATTCTACCCGTATTTCCGAAGAGGCAGATGCGAATGTAAGAAGCTATATTGGAGAGCAGTATGGCAGTCAGTATGTGGCAGCAGAAGGCGCCAGGAAAAGTGGCAGTCAGAAGATTCAGGATGCTCATGAGGCAATTCGTCCGACGGATGTTACCCGCACTCCGGCTATGTTGAAGGATTCCTTGTCCCGTGACCAGTTCCGCCTGTATCAGCTGATCTGGAAACGTTTTGTTGCAAGCCGTATGATGCCTGCAGTTTATGAGACTACTTCTGTAAAAATCGCAGCAGGAAAATATCGTTTCAATGTTGCAACATCAAAGATTGCATTTGAAGGATTCCGTCTGATCTATACGGAGGCGGGAGAAGAAAAAGATGAGAAGGGTGTGCTTTTAAAGGGACTGGATGAGAACAGTGAACTTTCTCTGGAACAGTTTGACAGTAAGCAGCATTTTACACAGCCGCCGGCGCACTACACAGAGGCGTCTCTTGTAAAGACTTTGGAGGAGCTGGGAATCGGACGCCCAAGTACTTATGCACCGACAATTACATTGATTATAAATAGAAGATACGTTGCGAAGGAAAATAAAAACCTTTATATGACAGAACTTGGAGAAGTTGTTAATAATATAATGATGCATTCATTCCCAAGTATTGTGGATGTCAGTTTTACAGCAAATATGGAAAGTCTTCTGGACGGTGTTGCGGAAGGAAAAGTCAGATGGAAGACGATTATTGAAAATTTCTATCCGGATTTGGACGCAGCCGTGAAAAAAGCGGAAGAAGAACTGGAAGAGGTAAAAATCGAGGACGAAGTAACGGATGTAATCTGTGAAGAATGTGGCAGAAACATGGTTATCAAATACGGTCCGCATGGAAAATTCCTGGCATGTCCGGGATTCCCGGAATGTCGGAATACAAAGCCGTATCTGGAAAAGATTGGTGTAAAATGTCCGATGTGCGGAAAAGATGTAGTAATTCGCAAAACGAAGAAGGGAAGACGTTATTACGGTTGTGAAAATAATCCGGAATGTGAGTTCATGTCCTGGCAAAAACCGTCTGAAAAGAAGTGTCCTCAGTGTGGAAACTATATGGTAGAAAAAGGAAATAAACTTCTTTGCAGCAATGAACAATGTGGTTACACTGAAAGTATAAAAAAAGAGAAAGAAAATTAAGGAAATTTATTGAATAAGCGTGAATTGTATGATAATATACACTCATAGATGGAGGAATTGCATATGGGCGTACAATTATTAGATAAAACTAGAAAAATCAACAAATTACTACACAACAATAATTCGAGCAAGGTTGTATTTAATGACATTTGTGATGTCTTGACTGAGATACTGGAGTCAAATGTTCTGGTAGTCAGTAAAAAAGGAAAGGTGCTTGGAAAAAGTCGGTGCCTGAATGTACAGCCGATTGGAGAACTGATTGCCTGTGAGGTTGGCGAGCATATTGATGGTATGTTGAACGAGAGATTGCTTAGTATCTTATCAACAAAGGAGAATGTAAATCTTCAGACACTGGGATTTTCTGCTGAGGCAAGCGGAGGATATCAGGCAATCATCACGCCAATCAATATTGCAGGAGAGCGTCTCGGAACATTGTTCATTTACAAAGTAGATAAACCATATGAGATTGATGATATCATTCTCAGCGAGTATGGAACAACAGTTGTAGGACTGGAGATGCTCCGTTCTGTTAACGAAGAAAGTGCAGAGGAGACAAGAAAAGAACACATTGTACAGTCTGCGATTAGTACATTATCTTATTCAGAACTTGAAGCGATCATTCATATTTTTGATGAGCTGGATGGCTCAGAGGGAATTCTGGTTGCAAGTAAGATTGCAGACAGAGTTGGAATCACCCGTTCTGTAATTGTAAATGCTCTGCGCAAGTTTGAAAGTGCAGGCGTGATTGAATCTCGTTCATCAGGAATGAAAGGAACTTATATCAAAGTTGTAAATGATTATGTATTTACAGAACTGGAGCACATCAAGGAAGAAAAGAACAGAGGTTAAACTTTGAAAAATCGGAGGAAGGACAACATGTATGAAGAGTGTCCGGCGCTGCTTCAGATGACGCGGACGTTTTTGGAAGATGGAGAAAAAGATGAAATCATTCATCATTGTAAAGTAATCCGGTATGATCCGGAAGAAGAGAACATATACTTAATTGCAGGAAAATCAGATATCACAAGTTTTTTGCTGGATGGAGTATATAGATGTACGATCAATAGTGAAAAAAAAGAAATCTGGTGCCAGGGCGTCATACGTGAAAGATACTGTAATAAAGTCGGAAAAGTCTTAGTATTTCGTGTACAAAACGGCTTTTATGAAAAAAATATAAACAAGATAAAATAAATAAAAGAGTGTTGACAAAAGAGAAAGAGAGTGCTATTTTATACCTAGAGTTTTTAATAGCACTCTCTTTTTATGAGTGCTAACAATATAAAAGAGATGTTAAAGCAAGGAGGAATAAATATGAAATTAGTACCATTAGGAGACAGAGTCGTATTGAAACAGATCGTGGCTGAGGAGACTACAAAGTCAGGAATCGTATTACCTGGACAGTCTAAAGAAAAACCACAGCAGGCAGAAGTTGTGGCAGTTGGACCAGGCGGAACTGTTGATGGAAAAGAAGTGAAGATGAACGTAACAGTAGGACAGCAGGTTATCTATTCTAAATATGCAGGAACATCTGTTGAGATTGAAGACGAAGAATATATTGTTGTGAAACAGGATGATATTTTAGCAATCATCGAATAAGGAATGTTTGTTAATTTTAAATATTTTGTGTGAAATCAGTAAAGTCTAATTTAGGAGGCAGTTTAATCATGGCAAAGGAAATTAAATACGGAGCAGAAGCAAGAGCAGCCCTGGAAGCAGGAGTAAATCAGTTAGCAGATACAGTAAGAGTGACACTTGGACCAAAAGGACGTAACGTAGTACTCGACAAATCATTTGGTGCACCACTGATTACAAATGATGGTGTTACAATCGCAAAAGAAATCGAGTTAGAAGATCCATTTGAGAATATGGGAGCTCAGATCATCAAAGAAGTTGCATCTAAAACAAATGATGTAGCAGGAGATGGTACAACAACAGCTACTGTACTTGCACAGGCTATGGTACATGAAGGAATGAAGAACCTGGCAGCAGGTGCTAACCCGATCATTCTCCGTAAAGGAATGCAGAAAGCTACAGATGCAGCCGTTGAGGCAATTAAGAACATGTCCAGCAAAGTTAACGGTAAAGACCAGATCGCTAAGGTTGCAGCTATTTCAGCAGCAAGCGAGGAAGTAGGCCAGATGGTAGCAGATGCTATGGAGAAGGTTTCTAACGATGGTGTTATCACAATCGAAGAATCTAAGACAATGAAAACAGAGCTTGACCTTGTAGAAGGAATGCAGTTCGATCGTGGATACATTTCTGCATATATGGCAACAGATATGGATAAGATGGAAGCTAATCTGGAGGATCCATATATTCTGATCACAGATAAGAAAATCAGCAACATTCAGGAAATCCTTCCAGTACTTGAGCAGATCGTTCAGTCAGGATCCAGACTCCTGATCATTGCAGAGGATGTTGAGGGTGAAGCTCTTACAACCCTGATCGTAAATAAACTGCGTGGAACATTCAATGTTGTTGCTGTAAAAGCACCTGGATATGGTGACAGAAGAAAAGAGATGCTCAAAGACATCGCTATTCTGACAGGCGGACAGGTCATTTCTGAGGAGCTTGGATTAGAGTTGAAAGATACTACTATGGATCAGCTTGGACGTGCAAAATCAGTCAAAGTACAGAAAGAGAATACAGTTATCGTAGACGGCTGTGGAGACAAAGATTCCATCCAGGCAAGAGTTGCTCAGATCAAAGCTCAGATTGAGGATACAACATCTGAATTCGATAAAGAAAAACTTCAGGAGAGACTTGCAAAACTGGCAGGCGGAGTTGCAGTAATCCGTGTCGGAGCAGCAACAGAAGTTGAGATGAAAGAAGCAAAACTTCGTATGGAAGATGCTCTGGCAGCAACAAGAGCAGCAGTAGAAGAAGGAATTATCTCCGGTGGCGGTTCTGCATATATCCATGCAGCAAAAGAAGTAGCAAAATATGCTGCAACACTGGAAGGTGATGAAAAGACAGGAGCTAATGTAGTTCTCAAAGCACTGGAGGCTCCATTATTCCACATTGCTGCAAATGCAGGACTGGAAGGCTCTGTTATTATCAATAAAGTATCTGAGTCTGAACCAGGCGTAGGATTTAACGCATTGACAGAAGAGTATGTAGATATGGTAGAGGCAGGAATCCTTGATCCGGCTAAAGTAACAAGAAGTGCACTTCAGAACGCAACAAGTGTAGCATCTACGCTTCTGACAACAGAGTCTTGTGTAGCGAACATCAAAGAAGATACTCCGGCAATGCCAGCAGGCGGCGGAGCAGGCATGGGAATGATGTAAGAATAGTGTATTAGCAATTCTAATAATCATAGATTAGTATTATGAAAACTCCCCCTTTAGGGAGTTTTCTTTTTAATACAATTTGTGGTAAAATAGAGAAAATGGTTGACAAATGCCGACTGTTTTTTGTATCATAGCTTTTAAATATTACAAAGGAAAGTGAGGATAATAATCATGGGAAAGATTATTGGAGAAGGTATTACATTTGATGATGTACTTTTAGTACCAGCTTATTCAGAAGTAATTCCGAATCAGGTTGATCTGTCAACATATCTGACAAAGAAGATCCACCTTAACATACCGATGATGAGTGCAGGTATGGATACGGTTACAGAGCATCGTATGGCAATTGCTATGGCTCGTCAGGGAGGAATCGGTATCATTCATAAGAATATGTCTATTGAGGCTCAGGCTGAAGAGGTAGACAGAGTAAAGCGTTCTGAGAATGGTGTTATTACAGATCCATTTTATCTTTCACCGGATCATACACTGGCAGATGCTAATGAATTAATGGCTAAATTCCGCATTTCAGGTGTGCCGATCACAGAGAACGGAAAGCTGGTCGGTATTATCACGAACCGCGATCTGAAATTTGAGGAAGATTTCTCAAAGAAGATCAAAGAGTCTATGACTTCTGAGGGGCTCATCACAGCACCGGAAGGAATTACACTGGAGGAAGCAAAACGGATCCTTGCAAAAGCAAGAAAAGAGAAACTTCCAATTGTAGATAAGGATTTTCACTTAAAAGGACTTATTACAATTAAAGATATTGAAAAACAGATCAAATACCCTCTTGCAGCAAAGGATTCACAGGGACGTCTTCTTTGTGGTGCTGCTATTGGTATTACAGCAAACTGTATTGAGAGAGCTCAGGAGCTTGTCAATGCAAAGGTTGATGTTGTTGTTCTTGATTCTGCACACGGACATTCAGCAAATGTTATCCGCACAGTGGATATGATCAAGTCTAAATTCCCGGATCTTCAGGTTATTGCTGGTAACGTTGCAACAGGAGCGGCTACAGAGGATCTGATCAAAGCAGGAGCTGATGCAGTTAAGGTTGGTATCGGACCTGGATCTATCTGTACAACACGTATCATTGCAGGTATTGGTGTGCCTCAGATTTCAGCAGTTATGGATTGTTATGAAGCAGCAGATAAATATGGAATTCCGATTATTGCTGATGGAGGAATCAAGTACTCAGGAGATATGACAAAGGCAATTGCAGCCGGAGCAAATGTATGTATGATGGGAAGTATCTTTGCAGGTTGTGACGAGAGCCCTGGAACATTTGAGTTATATCAGGGAAGAAAATACAAGGTTTACCGTGGTATGGGATCTATCTCCGCTATGGAGAACGGAAGTAAAGACCGTTACTTCCAGACAGATGCCAAGAAACTGGTACCGGAAGGTGTCGAAGGACGTGTCGCTTACAAGGGAAGCGTAGAAGATACTGTATTCCAGTTAATGGGAGGTCTTCGTTCCGGTATGGGTTACTGTGGAGCACCGACAATCGAAGATCTGAAGGAAAAAGGAAGATTTGTCAAGATTTCTTCTGCATCATTAAAAGAGAGTCACCCACATGACATCCACATCACAAAAGAAGCTCCGAACTACAGCGTAGACGAGTAAGATCAGTAATTCACTGGTGAGCTGCTTTTGCATTGAAAGATAGAATTTGTGGCTGAGTGAACAGGAGATAATAAAATTCATAAATTAATAAGAATTCATTCATAAAATGTTTCGCTGGAATATGTAGAATATATATCAGATGAGTGATGACTCCACCTCTATAGGTGGCGGGCAGCAAGAATGCCTGGGGCATTCTTGAATCAGAAAAAGGCGGGGCAAAGAACGTGCAGATGAAGAGGAACAGAAAAAGAAGAACTCTAAGCACGACAAAGAAGAAAAGAAAGACCCAGCGGAATATCCGGCTGGGTTTTTTTATTCTTGGAATTGTGCTAGTGGTCATGTTGATTATAAAAATAAATAATCCGGGATTTTTTTCCAATAAGTATTATGAGGTGGATACGAAAACGGTGGATGCGTCAAAGCCTGATATTGACGTGGAGCTTCTGACACCGAATCCATATTCCAGATCGCAGGAGAAGACAGACAAGATTACAGGGATTGTTATCCACTATACAGCTAATCCGGGAGCAACGGCTATAGGTAACCGGAATTATTTTGAAGGGTTAAAAGACAGCCACGAGACGAAAGCCAGCAGTAATTTCGTGGTGGGACTGAACGGGGAGATCGTGCAGTGCATTCCGACCTGGGAAGTGGCGTATGCATCGAATGACCGGAATTATGATACAGTATCCATCGAATGTTGCCATCCGGATGCGACTGGAAAGTTTAATGATGCGACTTATCGTTCTATGGTCCAACTGACAGCGTGGCTTTGTCTGAAGTTCAACCTGACAGAAGAAGATGTGATCCGCCACTATGATGTGACTGGGAAAATCTGTCCGAAATATTTTGTGGAAAATGAAGGCGCATGGGATCAGTTCCGGAAAGATGTAAAGTCAGCAATGGCGATGAAAAAGAATCCGGAATAGGAATGAATAGAAAAAATAAGGCAGTTGCGAAATAAGATAATTGTTGGTATAATACACCCGATAAGACAGAAAAGAAGTGGATAAAGAGGCCACATTTGACACAGGAGTAATATACGATGAATGATTTGGAAATGTACAGAGAGAGTCTGGCGCTTTGTGATGATAAGATTATTGACGCACTTGTTGAAAGAAGTAAAATTGTAGAAAAAATCATGGCATATAAAGAGGAATATGGTATGCCGATTTTACAGCCGCAGCAGGAGGCAAAACAGGCCTTGAGACTGGAAGAAAAGCTGAATGATAATAAGTACAGAGAAGAGATTATGGATATCTTTGAATGTATCCGTATGAACAGCAAGAAGATTCAGGCAAGAAAGTTATTCGATTACAATATTGTAATGATCGGATTTATGGGAGCTGGAAAATCAACAGTGGCAGAGTATTTAAGTACCATGTTTGCCATGGAAGTTGTAGAGATGGATCAGGAAATTGTGAAAGAGGAAGGAATGAGCATTCCGGATATTTTTGCAACTTATGGCGAAGAATATTTCCGTAACTGTGAGACAGAACTCCTAAAGAAAATGCAGAGCCACAAAAATGTACTCATTTCCTGCGGAGGCGGAGTTGTACTTCGAGAATGCAATGTAGAACAGATGAAGAAGAATGGAAGAGTCGTTCTTCTGACTGCCAGTCCGGAGGAAGTTTATGAGCGCGTGAAAGATTCCGACGACAGACCGGTTCTCGCAGGACGGAAGAATGTAAAAGGTATTGCAGAATTGATGGAGGCACGTCGTGAAAAATATGAGGCAGCCGCCGATATTATTGTCAATACGGATCACAAGACTGTTCTTCAGGTGTGTGAAGAGTTAGTACAGAGACTGACAGAAATGGATGGAGAGTAATGTTTGACAGATTTTTCCCGGATAGATATGTGGCTTCCACATATGTGATTGATTTTGAAAAATTATATGAAGAAGGATATCGTGGCCTGATCTTTGATATTGACAATACACTTGTACCGCATGGAGCACCGGCTGATGCGAGGGCAATCGCACTCTTTGACAGATTAAAAAAGATTGGATTTAAATGTTGTCTCATTTCCAATAATCAGGAGCCGCGTGTAAAGATGTTCAATGAGCCGATTCAAGTAGATTATGTGTACAATGCGCACAAGCCATCAACAAAGAATTACCGGAAGGCTATGGAGATTATGGGGACTGATGAGACAAACAGTGTGTTTATCGGAGATCAGTTATTTACGGATGTCTGGGGCGCAAAAAGAACGGGGATTTCCAATATTCTTGTGAAACCGATTCACCCAAAAGAAGAGATTCAGATTGTGCTGAAGAGATATTTGGAGAAGATTGTGTTGTATTTTTATGCAAGAAGTAAGAAACAGGCGAAAAAATAGTTGAAAAAAGGCACAATCTATTATAAAATGGTAAAAGTGAAAACGTATAAAGTGCCATTCGGGTGCGATTAAGGAGGATATATACAATGGCTGATGCTTATATTGAAAAAGGTACGACGTATGAGATCGACGGAAAGGTATATGAATGTCTGGAATTCTTACATGTAAAACCAGGTAAAGGTTCTGCTTTCGTCCGTACAAAACTGAAAGATGTTATCAACGGTGGTGTTGTTGAGAGAACATTTAACCCATCTAAAGATGTATTAAAGAAAGCATTTATCGAGAGAAAGACAATGCAGTATTCCTATGTTGACGGAAACCTGTATTACTTTATGGACAACGAGACATTCGAGCAGATTCCGGTTGATTCTGAGGATGTTGGAGATAGCCTGAAGTTCGTAAAAGAAGGAACAGACGTAACTCTGAAATCATATCAGGGTAAAGTATTTGCAATTGACCCACCGACAACTGTTGAGCTTCTGATCACAGAGTCTGAGCCGGGCGTAAAAGGTAACACAGCAACAGGTGCTACAAAACCGGCTATCGTTGAGACTGGTGCGCAGGTTATGGTTCCTCTGTTCGTTAATGAGGGAGAGGTCATCAAGATTGATACACGTTCCGGCGAGTATCTTTCAAGAGCATAAGCTTAAGGAAAACATAAGAAAAACAAACGACAAAAGCCTTGCATTTTTTGCAGGGCTTTTTTATAATTCTAATACCATAATATTTGAAACACAGAAACTGCTGCTGTCTGAGGAAAGGAGATATATGGATTATAAGCAGTTTTTAGAGACAGTAGAGAAAAAAGTAAGAGAGAACATGGGGACACACATCAGAGTCAGCACACGTACCGTGAAGAAGAATAACGGAACCGAGCGGAGCGGGCTTCTGATTGAGGATGACAGTACGAATATTTCACCGACCATCTATCTGGAAGAATATTATCAACAGTTCCTTAGCGGCAAAGGAGTTGATAAGATTGCAAAAGAAGTGGCCGATTTGTATGAGGATTTGAAAGTTGACCGGCCGTGGGATGAGCAGAAGCTTGGAGAATACGACAAAATCAAGGGAAAAGTGATTTATCGTCTGATTGGTCGTGAGGCAAATGAAGAACTCCTTCAGGAAGTGCCATATGTGCCATATCTTGATCTGGCAATTATCTTTTGTGTACTTTTTGAAGCAGGAGATTATGGCATGGCGACAATGATGATCCGTAACCGGCATCTGAAACTGTGGCATGTGACAAAAGAGGACATTTATCATCAGGCAAGATATAATACATGGCATGAACTTCCGGGAGAATTTCTGACTATGAGTGATCTGATTGCGGAACTTACAGGAATAAAGGAGAAATGTCCGGAAGAACCTATGTATGTATTGACGAATCAGATCCGCAATTATGGAGCATCAGCAATTCTGTATCCAGACAGACTTGCAGGTATCAGTTTATGTCTTAAAGAGAATTTCTATGTGGTTCCAAGTAGTGTCCATGAGATGATCATAGTGCCGGAGAGTGCTTCGCCGGGACGGAGAATGCTGACAGAGATGTTACGAGAAGTCAATGAGACACAGGTACCGGACGAAGATATTTTGTCAGATCATGTTTATTATTATGACAGAAAAGAACGGAGATTGCGATTATAAGAAAAGTGAAGAGCAGTCAATGCAAGTAGCGAAAGATAATCTATGATATAGAAGAGTATTATGATTGGTGTATGGGAGCGCCAGCGGTCAAGAATGCCGAAGGCGCTCTTGCTATAATGTTATAATGATTCGAATTGTGTAGAAAATTATCTCATGTATTTACTTTACTTTGTGAGATAAATGTGTTACTATTACAAAGTCAAATTGACCAGGCACCCGTAGCTCAGGGGATAGAGCACCGCCCTCCGGAGGCGGGAGCGGCGGTTCGAATCCGCCCGGGTGTGTATGAATAACGAGTACTGATGTGTGGAGGAGATCTATGAAGAGAAGGTGGATTGTCCTCCTGCTTCTTTTTATGACGATAGGAGCAGCGGGGTATGGATTTACTAGAGAAGAAGCACAGAAGGTACAAAAGACAAGTTCGTTGAAGATACAGGCTGTTTATCTGGAATGTGAATCAGAAGAGGCAAATCCGCTTTTGGAAGATGCAGTTTTGGAAGTGAATCGGGCAGTGGAAGAACACTTTGCGAAGATGCAGGAAGAGACAGGCTATGTAGAAGCTTATCATAATCTGCATGTGTATACAAAGGAAGGAAAAGATGCGGATACATATGTGACATTTGTGACATACGATATGAAAATCCGAGGGATTTATACAGAAGTACCAGGACTTGCAACATTTTATGCAAAAAAAGAAAAGGACAAGATGCAGGTAATCTCAGATCCAAAAGAGAGTGATGTACAGAGATACATTGCAAGACTTACGAAACACCAGGATGTTCAGAATCTGTTCCGGAAAGTGAATGAGGAGTATAATGGAGCACTTCAGTCCGATGCACTTTTGCGGGAGGCGTTGAGCGAATTGCAGAATGCATATGGAAGTACGGAAGATAACGGTTAAATATTTTAGAAATAGAGAAGTATGCTGTCAGAAGCATGCTTCTTTTTTAAATTTATAGATTTGACAAGATTTCATCACAATTCGAACACATTTAAACGATACAATCTATTACAGAAATGAAGGAAAGGAGATTATTGATATGGAAAATCAATATACTTATTATAAACCAGAACCTGATGACATGAATGGTATGAACGAGGAAACGCCAAAGCCAAAGAAGAACCGAAAGGTGCCAAAACCAGTGAAACTTGTATGCGCCGGAGTTGCATTTGGTCTTGTGGCAAGTGTAACATTTCAGACAGGAAATTATGTGGGAACAAAAGTGTTCGGCACAACAACTACAAACGGTAAGACTGCCAAGACAGCACAGACAGTGGATGGTGCGAAACTAACAACATCATCAAGCAGTACAGGAACTTCTGATGTTGCAACGATTGCAAAGAATGCAATGCCATCTATCGTATCTATTACGAATATGAGCGTTCAGGAAGTACAGAGTTTCTTCGGAGGAACACAGCAGCAGGAGAGTACAAGTGTCGGATCTGGTATTATTATCGGCCAGACAGATAGCGAACTTCTGATCCTTACAAATAATCATGTAGTGGAAGGCAATGAAAAGCTTACAGTTTCTTTTGTGGATAATGAAAGTGTTGAGGCTAATGTAAAAGGAACTGATTCCACAAAAGATCTTGCAGTTGTGGCTGTCAAGATCAGCGATGTGAAAGATTCTACTATGGATGAAATCGCAGTTGCGACAATGGGAGATTCCAGTAAGCTTGAGGTAGGTGAACAGGTCGTCGCAATCGGTAATGCACTTGGTTATGGACAGTCTGTAACATCAGGTATCGTATCTGCAACGGAGCGGACACTGGACGGTTATGAAGGAGGTACTCTGATTCAGACAGATGCAGCAATCAACCCTGGTAACAGTGGCGGAGCACTTTTGAACTCTAACGGTGAAGTTATTGGAATTAATACCGCAAAAGTTGCAACAGACAGTGTAGAAGGTATGGGCTATGCTATACCAATTTCTGATGCAAGCGATACGATCCAGAATTTGATGAATCAGGAGACAAAGACAAAAGTGTCTGAGGCAGAACAAGGATATCTTGGAATCCAGGGTGTAGATGTCTCGGATGAAAGTGCCAAGATGTATAATATGCCTACTGGAGTTTATATTTCCGATGTTGTAAAGAATGGTGGAGCCCAGCAGGCAGGTCTGACAAAAGGCAGTGTTATTACAGGACTTGAGGGAACCACAATCAGCGATATGAATTCACTGAAAGAACAGCTTCAGTATTATCGTGTGGGTGATAAAGTCAAGGTAACCGTACAGGTTCCTGGAAATAATGGCGAATATACTGAAAAAACTGTCGAAGTAACACTTGGAAGTAAATCATAAAAATGATATAATTGTCCCCATAGGAGGGACAGGACTATGTATACATTTGATGAAATTGAAAAGACAGACAGCGAAATAGCAGATGCGATCAAGGCAGAGATGGAAAGACAGAACTCACACATCGAGCTGATCGCATCTGAAAACTGGGTAAGTAAAGCAGTCATGGCGGCCATGGGAAGTCCGCTGACGAACAAATATGCAGAGGGGTATCCGGGAAAGAGATATTATGGCGGCTGCCAGTGTGTAGATGTTGTAGAGAATCTTGCCAGAGACAGAGCGAAAGAGTTATTTGGCTGTGAGTATGCAAATGTTCAGCCACATTCAGGAGCACAGGCAAACCTGGCAGTATTTTTTGCAATGCTGGAGCCGGGAGATAAAGTAATGGGAATGAATCTGGATCACGGCGGACATCTGACACACGGCTCACCGGTCAATATTTCCGGAAAATATTTTAATATTGTGTCCTATGGTGTCAATGAAAAAGGCGTGATCGATTATGATAATGTAAGAGAGATCGCTTTGAGAGAAAGACCGAAGTTAATTGTCGCAGGAGCAAGTGCTTACGCGAGAACAATTGATTTTAAAAAATTCCGTGAGATTGCAGACGAAGCAGGCGCATATCTGATGGTAGATATGGCTCATATTGCAGGTCTTGTTGCAGCAGGACTGCATCCAAGCCCGATTCCATATGCTCATGTGACAACGACAACGACTCACAAGACTCTTCGTGGACCCAGAGGAGGTATGATCCTGTGTAACCAGGAGGCAGCAGATAAGTTCAACTTTAACAAAGCTGTATTCCCGGGAATACAAGGCGGACCATTGGAACATGTTATTGCTGGAAAAGCAGTATGCTTCAAAGAGGCATTACAGCCAGAGTTTAAAGAATATCAACAGCAGATTCTGAAAAATGCACAGGCACTCTGCAAAGGATTACAGTCCCGTGGCGTGAAAATCATTTCCGGAGGAACAGACAATCATCTGATGCTTGTAGATCTTCGCGATGAAGAGGTGACGGGAAAAGAGCTGGAGCGTCGTCTTGATGAAGCTCATATTACCTGCAACAAGAATACAATTCCGAACGATCCACGTTCACCATTTGTTACAAGTGGTGTAAGACTCGGAACACCAGCCGTTACAACAAGAGGCATGGTAGAAGAGGATATGGATGTGATTGCGGAAGGTATTGCACTTGTGATTAAGAGTGAGGATAATATTGAAAAAGTACGCGAGATGGTAAAAGGTCTGACTGACAAATATCCATTGATCTAAGAGATAGATAACAGGAGGTATTGATGATGAAGTGTCCAACATGTGGCGGACCATTGAAACCAAGCAAAAAAGATCCGGATTATCTGCTTTGCTATACATGTAAGAAAAAATTTAAAGTTCCACAGCATCAGGCGGAAGATGTGGCTCCGAAAACAGAGCGTATGTCTGTGAAGAAAGAGGCTGGTAGAAGAGATAGTGCAAAAAAAGATAGCGCAAGAAAAGAGAATGTAAAGAAGGAACGTTCTGTAAGAGAACAGAAGTATTCCAATATTCCACCAAAGGAAGTACGTGATAAGCGGGAACGCGAGATGAAAAAAGCGTATGATGACATGCTTTCTGTTGAGGAAGAGAAGGTGTCTAAAGCACCGATTATTATTCTTGCGATTGCAATTATCGTAGTGGCAGCAGTTATTGTGTATATGTTATTAAAGTAAGATGTAAAAGCTGAAAGTTTTCTTTAGGAGCCTTTCCTGAATTTTTTGCAGAAACTGAGATTAATATTTTGTTATAGAAACTGAGAGTGTGGATGATCCACACTCTCATTATTATTTTGCAGGAGACTGCGTATACTTTCGGAAGGTATCGTTGGACATTTTTGGCTAATTGAATTAAGAATTAAGATTTAAGATCAAATTCAGGATTAATTGCATAGAAGTTCTTACTATCCAAGTGATCCTGGATGATTCTGAGACTTTCGCCAAATCTTTGGTAATGTACGATTTCACGTTCTCTGAGAAAACGAATCGGATCGCAGACTTCAGGATCTTTTACAAGCCGTAAAATATTGTCATAAGTCGTTCGTGCTTTTTGCTCTGGGGCGACTTCGTAAGAACAACATTACACAATATAATATGAAGATAAAACAAGCTATCCTACATAGTTCCAGTGTTTTCGATATTTAGGCGTTCAGAAATGAGCGTCTTTTTTCATACCCAAAATCGAAAGGAGAAAGAGAAAATATGAATAAGCTAGTAAAGCGATTGCTGACAGGAACGCTTGCTTTTGCAACTATCCTCACGGCATTACCAGTGACGGCGGTTCATGCTTCCGGCAATCAATACTGGACAGAATCAGCAGAACGTGTCGGCTACATTGAACAAATTATGAATGACGGTTCTATCAAATCCACGTTCCATGAGGGACACATGAAAGTTGAGGGCGAAACTGCCTACTGCGTGGACATCAATACCAATTTCAAGAATGGATATAAAACAAGGTCTGACGCAAGTACACGCATGAGTAGTGATCAGATTGCGGACGTTGCTCTTTCCTTAGAGTACGTCAAGCAATATACCGCTACTCATACAGGGTTGAATAACAACCAGAAGTATTTGCTGGAACAGTGTGTTGTCTGGCAGAGATTGAGTGAACAGCTTGGCTGGCAGTGTGATAATGTCAGAGCTTCCTATAATGAAATCTCACAGGCAGTTCAGAATGAAGTTTACGCTGGTGCGAAAGCATTTGTGAAAGCAAATAAAGGACGCTATGAATGTGGTGGTTATATCTACACTGGCGAGGGACAGGACATTGGACAGTTCTGGGCAAAGTTAAATGTAGGAAATGCAAAGGTCAAAAAGACTTCTTCCAATCCCACGGTCACAGATGACAACGCCAACTATTCCTTTGAGGGTGCAACATTTGGTGTCTATTCTGATAAGGGCTGTAACAGCCAGCTTGCCACACTTACTGCCGATGGAAACGGCGATACCAAAGAAGTTGAGGTAAAAGCCGGAACAGTTTACATCAAAGAACTTTCTGCTCCAAAGGGTTACAAGCTGGATTCTACTGTCCATGCCTTAAATGTGGAAGTTGGAAAAACAGCGACATTAACTGTTGCTGACACTCCAAAGGTCACAGAGACTTTGATTGATTTATTCAAAATTGACATGGAAACAGGAAAATCCACTCCACAGGGAAATGCTTCTTTAGAGGGTGCAGAGTTTACATGGAGCTATTATGACGGATACTACAATGCAGATAATCTTCCTGCAAAGGCTACCCGTACATGGACAACCAAAACCATTGCCGAAAAAGACAGTGCCGGAACTATCCATTATGTATCCAGACTTGCTGACAGCTACAAGGTATCCGGCGACAGCTTCTATACACAAGACGGAAAAAATGTACTGCCACTTGGTACACTCACTGTCACAGAAACAAAAGCACCAAACGGTTATCTGTTAGATGGTGCATATATGCAGACTGACGGAAGTTCCGAACAGATTAAGGGAACATACCTTACACAGATTTCCGAAGATGGCGAACTTGCCATACTCTCTGGAAGCAACCAGTATTCCGTATCCGACAAGGTTATCCGTGGCGGTGTGAAAATCCGGAAACGTGACCTTGAAACAAAGGATACCAAAGCACAGGGAAGTGCGACCTTACAGTACACAGAGTTCAATATCATTTCCTTAAATGACAATCCTGTACTGGTTGAGGGAAAATTATATAACAAGAATGAAACTGTCAAGAAGATTCAGACAGGCATTGACGGAATCGCTTCTACTTCTGCTGACTTGCTCCCTTACGGAAAATACAGATTAGAAGAAAGCAAAGCACCAGAGGGCTACTTAACAGATGGTACAAAGACAATCGACTTTTCTATCACGGAAGATGGAAAAATCGTGGATTTGACCGACAAATCCCACTCTGTCTACAACCAGATTAAGCGTGGCGATATTGAGGGTGTAAAAATCGGTGCAGGTACACACAAACGCCTTGCAAGTGTTCCGTTTAAAATCACAAGCAAGACAACAGGCGAATCCCATATTGTAGTCACTGACAAAAACGGGCAGTTCTCCACTGCTTCAAGCTGGGCTTCCCACAAGGTCAATACCAATGCCGGAAAATCCAGTGAGGACGGTGTATGGTTTGGTACATCTGAACCAGACGACAGCAAAGGTGCATTACTTTATGATACCTATGTGATTG
>ENA-ORUQ01000059-ORUQ01000059.1-human-gut-metagenome-genome-assembly--contig:-NODE-59-length-109329-cov-5.319289_pt1 | contig 109329 bp, 82 predicted proteins | sample MGYA00242081_ERZ509211 | MGnify/ENA primary metagenome ERZ509211 (study PRJEB26280, sample SAMEA2338785) | human gut metagenome | biome: human gut; feature: human-associated habitat; material: faeces...
AAAAGCCGGGGCTAATACTTCAATTATTTTAGGACATTTTCAAAAACGCTTGACATGAAAATGTAAAAAATATGTGTACGAGCACGAAAACACACAATGCACGATGTAAAAATATGAGAAAATAACTCAATAATGAGAAAACATAGTTAATTATGCACAATAAAAAGGTCAATATAATGTTGAAAATCACAGTTTCACATAAAACTATTGACAGAAAAGAAGTGATTTGCTATTATCAAGCCATCAAGTGAACGGGCACGAAACAAAGTGATATAAACCGCGGATACTCACAGCTTCGTGCACGAGCAAACAGAACACCAGAACAATAGAACGATGCAACTCAATATGTAGAGAAACACAAAATTGTGTAACACGTAAAAACAAAAATGACAACAAAAGAAATCCAGGGAGGAATTCAAAATGAAAAAAAGAGTAGCAGTAGCAGCAATGGCAGCAGTTATGGCAGTATCCATGATGGGAATGACATCTGTAGCAGTTCAGGCAGATGATACAGTTAAGATTGTAATTATCGGTGTACAGAGTGGCGGCTCCTACTGGGGCAATATTGAGAAAGGTTTCACAGAGGCCTGTGAGGAGCTTGGCTGGGAAGGCGACTACTGGACACCACAGAATGCAGGGAATGATTCTGAGATGGTTCAACTTGCTGAGAATGCACTGACACAGGGGTATGATGTAATCTGTATGGAGATCAATGACCTTGATATGTACGGTGATGTAATCAGCCGTGCCAAAGAGGATGGAGTGAAGCTGATTTCCCTTACAGATGTAGGCGAAGAGAACTGTGATGCATTCGTAGGAATTGACTCTTATGCAAGTGGATATTCACAGGGCGAGAAAATCGCTGAGTTTGCAAAAGAGCTTGGATATGATTCCATTAATTATGTAACTTTAATGTCTACTACAGACAATGCATCCCAGTTGAAAAACAGACAGGGTATTGCTGATGCAATGTCTGAGAATTTTGATGGAGAGATTAATGAAATTGACATTGCGGCAACAGACAGTAATGCGGCAACAGCCCAGGATAAATTAAGTGCATTTTATCTTGCAAACCCGGATCTGAATGCAGTAGCAAGTGTAGACCTTTATGCAGCACTTGGCGCAGCCCAGTTCGTAGATGAAAATGGACTTCAGGGCAAATTTATCGCAACAGGTCTTGAGCTTACTGCAGATGCATTTAACCGTGTACTTGACGGAGATCTGATGGCAACCTCTTCTGTAGACTCTGTTGGTATTGGTAAGAATTTCTGCTATGTGGCACAGAAGATTTTAAATGGCGAGAATTATGATTACAGCAATCCAGCAGAGAAAATCTGGGTACTTCCGGATGATGTAGAGAGCTATTGTGCAGAGAATGGAATTGAATTAAACTAACAAATTAAAGCATAGGTTTTTACTTAGAACCGTTTACGGTGTTTCGCAGATGATGCCCCGCCTTACGGCGGGGTTTCTTATACCAAAATTTGGCTTAAAAAAGGCCCAAAAAGGAGAAATTATGGAAAAAAAGAAACCTTCAATATTAAAACCTCTTTTTCAGATTAAAGAGATCAGTGTAATTCTTCCACTGGTAGTTCTGGTGGTGGTAGCTATGATCGTAAATCCATCATTCCTTAGAATGAGCAATATTCTTGATATCTTAAGAACATCCAGCTTCAATGCTATGATCGCTGTTCCGCTTACTTTCCTGCTTGCTTCCGGAAGAATGGATCTTTCCATTGCAGCAACAACTACCCTTGGCGGTCTGATCGCAGCAATCGCAGAGACAAATGGTGCTCCGCTTGTGATTTCTCTGCTGCTGGCGTTGTTAGTTGGTGCAGCAGTTGGTGTGCTGAACAGCCTTCTTGTAGAGAAATTTGAAATGCTTGGTTTTATCGCAACAATGGCAACCTCTTATGTAGTAAAAGGTATTGCTTCTGTTATTACAAACAACAATCCGGTAAGTGGTATTTCTGATAGCTTTCAGGCAATTGCCAAGACCCGTGTTGGTGGAAGCATCTGGATCACCATTATTTACGCTCTGGTAATCGGCGTTGCCGGTCAGCTGATTCTGAACAGAACCAAATATGGCCGCTCCACACTGGCTGTAGGAGGTAACCCGGAAACAGCGAATCTTGCAGGTATTGATGTTAAGAAAAGACACTCAGAATTGTTTATCTTGGTTGGTATTTTTGCAGCAGTTGCAGGATGTCTTCATTGTTCCAGATTTGCAAGTGCCCAGCTTACAGCTGGAAGTGGTACAGAGCTTACCATTCTTGCTTCCTGTATTATCGGTGGTACAAGCCTTCGGGGTGGTACAGGTACTGTAACTGGTTCTTTACTTGGATGTATTCTTTTTGCAACGATTACCAATGCCCTTCTGGTTATGGGGGTACCGACTACATGGCAGAACGTAGTATATGGAGCAATTTTGATTATCGCTTTACTGATTGATATTTTCAAACGTACCAAGATGTCCAAGGCGTGATAGGAGGAAACAAATGGGTGATACAATTCTGGAAATGAAGCATGTGACCAAGAAATTTCCTGGTGTCATTGCACTGAATGATGTTTCCATTGATGTAAAAAAAGGAGAGATTCTGGGAATCGTAGGAGAAAACGGCGCCGGAAAATCTACTCTGATGAAGGTATTAAGCGGAAGCTATACCAATAAGGAATATGAAGGCGAAATCTGGGTGAACGGTGAGAAACAGAGCTTCGGGTCTGTTTCCGATGCCAAAAAGGTTGGAATCGAAATGGTTTACCAGGAAGTAAACGCCATGTATGAAGCCAGTGTGGCTGAGAATATTTTCGTAGGAAACCTTCCTGGAAAAGGATGGGTAGACTATAAGAAGTTATATAAAGATACACAGGATCTTCTGGATCAGCTTGGACTGCAAATCAGTCCGAAAACTCCGGCAGGTGCACTGAACAGTGGCCAGCTGCAGTTGATGTCTATTGTACGTGCTATGGCGGCACATCCGAAAATCATGGTGCTGGATGAGCCAAGTACTGCTTTAACAGATTCTGAAGTAGATATTCTTATGAACTTTCTTGAGAATCTGAGAAAAAGCGGTGTGTCCTGTATCTACATTTCCCACAAGCTGGAAGAGATTTTCCGTATTTGTGACCGGGTTACCATTATCCGTGATGGAAATGTAATCACCAGTGGTGATATCAGTGAATTTAACCAGGAGACACTGGTACAGGGAATGATCGGACGAAAAGTTGAGAACATGTATGTGAAGAGCAAACATGAGATTGGAGAGCCGACTCTTGAGGTAAAGCATCTTTCTGTTCCACATCCGACGATTGATAACAGAAATATCGTAGATGACATCAGTTTTACTGTAAGAAAAGGGGAAATCCTTGGCATCGGCGGTCTGGTGGGAGCAGGACGAAGTGAAGCACTGGGAGCCATTTTTGGAGAACTGGTACAGGGTGTTCACAAAGAAGTTAAGATTAATGGAAAAGAAGTAACCATCAATAGCCCGAAGGATGCCATCAAAGCGGGAATCGGATTTGTAACAGAGGAGAGAAAGCGTACCGGATTTATTCAGACGATGAACATTCTTCAGAACCTCAGTCTGATTTCCCTGTATGATCTGCCAAAGAAATATTTCATTGACCGTAAGGTGGAAAATGAAAAAGCCAAGGCGATTTTTGACAGAATGCGTGTGAAAGCGCCATCTATGAATACTATGGTTGTAAATCTTTCAGGAGGAAACCAGCAGAAGGTTGTTCTTGGAAAATGGCTGATGAAGAACCCACAGATTCTGTTTATTGATGAGCCCACAAAAGGTATTGATGTGAGAGCCAAGGCAGAATTTTACAAGATGATGGATGAGCTGGCAAATGCGGGGGTATCCATTGTTATGGTATCTTCGGATATGCCGGAGCTGATTTCCATGAGTGACAGGATTATTGTACTTAGTAATGGAAAGATCACCGGTGAATTCAGCCATGAAGAAGCTGCACAGGCTTCAATTATGAAAGCAGCAATTGCTAATCAGTAAAAAGAGATGAGGGATAAACATGGAAAAACAGGTTTTTAATCCATATTTGCCCAGCTATGAATATGTACCGGACGGAGAACCTCATGTCTTTGGCAGCAGAGTGTATGTTTATGGAAGCCATGACCGTTTTAATGGAAAGGCTTTCTGTGTGAGAAACTATGTATGCTGGTCCGCGCCGGTGGATGATCTGACAGACTGGAAGTTTGAAGGTGAAATCTACCGGAAAGATCAGGACAGATATCTTCCGGATGCGAAAGACCGCAGGCTTTTTGCTCCGGATGTGCAAAGAGGACCGGATGGACGGTATTATCTGTATTACGCCTTTGATTTCTCAGGTGTGATCGGAGTGGCTGTCTGCGATACTCCGGCCGGAAAATATGAATATTACGGAAACGTCCATTATGAGGACGGAACCGTGCTGGGAACCCGGGAGGATGATTATTTTCAGTATGATCCGGGTGTACTTACAGATACAGACGGAAAAGTTTATCTATATACCGGTTTCCGACCGGAAGGGGAAATGGCGAAACGCTTTTCCTTTGCGAAGCCCACTGCACCAGGAGGAATGGTAACAGTTCTGGATCGGGATATGGTGACAGTACGCAAAGAACCAAATGTGTTTCTTCCAGCTGGCGAGGAGGCGGTTGGAACAGATTTTGAAGGTCATGGATTTTTTGAGGCAGCGTCTATTCGCAAGGTGGGAAATGTATATTATTTTCTGTACTCCTCCGAAAATGGACATGAGTTGTGTTATGCCACATCTACAAGCCCATGTGGAGGATTCCGGTACCGTGGAGTGGTGATTTCTAATGGTGATATTGGTTTAAATGGAAGAATCAGTCAGTTGAATTATACGGGAACCAATCATGGCGGGATTGAAAAAATCGGTAATCAGTGGTATGTTTTTTATCATAGACAGACCAATGGAAATCCCTATTCCAGACAGGGATGTGCAGAGAAAATACAGCTTCTTGAAGATGGAAGCATTCCACAGGTGGAAATTACTTCCTGTGGCCTGAATAATGGCCCGCTTCTGGGAAAAGGCTGTTACAATGCCGGGATTGCCTGCAATCTGATGAGTAAAAACGGGGCGGTTCCCTATGTGGCGAACACCCAGGTGTCTTCGGAACATCCTTATATCACACAGGATGGTGAAGATGGGAAAGAGCAATATATTACCAATATGCAGGATGGGGCAGTTGCTGGGTATAAGTATTTCAGGATGGAACAGCTGAGGAAAATCGGTGTGCAGACGCGTGGAACCGGAAATGGAAAGATTCTGGTGAAAACATCTTTGGATGGTGAGAGCATCGCGGAGCTGAAGATATTGCCCAGTGAAGAGTGGAATATGCAGTATCAGGATATTCAGGTTCCGGATGGAAAGACTGGGCTTTGGTTTACTTATCAAGGAACTGAAAATATTGCTTTCAAAAAATTTGAACTGATTTAACGAGAGAAAAGAAGCTGAATAGCTGGTGGACAGACTGGCTGTTCAGCTTTTGATATAAAGAGAAATACCTTTATGGACAGGAGCGGAAAAGGATGGATTGTTTATGGTATAAGAAAAGTGCCAAATACTGGGATGAGGCGCTGCCAGTAGGTAATGGAAGAATAGGTGCAATGGTTTATGGCAAAGTAGGAAGAGAAACCATTCAGATCAATGAAGAGTCGGTCTGGAGCGGAGATGAAAGAAATCGGATTAATCCAGACAGTTTGAAAAAACTTTCCGAGATACGCCAGTTACTTGACGATGAGAAAGTTTCCCGGGCACAAAGGCTGGCAGTAGATGCTTTGTCAGGAACCCCTCAGTATCAGCGAACATACCAAACTCTTGGAGAAATAAAGATCACACATCATGGAATAGAGGATGAGACGGAGTCTTACAAAAGAGAACTGCAGCTGGATAATGCTTTGGCGCTGACAGAATTCACCGTAGATGAAACCGTGTACCGGCAGGAAGTTTTTGCTTCATATCCAGATGACTGCATTGTGATAGCAATCAGCAGCAAGGGGAAGAAAAAGCTGGATTTTCATTGCAGGCTGGATCGTGGAAGATATTATGACCGGGCATATGCGAACGGACAGAATGAGATCGCATTTGAAGGGAATAACAGTGGGCTTGGATTCTATGGAGCACTCCGCTGTGTGGAATGTGATGGAAAAGTTGAGACTATTGGCGAGCACCTGATCATTACGGATGCCTCGAATGCTATATTACTTTTTAGTGCGGCGACTACTTTCAGAAGCAAAACGCCGGATAAGATGACAACAGATATTCTGGATAAGGCCGCTGGCAGAACCTTAGAAGAATTAAGAATAAGACATCTGGCTGATTTCAAGCCTATTTATGGAAAAATGAGGCTGGAATTACCTCAGGATGAAGAACTGGAAAAACTGCCTGTGGATGAAAGACTGGAGCAAATGCGCCAGGGAAAAGATGATATGGGGCTGATCGCGCTTTATTTCCACTATGGACGGTATCTTATGATTTCCAGCAGCCGGCAGGGAGGACTTCCGGCAACCTTACAGGGCATCTGGAATGGGGAAATAGAACCGGCCTGGGACTCAAAATATACCATTAACATTAACCTTCAGATGAATTACTGGCCGGTGGATGTGTGTAATCTTTCTGAGTGCTATGAGCCGTTCTTTTCCCTTTTGGAGAGAGTGCGTCAAAATGGAAAAAGGACAGCGAAAGAAATGTATGGCTGCAGAGGGTTTGTAGCGCATCACAATACAGATATTTACGGTGATACAGCCCCGCAGGACCAGTACATTCCGGCAACTTACTGGGTTATGGGCGGGGCATGGCTTGCGCTGCATATTATGGAGCATTACAGATTTACGAAGGATCAGGAGTTTGTGAAAAAGTATTATGGGATCCTTGAAGATGCAGTGCTGTTTTTTGAAGATTTTCTCATTGAAAACAGGGATGGGTATCTGGTAACATCTCCATCTGTTTCCCCAGAAAATACATACATTATGAAAGATGGTACGAAAGGCCGTATGTGCGTGGCTCCTGCTATGGACTGCGAAATTCTTCATAACCTGTTCCGGGATTTCCTTGAGGCATCTGATATTTTAAAGATAGAAAATGATCTTACGGAAAAAGTAAGGGAAATGCAGACAAAAATACCGCCTCTTCGCATTGGAAAAAATGGACAGCTTATGGAATGGATGGAGGATTATGAAGAAGCAGAGCCAGGACACCGTCATATTTCCCATTTGTTTGGTGTATTTCCGGGAAGTGAAATTAGCCAGGATGACACTCCGGAATTGATGGAAGCTGCCCAGAAGACACTGGAAAACAGATTGGCGTTTGGCGGTGGATATACAGGATGGAGCAGGGCCTGGATCATTTCCTGGTGGTGTCGGTTTGGAAAAGGAAATCTTGCATATGAAAACCTGAAAAAGTTATTGCAGGATTCTACCTTTGATAATCTGATGGACAATCACCCATATTGGAACAGCAGAGGAAAGGTGTTCCAGATTGATGGAAACTTTGGTGCCATAGCAGCAATCTGTGAAATGCTGGTTCAGAGTCAGAATGGAAAAATCGTGATTCTTCCGGCGCTTGGAGATACATTGTCAGAGGGAAAAATCTCCGGTCTGTGTGTCAGAGGAAATGGTCAGATAGCATTGGAATGGAAAAATGGAAAACTTGTTTTGTTTAAAATAAAAATGAAGAATAAAGAAAAAGTGATTCTTGAGTATAATAATGTGACCAGAGAATATATGCTGGAAAAAGACAGGGAGTATATATTTGATAAAAATCTTATTCGGATTAACAAAGAAAATAATTGATATATAAAGTGGAGGGAGTTTATGTTAAAAAAGAGACCGTTGACGTTTCCAACAGATAAAACAATAAGAGTAATTGCAGATACAGATTGTAACTGTGAATGCGATGACCAGTTTTGCATTGCACATATGCTGATGACACCGCGGTTTGATGTTCGTGGAATTGTTGCGGAGCATTATGCGGAGAAGAATTCGGAACAGGAAAGCTATGAAGAGATTTTGCGGATTATGAAACTGATGGGGGTAGAGCATGTTACCTCAGATAGCAATCAGATTGAGGGTGATTTTATAGAAAATGTTGCTGATCAAACAAGTGAAAAAATAGAGAATGCTAAAGATGAGCGTGTGCGTGTACTACATGGGGCTCAAAATGCCATGGGGGATATCCATACACCAATTGAAAGTGAAGGCGCTCATTTTATCGTAGAAGAAGCGATGAAAGATGATTCCAGACCATTGTTTATCTGTGGTCAGGCTGCATGTACAAATATAGCTTCGGCATATCTTATGGAACCACGAATTGCAGAGAAGGTTGTAGTAATCTGGATTGGCGGAAGACCTTACCCGGAAGGCGGATTTGAGTTTAATCAGAATAATGATTTGAACGCTGCAAGAGTACTTTTTCAGTCGGATTTGGAAGTGTGGCAGGTTCCTTTTAATGTCTATACTACGATGAAAGTAAGCTTTTTTGAAATGCTGAATCACGTTTATTCGTGCGGAAAAATTGGCGAATATCTGGTGAAACATACTATGGAAGTAAGTGGTGGTATTTCAGACAATGTAATTGGAAGTAGGGGAAGTGATATGTCAAAAGGAGCTGCAATTACTTCTTTTGGCGGGGAATTATGGTCGCTGGGTGATTCGGTGTGCGTGGGACTTATGATGAATAATACACTGGGAAAGTTCCATATGGAAAAGGCTCCAGATGATATTGATGAGTGCGGCGTTTATGTATCAGCCAAAGCTGATGGCAGGGAAATCCGTGTTTATGATACGATTGATAGCAGATTTATCATTCAGGACATGTTTGAGAAATTTCAGTTTTATTTTGGAGATAGGAGAAAATAAATTCTAACATTTTCATAATAAAGTAGCATTGCAGGACCTATGCTTTCTGTAGTATGATGATACCAGAAAGTATAGGCTTTTCTATTTAAAACGAGAAAAACACAGTACATATCAGATCATATCTGAGACGGTATTAGTTTTGCGAAGGAGTAAAAAAACTATGGGAATAAGCTATGCAAAAACAGTGGAAAAATGGGGCACTTTTGAAGTGACAGTGACCGGCCCGAAGGATGGAAATCCGTTCTGCGACCAGTGGATCCGGGGAATCTTCGAGTGTAAAAACGAGAAAAAAACAGTGGATGGTTTTTATGATGGGGATGGGATTTATAAAGTAAGATTTATGCCTTCTTTTGAAGATACATATAACTTTGAGATTGAAACATCATTTGAAAACACCGATATGTTTACGGGTAGTTTTACTGCCACACATCCATCCGCAGACAACCATGGCCCAGTCCGTGTAGCCGGCACATACTACCTGGCTTATGAGGATGGAACACCCTATCACTGCATCGGAACTACCTGCTATGTATGGAATCTGCAGAATGAAGAATTACAGAAACAGACACTGAAAACTCTGGAAGAAAATGCGTTTAATAAGATTCGTTTCTGTATTTTCCCCAAGCACTATGACTACAATCTTCATGAGCCGATTACCTATCCTTATGAGGGAACACCCTGCGATAGCTCGGTATTAAATGAGAATAATTTCGCGGAATATAATGGCTGTGCTCCGGGCAATGACTGGGATTTTACCAGATTCAATCCAGCCCATTTTCAACATATTGAAAAGTGTATTCAGGCACTTATGAATTTAGGAATCGAGGCAGATCTGATTGTTATGCATCCGTATGACAGATGGGGATTCTCCATGATGAAAGCAGAGGAAGATGACCGCTACTGGAAGTATGTACTGGCACGTTTTTCCGCATACCGAAATGTATGGTGGTCCCTGGCTAATGAGTATGATCTGATGCACGAAAAGACTCTTTCTGACTGGGAAAGATATGCCGGCATTATCTGTGAGAAAGATCCTTACCATCATCTCAGATCCATTCATAACTGTAAGGCATATTACGATTATAACCTGCCCTGGATTACCCACTGCAGCATCCAGAGAACAGAGACATACCGCTCCTCCGAGCTGGTAAATGAGTGGCGCGAGAAATATCATAAGCCTGTAATTCTGGATGAAATCTGCTATGAGGGAAACATTCAGTTTGGCTGGGGAAATATCAGCGGTGAGGAAATGACAAGAAGATTCTGGGAGGCATTCTGCCGCGGAGGATATCCGGGACACGGTGAAACTTATCTCAGTCCGGATCGTATTCTCTGGTGGTCCCACGGCGGAGTTCTGCATGGAACCTCACCAGAACGTATTAAATTTCTGGCGAAAATCATGGAAGAAACACCAGGCCTTGGTGTGGAACCTATGCCCTGCAAATGGGATGAGGTTGCCTGCCGTGCTACCGGTTTCCCGGCAAGGAAAGATTATTTTATTTACTATTATTCCTTTATGCGGCCGGGCTTCCGGGACTTCTACTTTGATGATACTACAGAGTATCAGGTGGAAATAATCGATACCTGGGAAATGAATATTACCGATGGTGGAGTTCATAAAGGAAAGTTCCGAGTAAAGCTGCCGGGGAAAGAGTATATGGCGGTGAGATTGCGAGTAGCGAAGTAATAACCATATTCATACAAAAAGCTCAGTTGTGTATGCAGCTGGGCTTTTTGAGCATAAATTTCTTGAATCGCTTTTCAGAATTTGTTATGATTTATAGCAGGATTTAAGTGAGATAAACGGAATTAGTTTAACGTAAGGGAGGAGACTTTTTTGGAAGAAACAAACATCAGTCAGGAGCAAAATCCCCTGGGAACAGCTCCAGTAGGAGGACTGATATTGAAATTTGCAATTCCGGCAATTATCAGCATGCTGGTCAGTGCAATGTACAATATTGTGGATCAGATTTTCATTGGCCAAGGCGTTGGGATGCTGGGAAATGCTGCTACTAATGTTGCATTTCCTGTAACAACTATTGCAACGGCGTTGGCACTGCTTCTGGGAATTGGAGGCGCCTCCAATTACAATCTGGAAATGGGTGCCGGAAGAGAGAAGAAGGCAAGCTCCATAGCCGGAACTGCACTTTCCACACTGGTGATTACCGGTGTGATTCTGGCAGTGGCAGTACTTCTGTTTTTGCGTCCGCTTCTAAGCTTATTTGGTGCAACGACAGATGTTATGCCCTATGCGGTGGATTATCTTGGAATCACAGCTGTGGGACTTCCGTTTTATGCATTATCCATTGGAGGAAATCATATTGTCCGCGCAGACCGAAGCCCCACATATTCTATGACCTGTGTTCTTACAGGTGCCATCATCAACACAATTCTGGATCCCCTTTTCATCTTTGGGTTTGGTTGGGGAATCAAGGGTGCTGCCTGGGCAACGGTGATCGGACAGGTTGTTTCCGGAATTTTGGTGATTATTTATTTTGGAAAATTTCGTAAAATGTATCTGGAGATGAGCATGTTAAAGCCTTCTTCAGAGTGTCTAAAAGCCATTATTTCTCTCGGAATGGCGTCCTGTATTAATCAGATTGCTATGGCAATTGTTCAGATTGTGCTGAACAATATTTTACGTTATTACGGCGGTTTATCTGTCTATGGAAGTGATATTCCAATCGCCTGTGTAGGAGTTATTTCAAAAGTAAATCAGGTGTTTATGGCAATTTGTATTGGAATTTCTCAAGGCTGTCAGCCAATCTGGGGCTTTAATTATGGGGCAAAAAAATACGACAGGGTAAGACTTGCATATCGTTATTCCATGATTGCATGTACTGCGATTGCAACTGTATTTTTCCTTTGTTTCCAGTTATTTCCCCACCAGATTGTAAGTATTTTCGGAACTGGAAGTGACCTTTATTTCCAGTTTGCAGAACGCTATCTGAAGATATTTATGTTTATGACTTTTGCAAATGGAATTCAGCCAATGTCCTCAGGATTTTTTACATCTATCGGAAAAGCAAAGCTTGGAATTGTCATGTCCCTGACCAGACAGGTGCTGTTTCTTTTGCCATTGATCGTTGTTTTTTCATTAATAATGGGAATTGACGGAGTTATGTATGCAGGTCCGATCGCTGATGCAGCAGCGTTTGTATTGGCGATATTGTTTGCAAGAAGAGAGCTTGGGGCTATGAAGAAATAAAGCTGTTTTACTATGAATGTCCCGGACAGCAGCCATGAATGAGCCATATTTGCCTGAGCAAATTTATGGATATGGTCCGGGCTGGAGCGTGCTTGAAAAATCATTCCCGCAAACTGCACGCTCCACTTTTCAGTATATTTTACCCAATTAATTGTTCAAATTTTGCCATTTCCATGGGCTTATAATAATAATATCCCTGCAGTTCATCGCATCCCTCTGCCACCAGAAAGTCTACCATTTCTTTAGTTTCCACACCTTCACATACAATAAACTTATTAGTCCTTTTCAACAGATGGAAAATCTCCTGTAGCACGATTTTTCCATTCTCTGTGAGCTTATCTGACAGGAATTTCTTGTCGATTTTTACCTCGTCAAACAGGATATCCTTTAATGTATTTAAGGAAGAATATCCAGAACCGAAATCATCCATAGAGATCCGAATGTTTTTCTCATGGAAGAAGCGGATCATGTGATTAACCGCCTCAATATTATGAATATAAGTAGATTCCGTAATCTCAAAAATTAAATATTGAGAGGGAATTTCATATTTCTGGATTAAATGTGAAACCTTTTCTGTGAATGTGTGGATTTTCCGAAAATGAACCGGAGATACATTCAGGGACAGAGGCAACAGCTTAAGCCCTTTTTCCCGTCTGTCTGCCAGCCACTGAAATGCTGTTTCATAAACATAATAATCCAGAGCTTCAATCTCCCCGGTTTCTTCCAAAATAGGAAGAAAACTGTCTGGAAACCACAGATCTCCATTTGCTCTCTGCCAGCGGACAAGTATTTCTGCACTGGCAATTTTCTGCTTCCTTCCGCTGATTTTTGGTTGGAAATAAATCTGAAATTCTTTCTTCCCAAGTGCTTCCTTAAAAGAGTGAATAGTGTCTGCACGTTTCTGTTCAGCAAGAGCAATTTCTCTTGTATATTCGCACACACCGCAAAGCTTATCTTTCGCCTTTATGCGGACGATATTGGAGTGCGAAATAATTTCTTCGCCTGGAATTTTCATGTTTTCCAGATAATAAATACCAGTGTTCAGGGAAAGATAATTTACAGGATAAGCAGCCAGAACTTCTTTTGTAGTCTGCTTGTTAGACTCAATAATTCGTTTTTTAACAGCTGTATGCTCCGCTCCGGTAATGTCAATAACAGCTACAAAGATGTCTGAATGATACCTGTTTACAAACAAGGTTTGTGGAAAAAGTTCCATTTTTTTCAGAATAAAATTCAGAATATTAGTCCCGGTTTCATACCCCCAATAGTCATTAATAAGGTGAAAATTGCTTACATCTGTCATTAGAAAAGCATACTTTTTTTCACCGTTGCTATTATTTAAAATAGTAAAAAGTTTCTCTTTCAAAGACTCTGTAGAGATACTTTCCGCCAGTCGATTCCGGCAAAACTCCTGTGGCTTTTTTGCCATTTGTTCCTTTTTATAACGCTTGTCCTGATACATTTTCTGATCGGCAATTTCCAGAAGATCCATAATCAGGTAGTAGTGATTTTTGCAGCTGATATCGTATCCGACTGCATAGCTGATAGGATGGTCAGCTGTTTGATTATACACATCCAGCATGGATTGGAGCTGAATATTCATCTGCTCCAGCTGAGACCAGGTGGCGTGACTTTGCACGATTACAAACTCATCACCGCCGAATCTGGCAAGAAAACTATCCTCAGTGAGTATCCGTGTCAGGTAAGCAGCAAAGGTCTGAATAAATACATCCCCCTGTTCGTGACCATATGTATCGTTGATTTTTTTCAGATTGTTCAGGTCGAACATCATGACACCCACATTCAAGGTATCGTCTGCATTCTGAAGCTGCTGCAGCTTCTTTTCCAGTGATTTTTTATCGTGGACGCCTGCTACGTCAAAGCCAGAACTTCGGATCATATTTCTGAGATAATCTCCTAAAGTAAGGGAAACCGCACATCCCACAAGGGATAAAATAATCAGAAAAGCAAAGGTTTTCTGACTTATTCCGCGTCTGTGACGGGTAATTAATGCAGTCAAAAATACAATGTAAAATGTTGTCTGCAGGTAGCAGAGTTTCATAATTGTTTTGTTTCTTTCCATACATTTCTCCAGTATATAGTGCCTGATATTTCAATTGTAACTATTCGGAAGACAGCATTTTGCGGAGGGCGTAACTGTGAAGATACTGAATAGTTAGTTTCTGTTTTTTAATCAGCCTGCGTATACAATAATTTTCTTTGCAAGCTCCTTATCCAGGCCGATTTTGCTGCCCTTTACCATAACTACATAATACCCGTGTAATTCTGATAAAATCGTAACCTGCGTTCCTGGGACAAAGCCCAGGGATTCCAGATAATGCCGCTGTTTTTCCAGTCCGCACACCTTATTAATGATATAAAAATGGTTAAACTCAGTTAAACTTAAAGGCATTGTGACGACCTCCTTTAAATAACGTTAGCAAAGACTAACATAGTATAACACGCATTTCATACAGATGGTATAGAAAATACATTTTTGAGAAATTTTTTCAGTTGATATCTACAGAAAAAGGAGTGAGTAATACCGGAAATAAGTATTTTCAGAAGTAAGGAAAATCAGACTTTTATTTTACGTGAGTCATCAATCATTGGTTCTGTTCTGATTTTTGCGGGACTGGTTGTCTCACTGAAGAAGACGAAGGAGAAGATGCAGGCTGAGGGAGCACCACAGGCAAGGAACTGCTGACTTCCATATATGGCAATGTCACCGGCAGGCGACATTGCCGTTTAGTGAACAGAGCGTACAAAAAAGACTGATATAAACAATACTGGTACTTCAGGAGGTTGTTGCTGGAGTCTGGTATGTTATTATATCAGTCTTTTTTACGAATACAGTCAATTAACCGCTCTGGTCAAATCTGTGGCAGATATTAATGGCAGGAATGGCTTCCGCAGCCATGATCGCCGCAGCTGTGTCCTTCTCCATGATGGTCGTGATGATTACAATGCACATCAGGATCATAGCCAAGATTTCCTGCAAGCAGTGCGTTTACAGCTTCGTCTGCATTTCCTGAAACTCCGCCGAAAAGACGGATTCCAGCCTGGGCAAGTGCATTCTGGGCACCGCCGCCAATACCGCCGCAGATCAGGGTATCTACGCCATGTGCAACCAGGAATCCAGCCAGTGCGCCGTGACCGCTTCCATTGGTATCGACTACTTCGGCACTTACAACCTTGCCATCTGCAATGTCATAGATCTTGAATGTTTCTGTGTGTCCAAAGTGCTGAAAAATTTCTCCATTTTCATAAGTAACTGCAATCTTCATAATGATATCTCCTTCATTTTGTAAATTTGATTTAGAAAGTGAACTATTAGATCGGTCAGCGGCTGGCAGTTCCTGTGAAAGGTCCAGGCTGGTAAGCGGAGTCTGTTTAGATTCCTTTCGGCAGCAGCATTTCCAGCAGCGCGTATGCTCCCGTCCTTCGCAGAGCCGGTAATTTCCCCCGGCTATGACAAGGCGCTGCCCAAGGACGATGCACCGGGCAATTTTTTCCCGGGCAGTTTCATAAATTTCCGTGACAGTTGTCCGGGAAATGTCCATCTGGGCAGCACATTGTTCGTGAGTTTTCTTCTCCAGATCTACCAGACGGATGACTTCATATTCATCCAGAGTCAGAGTGACAGCTTCCGACTCTCTGGGACATTCTTCAGGAGAAAAAGTTTCATATTGGGGTGCCTGGCAGATTCTGCGGCATCTGGGCGGTCTGGGCATATATGTCACCTCCTTGTTTTCGACATATGTCGATTATAAACCAAAAGAAGAGAAAATTCAATACTATTATTTTCTGAGCGCTATTCAATGTTGCTCCAATATGATATAGTTTTGTTACTGTTCATTTGTAACGCTCTGCGAGGTGTTTTTGGTGGATAAAGTTTACAGAAAACCAGAGAACTAAGTTTGCGTAGCAAACGCTACTTCTTGTGCCTGTCACAAGAAGGTTCGTGTTTCTGTGCGTCGTGAAGCGCGTTGCTGTGAAGGTCGTGGTTGACAATTTTTTTTATTTGGAGTACAGTCCAAGAAGAGATAAAATCGTTATTGCTCAAAAGCAATTTTTTTCTGGAATTTCGGGCACAATTGGAGCAGTAATGTAAAATTAACAGAAGAGGTACGAATATGCTGAAAGTAAAGAACCTGACTTTTGAAGTGAATGAAGAAGGGAAAAAGCGCTGTCTGGTAAATCACATCAGTTTTGATGTTCATGATGGGGAAATGCTGGTAATCACCGGACCCAATGGAGGTGGAAAATCCACCCTGGCCAAGGTACTGGCTGGCATTGAGAAAGCAGACAGCGGAGAAATTTATCTGGATGATGAGAACATTACAGGATACGATATTGATCATCGTGCAAATGCGGGAATTGGCTATGCATTTCAGCAGCCACCCCGCTTTAAAGGCATGACCGTGGCAAGAATGTTATCTCTTGCAGCAGGAAAGAATTTAACGGAAAAAGAGAGCTGTGACCTTCTCTCAGCTGTAGGACTTTGTTCCGAAGATTACCTGAACCGTCAGCTGGATGGAACCCTTTCCGGCGGTGAAATGAAGCGAATTGAGATTGCCACAGTTTTAGCGAAGTCTCATAAAGTAAGCATTTTTGATGAACCTGAAGCAGGAATCGACCTGTGGAGCTTTTCCATGCTGATCAAGCGCTTTGAGGAGATTCATCGTGAGAAAAAGGAGTGCCTGATCCTGATTTCCCATCAGGAAAAAATCATCAATATGGCAGATAAAATCATGGTAATTGAAGACGGTGAAGTAAAGAAATATGGTACGAAAGAAGACGTTTTCCCAACCTTATTTCAGCAGGAAAAATGTCAGAAATGTCTGAATGAAGGAGGAAAATGTTGATGGTTAAAGTAGAAGAAACAACCCAGGGTGTGCTTGATAAGATCAGCGAAGGCTTTGCGCAGAAAGGTGCTTTTAATCTCCGTCAGAATGGTATTTCCATCTGTCACGGTGACAGCGAACATATCAAAATAAAGAAAAAAGAGGACAAGCCGGGAATCGATATTTTCATTGACGGGGAGACAAAGGGAGAGAAGGTTTTCATCCCGGTAGTGGTAAGTGTATCTGGAATGACCGATCTGGTTTACAATGATTTTTATGTGGCAGACGGTGCAGATGTTGACATTGTTGCAGGCTGCGGAATCCACAATAGTGGCTGTAATGACAGTCGTCACGATGGTATTCATACTTTCCATGTGGGTAAAAATGCTAATGTACATTACGAGGAAAAACACTATGGAGAGGGGAATGGAACCGGAAGCAGAGTGCTGAATCCCGTAACTAATATTGAGCTTGGAGAGAACTCCGTATTTACGCTGGATACCGTTCAGATCAAAGGTGTTGACTCCACAATCCGTACCACAAATGTTTCAATGGATGCAGATTCCAAGCTGTTTGTTCTGGAACGTCTGATGACAGATGGGGAGCAGAAAGCGGAGTCTGATATTGAAGTCTGTATGAACGGAGCGGGATCTTCTGCACAGATTATTTCCCGTTCTGTTGGAAAGGGAAACTCTTCCCAGGTTTTCCATCCGAAGGCTGTTGGAAAGAACAAATGTCACGCACATATCCAGTGTGATTCCATTATTATGGATCATGCAGAGGTGGGTTCTATCCCGGAAATCCAGGCGAAGCATGTGGATGCTGCAATTGTTCATGAGGCCGCTATTGGAAGAATTAACGATGAGCAGCTTCTGAAGCTAAGAACTCTTGGAATGACGGAAGCTGAGGCGGAAAATGTGATCATTGAGAATTTCCTGAGTTGAGAAAAACTTAAACAGAAAAATAACTATTCAGTAGGTATGTACTATTTTGCGGAGGTTGTAACTGTGAAGATGCTGAATAGTTATACAGAGAATATAGAATCTTCAGGTTAGTTTGGAAGATTTATGAAAAAATGCCAGGCAGCGTCGTTCAAAGACGCTGCCTGGCATTTGACATTATCTAATTTTTACGGATTTTTTGGAACTCCATTTGGAATAATATTTTTTGCCGCTTACAACTTTGTAGGTGCGGATCCGTACATAATATTTTTTCTTTGAAACCAGTTCCTTTAAGGTTGCGCGTGTAGCAGAGTCTTTTACGGTAAGGGTTTTCGCCTTTTTCATGCTGCTGTTCTGGTTGCCTTTATCGGAATCATCTTTACCGGAGTTATCTTTACCGGAGTTATCTTTACCGGAATCGTCTTTACCAGAGTTATCTTTACCAGAATCATCTTTACCGGAATCGTCTTTACCGGAGTCATCTTTACCAGAATCATCCTTACCAGAATCGTCTTTACCAGAATCATCTTTACCAGAATCATCTTTACCAGGATTATCTTTTCCTGCGTCCGAGTCATCCTTGCCAGGAGCAGCTGTGATCGTAAAGGTTGTGTTAATAATGCCGGTGTAATTTCCAGCTCCAGTAATAGTTACAGTAGCAGTACCTTCCTTCACATTATCTTTATAAGAAACTGTGAAATCAGTGCCTGTTGCAAGCGTCTTGTCTCCGTATGTAACGGTAACATCCGGGCATTTCTCTGTTCCGTCACTGGTGTAGGAATACTGGGAAAGGGAAGCGGAATAGCGGCTGATATCCAATGGTTTAATGGTAAAGTCTTTCGTAACAGAACCAGTGTAATTTCCAGTTCCAGTGAGGATTGCGGAAGCAGTACCTGCATCCCAGTTGTTTCTGTAGGAAACGTAATAATCCTGGTTCAGGGTTAATTCCTTGTCCCCGCTTTTTACTGTGGCGGTTGGGCGTAAAGAGGAGCCTGTGTAGGTAAGGCTTTCATCGGAAAGCGTAACCGTGCAGCTGCTGATGTCAGCTCTGTTTATAGTAAAGGATTTGGTTACATACCCCTGGTAATTTCCAATTCCATCAATTCCAACCCACGGAGAATTGTAATAACTGCTTGGTTCAATGTTGTTGTGGTATGTTACAGTGAAATCCCTGTCTTTTACCAGGGTTTTACCACTGTGGGTAACTGTCACTTCAGGAGTTACCTCGGAACCAGTGTAATATGCCGGGGCAACGGAGAATCTGGCATTTGCCATGATCTACAATACAATCACTGGAAATACAGATGCAGTAGAGGAAAATGGAGAGGCAGTCCGTTTGTACCAGAATTTCTGGAGATTCACAAAGGAAAATGTGAAAAGGGACACAAATTTAGTTTTTTATTTAAGATAAATGTGAAAAAAATGTGAAATTAGCACTCTCCTCTTGACAGTGCTAACAATGCGTGTTATATTACATGCAGAACAAAGGAAGAGAGAAAAAGAAATCTTCCAGTTTCAACAACGATGTTAATTAAACACGCAAGTGTTCACAATATAAGGAGGAATGGATTATGTTAATGCCTAGTATTTTTGGAGAAGATTTATTTGATGACTGGATGAGATTACCTGTAGAAAGAGAGAATCACAGAGGTTACAGAGCTGCTGAATTGATGAAGACAGATATTAAGGATGTGGATGGAAATTATGAGCTGAGCATTGATCTTCCAGGCTTCCATAAAGAGGATGTGAAGATTCAGCTGAAGGATGGCTATCTGAACATTCAGGCTTCCAGAACCGAGAATAAAGATGAGAAAGACAATAACGGCAAATACGTTCACAGAGAGCGTTACACCGGACAGTGCTCCAGAAGCTTTTACGTAGGTAAGGAACTGGAGCATGAGGACATCCATGCGAAATATGACAATGGTGTTCTGACTGTTACTTTCCCGAAGGAAGCGAAGAAAAAAGTGCCGGAAGAGAAGAAGTTTATTTCTATTGAAGGCTGATTTCCGGGGAAAGAGCTGTTTTAACAGATAAGAATTCCCGTGGGAAACTGATAACAGATAATAACTGGCGCGGAGCAGTTCACCTGCTTCGTGCCGATGAAATAAATAATTGAAATAGATAATTGAATTAGATAATATAGAGTGTGCATTAGCCGTGAATCAGAAGCGGCGGCTGATATTGCCGACTTACATAAGTAACGAGTGAAGGCGGCAGAGCATGTTTTGTTTGATGTGCTTGCAGTGTATGGATTATTCAGCAATATTGAAATAATGGTAAACAGCTTCTTTTATATAGATTGTGTTCATTTTAAGACGATTTTCTAATTTACATAGATTTTGTTTCATACCCCCTCATTTCCTGCCGGCTACCCACCGGCAGGTTTTTTCTTATGTCTTTACATCATTTCATCTGTCTGCTATACTTGTCTGGAATTGTTGATAACTGCAAAGGACAGAACAAAAAATCTCCCACAAATTATGATGTACATCTTGCAGAAAGCCTTTTCAAACAGGCTCCAGAGCGTGAAAACAAGATGTTGCTGCAGTAATCGTGGATGGCAAAAACATGTTACTGCTTACCTGTTCACAGTAACAAAAACATTTTCAGAAAAGGAATTTACCCATGAATTACATTGTATTTGACCTGGAATGGAATCAGAGTCCGGGGGGAAAAAGGTGGTCTAACAGCCGTCTGCCTTTTGAAATCATAGAAATCGGCGCCATAAAACTAAATGAAGAGAAAGAAATTGTGGATAGCTTTCAGCGTCTGATCAAGCCCCAGGTGTACAATTGGATTCATGACAGCATCCATGAAGTGATTCACATGAATTATAAGGATCTGCAGAAAGGAACTCTTTTCCCACAGGCCATCACGGAATTTTTGGAATGGTGTGGCGAAGAATATATTTTCTTTACCTGGGGAAATCAGGATGTAATGGAACTGCAGCGGAACATGAAATATTATGGAAAACTTTCCCTGCTCAAAGGTCCGGTGACTTATTATGATGTGCAGAAATTATTTGCTATTCGTTATGAAGAAAATGACGAGCGCCGTGCTCTGGAATTTGCTGCTGATAAAATGGGCGTGGAGAAGAAAATGGATTTTCACCGCGCTCTGGGAGATGCTTATTATACTGCATGTATTCTCCAGAAAATAGAAGATAAATACATTTTTCCAAACTCATCCCTGGACGTGTATCAGAATCCCAAGAGCAAGCGTGAAGAGATTCACATATCCTATCCAACCTATGATAAATATGTATCCCGGGAGTTCTATTCCCGCGAAAAAGCCATGAAGGACCGGGAAGTAACCAGCACGAAATGTCCATTGTGCCATAATCCTGCCAAGCGTAAGATCCGTTGGTTTATGAATAATTCCAAGGTTTACTACAGTGTGTCCCTCTGTCAGGAGCATGGCTTTGTACTGGGAAAAATCAGGATTCGCCGAACGGAAGATAATAAGTACTATGTAATTAAGAAGCTCACCAATGTAACCGATGAAGAAGCCGATGAAATCCGCCAGAAACGTGATGCGCATCGTGCCAAACGGAGACTGAAGAAAGAAGAGCAGTAAATCCGTGAAACTACTTCTTGTAACGAATGAAAAACTAACATTTGGTTAATAGAAAAATCCCCTCCAATCACATATGCTGATTATAAGTAATACAACAACAGCGTATAAAAAAGGAGGGGTTTTTATGAGTTTAAGAAATTATTTTTACAGGTTTGGGAAATACATTCTGACATTTTTCTTTGTAACACTGCTGCTGGTTCTCTTTGGTCCGCTGCGGGCGCAGGCTGCTATCACCAAGGAAGTTACCTCGGATGGTTTTAAACTCAGCGGAACGGGCAGCATGAATGTGTGGGATGGAGACGAATTCCGCTACTATATCGGCTATCAGATCCCTCATGAAGACTCCATGGATTACAAGGTAGATGTGACTATGACTTTTCAAAGCTCCAGTCTGACGCCAGGCAGGGCAAGCGTGTATCTGGATGACGACAGCATACCCTTATATTCAAACGGAGGTACGGTGCTGCAGGGCTCAGCCACGTTCTCCAAATCTGATGAAATGGAATTGATGGAAATATTTGTAAATTATGATAGTTTTCCAAGTGAGCAGAACGTAGATTTTTCCATCACTGTAAATGTGCGGGAAAATCGCAAAAACGCAGATATTGCCATTTATCCGCCGGAAAACAATTACGATAAAACCACAGGAATGTTCCTGGTAACGGTTGATGATCCTTATGTTTTTTATTCAAATAAGGATTCGTCCAAATATTCTGTAAGTATTTCGGACTCATCGGTGGCACAGGTTACAGGCATTACTCCAAAATCCAATGACAGCTTTGAGGTAAGCGTATATTTTGCAAAAGCAGGTTCGACGGAGTTCATTTTCAAATATGAAAATCAGACGAAAAAGGTGACTTTCACAGTAGCGAAAACAGTCATAACTGTTTCCAGCTCCATCTCCCTGAAGGTGGGGGATACCACCATGTTTTCCAATTATGTTTTCAAAACCGGCGGTGGAAGCATCACCATCAAGAAAGTGAAATCCAGCAATAAAAAGATCGTTGATGCAGCCGGAGGATTCCTGATCGCAAAGAAGCCTGGCACGGCCAGGGTAAGCGCCCTGGTAAATGGCAAGCGGAGAACCATAACCGTGATCGTCGGCAAAAAGCCTGCCACCAAGCCAAAACTGAAACAGCTTCAGGTAAAAGTGAAAGGATATAAATATTATCCGGATTCCGGCAAAACCATTTACACAACCCGCTTCACCAATAAATCCAAAAGCACCATCACAAAAGTGAAGCTGAAATTTACCATGACCATTAATGAAGAAATGACCCGCACCAAAACCTTTAAGGTCAATATAAAACCGGGAAAGACAAAAACCATGAAGCTGAATATAGGAAAACTAATAGCAGATCCTTCAAATATTACGGTGAAATGTCTGAAATTCTGGTATAAGAGTTGAGAAATGAAATTGTAGTAATAGGAGCATTTCGAATAAAGAGATAAAAGAATATTGTGTAAAGTAGAGGAACTACAATAATACAGGGCTAAGAACGAAAATGCGTAATGCAGTTTTCATTCTTAGCCCTTATTCTATAAAGTCGGTGTTGTCAGCAGACTGGTCATGATCGACCGTTCATACTGCATTCCCCATCCAACCATCTGACCATTGAAATAATACTTGCTCTTTAATCTCAATGGTCCCACAGCGTTGGAAAGAATGGCCTGTTTCTTGGTAAGAACACTGAGGTCTGTTCCTGTGGGGACGGTCACGTATACATTTTTGGTGTAGTAGAATGGATAAGTATTTCCGCAATTATTCAGCAGATACTGCTCACCTGGAAGATTTTTCTTCGGAACAGGATTCTTTCTGATTTTTACTTTTTTACATTCGAAATTGTCGAAACCGTAATCCAGGAGACTTTTTGTGTCAGCCCAGGCGCCATTTACGGAATTCATCACAACTGCAACCAGGGTCATATTTCCACGCTTGGCATAGGTGATCAGAGTAGCACCGGCAGCATCTGTGTAGCCTGTTTTTCCACCCAGAACACCATCATAGGCGTAATCCCTGCCAGCCATCATCTTGTGATGATTGAGCAGATAGCGGGTTTCTGTAAAAATATTGGTAGGCGGAATTTCATAAAGATCTGTGGTGAAAAATTTCCTGCAAAGTGGATTCTGCCATGCAGCCTTGGCTATTTTTGCCATGTCGCCTGCGGTGGTTACATGAGTCTCATCAGGAAGTCCGTTAGGGTTATTAAAATGGGTGTTTTTGCATCCAAGCTGCTGGGCTCTGGTGTTCATCAGCTCTACAAACTTCTTCACAGAACCGGAAACCTCTTCCCCGATACCAAGTGCCATTTCATTGGCTGATTCCAGCATCAGTGCCATAAGACATTGTTTAACTGTAAAAACCTCTCCGGCATCACCATAAATGGTGGAACTTCCCGCTTCAATTCCGTAAGCCGCCTGCTGAGAAAGGGTAAGCTGTGCGTTCACGTCCAGGTTCTCACATCCAAGAAGACACGTGAGGAGCTTGGTAATACTGGCCGGGTAAAGCTGAGTATTGGCATTCTTGGAATACAGGACCGCTTCTGTATTTAAGTCCATGAGAACTGCTGACTGCGCCTCAATCTTAGGACCCTCCGGCCAACCCTCAATGGAATCGGTATCAGCTGCCTGTGCATAATATTCGGTATGCGGATCCGGAGTAGGAGTGGGAGATTCGCTGGCAGTGTCTGTAGCTTCTGCCCAGACAGCGCCCGTCTGCCCAAGCAGCATTGCTGCTGTCAGGATTCCACAGAAAATCCGCTTTATTTTCATATGAAGATTTTTCCTGATCATATAAAATCCTTTCTTAAAATAGTACATAAAATTCCCAATACGTAATTGCATTATACCACTTTTCTTTATGTAAAACTATTAAAAGAGTGTGAATTGTTCACAGCACCCCGGAAAATCCACAAATTCAGCATTATTTTCCCCTATTCTCCCCATTTTTTCAGCGGAAAAACACTTGACATATAGAAATTCAGACCCTTATAATAGACAGGAAACAGAATAGTTAAAGACTGTGATGGAGACAGTAAGCTGATTTTGAACGTTTAAGGTTGTGCAGACACAGACAGCAGCAATCTTTTCAGCGAGACGGGGATGGTGTAAGCCCGCCGCAAGTAGATTCAGCCGAAGATCACTCCGGAGTTTTATCTCTGAAGGAACAAGTAGGAGATAACGGAATTCCCCCGTTACAGGGAGCGTGTATCGGCTGCGTGTGCAAGCCTGTACAATGTAACAGGTGGTATAACGAGTGCTGACAGCTTTCGTCCTTTTGCAGGATGAGAGCTTTTTTTATGCAGACGGAGAATCCTGCAGGCAGGATTCTTTATGTAACAGGAAATCCCAACAGCAATCGACTGATAATTTTAAAGGAGGAAAAAGCTTTGTACCAGAAAGTAGACACGAATCTGAATTTTGTAGATCGCGAGAAAAAAGTAGAAGAATTCTGGAAAGAAAACCATATTTTCGAAAAAAGTATGGAAAACCGTAAAGAAGGCCCGACTTACACATTCTATGACGGACCGCCAACAGCAAACGGCAAGCCGCATATCGGCCATGTGCTGACACGTGTTATCAAGGATATGATCCCAAGATACCGTGCAATGAAGGGTTACATGGTTCCGCGTAAGGCTGGATGGGATACCCATGGTCTTCCGGTAGAGCTTGAAGTAGAGAAGAAGCTTGGTCTGGATGGAAAAGAGCAGATCGAGGAATACGGTATGGAGCCGTTCATCCAGCAGTGTAAAGAGAGTGTCTGGAAATACAAAGGAATGTGGGAGGATTTCTCCTCAACAGTTGGTTTCTGGGCTGATATGGAGCATCCATATGTAACTTACGAGGACAATTATATTGAGTCCGAGTGGTGGGCACTGAAAGAAATCTGGAACAAAGGCCTCTTATACAAAGGCTTCAAGATCGTTCCTTACTGTCCACGCTGCGGAACCCCGCTTTCATCCCAGGAGGTTTCCCAGGGCTATAAATTAGTAAAAGAGCGTTCTGCAATCGCACGTTTCAAAGTGGTTGGAGAGGATGCATATTTCCTGGCATGGACCACAACACCGTGGACACTGCCTTCTAACGTTGCACTTTGCGTAAATCCGGATGAGACTTACTGTAAAGTAAAAGCAGCAGACGGATACACTTACTATATGGCAGAAGCACTTCTTGACAAAGTACTTGGCAAGCTTGCAAAGGAAGAAGAGCCTGCATATGAGGTTCTGGAAACCTATAAAGGAAAAGACCTGGAATACAAGGAATATGAGCCGCTGTTTAAATGCACAGGTGACTATGTAGCATCCAAGGGCAAGAAAGCGCATTATCTCGTATGTGATAACTACGTTACCATGAGTGATGGTACCGGTATTGTTCATATCGCTCCTGCATTTGGTGAAGACGACAGCCGTGTAGGACGTGAATATGACCTTCCGTTTGTACAGTTTGTAGATGGCAAGGGTGATCTTACTGCTGAGACACCATATGCCGGCGTGTTTGTTAAGAAAGCAGACCCAATGGTACTGGCTGATCTTGAAAAAGAAGGCAAGCTGTTTGATGCTCCGAAATTTGAGCATGATTACCCACACTGCTGGCGTTGTGATACACCACTAATCTACTACGCAAGAGAATCCTGGTTTATCAAAATGACAGCTGTTAAAGATGACCTGATCCGCAATAACAACACCATTAACTGGATCCCGGAGAGCATCGGTAAAGGACGTTTCGGCGACTGGCTTGAGAACGTTCAGGACTGGGGAATCAGCCGTAACCGTTACTGGGGAACTCCACTGAATATCTGGGAGTGCAGCTGCGGTCATATGGAATCTGTTGGAAGCCGTCAGGATCTCTATGAGAAAACTGGTGACGAGCGCGCCAAGACAGTAGAGCTTCACCGCCCATACATTGACGAGCTTACCATGAAGTGTCCGGAGTGCGGCGGCACTATGCACCGTGTACCGGAGGTTATTGACTGCTGGTTCGATTCAGGAGCAATGCCATTTGCACAGCATCATTATCCATTTGAGAATCAGGAATTGTTCAAACAGCAGTTCCCGGCAAACTTTATTTCTGAGGCTGTTGACCAGACAAGAGGATGGTTCTACTCCCTTCTTGCTGAGTCTACTCTTCTGTTTAATCAGGCTCCATATAAGAACGTTATCGTTCTTGGACATGTTCAGGATGAGAATGGCCAGAAGATGAGCAAGTCCAAGGGAAATGCAGTTGATCCGTTTGATGCACTTCAGACATACGGTGCAGATGCCATCCGCTGGTACTTCTACATCAACAGTGCACCATGGCTGCCGAACCGTTTCCATGGCAAGGCTGTTCAGGAAGGTCAGCGTAAATTCATGGGTACTCTGTGGAATACCTATGCATTCTTTGTACTTTATGCAAATATTGATAACTTCGATGCTACCAAATATACACTTGACTATGACAAGCTTCCGGTTATGGACAAATGGCTCCTCAGCAAGCTGAATACACTTGTAAAGACTGTTGACGAGGATCTGAACGACTATAAGATTCCGGAGACTGCAAGAGCACTTCAGGGCTTTGTAGACGAGATGAGTAACTGGTATGTAAGACGCTGCCGTGAGCGTTTCTGGGCAAAAGGCATGGAGCAGGATAAGATCAATGCGTACATGACTCTTTACACAGCACTGGTAACAGTTGCCAAGGCTGCAGCTCCGATGATCCCGTTCATGACAGAGGATATTTACCAGAATCTTGTAAGATCTCTGGACAAAACAGCTCCTGAGAGTATCCATCTCTGCGACTTCCCGGAAGTAAAGGAAGAGTGGATCAACAAAGATCTGGAAGAAAACATGGAAGAAGTTCTGGACGTTGTTGTTCTTGGCCGTGCATGCCGTAATACGGCAAATATCAAGAACCGTCAGCCAATCGGAACCATGTATGTAAAAGCTCCGAAGGTGATGGATAAATATTTCACAGACATTATTGCAGACGAGCTGAATGTAAAAGAAGTGAAATTTGCAGATGACGTGGAATCCTTCATTTCCTACAGCTTCAAGCCACAGCTTCGTACAGTGGGACCGAAATACGGCAAGCTTCTCGGCGGAATCCGTACTGCACTTGCCCAGATCAACGGAAGCAAGGCTATGAACGAGCTGAAAACAAACGGTGTACTTGTACTTGATATCGATGGAAACAAGGTTGAGCTTACAGAGGAAGACCTGCTCATCGAGACCGCACAGACAGAAGGTTATGTAACTGAGTCAGAAGGCGAGACTGCAGTTGTTCTGGATACCAACCTGACACCTGAGCTGATCGAAGAGGGATTTGTCCGCGAAATCATCAGCAAGGTACAGACCATGCGTAAAGAGGCTGGCTTTGAGGTTATGGATAAGATCCGTGTATCTGTAAAAGATAATGACAAGATTATCGAGACCATGAAGGCAAATGAGGCTGAGATCAAATCTGAAGTTCTGGCTGAGGAAGTCGTTTATGGCGAGACAAATGGTTATGTAAAAGAGTGGAATATTAATAAAGAGCATGTAACTCTTGGTGTTACAAAGCTTTGATTTAACATACAACAGGAGGATCAAAATGATTGACAAACAGTTTGACAAAGAAACCTTCAAGAAAAGTGTAAAAGACAACGTTAAGTTTCTTTACCGCAGAAAGCTTGAAGAGGCAACTCAGGAGCAGCTTTTCCAGGCAGTAAGCTACACAGTGAAGGATGTGATCATCGATAACTGGCTTGATACACAGAACGCTTATGAAAAGCAGGATCCGAAGATCGTATATTATATGTCCATGGAGTTTCTTATGGGACGTGCCCTTGGAAACAACCTTTTAAACCTTGGTGCATACGGTGAAGTGAAAGAAGCTCTTGAAGAGCTTGGAATCGACATCAATGCACTTGAGGATCAGGAGCCGGATCCGGCTCTTGGAAACGGTGGTCTGGGAAGACTTGCAGCATGCTTCCTTGATTCCCTTGCAACACTTGGATACAGTGCATATGGCTGCGGAATCCGTTACCGTTATGGTATGTTCAAACAGGAAATCAGAGACGGATACCAGGTTGAGGTTCCGGATGCATGGCTTGAAGAAGGCTATCCATTTGAGCTTCGTCGTCCGGAGTACGCAAAAGAGGTACATTTCGGGGGATATGTAAGAGTTGAATATGACCAGGCAACCGGCCAGAACAAATTTGTCCATGAAGGATATCAGGCAGTAAAGGCAATCCCATACGATATGCCGATCGTTGGTTATGAGAACAATGTAGTAAATACACTTCGTATCTGGGATGCTGCTGCTATCGAAGAGTTTGGATTTGATTCCTTTGACAAAGGTGATTACAAGAAAGCCGTTGAGCAGGAGAACCTCGCAAAGGATATCGTAAACGTTCTTTATCCGAACGATAATAAAATGTCCGGTAAAGAGCTTCGTCTGAAACAGCAGTACTTCTTCGTATCTGCAAGTATTCAGGCTGCAATCGAGAAATATAAGAAAACACATAATGATATTAAGAAGCTCCACGAGAAAGTCGTATTCCAGATGAACGATACTCATCCGACTATGGCAGTTGCAGAGCTTATGCGTCTTCTTATGGATCAGGAAGGTCTTGGCTGGGATGATGCCTGGGCTGTAACTACCAAATGTGTTGCTTACACCAACCATACCATTATGGCTGAGGCTCTTGAGAAATGGCCGATCGAGCTGTTCTCCAGACTTCTTCCACGTGTATATCAGATCATCGAAGAGATCAACCGTCGTTTCATCATTGAAGTACAGAATAAATATCCTGGAAACTATGAGAAAATCAAAAAGATGGCAATCATCTATGACGGACAGGTTAAGATGGCTCACCTTGCAATCGTTGCAGGCTTCTCTGTAAATGGTGTTGCAAGACTTCATACTGAGATTCTGGAAAAGCAGGAGTTAAAAGATTTCTATGAGATGATGCCAGAGAAATTTAATAACAAAACCAACGGTATCACTCAGAGACGTTTCCTTCTTCACGGAAACCAGAATCTTGCTGCATGGATTACAGACCATATTGGACCAGACTGGATCACAGATCTTTCCCAGATCAGCAAGCTGAAGGTATATGCTGACGATGAGAAGGCTCTTCAGGAGTTTATGAACATTAAATTCCAGAACAAACAGCGTCTTGCAAAATATATCCTGGAGCACAATGGTGTTGAAGTTGATCCTCACTCCATTTTCGATGTACAGGTTAAGAGACTTCATGAGTATAAGAGACAGCTTCTCAATATCCTTCATGTAATCTATCTGTACAACCAGATTAAATTACATCCGGAGATGGAATTCTATCCAAGAACCTTCATCTTTGGTGCAAAAGCTTCTGCAGCATATGAGCGTGCGAAAAAGATCATCAAACTGATCAACTGCGTAGCAGATGTTGTAAACAATGATCCATCAATTGGCGGCAAGATCAAAGTTGTATTTATTGAGAATTACAGAGTATCTAATGCTGAGCTGATTTTTGCAGCAGCAGATGTTTCCGAGCAGATTTCTACTGCAAGTAAAGAGGCTTCCGGTACAGGTAACATGAAGTTCATGCTGAATGGTGCTCCTACACTTGGAACCATGGACGGTGCAAACGTAGAGATCGTTGAGGAAGTTGGTCAGGAGAACGCATTCATCTTCGGTATGAGCGCTGACCAGATCATTAACTATGAGAACCATGGCGGATACGATCCAGACTTTATCTACAATACAGATGCTGAGATCCGTCAGGTATTGATGCAGCTGATCAATGGAACCTTCTCCAGCGATACAGAGCTGTTCAGAGATATCTATGATTCTCTTCTGAATACTAAGAACTGCTCCAGAGCAGACCAGTATTTCATTCTCGGAGACTTCAGATCCTATGCTGAGGCTCAGAAGAGAGTGGAGGCAGCTTACAAAGATGAGAAGAAGTGGGCGAAGATGGCACTTCTGAACACTGCATGCAGTGGTAAATTCTCCTCTGACAGAACCATCCAGGAGTATGTAGATGATATCTGGCATCTGGATAAGGTTACTGTAACCAAGAGCGAGGCTGCTGAGAAATAAATAAGGGCAGATTCATTTTGCGAAAAAAATTATAAGAAATAATAAAGGCTGTGTTCATGCCAGGATAAATAAATTCTGGCATAGACACAGCTTTTTATATAAGATCAGAAATCTTCTTTCTGCCAGTACTCATAGGGCAGCATATGATACATTTTCCTTACGGTAGTCCGCTGACTGACATAGAGCTTTGCCAGCTTGCGCTTCTGTATATAAAGATCTTTAGGCATTTCTTCAAGGTCGTAGGGAACCTTGTCGTTTACATAATACGTTCCAAAAGAATAGAAATCAGCATTGCAGTCTGTCTCTTTATAGGCTTCTGCTACAAGCTGGTGAGTCATCTGGTGGTGGTGATGGCCGTACTCGCCGTCTGCGTTGTGAGTGGCAACCTGTTTCCAATCTTTATAGTTCAGAACGGTGGTAATATCTGCTTCCATATCTTTTTTCCAGTAGTTCCAGCTGCTGCGATCTTTTCCGATTTTGTCCGGGTAGGAAAGAATCAGATATTTGTCCCCGGTAGCTTCCATTACGGATTTAAATTCTGCGCTTCGAACCGGATCATTTCCACGGGTCATACACACTACCAGATAATCGTCCTCAATCAAATGCCGTCCGCCCCAGAGCAGATCATCATCCGGGTGCGCCACAAACATCACCTTGTCGTAACCATCCAGATCAAGGGCGTCCAGATCGGCTGCAGTTACATGGGGCAGATTCAGGTAAGGATAAAAAAGATAAAGCTTATGGCCGGCAAAGGCAATCGCGCTTAGTATTACAATTGCCGCCAGTAACTGTTTCCAGTGCCGCACTGACCAGGAAAAAAGACCGACAATGCTGGAACTGGCAGAAAAATTATTTTTCATATCAGGTACTCCAGTCTGAGTTTATTAGTATAAACGAAATGGTTATCTCAATTATACTATATTTTTCATAAGTTACAAGCCAGAGCATGTTTGGTCCGTGTGTTGGTTTATATGCTTGCGGTGCCTATTGCCTGGTATCTGGGAACCTTTAATTTTAATGGATATTCAGATGAAATTTATGGATGGAATGACTGCCGTCAGGAAAATCAGGGAAATGTTGATAGATTGCAACGTTTCTCTGCGGCTTTCTGCCTGGTCTGATTGCGTTTGCAAGGAAAGCGGATATAGGTCTAAATAATTTAATGTACATAAAACGTGATTTTTGTGTTAAAATAGTAATGAAAAACGTGAGAAAATTGCAAATAAAAGCTTATAAAACGTGATGGCTTTTTTAGAAGGGGTGAGGCTATGTATTTTAGGAGAAAGATAGATAGTTATTTAAGACAGTGGAAGGATAAAGAAAACAGACTTCCGCTAATCATTAAAGGTGCAAGACAGATTGGGAAAACGGAATCTATTGTTCATTTTGCAAGTGAAAATTATGAGAATATAGTTTTTATAAATTTTGTGCTGGAGGGGCAGTATAAAACTATATTAAGTGACGGATATAGCGTGGAAAATATTATAAAAAACATATCTCTCATAGACCCCTCTAAAAAATTTATTGCAGGAAAAACTTTGATCGTTTTTGATGAACTACAGGAATTTCCGGATATTGCCACTTCTTTGAAGGCTTTTAAGCTGGATGGAAGATTTGATGTAATTTGCAGCGGATCTCTGCTTGGAATTAACTATAAAAAGATCCACAGCAATAGCGTTGGATATAAAACAGATTACGAAATGTTTTCCATGGATTTTGAGGAATTTCTCTGGGCAAAGGGTTACTCAGATTTACACATCGAACAGATCCTGGAACATATGTGTTCTGGGAAAGCATTTTCTGATACGGAGCTGTCTGTTTACAAAAAAATGTTTCTTGAATATTGCGTGCTTGGGGGCATGCCGGCAGTGATCAGACAATATATAGAAACGAATACATTTTCTGATACTTTGGAAATTCAGCATCAGATTCAATTAGATTATGAAGAAGATATCAGAAAATATGCAGAAGGGTTAGACCAAACGAAGATTGCTAGTGTATATCGAAGCGTTCCGGTACAGCTGGCAAAAGAGAATAAAAAATTCCAGTTAAGTAAAATTGAGAAAAACGCAAGAAACAGAGAGTATTCGGGCTGTATTGACTGGCTTAAGGATGCGGGAGTTGTTTCTGTTTGCTACTGTCTGGAATATCCGGAATTGCCGTTAAAAGGAAATTATGATGAATTGAAGTTTAAGCTGTACTATCCAGACACCGGCTTGCTAATTGCCTCTTTAGATGAAGAAGCGCAGGAAGATTTACGTGCAAATAAAAATATGGGTGTTTATAAGGGGGCTTTATATGAAAATTTCGTTGCAGAGGCGTTTCTGAAGCAAGGATTAGGATTATATTATTACAAAAAAGAAAATGCAACTTTGGAAGAAGATTTTTTTGTCAGGACAAAAGATGAACTGGTTCCGGTTGAAGTAAAGGCAAATAAAAATCGCTCAAAATCTTTAAGAAAATTGATTGATAATGAAAGTTATAGCGATATTAAGTGGGGAATAAAACTGGCTGACAGCAATGTGGGAATAGAAAATGGCATTTATACATTTCCATATTTCTGCTCCTTTTTGATTAAAAGGTATCTGGCAAAAAAAGGTTAAAGTTAAACGGCTGCCGCATTGTTCAAAGTGTTTTGATAATGTGGCAGCTGTTTATTAATTAAATTCTCTTCAGTTCATAGCTTCTTGTTCCAAGTCCAATCTTCTGTCCATGATCCAGAGTTGCTTCCCACTCTACATTCGGATTGGAATCCATAAAGTGGTTGTGGTGGCAATGCCATTCTGGTTTCGCAAGGTTGTCACCAAGCTGGCTGTTGCGGATTGGCTCCGCAGCAAGACATGCATCTACGCAGGCCTGATCAAGAGCAATGGGATCGAAGCTTGCGAACATTCCAATATCCGGAAGAATCGGAGCATCATTTTCGCCGTGGCAGTCACAGTTCGGGCTGATGTCCTGAACCAGAGCGATATGGAAGCATGGGCGTCCATGACAGACTGCCTGTGCATACTCTGTCATCTTACGGCAGAGAAGCTCATTGGAATTGCTGTGCGGGTTGTGAATTGCATCAAAGCTGCAGGCACCGATACAACGGCCGCAACCCTTACATTTCTCATAATCAATGACCGCTTTTTTCTCAGGATATGTAATAGCGTCACTTCCGCATTCCTTTGCACAGCGTTTGCAGCCGCGGCAAAGGTCTGTTTCGATAACTGGTTTACCACTATTGTGCTGAGCCATTTTTCCTGCACGGCTTCCGCAGCCCATACCAATATTCTTGATTGCGCCGCCGAAACCGGTGGCTTCATGTCCCTTGAAATGAGTAAGACTGATGAATATGTCAGCGTCCATTACAGCACGGCCGATTCTGGCAGTAGGACAGTATTCTGCATTTTCTACAGGAACCTCCACGTCATCGGTACCGCGAAGTCCGTCACCGATAATGATCTGACAGCCTGTAGTGATGGTGTTAAAGCCATTCAGATTCGCACAATCCATGTGCTCCAGAGCATTTTTGCGGCTTCCCGGATAAAGGGTGTTACAGTCAGTAAGAAACGGCATTCCTCCAAGCTCCTTACAAAGATCGGCTACTACTTTTGCATAATTGGGGCGCAGGAAAGCAAGATTTCCAAGTTCTCCGAAATGCATTTTGATGGCCACGAATTTACCATCCATATCAATGTCTTTGATTCCGGCTGCAATGCACAGTTTTTTCAGCTTGTCCAGCTGGCTTGTGCCGACCTTGCAGCGGAAGTCGGTGAAATATACTGTTGATTTTTCCATAAAATTCCTCATTTCTGATTTTTATTTATCTTCATATTATTCTTGTGATTGCTTTAATGTCAAGTTATTTTTGTACTATAGCGTGCCCTCAAAATCGTTCCCACAAATTGTAACACACATCTTGCAGAAAGCCTTTTCAAACACGTTTTAAAAGAACTTCAGAACATCCTCCAACTCTCTGCGTCTCGGACGGCTGGGCTCCTCATCAGCTTTTCCTACAGCAATAACGGAAACAATGGTTTCACTTTCCGGAATAGAAAGCATTTCGCGAATTTTATCCCCATCCCGAAGTCCCATGATCAGAGTGGAAAGACCAAGCTCTGTAGCTTTCAGAATCAGGTTTTCATTCTGAAGACCAAGGTCATAACAGCCCCATCCATTTCCAATCTCATTATCCGGAGTGCCGTCTGTCTGGAAACCGGCACGGTTATGTACGAAGGTAGTGACAATCAAAGCTGCATGCTCAGTTTTTACATCGTTATTCGCGTAACACAGGCATTCTTTACGAAGCTTCTGACTCATATCCTCGGATAAAACACAGTAATAACGACCGGTTTCTGTATTCTTCCATGATGGCGCTTCCAAAGCGACCTGTACAAGCTGCTGTATCTGCTCTTTGGTAACGTTTGTATGGGAACTGTACTTACGCACAGATCTTCTGTTCTCAATAAGTGTCTGAAATTCCATGAAAAAGCCCCCTTAAAGTATGTTTTGGCTGTATTTTAGCATAATTCATTGGATGTGAAAAGTTAAAATTTTTTGTAACCTTTCTCCCTCTTTATTTGTATAATTAGTGAAGGTACCCGATACAAGAAAATAACAGACCGCTGCTTTTCATACTGATCAGCAGCCAGAGGAGTTCTCATGAGACAACCAGTTCAACAGCTGATCCAGCTCTACCAGAACAATCTTTTCACCGCAGCGTTTAATATCTGTCAGAATCAGATGGATGCGGAGGATGCTGTTCAGGAGACGTTTGTTCAGTATTACACCAGTAGAAAAGAATTTGAAAATGAGCAGCACATCCGGGCATGGCTCCTTCGTGTGGTTATCAATAAGGCGAAAAATATAAACAGGACTTTCTGGAAGAAAAATAAATGCTCTCTGGAGGATTATATGGAAACTCTTTCTTTTCCAGATTCCCAGTCAAGAGATTTGTTTGAAGAGGTAATGAAGCTTCCGGACAAGTACCGCATTGTGATTCACTTGTTTTATTACGAAGATTATCTCGTCAGGGAAATAGCCGAAATCCTGAAGCTTTCAGAAAGCAATGTAAAGGTTCGGCTTTCCAGGGGAAGAGCCTTGCTTAAGGATTCTTTAAAGGAGGAATGGGAAAATGACGAATGGTGAAAAATATAAAAAAGCTTTTTCCGTATTGCAGACTTCAAAGGGCTCATTACAGGAGGTTGAAAATATGGCAAAATTACAGAAAAGAACAAAAATGAAAACTGCAGCTGCAGTGATTGCAGGCTGTATTATCCTTGGAGGAACCGGTACTGCATATGCAGCGAATGTTGGAGGTATCCAGCGCACGGTTCAGATCTGGCTTCATGGTGATCAGACACAGGCGACCTTAGATGTTTCCAATGACGGTACTTATACTATGGAATACTATAATGAGGATGGCACACTTCATCAAACCGGTGGCGGTGGAGTATCTATTGATGCTGACGGAACTCAGCGCGCTCTTACAGCGGAAGAGCTTATGGAGGAAATCAATTCTCCTGATGTAGAATACGAAGAAGATGGAAGCGTATGGGTTTATTTTCATAATCAGAGTATTGACATTACCGACAAATTTGATGATAATAATGTTTGTTTTGTAAAGGTTACAGATGGAAAAGAGACATTCTATTTAACGGTGAAATATAAGAATGGGTACACTTTTTCAAATGATAAATATATAGAACCGTAGAGCTTTTTTCAAACACGCTCTAAAGCGTTTGGTAGGCGTGGAACAGCTGACTTTCATATATGGTGATGTCACCGACATGTTCGTTTAGATAATTGAATTAAGCAAGGATGGCGAGGGGCAAAGGTCTCTCGCCTGATTTACGTAAGGGGGATGAATATGATTTATGAATTAATAGAAACGGGCAGAGCCAGTGCTCTTTTTGCAGGCTGGCAGGATAGTGTGGTCTGGTCCGCATTGCAGGGAGTGATGGGGAAAATATATGTGGATTCTCTGGAAAAACCGGAGAGTGGTGTTGTTATGCTTGGGGATTTCTGCTTCCTGAGTGGAAAACCGGAATCAGAGATCATTTCCGGAGCTTTGACAAATAGTGCATCAGAGGAAGTGATTCTGGTGCCTCAAAATGATGACTGGGCGCGGATGATCGTGGAGTGTTACGGGGAGAAGGCAGAGAAAGCAATCCGTTATGCAATCAAAAAAGAACCTGGGATTTTTGATTTAAAGCAGCTTCAGAAGGCAGCACAGAGTCTGCCGGGAGAGTACGAAATGAAACTGATCGACCAGGCACTTTTTGAAATTTGCAGAGATATACAGTGGAGTAAGGATCTGACAGCAAACTATGAAAGCTATAGTCAATACAAAGAGTATGGACTTGGTGTTTGTATTTTAACGGGCGGGGAAGTAGTCGCCGGAATTTCCTCTTATTCTGGTTATGGAAGAAGTGACGAGAATCTTGGCTGCCATGGTGGAATTGAAATTGAGGTAGTAACCCGCGAGGACTACCGGAGAAAAGGTCTTGCATATATCGGAGCAGCGCGGATGCTTCTGGAGTGTGACAAACGCGGGCTTTATCCAAACTGGGATGCAGCCAACAAAATGTCAGTAGGACTGGCAGAGAAACTGGGGTATCATTTCAGCCATGAGTATGTGGTTTATAAAGTGAAAAAGTAAGTTGCGGCGAACCGGGAAGTATGATAGAATATGAAATGCTGAAACGGAGTATTATATAATTGTGATTTTTGTTATAAAAAAGCAAAGAAAATACTCGAAATGGAATAAATTTGTCAACTAATTGAAAAAACAGCGGAAGCATCCAGCTGAAAGAATGGGATGTAAGGCCGCTTTTTAGAGGAAATAGGAGAACTTATGACTGGATTTGAGAAGCTGGAAAATAGTTTAATAGATGTAATAAAGGAAGAACAGGCTAAGCTTGGATTTAAGGAAGAGAAGATTCACTTATATTATCCGCTGCTTTCCCTGAATCATTTCTTTTCTGTACTGGACAGCGCAGATGAAATGGAAGCCCGTCTCCAGAACCTGCCGGAAGAATTGATTTCCAAACTGGGAGATGTGGCGGTGTCTCATAAAGGGGACAGATTCTGTTTTTATATACCGGAGCCGGGAAGCGTTTATGTGCATGAGAATATGAAAGAAAATGAATTTATTAAAGTTCTCATCGAACTGGTTCAGAAGCACGACTGCACGAAAGAGAAGCTGCTTGAACTGTTTGCGTCCTACTGGGAAAAAACAGAGTGTCAGGAACTGGACAATGGGGAGTTTGATTTCTATATCCGCTTTCTGGATAAGGAAGATGACGCGTATTATTACTGCTTTAAGGATGAGGGATTTCACTTTATTTATCATAGATTTTTGCCAGAGGATTATGAGGATTTTGGATTTTGAAAAACAAACAGTATGTTGGAGTGATGATTTACAATCTTGACAAATAAGAAAATTTGTGCGTATATTGTAAAAAAGCTGTTTGGCAAAACAAATTTCTAAACAGATTAAAACATTCAGACTACAAAGGGGAGATTGAAAATGGATCTGAAAAATTATTCAACAGGTGTCCAGCACATTGGAATCCCAACGAACGATATTGATAAAACGGTAGATTTTTACCACAAACTGGGCTTTGAAACCGCTTTTGAAACGGTTAATAAAGAGGCAGATGAGAAGGTTGTATTTCTGAAGCTTGGAACTCTGGTTGTAGAAACATATGAGAATCATGCAGCAGTCCTTCAGGCTGGTGCAATTGATCATGTTGCACTCGATGTTAAGGACATAGAAGAAATTTATCAGTACGTTAACGAGGCTGGTTTGAATACCACACAGGACAGTATTCATTTTTTACCATTCTGGGAAAACGGAGTAAAGTTTTTCACTATCGAAGGACCGAATAAAGAGAAGGTTGAATTCAGTCAGTACTTATAAAGGATATTTATAACAGGAAAGGGGCTGTCACACATTAAGTGCGACAGCCCCAGTTTTGTAGGCTATGAATTAAGATGCCATGTATGCATGGATATTTGCTAACGGCTGTGAAGGTAAACGTCCAGGTGCTCATAGCACTGTTAGTTTCATTGTATGATTATCGGCATAGCTTAGGGGAGATTCCATAATATTTTTTGAATACTTTGCTGAAGTAGCCGGAATCTTTATAGCCGACAAGAGAAGAAACTTCTGTAATACTGGTATTTCCCTGTTCCAGTAATCGTCTGGCATGTTCCATTCGGACTGAAAGTATATAATCTGTAATGGTGCATTTCATATATTTGTTGAATATTTTCCGAATATAGCTGGCATCCAGAACAACATTTTCCGAAATTTGTTTCACTGATAACTCTTCGTCCATATAATGCTGCTGAATATAATCCTGAACCAGATGAATTATTTCCGATGCACGTGAAGGCTTGGAACTGTCAGAAAGCAGAATCGCTTTCTGACATATGTGAAACAACAGATTACAGCTGTCATGTGCTGAGGATTTCAGAAAAATATTTGGATATAAAACAGGATCATTATCTAGCACATCATTGATGTTAATTTCTTTTTCAGAAAGAAAAGAAAGAATGATGGAAAAAAGCGGAGATAATAGAAGCTGAGCAGTATACATATCAGAATTCTGCAGCAAAACCTGTTGTTCAATTTCCAGCAGTACTTCTTTCGCATCTTCCAATGATGTCTGACGCAATGCCATAAGAAAGCGGTTGTAAATATCCAAACCAGCAAAGCGTGGTGAAAATATGTGATTATTATTGCTATAGCGGTAAATGGGACTGTCCTGCGATGTCTTATATTGTAAAGCAAGTAAAGCCTTTTGGTAGCTGTCAGCTATCTGACCAGAATCTTCTGCAATGGTTCCAATTCCGAAAGCAAGGTCTATAGAAAACCATTTTTGAATGAATGTTTTGACGGTTTTCATAAAATCAAAGGAAAAATTCTCCGCTCTTTTTTGTGTCTGAAAATTAAAAAGGTAAACAATGTTATTATAAGTATCCTGGAAAGAGTAATAGTTAACTGTTGAATTTATCAATTCATCCAGGCAGTTTTTTACACTGAATTTCAGAAGAGATAAATTTAATTTATTAAGCTCCTGGCAGGAGATATAATTAAATTCTACTATGGCAATCTGATAAATATCTGATACTTTCCATTGGTCAAAAAGATATTTTGCACCATCATCAGATTCAGGTGGTTCTTTTGAGAAGGAAAGAAGAGAATACATATAATTATCCAGGGTAAAGTCATGCAATTTTTTTTTGCGAATAGTTTCCTGCTGCTTCTGTTTATATTTTTGTTTCAGAGTTTGAAGAAGCTCAGAGAGTTCATCCGGAGATATTGGCTTTAGCATATAGTCTTCAACCTGGAGTTGTATTGCCTTTCTGGTAAATGAGAAATCGGAATATCCGGTTATAAATACAATCATAATATGTGGATGTTCTTCCTTGATTTTTTCTGCCAGTGTTAATCCATTGATATGGGGCATATTAATGTCCAGAAAAACAATATTAATAGTATTTTTTGAAAGCTCAAAAAGAACTTCCTCTCCGTTCTGAGCAAGGCAGCAGACCTGGAAACCAAGGGAATGCCAGTCTACGGCAGTAAGCATGTAATTACGAAAATATAGTTCATCGTCAGCTATTAATACACGTATCATAATTCCTCCCAATTCTTTGGTATACAGATGACAACAGCTGTACCGGTATCTTTTTGACTGAAAATCCGAAATTTGCATTTGTTATTGTAGTAAAGGAAAAGTCGGTTGTAAACACTTTTCAGTCCGAAATGATCTTCTGCTTCAGGAGAATTCAGATAACGGCGAAGCTTTGCCTGTTCCATTCCTACTCCGTTATCACAAACACATAAAGTAATATGGTCAGTCCGTACTCTGGAGATAATCGTGATAATTCCCGGAGATGTTTTTTCCTTTATTCCATGATATAAAGAATTTTCTACAAGAGGCTGTAAGGTCATTTTGGGGATTATATAGTTTTCTGCCTCTGGTTCAGCTTCGATCTGGAAATCCAAAATAGTAGCATAACGGTATCTCTGAATGAGCAGATAATTTTGCAGCATACGGAATTCTTCCCGAATTGGAATCAGTTCTTTTCCATTACTGAGCACACAACGATAATAATCTGCAAGATATTTTGTTACAGTAGCTGCTTGTTTTTCCTGTTTTTGATAGCAGGAAATATAAATCAAATCCAATACATTATAGAAGAAATGGGGATTGATCTGAGCCTGCATTAAGGACAGTTCATATTTTCGTTTTTGACGCTCATCCTGCTTGATTTGTGCAGTCAGTTTTTCCAGTTCGTGAACCATAGTATTAAAATTATTGGATATATCTCCGATTTCATCGTTTTGCTTAAGATTAGAGCGAACTTTTAAATCTCCAAGTTCAACGTGCTGCATTCTTTCAGAAAGATATTCCAAAGGGGTTGTAATAAGTCTGGTAAAAGCAGAAATCAGAAAAATAATAGTGATTGTGCTTAATATCAGGATAAGAACCAGTAAAAACATATTTATGGCAAAAGTGGATCTGAGGCTTTCTAGTGGAGTTTCATTGACCAGAATATAATCAAGAAAACCTGTGGGAGTCCAAGTCAACATGTGCTTTTCTTTATCTATGTTTATAACCTGGGAACCGGTTTTAGCACTATATATAAAAGAATAACTGTCAGGATCTGCCTGACACAAAGCAGTGCTTTCTGAATTGGAAATCACAATTCCCTGTTTGGAGTTGATTATATAATAGTTTTGATTTAAATTGTCAAACATAGAAGAAATAGTAGCAACTTTTGTGTTTAAAAATAAATAACCAAGTGTTTTTCCGGTATTAATATTGAGTACTCTTTTTGAAAATGTTAAAACTGGTGAATCGATTCCGAGATATGCACGCTTCTGTATATTGAGAAACTGATTCTGCGGAACCCCGGTTGAAGGAATAGAATCAAGCAGTTCTTCCTTGATTTTGCTGAGATCAGGTTCCATGTCGGTACCGGCGCAGACAATTTTATCATTTACAGTGAGATAAACCACAGAGTCTACAAAAGAAAATAAGTGCAGGTTATAATTAAAAGCAGACTTTAGGTAGGAATTAGCCGGATTGCTAAAATAATAACTTTGAGTTTGGTTGATTGTACTGATCAATTCATTTGAGCAGAGAATGACATTATGATATTGGGTTTTCATGTCATTGTCGAGTAGATGACACTCATTCTGAATATGCTCTATAGAACTTTTTAGCTCTTTTTGCGAAAACTGGTAATTGGCGAAAATAAGTAAAACAATGTTTTGCAACAATACAAGAAACATGATGATAAGAATCAGTTTCTTTTTTAATGTAAAGCCAGGTAATGCCAATTGTTTTGCAGACATGATTTCTCCTCCGGTTCCGAAATAAAGTAATCTCACAATATAAGATAAGTACAAAATAATTTTAAGGATTCACGTACTGTAAACCTGTAATGAATTATAACATTATCGTATGGAGAGTTAAAGCTGAACAAAAGAAATGCCTGTTTTTTCTAAAAAGAAGCCTGTTTTTTCCAGATGAAGAAAAGAAGCCTGTTTTTTACAAAAACAAACCTATAAAACACAGGAAATTGTTAATGAAATCGAAGATAATAGAGCCATCAAATACAACAGGTAATCAAAAAGGAGGATTAAGAAATGAAAAAAAGAGTAATCAGTTTTATGATGTCGGCAGTCCTTACATTGTCAGGACTTGGCTGCTATGGACTTGCAAATGTGCATGCAGAAACAGATACGAATGTTGAACGGAAATTAAAAATTTTTGCACATTATGCAGAAGCGGAGAAACCGATTCTGGATTATGCAATCAGCAAAGTTCAGGAGAAATACCCAAATGTAACGTTCGAAATTGAGGCACATCCTAATGATGATGGTCAGACATTAAAGACACGTGCCGCAACAGGAGATATGCCTGATATTGCACATGTAAATGCCGGAGATGTGGAATCACTTTCAGCAAGTGGCAGCTTACTTGATGTAGCCGAGTATGTAAAGGACACCGGATATGCAGATAAAATGACCGAATCTGCAAAGGGAACTGAAGTCTATGATGATGGAAAAACATATATTTTCCCGGACTCCGGAGCTTCTGCAATTCTGCTCTATTACAATAAAAAGGTATTCGAAGATAATAACATTAAGATACCGGAAAATTATGATGAACTTCTTGAGGCAACGAAAGAACTGGTAGCAGATGATATCATTCCATGTGCTCTTTTTGCCAAGGAAGGTTTTGTGAGCGGCGCATTTTTCGATATGTTTGCGCTGAAATCAAATCCAGCTGGTTTAAAGGCTTTATCAGAGGGAAAGGCTCATGCATCAGATAGTGGATATGCAGAGGGCATTAAAAAAATGGTTGACCTTGTAAATGAGGGATTCTTCCAGGCTGGATGTACATCTACAGACTATGAGACAGCACAGAATCTGTTTACGTCAGGTCAGGCAGCAATGTTTATTAACGGTGACTGGGATATTTCTTCTTTAGTAGAAAAAATGGGCGATGATGTAGGGTATTTTGAATCCTATCCTATGGCTGATGCTGGAAAAGAGCAGGATAATTACTATGCATTTTCCGGTGGCTTTACATATGAGGGATATGCTGTTTCTTCTGATACAGAGGATCCGGAGCTTGTTGCTGATATCGTTTCAATTTTGGCAGAGGGTACTGTAGAAGGAAACTATATCTATCAGTCCAAAATTCCAACTGTAATTAATATAGATTCTTCTATTGAACCGAATACTCCGGTTCCGGAACTGGCAAAAAAAGAAGCTGAAGAATTAAAGAACATGGATTTCCAGACTGCATGGACACACACTTTGAAAAATGCTGAGTTTGCCACAAGTTTTGTAGAATTATTACAGGAAATGCTTACAGGAATGGATGCAGATGATGTGATTGTGTCTATTGATGATCTCGTAGACAGCGTTGGTGGAAACTAAGAGTATAGACAGAGGTGAATATATATGAATAAGGTGATGGCAGATAAGAAAGCAATAATGATTTTTACACTGCCTTGTCTGATCTTCTTTGGGCTGATAGCCTTTTATCCGGTCTTTCAAACTGTAATCATGAGTTTCTTTGACTGGGATGGATTGACGACCAAAACATTTACCGGACTTGCAAACTACATAAAACTTTTTCAGGACAGAATATTCTGGACATCTTTCCGCAATAGCTTTCTGGTTGCAGGAGTTCTGATTGTTTTTGAAGTAATTCTTGGAACGTTTCTGACACTTGTGCTTATGGATAAGAGGATTCAGTGCAGAAAATTTATTCGCAGCAGTTTATTCATACCAGTTGTTTTGTCAGTAACAGTAGTGTGTCAGCTGTGGTCCTCCATATTAAATCCGGAAATTGGACTGATCAATCAGATTTTCTCTGCATTAGGTCTTGATTTCCAGCAGCAATGGCTGTCAGACAAGCATGTGGCGATTTTGGTCGTGGCATTTGTAAACGCATGGCAGTACATGGGATATCAATTTGTAATTATTTATTCAGCGGCAAATTCTATTCCAACAGATTATATAGAAGCCAGTCGTATTGATGGTGCTACCAGATGGCAGACAAATTTTTACATTATTTTGCCTATGCTGAGAGATACGCTGAGAAACTGTCTGATCTTTGCTGTGACAGGTGGATTTAATATTTATTCTCAGATGCAGCTGCTTACTCAAGGTGGTCCTGGAACTGCTACATACAGCTTGACTTATATGACATTCCGAAGTGCATTTAAACTTAGAAAATATGGATATGGCTGTACTTCAGCAGTATCGTTAATGCTTATGTGTCTGGCTTCAATTGCAGTTATTAACATGCTTATGAGCAAGAAGAAGGAAAATGAATGATGGAAAGAATCAAAGTAAGATCTCACAAGGCCTGGGTACAAACAATTATATTATTGATATTTGCCTGCCTTAGCATATACCCACTATTATATCTGACATGCTATTCGCTGAAAACAAACGATGAAATATTCTATTCAAATCCTTTTGGACTTCCTTTGCATCCGCAATGGAGCAACTATATAAAGGCAATTACAACTTTTGATATTATGACATATTTTAAGAACAGCCTGCTTACTACTGCCATTGCGTTGGTTGGTGTTTTTATTCTGATTTTGCCATTTTCCTATGCAGTAGCAAGAATGAAGTGGAAGTTAAAGGGAGCAGCCTCCATGTTTATTTCAATCGGCCTTTTTATCCCTTTGCAGGTCAGCCTGATTCCTCTTTCTGTTCTTATCAAAAACATGGGACTTGCGAATACTCACTGGGCGTTGATCTTGCCGTATATTGCTTTTAATCTGGCATTTCCGTTTATGATAATTTCATCCTCTTTTCGGGCTTTGCCTACTGAACTGGAAGAGGCAGCGGTAATTGATGGAGCAAGTATTTATAAAACTTTTTTTTCAATCATGCTTCCACTGGTAAAACCTGCAATCACTTCAGGAGCGTTATTTGCCACATTGGGAATATGGAATGAGTATATTCTTCCAACGGTTATGATTTCCAGCAATGAGCTGAAAACTTTGCCAGCAGGACTCGCAACATTTGTGGGACAGCACAGTACCAGCTGGGGAGCTATGGGTGCGGCAATGATGATTGCCAGTATACCTACAATTATTCTGTACCTGTGTTTCAGTGACAAAATTGAAAACTCTCTTACAGTGGGAGGCGCAGTAAAAGGATAATTAATTGATAAAAAGACTTTTTTACCATATGGGACAGGCATTCGATACATGAATGCCTGTAAAGAAAAGGAGAATATCTTACTATGCAGAAATTATACTATCAGTTTCCGGGAACCTGGTTCGGCGATTGTATGCCATTTGGACATGGGGATAGATTTTATTTATATCATCAGAGAGACACCAGAAAACCGGGACCATTTGGAGAGCCATTTGGCTGGGATTTAGCAACAACCTCCGATTTTGTTCACTACGAAGACTGTGGTGTGGCAATTCCAAGAGGAACTGATGAAGAGCAGGATCAGTTTATTTTCGCAGGAAGTGTTTTTGAAGCAGAAGGACAGTATCATATTTTCTACACCGGTTACAACCGTGATTATCCGGCTCTTGGAAAACCGTCTCAGGTACTGCTGCATGCATATAGTGATGATCTGGTTACCTGGCACAAAACTCAGGATGCTCTTACCTTTACACCTCAGGAAGGCTATGATCCAGATGACTGGAGAGATCCATGGGTGATTCGTGATGAGGAAAATGATCAGTACTTACTAATTCTTGGAGCAAGACTGCAGGGACCGAAAACAAGACAGACCGGTAGAACTGTTAAATTTACTTCCAAGGATCTGAAAAACTGGAAGTTTGAAGGTGATTTCTGGGCACCGGATCTTTATACCATGCATGAAATGCCAGACTTGTTTAAAATTGGTGACTGGTGGTATCATATTGTGACAGAATACAGTGACAGAAGCAAAATGGTTTATCGTATGAGCAAGAGCCTGAATGGTCCATGGATTGCACCGAAGGATGATGCATTTGACGGCAGAGCTTATTATGCAGGACGTACTTTTGAACTGAACGGACAGAGAATCCTGTTTGGCTGGGTAGCAACAAAAGACAAAGACGATGACAATGAAAACTTTATCTGGGCAGGAACCTTCATGGCACATGAGGTATACCAGAAAGAGGATGGTACTCTTGGTGTAAGAATTCCGGAAACTGTATGGAATGCTTTTGACAAAGAGGAAAAGAAGGACGATTTCGTAATCGATACACCAACTAAGAGTTCTGAAGTTGTTATTGGAAAAAATACCGGTGACATTTTCAAATTTGAAGCAGATGTGGAGTTCTCTGAGGGCACAAGAACATTTGGCGTGAGATTTTATGAGGACGAGGATAAAGCAGAATCTTATCAGTTTGTATTTAATACTACAGAGAACCGTTATGTATTCGAGAAGAAACCGAACTGGCCATGGCCTGCAAATCAGAACATCGGACTGGAAAGACCAATTGATCTGATTCCGGGAAAGAAATATAACATTCGTATGATCGTGGATGATACAATTGCTACCATTTATGTGGATGGTGTGGCTTTGAATGCACGCGCATACAAGAGACCAGGGGAAAGCTTATCACTGTTTGCTTCTGAGGGAAGCCTGAAGGTTACAAATTGTAAGGTGACTACCGGGCTGAAGAAATAAGTCGCAAAAAGGAAATTTTTAAGACTTCATTAAACTGATACATAATTTTATAAAAAAGTCATAGGGTATCATAAGAGACATGGTATAAGTTCCGAATCTTATGATACCCTTTTTATGGATTTCACATAATATAAAAATGTTAATATTGTTATAAAAACAACAAAAATATAGCATTTATTCAGAGCCTTTTTTTTTCATCTGAATCCGCTTACGGTTATAAACCAGATGCAGATACATAGCATCCTGTGCGCGGAGTGGTTCATGAGCGGCAATGGCATCCGCAATCTCACGGTGGGTCTCGATGGTTTCTTCCAGCAGTGTACCTCTGGTGGTCTCTACAAACAGAGGAATCGAGCTGTTGATCACAGGAACCAGTCTTGGAACTACAACATTTTTGCTGCTTAAAGCAATAGCTGCATGAAACTCTATATCCTTTTGTGTATGGTCCTCGTGCTTTCTTAATAATTCTTCAACTTCATCGCAAAGTGCGGTGATTTTTTTTATGTCTTTTTTATCGGCGCGTGTAGCTGCCATTGCAGCAATAGGGGGCTCAAGGAGAAAGCGCACTTCCAGAAGGTCATTGATCAGCTTTTGCTTATTGCCGATAAAGGTAAAGCCTAGTGGGTCATCCACCATTCCGGGAGAAGAGGCAATATAGGTACCAGAGCCCTGGCGGATCGTAACAATATTTCGGGATGCGAGAAGCTTCATGGCTTCCCGGACAGAACTTCTTCCTGCGTTCAGACGTTCAGAAAGAATGGTTTCATTCGGTAATTTATCTCCTGGCTGTAAGTTTTCTTCTAAAATAAATGCAATAATATCCTCTGATATTTTTTGTGGAAGACTTTTTTCTTCTGATAACAAATTCATCATATGATTTACTCCGCTTCTAATGTAATAATTCTTATTTTCTATGATAATGTTTTTTAAATCCAATGTCAAAACGCTAAATTGCACAAAAAAAGATACACAATTTTAGATAAAATTCCGTATTGCGTTTTTGACGAATAGATTATATTATAAATACATCAGATGAATTCAAAGAAAAAAACAGCAACTAAAGGAAAAATGACATAAAAACCACCAAAAAGGTCAGATGAATTCACGAGAAGATTGTAAAACATCAGATGAATCAAGGAGGTAAAAAGAAAAATGGAAGAAACAACTTTTGCGGCGGATCCAATGAGACTGATGATCGCGGCGGCGGTGGGAATTGTGGTTCTGCTGGTACTGATCATCAAATTTAAGCTTCATCCGGTTCTGTCAATGATGATTTCCGCAATCATCATTGGAGCGGGAGCAGGAATGCCGCTTACGATGATTTCGGACACAGTAGAGAAAGGTGTTGGAAAGACACTACAGGGAATTGCGCTTCTGGTAGGATTGGGATCCATGTTTGGCGGAATTTTGGAGGTAAGCGGAGGAGCCCAGAGAATAGCAGAGACATTGATCGGTAAATTTGGTCAAAAAAAAGCCGGATGGGCACTTGGACTTACAGGACTTGTAATTGGTACCACCGTATTTTTTGAAGCTGGTGTTGTGGTACTGATCCCATTGGTATTCAGTGTTGCGAAACAGACCAGAAAATCCACCCTGTATTATGCGATTCCCCTTCTTTCCGGTCTGGCCAGTGGATATGCTTTTGTTCCACCTTCAGCAGGCTCGGTACTTGTGGCAAATGCCCTTGGCGTGAACCTGGGAACCATGATCATGGTAGGAGTTCCAACCGCACTGATCTGTATGATGGTTTCCGGAATCTTCTGGGGAAGCTTCATTGGTAACAAGATTCATACAGAGCTTCCGGCAAATGTGGAAGAGATTAAAGATGATGGAAAAGACCTTCCGCCTTTTGGCCTGGTATTAGGTGTGATCCTGATTCCGCTTGTTCTGATCCTTCTCAGCACATTATCCAAGTATATGCCGCTTCCAGAAGGAGTAAAGGATGTTCTGGGATTCATAGGAAAACCATTCCTTGCACTGACCATTGCGACATTGGCATCTATGTACTTCCTGGGAATCAAACGAGGATTTACCGGGGCGCAGTTAAAGAAAATCCTGGATCATTCACTCAGACCGGTAGGCATGATCCTTCTGGTAATTGCCAGCGGCGGAGTGATCCGATGGATGCTTCAGGATTCCGGCCTTGGAAACATTATTGGACCGGTGCTGGAGAAGAGTGGGCTTCCATTGATCCTGATCGCATTTCTCATTGCACTTCTGGTCAGAGCTTCTGTAGGAAGTTCAATTGTAGCGATGACAATGGCATCCGGAATTATGGCAACCATGCCGGCTGTAATGGGTACCAGCATGCTTTACAGAGCTGCTATGTGCTGTGCAATCTGTGGTGGCGCAACTGCACTGAGCCATGTGAATGATGCAGGCTTCTGGCTGGTAACCTCATTCCTTGAGATTGACGAAAAGACAACCCTGAAATCCTGGACGATCATGGAAACACTGATCGGTATTACGGCACTTATTGTAAGCTTTATTGTTTCAATCTTTGCATAGGAGGCAGGACGCAATGATAAAGATACCGGTTTATTTAAGAGATATGTGTGATGCCAAGCATCTGGTGCAGGCAGCATCAGGATGTGAGAAAAATGTAGATCTGATCTGTGGAAGATATATTGTAGATGCGAAATCAATGCTGGGGGTGTTCAGTCTGCCCACATTTGATGATGTAGAACTTGGAGTAGAAGAAGAGGACGAAGCGAAACTCAGGAAAACACTGGAAAGTTTAAAGCTTATCAGAGAATAAAAAATGGAGGAAAAAATCATGCAGTTAAAAAGTCAGGAAATGAGAAAACTTGCACCGGAGCTTGATCCGCTGCGTATTGGAACAGGATGGACAAAAGAAGATCTGGGAAAGGTTCAGGTTATGGTTGAAAGCACCTATGGTGACAGTCATCCGGGAAGCGGACATCTGAATATCCTTGTAGAAGAAGTCCGCAAAGGAATTGCAGAAGAAGGCGGTTTCGGAGCACGTTATAACTGTACCGATATCTGCGACGGTGAAAGCCAGGGAACAGATGGAATCAACTACAGTCTGGCCAGCCGTGAGATGATTGCCAATATGATCGAGATCCATGCAAATGCTACTCCTTTTGACGCAGGTGTATACCTTTCAAGCTGTGACAAAGGTGTTCCGGGAAATCTGATGGGACTTGCCAGGGTAAACATTCCTTCCGTATTTGTTCCAGGTGGAACCATGAATGCCGGACCGGAAATGCTGACACTGGAGCAGCTTGGAATGTATAGCGCAAAATATGAGCGTGGAGAGATCAATGAAGAAAAACTTGACTGGGCAAAATGCAATGCGTGTCCAAGCTGTGGCGCATGTTCCTTTATCGGAACTGCATCTACCATGCAGATTATGGCAGAGGCACTAGGACTTGCACTTCCAGGCACAGCCCTGATGCCTGCAACCAGCCCTGACCTTCTTGATTTTGCAAGAGAAGCTGGAAGACAGGCAGTGAGAATTGCCCAGATGGAAAATATGCGCCCTTCCGACATTGTGACTATGGACAGCTTTGAGAATGCGATTCTTGTCCATGCTGCAATTTCAGGAAGCACCAACTGTCTCCTTCATCTTCCGGCAATTGCCCATGAGTTTGGCATTGAAATCACAGGTGATACATTTGATAAGCTGCACAGAAATGCAAGATATCTTTTGGATGTACGTCCTGCAGGACGCTGGCCGGCAGAGTGCTTCTACTATGCAGGTGGTGTACCGGCAATCATGGAGGAGATTAAAGAGCATCTCCACCTGGATGTCATGACAGTTACCGGAAAGACATTGGGAGAAAACCTGGAAGAACTGAAGAATAACGGATTCTATGAAAAATGTGATAAATGGCTTCAGGAATTTAACAAACGTTACAATATAAATGTTACAAAGGAAGACATTATCCGTCCATATGACAAAGCAATCGGAACAGATGGAAGTATCGCAGTTCTTCGTGGAAACCTTGCTCCGGAAGGTGCCGTGATCAAACACACTGCATGCCCGAAGGAAATGTTCAAATCTGTTCTTCGTGCAAGACCATTTGACAGCGAGGAAGAATGTCTGGATGCAGTCCTGAAGCATAAGGTTCAGAAGGGTGACGCAGTCTTCATCCGTTATGAGGGACCGAAGGGAAGCGGAATGCCGGAAATGTTCTACACTTCTGAGGCAATCAGCAGTGATAAGGAACTTGGAAAGAGCATTGCTCTGATCACAGACGGACGTTTCTCAGGAGCATCTACCGGTCCGGTTATCGGACACTGCAGTCCGGAGGCTGTTGATGGAGGCCCGATCGCTCTTGTGGAAGAAGGAGACCTTATCGAAATCGATGTTATGGAAAGAAAACTGAACATCATCGGAATCGCAGGAGAACGCAAGTCTATGGAGAAAATTGACCAGATTCTTGCAGAAAGACGTAAAAACTGGAAACCACGTGAAATGAAATACAAAAAAGGTGTCCTGAGACTTTTCAGCCAGCATGCTGCAAGTCCAATGAAGGGAGCTTATCTGGAGTATTGATTATGAAGCATAAATTTATTACCATCGGCGAGATCATGCTTCGCCTGACTCCGCCGGATTATGAAAAAATCAGAACCGCAACATCTTTTGAGGCAAGATATGGGGGAAGTGAGGCCAATGTGGCCCTCTCCCTTGCAAATCTTGGAGTAGATGCCTCATTCTTTACAGTAGTTCCGGGAAACAGTCTTGGAAAAAGTGCTGTACGTATGCTGCGAAGCAATGACGTAAATTGCGACAGCGTAGTTTATTCAACAGAAGAAGAGACACCGACACATCGGCTTGGAACCTATTATCTGGAGACGGGTTACGGAATCCGCCCAAGTAAAGTGGTGTATGACAGAAAGCACAGTGCCTTTTCCGAATATGATTTCAGCAAAACAGATGTGAAGAAACTTCTGGAAGGTTACACCTGGCTTCATCTGAGCGGTATCACTCCTGCACTTGGAAAAAGCTGCAGCGAACTGATCCTGACCTGCCTGAAAACAGCAAAAGAGAATGGTATGACAGTCAGCTTTGACGGAAATTTCAGAAGTACATTGTGGAGCTGGGAGGAAGCAAGAGATTTCTGTACCCTCTGTCTTCCATACGTAGATGTTCTCTTTGGAATCGAGCCTTATCATATCTGGAAAAATGAAGAAGATCATACCGCAGGTGATGTAAAGGATGGTGTTCCATTCCAGCCGGATCGTGAACAGCAGGAAAAAGTCTTCAAGGCTTTTGTAGAGAGATATCCGAATATCAAATGCATTGCAAGACATGTGCGTTTTGCACACAGCTGCAGTGAGAACAGCCTTATGGCTTATCTCTGGTTAAACGGAAAGATTTACGAAAGCAACCGGCTTACCTTCCATATTCTTGATCGTGTTGGCGGTGGAGATGCATTTGTAAGTGGTATTATTTATGCACTGATGAATGAATATACACCAGATGATATTGTAAACTTTGGTGTTGCAGCCAGTGCAGTGAAGCATACCATTCATGGTGACGGAAATATTACAGATGATGTTTCTCTGATCAGACATGTGATGGAAATGAATTTTGATATAAAAAGATAACGAAAGGAAATTTAAATGATGGATATAGCAGAAATGTTTCAGAAGCTTGGTGTTGTTCCGGTAGTTGTGCTGGAAGATACAAAAGATGCAGTACCCCTTGCCAAGGCACTTGTTGAAGGTGGACTTCCATGTGCAGAGGTAACTTTCCGTACAGAGGCAGCAGAAGAATCAATCCGTCTGATGACAGAGCAGTTTCCGGAGATGCTTGTAGGAGCAGGAACTGTTCTTACCAGAGAGCAGGTGGATGCAGCTGTTGCAGCTGGTGCGAAGTTCATTGTAAGCCCTGGATTTGATCCGGAGATCGTAGATTACTGTCTGGAAAAAGAAATTCCTGTTTTCCCAGGCTGCGTCACACCGTCTGAGGTTGCGCAGGCAGTAAAAAGAGGCCTTAAGGTGGTAAAATTCTTCCCGGCAGAACCAGCAGGCGGAGTTTCCATGATCAAGGCTATGGCTGCACCTTATGTGGGAATTAAGTTTATGCCCACTGGCGGTATCAATGCAAAAAATCTGGAAGACTATCTTTCCTTTGACAAAATTATATGCTGCGGCGGAAGCTGGATGGTAAAAGGAGAGCTTGTAAATAACGGAGAATTTGACAAGATCAGAGAACTGACAGCAGAAGCACGAAAACTGGTTGATTCCATCCGAAAATAATCGGAGGTATTACACATATTCATATTCACAAAAAACAGGATCCTGCATGAAAACAGGGTCCTGTTTTTTACACACATACCCTTCATACAATAAAAAAACCCCTATAAACCCAAACTCTCCCCCTCTATCCCAACCCCATCGTATGAGTTAAGATAATATCAACAAAGGAAAACAAAAACAAATAAATAAGGAGGGAATGGAATGAATGAGGTCATTGTCTCCATGAACAATATCAGCAAAAGTTTCCCGGGTGTTAAGGCTCTGGATCATGTAAAATTTGAGCTGCGTTCTGGAGAAGTCATGGCGCTGCTGGGAGAAAATGGAGCCGGAAAATCGACCCTGATGAAAATCCTCAGCGGTGTATATACCAGAGACGAAGGAACGATGGAAATCTTCGGAAAATCCTATGACGACCTAACACCAAAGCAGGCCCAGGAAGCAGGAGTAGCCATTATCCATCAGGAATTGAACATGTGCAGGCACTTAACAGTAACGGAGAACATGTTCCTTGGAAGAGAAGTAAAAGGTGGTTTATCCTTAAATAATGCGAAGATGCGGAAAGAAGCCAAGAGGGTTCTGGACGATCTTCGAATCGACATCAGTCCGGATCAGATCGTAGGAGATCTGCCAGTATCCAAACAGCAGATGGTTGAAATTGCAAAAGCACTTTCCATCGATGCAAGGATCCTGATCATGGACGAGCCTACATCCTCTCTGACAGCAAAAGAAATTGATGATCTTTTCCGTATCATCCGAAAGCTGAGGGACGAAGGAAGAGGAATCGTATACATTTCACACAGACTGGAAGAACTGTCCCATATCGTGGACAGAGTTACCATCATGCGAGATGGACAATACATAACAGACGGTAATTTCAAAGACATGGACATGGACTACATTATCAAAAATATGGTAGGCCGTGAAATCAAAGAAAAATTCCCGAGAGTGGAATGCAGGAAAGGCAAGAAGATTTTTGAAGTGAAAAATCTCAATGCCGGAAAAATGGTCCGAGATATCAACTTCTCTTTATATGAAGGCGAGATCGTAGGATTTGCGGGACTGATGGGAGCCGGAAGAACGGAGACTACAAGAGCCATCTTCGGTGTTGATCCGAAAGACAGCGGAGAGTTTTATGTGGATGGTAAAAAAATCGAAGTCAACTGTCCAATGGATGCCATTCGAAACGGTGTTGTGCTTGCTCCTGAGGATCGTAAAAAAGACGGTCTCTGTACGAAACTGAGCATCCGTCAGAACCTGGCACTGCCAAATCTTGACCTTGTATGCAATAAGATGGGTGTGATAAACTCAGGAAAAGAAGATGCTCTTTGCGAAAAAGCAGTGAAGGATCTCCAGATTAAAACACCGAATGTGGAAATTGATTCCGGCAATCTTTCTGGTGGAAACCAGCAGAAAGTAGTTGTTGGAAAATGGCTCGCAAGAGATTCAAGGGTTGTTATCTTTGATGAGCCCACAAGAGGAATTGATGTTGGCGCAAAGGTAGAAATTTACAATCTGATGAATGAGCTGAAAAAACAGGGAATTGCAGTTATGTTTGTATCCTCTGAAATGCCGGAGGTCATGGGAATTGCAGACCGTATCATCGTAATGTGTGACGGACGTATCACCGGTGAGGTTTCAGCAAGGGAAGCCACCCAGGACGAGATCCTTACAATGGCAACATCCTTTGAAAACAAGAGTATTAAGGAAACTGAGGGAGGAAGTAAAAATGAATAGTAAACAGCAACGCCCTTTAAAGAAATTATTGGGAATCAGGGGAATGGGGGCAGCACTTACCGCATTCGTGGGGCTGATCATTATTTATATCGCATTTGGTATCATTAACCCGGCGGTTTTTTCAGGACAGAATATGTTGAACCTGCTGCGTTCCATGTCCAAGTACCTGTTGATCGGTATTGCACAAAGTTACGTACTGATCACTGGAAACATTGACCTGTCAATCGGATCCATGGTCGGAATGAGCGCCATGATCGCAGCTACCTTAATGACAACAGGAATGGTACCATTCCTTGCAATTGTGATCGCACTTATTGCCTGTCTGGTAGTTGGTGTGGTAAATGGATATCTGGTTGGAAAATTTAAACTCCCTCCATTTATTGCAACTCTGGGAACCATGTTCGTAGCACGAGGAATTGCCTACATGGTAAACGGAAACAGAAATACAGATGCCATTGCAACAGGTGTTGGAAAAGAAACGGCTGATGCATTCCAAAATTGTTTTTATTACGGTAAAACGCTTGGCATTTATAACACATTCTGGATCGCACTTGTTATTTTTGTTATATTTTTCTTTATCTTATCCAAGACACGTACAGGCCGTCATATTTACGCAATCGGTTCTAACGTGGACGCGGCAAAGCTTTCTGGTGTAAACGTAGTTTCCACCACAGTAAAGACTTATCTGGTAAGCTCCGTATGCTCCTGTGTAGTTGGTCTTATCCTTTGCGCACAGGCTAGTATGGGAAATATGGAAGCTGGAAACATGTACGAGATGTATGGCGTAGCAGCCGGCGTAATCGGTGGCGTTTCCCCACTTGGAGGAACTGGAATCCTTCTTGGAACCTTCGCAGGTGCAGCTGTCTGGCAGACTCTGGAAAATGGTCTGAACATGATCGGTGCACAAGTTGGTATCCAGCGAGTTGTAATCGGCGTGATCGTAGTTGCAGCCGTATTGCTGGATGTAGTTGTAAGAAACGGACAGTTTGGCAAACACAGAAAAAAATAACCGCAAGAAAACAGTATTTTTCACAGGAAAATGAAATCGACAACTGAATATGGGAGATGTAAAATAATTTCATGAAACTAAACCGCAAATGGAGAAGGCGGGTAGTTATAAAAAATAATTTTTAGGAGGATTTTTACAATGAAAAGAAAACTTTTAGCTATGGTATGTGCAGTATCTATGATCGCTTCCCTTGGAGCAGCTACTGTTTATGCATCAGATGATGTTAAGGCTACAGGCGATGAGAAAATTGCGCTGATCACAATGGACTCTATCGACCAGCACTGGATCACCCTGAACGAAGGCGCTCAGGAAGAAGCAAAAGAGCTTGGTGTAACAGTTGACTTCATGTCCCCGAATACAAAAGATGACGCTCAGCAGATCGAGTGTGTAAACAATGCAGTAGCAGGCGGTTATGATGCAATCATGGTTGCTGCAAACGGACCAGACGCTATTTCTTCCGCACTTCAGGAAGCAAAAGATCAGGGAATTAAGATCGTATATGTTGATTCCCCTGCAAATGTAGAGGCAGAAGCTACTTTCTCCACAGACAATGAGGCAGCTGGAACAACAGCAGGAGAAGAGATGAAGAAGGCGCTTGAGGATGCTGGTATTACATCTGGTAAAATCGGTATCATTAATGTAAACGCAGCTACTGATTCCTGCGTAAACCGTGAGGAAGGCTTCCGCGCAGCATTTGACGGCACAGACTTCGAGATCATGGAAACCCAGTACGGCGAAGGTGATGCTGCAAAATCCCAGAGTATCGCAGAGAACTACATTACACAGGGTGTTGTTGGTATCTTCGGATGTAATGAAGGCTCCACAACTGGTGCCGGAAATGCCATCAAAGCAGCTGGAAACGCTGACATCATCGGTGTTGGTTTTGATAAATCTGACGCGATTCTGAACCTGATCGACGACGGATATCTTCTTTGCACAATGGCTCAGAACCCAGATGTTATGGGATCTGAAGGCGTAAAAGCAGCTGTAAAAGCAATCAACGGCGAGGAACTCGGCGGAGAAGTTACAGATACAGGTGTATCTGTGATCACAAAGGATTCTGATAAATAATCTGAAATAAAAGGAATATTGTTCATGGAACGTCATGGATATGATGACGGCTGGGGCAGTAATTATAAGGAGCAAGAAACCGTCGGTTTTTCCGGCGGTTTTCTTGCTTAAAATGCTGAAATGGATTATTATTAGAAGTAAGAAAAAGTGGAGAGAGTTTCTAAAAAAATGGGGAAATTTCTTCACAGTAATCATGTAATGGGGACGGAGAACATGGAGATTTTAAAGGTAGTAATTGCAGATGATGAGGTGCGGATCTGCCAGCTGATCCAGGCACTGATCGACTGGGATTCTATGGGAATGAAGGTGGTGGGAATCGCCCACAACGGAGAGGAAGCCTGCGAAATGGTACGGCAGACACAGCCGGATATTCTGATCACAGATATCCGCATGCCAGGCTGCAGTGGCCTGGAGCTGGTAAAAAGGGTGAAGGAGCTGGATTCCGCTCTGGAAGTAATCATAATCAGCGGTTACGCCCATTTCGAGTATGCACAGCAGGCTATCAGTTACGGTGTGGGACATTATCTTCTGAAGCCGGTAAACAAGGGGGAACTGACTGCTACCCTGCAGAAATTGCAGAAAAAGATCGGGGAGCGCAAGGAGTCGGAACTGAATCATCAGGAGCTTGTAAATAAGGCGAAAAGGGATGATGACCATTTACGGGCAAATCTGATCGACCGGCTGCTGGATCAGCCGGATATGCCGGTTTCACAGGACACATTGACGAGCATTTATCATCTGAAAGCAAGACAGGGAGTGTACCAGGCGTTTTGTGTAAAAGTGGATTATGGAAGAAAGATCATTTCTGGCGGCAGAATGGATGGAACAACAGGTCTGGCTGGCGCACGAGAGATCAGCTCCACTTCCAGTGAAATCCTTATGGAAAAAGTACGTGAGGTCCTGGAACGAAATCTGAAAAAAGACAGCCGCGAATTAGTTCTTCTGATTCGTGATGACTATTGCTACGGTATTCTTAACTATCCGGAAAGTGAGAAGGAATCCATCCGCCGGAGCATGAAGAGCAGCCTTACCCAGATGGAAATCCAGAAAAATATGTTTCAGCATGTAAGCTTTTCCATGGCAGTTGGAGCTGCATACAAAGAGGCAGAGCATTTGGCTGACTCTATGCAGGAAGCCCGAAAACTGATCCAGGAAAGGCTGGTAAAAGGGGACGGACGGGTTCTTGACTGTCTGGGAAAAGCTTCAGAAATCCAGGAGAGCGAGTTGCTGAAAAAGTATCTTCGTGAGATTACTCATGCCGTAGAAATTTCCAGCATTCAGAATGCAGCAGAAGCAGTAGAGGATTTGCAGGATACGGTAAATAAGGCGAAAGAAATTCGTGGCAGCGAGATTTTTGAACTGGTGTATGCAGCAGCTGATATTTTTGCGGCAAGTATTCGGATTCCAGAGCGTACTGCTACTGTGGAGGAATTCCGTAAACAGTGTGATAAATGTGGAAAAATAGAGGAAATTTTTTCCTGTCTTGGGGATTTCCAGAAAAAATATATCCAGGAGCAGGCTGAACGCTATGAAACTGATACTATCCGCCCGGTTCGCAAGGCAAAGGAATATATCCAGAACCATTTCAGTGATCCGCTGACTTTAGAGGAAGTCAGCGAGATAGTGGGACTTAGCACTGCTTATTTCAGTGCCTTATTCAAGAAGACAGAAGGAGAAGGTTTTGCAAAATATCTGATCAACGTGAGAATGGAACAGGCCAAGCTACTCCTTCGGGAATCCAATCTTCCAGTAACAGAAATCTGCAGGAGGGTAGGATATAACGATCCGAAACATTTCACACATACCTTTGAGAAAGCGGCAGGGGTGAAACCCTCTACATATAGAAAATTGTATGGATAAATCAAAAATGAAATTTAAAGAAAAACTGAAATACATATCCAACCGGGCTCTTGTCCTGGGAACGGTAGTCTTCGGGAGTTTTATTATTCTGGCGGTAATTCAGCTGTTATTGGCATATAAAGGCGAAACACCCTGGTGGATGGCCATAATTATAACAATATTTGCAATTTTGTTTCCGATTGTATTCTGGCTGTGGATTCACCGCCCTTACATGCGCTGTGAAAAAATGACGGATCGTTTTCTGGATGGTTATATTTTTTCCGAAAAAGAAGATATGGAACTCTTGAACCTGACTCCAAGCATCCAGAAGCAGATGAAAATGGTAGACCGCATTGTGCGTTCTCCCCAGTATATGGATCTGAACAAAAGACAGGCTCAGTACCTGGCTTTGCAGAATCAGATCAATCCCCACTTTCTTTACAATACACTGGAAAGCATCCGTGGAGAAGCTATTATTGCAGGTCTGGACAGCGTTGCAGATATGACAGAAGCCCTGGCAAGATTTTTCCGTTACACCATTACCAAGGTGGAGAATCTGGTTTCTGTGGAGGAAGAACTGGATAACTGTGAGACTTATTTTGGAATTCAGAAATATCGTTTCGGGGACCGGCTGCAGCTTCATATTGATTATGATATTGCAGAGTATGAAAAGATCATGAACTGCAGAATCCCCAAACTGACGTTGCAGCCGATTCTGGAAAACAGCATTATCCATGGCGTGGAGCTGAAGGTTGGCGGTGGAAATCTTTATATCCGTTTTCAGTGTACAAAGGATCGCCTGCTCATCCGTATTTCAGACGATGGGGTGGGAATGGACGAGATGACTTTAGCAAAGCTGAACCAGAAGCTGGGCAAGTCAACCAAGGCCATTCACGACAATGAAGAAAAACAGGGCGGAATTGCTCTGGTGAATGTGAATAACAGAATCCATTTGATCTTTGGGGATGAATATGGCATGCATGTTTATTCTGTACCAGGAGAAGGAACAGATGTGGAGATCACCATCCCTATACTTACTGACGACAGACAGGTGAAAAACAGGAGCGTGTTGGTATGAGAAACGAAGTTCTCAGAATGGAGCGTGTGACGTATAAAGAGGATGAGGTTGTGAAGCTGGAGGACTTCAATCTTCAGATTTTTCAGGGAGAGATTATGGGATTTATGCCTGTTAACAGTCATGGAAAAACAGCTCTTCTGAAGCTTCTGGAACGGAATCTTCCCCTCTATGACGGTTATATTTATTATGGAGGGGAAAAGGTAAACACCTGGAAAGAGAATTACAAGGCAGCAAACAGGATCAGCATTATCCAGGAGAAAAGTTCTCTGGCAGGAAATCTGAACATTGCAGATAATATTTTTGTCCTGCGTCCGGGCTTTCGCCAGTGGGTGATCCGCACAAAGATCCTGAACCGGCAGATGGAACCTTTTTTAGAAGATATCGGAATGGACATTCCCCTTAATAAAGATGTGGAGAAGCTTTCTACTTTTGAACGGATCATTGTAGAATTGCTCCGGGCTGTGATTATGGGATATCATCTGATCGTGCTGGACGAAGTTGGAGCCCTTGTCAGTGATGATGAGTTGAAAAAGCTCCATGGAATTATCCGTCGTTATGTGAAAAAAGGGTTTTCTTTTCTTTATATCTGTTCTCATCTGGAAGAGATTTCCAGTATCTGTGACAGATGTGCGCTGTTTACCAATGGAAGAATCCAGAAGATTCTGGAAAGAGAGGAGCTGTTCAATGATCCGCCCGTAACTTACATGACGGAATATAACGACATGGTCCGTTATCATACGGAAAAAAGGGAAGGGCAGCAGGCTGCACCGGTTGTTTTTCAATGGAAGGGCTACGGAGAGGATGCAGCCTGCAATTTTTCCTTTGATGTGCATAAAGGAGAATGCCTGGCCGTACAGATTATGGATGCCAGGGGAATGGAGGAGCTACGGAAGATTCTGACCGGAGATATTTTACCGGAAAGTGGAGAAATCCTGTTGAATGGGAAGCAGACAGAGATTCCGGGAAATGGCAGGATTGCAGTAATCCAGGAACGTACTACAAAAACCATGATTTTTCCGAAACTGGATTATATGAATAATCTCTGTATTTGTCTGGCAGAAAAAGTTCCTTCAATCTGGCACAACAAACGTCTTCAGAAAAGTATTCGGAATGAATACAGTCCCATATTAGGGACAGATGTTTTTGAAATGCCGGTGGAGGAACTGAGTGAAAAGCAGAAGTATCAGCTGGTGTATACAAGAGTATTTTTGCAGAAACCGGAGATTCTGTTTTGTATTCAGCCTTTCTGCGGCGCTGATCTTGCTCACAGGATGTTTATCTGGAGTATGTTGGAAAAGTTCCTGGATAAGGGGATTTCGGTGGTGATCTTATCTTTGAATTTATCGGATTCCCTGGCTATGGCAGATCGCCTGTTGATTCTTGGGGAAAATGGGAAAAAGAAGGAAATTGTAAGAGAAAATTTCCATAAGATTACCTCGTCGGTGCCCTGGCTGCATAGGTATCCGTCAGAGAGAAAATAAAATGTATAAAACATAATACTAATAATTCGGATTGTATTTTCAAACACGCTCCAGAGCCTAAATAAGAAGCCCATGGCAACAGAAATAAAATTGCCATGGGTTTCTTTATAACTAAAATTCAATTTCAGTCAATCTTCAGAATCAGTTCCAGAACCCGTCTTGCACAGTGCTCTAATTCCGGGCGGCCAAGCTGTCCCATTTCCATGGCCTTTTTCACACGTTCTGGGAAACCAGTTCCCATTTTTACGTCATTTCCGGCCTTGATTTCTTTGTAATGCTCTGCTCTTGTCCACCAGTCAGTGGTGACCATTCCCTTGAAGCCCCACTCGCCGCGGAGAACATCTTCCAGAAGCTCACGGTTCTCAGAAGCGCGGTGACCATTGATTGCATTGTAGGAGGACATGATCGTCCATGGCTGTGCTTCTTTTACAATGATCTCGAAACCTTTCAGATAGATCTCGCGAAGTGCACGCTCGGAAACACGGGAATCGCTGTGCTTTCTGTTGGTCTCTTTGTTATTTGCTGCGAAATGCTTTACAGAAGCTGCAATGTGCTGGGACTGGATACCTTTTACCATAGCTGCGCCCATTTTTCCGGCAATCAGCGGATCCTCGGAATAGTACTCGAAGTTTCTTCCACAAAGCGGATTTCTGTGGATATTTACTGCAGGGGTAAGCCATACAGCAAGATTGTTCTCCTTCACTTCTTCGGCGCCAGCCTGTCCAACCTGCTGAACAAGAGCCGGATTCCAGGTGCAGGCAAGAAGGGTTGCACAAGGCCATGCTGTTGTGTTCATGCTGCATTCCCCGCTGATACGAAGACCGGCAGGACCGTCTGCTGTCATAATGGATGGAACACCATAATCCGGAAGATTTCCAAAGCCGAAGGTATTGGAAACACCTACGTTTGGCTGTCCTCCAAGAAGATGAATCAGATCGTCATCGCTTAACTGTTCCATAAAATCATCCAGGGAAAGCCTGCCTTCTGCTACATCAATAAACTGTTTTCTGCCAAAGTTGTCGAAAAGTGTGCCACGTGTACAGCAGCGGACTGCAGGGGTAATACCTTCCTCAGTGCCCGGCTCCATTTTCTCAAATACGCATTCGTTCATGTCATTGCATGCAGACTGTGGAAGCTCCTCAAAACTGCCGTCAGAGAGCATACGCTCTTTCAGGCTGGTTGGAACAAGATGAGCTGTCAGCTGCTTTGTGATCATATTTTCATACAGTTCCATTGTCAGGAGGCTCTCCTTAGTGTCGCGCACAGAAGTTCCAATATAGAACTTATAAGTACCTTTTTCCAGAATATATGCGGATTTCTTGATTTTTCCAAGGTCATCGTAGGAAGCCATGTCAGCCTTTGCAAAGGAAAGGCGGATCTGCTGTGTCTCACCTGGCTGAAGAAGACGGGTTTTTGCAAAAGCAGCAAGCTGGCGGGCTGGTTTCTTCAGAAGTCCCTGTGGAGCTTCGAAATAAATCTGGACAACTTCTTTTCCAGCCAGGTTACCGGTGTTGGTCACCTGAACTTCAGCGAAAATCTGATCCTCTGTTTCCCACATAGCGGTGGTGTTCAGGCAAAAGGTGGTGTAGGAAAGTCCGTATCCAAATGGATAGATTACTTTTTCCTGTGCTCCTGGAAGGGTTTCAAAATAACGGTAGCCTACATAAATATCTTCTGTATAGTTTACATAATCAAAAGACTCATGGAAGTTAGCAGTGGATGGATAATCATTTACGTCTGCAGCAAAAGTGTCAGCCAGCTTACCGGATGGATTCCCTTTGCCGGTGAGAAGCTCCGCCATGGCAAGCCCGCCTTCCATGCCACCCTGCCATCCAAGAAGAGCGGAGGAAATCCGGTCATCATTTTTTACCCAGGAAAGGTCCATGATTCCGCCGATATTGAGAACGACTACGATATCATCAAAGCGCTCTTTTACCATGGAAAGCATTGCTTTCTCCCTGGTAGTGAGATAGAAGTCGCCATCTGGGAAAACTTCGCCGGAAATTTTCGGCATGGTGGTTTCTGTATCCCATGGATTAAATTCGTTGTTGCATTCAATGCTGGAACGGTCCCAGCCCTCGCCGGAGAAACGGCTGATCACAACAACTGCAACGTCAGCAAATGCTTTTGCGCCGTCAGCAAGCTCCTGGGAAAGCTCTGGCTCTACCGTCATTCCTGGTGCGGCACCTTTTTCATACTGATGTCGGATATCGGTGCGGTAAAAATCGGATAACGGTTCGTAGATCTGAACGGCGTTTTCCTGCATTTTCAGCCCATCGTAAAGGTTGTGTACATAAGAAACCATAACATCACCGCTTCCGCCGCCGCCTTTTACATAGTCGAAGCTGCCCTTGCCAAAAAGGGCGATGCGTGTGCCCTCAGCAAGAGGAAGCAGATAATTCTCATTTTTTAAAAGAACCATACCTTCCTTGGCGGCTTCTTTGGAAAGAAGGATATGTTCTTTGCTTGCGGTAACACGGCCGCTTTCCTTAAGGGGAAGGTTTGGCTGGAATTTAACTCTGGTCCATTTGTTCATTGTGGGATGTCCTCCTGTAGATAAATTTATAATTAGAAAGTTTTTTTCGTGTAGTTGCCTTGATATTGCTATTGTACTGGAAAAAGCGGTGGTGTACTAGATGGTTTATTGCTTCTTTTATAGGTCTTTCTTGATATTATAGATGAATATTATATATTATCATAAAGAATAAGTGGTATATTTTGATTTTGAACCTGTAGCATAAATGTTGTATTTTGATTTTAAACCTGCAGCATAAGTGTTGCGTATTATGGAAGTCGGGAAATTTGAGTGAAAAAAGAAGGTGAGGCATACTATGAGAGCAGAATATGAAAACGTGCTGGATGATCATTTGGGGAAAATCCACTTTACATATGTAAATACCTGGGATGAACTGTTACCGGCGCACTGGCATGAGCATTTGGAAATTATTTATGTGCTTGGTGGAGAGATTACAGCATCTATTAATGATGTGAGTTATGAGTTGAAAAAAGGAGATATTTTTCTGGTAAATTCCAATGATATCCATTATACCCACACGCATGAGGATGCCAGGTATTATCTTTTACAGATCCCGCCGGTTCATCTGGAAAGAATTTCTGCAAAGTGGAAGGGACTGAAATTTCAGGAGTTTATAAGGTCGAAATCAGCTGACGCATGTGTTCAGGGAGAACAACTGGAAACTGTGCAGGAAAAGGGAATTGTTGAGATGAGGGAGAATCAAAAGTCCATAAATCGGGCTGATGATCTGTATGATCAGTTGAGAGATGTATTTCGGAAAATTGCGGGCTTTTATAAAGAAAAAAAAGAAGGCTATCATCTTCTGGTGCTTTCTGCTGTTTATCGTTTACTTTATTTTCTTTATACAGAAGGAATCAGGAGTAAGGAAGATACAGAAACCGCTCACGGCACTCTGCGAGACTTGGAGCGGATGAAGTTATGCATGGAATTTGTCCGGGAACATTATGGGGAAAGAATTTCCCTTGCCGATGCTGCAGGGCTTTTGGCCATTACACCAGAGCATTTCTGTCGCCTTTTTCGCAAATATACAGGACAGACCTTCCTGGCTTATGTAAATCAGATCCGCATGGAGCATTTCCACACAGATCTTCTGGAGACAGATAAAAATATAACATTTCTTCTGGATAAAAACGGGATTACCAATTACAAAGGTTTTTTGCGAAAATTTAAGGAAGCTTATGGGGAATCGCCGAAGGAAGTAAGGAGAAGAAAAAACTGAAATATTAGAAATTCATGCTTTTAAACCCGTTGAAAATGAAAAAAGCAGGACAGCCTTAAATTCTTTATGTAAAGGTCTGTCCTGCCAGTTGGAAGCTGACGCATTATAACTGCGCTTTATTTTTTACCAGCATTTCATGAATGATATTCTGTGTATAAGCACCCAGATGTTTTTTGTCCTCTTTTTCCAGCTGGTCTATGTAGATTGGTTTGCCATATTCCAGGATAACGTGGGTTTTCTTAACTCTTGGAAAATGGTTTTCCCAGATATCAGCGGAGCCGCTGATCGCCATCGGGATGATCGGACAGTTTGTCTTTGCGGCAATTTTGAAGCTGCCCTCATGGAATGGAAGCATGTCCAGTTCATCTTCATTTTTGTTTCGTGTACCCTCTGGGAAAATGCAGATGGAAATGCCGGATTTCACTTTCTCAATAGCAGTGAGAATGGTTTTCAGTCCCTGCTTAAGGTCATTACGGTCAAGAAACAGGCAGTGAAGACGTTTCATCCAGGTAGAAAGCAGAGGAACCTTTTCCATCTCTTTTTTTGCGATATAGCCGGTACGGATGGGGCAGCGTGGATAAGTGATCGGTACATCAAAAAAGCTTCTGTGATTTCCGATATAAAGAACCGGCACATCAGTTGGTACATTTTCCTCTCCGATAACAGTCAGCTTCACACCGGATATCCACAGGATAAAACGAAATACTGCCTGAACGATCCGAAGAGAGCTGATTTCCTTTGCCATAGGATTGAATTTGCCGATGATCCATTCTACAAAGAGAATGGGAATGGATAAAATCAGGAATCCAACCACTACGATCACGCATAAAATAAAACGAATCATATGATTTTCCTTTCTTTGATCTGTGCCTCATGCGTAGGAAGCATGTTTTGGCATATTGTTTATGTCTATTATATGTAATTTGAAAAATTCTTGCAATAAATCTTTTTTATTCCTCATACAATAAAATAAATGGAGATTGCTGTTTGCTGTGTTTAAAGGCTGAGCATCAGATGAACAGCAACGAGACATCTGAGGTGGCAGAATGAAAAAAACAAAAGCAGTTCTTCTGGGAGTAATTTTGTGGTCACTGCTTTTGATCAGTGGATGCAATTTTATCCGCATTGAGGAAGAGCCGCGGAAGCCTCTGGAGTATTCCATTGTAAAAAATGAAGAGATACCGGCAGAACTGGCTGCCCTGATACAGGAGAAAAAGAAGAATGAATTTCAGCTGACCTATCAATGTGAAAAAGACCTGTTTCTTGTAAAAGGATACGGGGAGCAAATGAGCGGAGGTTACAGTATTTCCGTGGAAGAACTGGGGTGGACTTCCCAGGCTGTTTTTTTCCGGACAATGCTGCTGGGGCCATCAGACGAGAAAATAACGATCAGTCCGCCTTCCTATCCTTACATCGTGGTGAAGACGGAATACCGAAAAGAACCTGTGATTTTTGAACGCTTTACTGAAAAAAGCGAAAATGATGCAATATAGCAGTCTGGTGAAAAAAGGAGTGGAAAATCGTGGAATTAAGAAAAGAAAGTGTGCAGATGCTTCAGATAAAAAGCCGTGCAGCCAGCCAGGTAACGTTTGATACAGATTATAATGTACCAGATGCAAAGCCGGATGTGGGCCGACTGATCCAGAACAAGGGTGACGTTTCCATGGATGAAGTGCGTCTTAGCGAAGGAAAGGCATTTATCAGCGGAAACCTGAACGTGGATATTCTCTATGTGGGGGAAGAAAACCAGAAGGTGAGCAGTCTGTGGGCAAAACTGCCTTTTGATGAGACTTTGAACCTGGAAGGGATTGCAAGTGGGGATAAAATGTGCCTGAAGTGGGAGATTGAGGATCTCAGCGTGCACATGATTCATTCCCGAAAACTAAACATAAAAGCAATTGTCACCTTTTATGCAGTGGTAGATGAAATGGCAGGGATTCAGCTTCCGGTGGAAATCAGTGAGGAGGGAATTTCAGTAAAAAGGAAGAAAGTCCGTTTAATGAGTCTTATGGTACATAAAAAGGACACTATGCGGATTAAGGATGAAGTGACTTTAGTGTCCAATAAACCGAACATTGAACAGCTTTTGTGGTATACCATCGATGTCCGTGGAATGGATCTGCGTCCAGAGGATAATGTGGTGAAGGCAAGAGGGGAGCTGTCAGTTTTTGTCCTGTATTCGGGAGAAGATGAGGAAAATCCGCTTCAGTGGGCAGAGTATGTGCTTCCGTTTAATACGGAAGTGGAGTGTACTGGTTGTATGGGAGAGATGATTCCAAATATTGGCTTTTCCGTTATGCATCAGAGCATTGAAGTAAAACCGGATTCCGATGGGGAAGAACGGGTAATGAGTGTAGACACGGTGCTGGAACTGGACATGAAGCTTTACCGCGAAGAAGAGCATGACCTGATTCTGGATGTGTACTCACCTTTGAAAGAATGCATTCCTCAGGGAAAAGAGATGTGTCTGGAAAGCCTCCTGGTACGGAATGACTCCAAATGCCGCGTATCTGACCGTATTGAACTGAAGGAAAGCCAGGGGAAAATCCTGCAGATCTGTCACAGCCAGGGACGTGTAAAGGTTGAGAAAACGAAAATTGTAGAAAATGGAATCCAGGCCGATGGAATTGTATTTATGAAAATCCTGTATATTACAGGAAATGATGAAATGCCATTCTATTCCGTTGATGGAATGATCCCTTTTTCCCATATAATTGAGGCAAACGGGATCAACGAGGACAGTATCTTTTTTCTGCAGGCAGATCTGGAACAGCTGTCAACGTCTATGATCGACAGCAATGAGATTGAGGTGAAGGCTGTGATCAGTCTCAATGTGCTGGTGCTTCAGTGTGAAAACCGGATGATCATAAGCAAAGTGGAGGAGCGTCCCCTTGATATGGAGAAAATCCAGGCAATGCCGGGAATCACGGTGTATGTGGTGAAAAATGGGGATTCTATGTGGGATATTGCGAAAAGATTTTATACTACAGTGGAGGAAATCTGTGAGCTGAATGAACTGGAAGAGGACAGAGTTGTGCCTGGAATGCCGCTGCTGTTGGTGAAGAAGGTGGAAGGGTAAGGCGGCTTTCTGTTTACTGCATATATTTGGAGAAAACCTTTTCAAACATGCTCTGGTCACGTTGTGGACAGTAACGATATATATAGAATGAGAAATTTCCTCGCATAAATGTATTGAAAAAAATACAAAAATATTTTACAATAAAAGCATTGATAAAATTGTATACAAAGTACAAAGAAACTGCTGCCCTTAGAGCCTGCCAGAGGTTTTATGTGAGCGGCAGCTACAAGCGGAGGAAATTATGCGTTTACGTGCACTTGCAAAGATAAATCTGGGACTTGACGTGGTTGGAAAACGTGATGACGGATATCACGAAGTCCGTATGATCATGCAGACCATACAGATGTATGACGTGCTTGAAATTGAGAAAAAAAAGGAGCCGGGAATTGTCCTTACCACGAACATTCCTTACGTTCCTACTGACGAGCGGAATCTTGTATATAAAGCGGCGAAAATGTTAATGGATGAGTTTGATATAAAAGAGGGGCTTACCATGAATCTGGAGAAGTTTATCCCGGTAGCAGCCGGCATGGCTGGTGGAAGCTCTGATGCGGCAGCTGCTTTTGTTGGAGTGAACCGCCTGTTTGGACTGGGACTTTCTGAGGAAGAGCTGATGAAGCGTGCTGTGAAGGTTGGAGCTGATGTTCCTTATTGTGTGATGCGCGGAACTGCTCTTGCAGAGGGAATCGGGGAGAAGCTGACCAGACTTCCCAGAGTACCTTACTGCTATGTTCTGGTGGGAAAACCAGGAGTAAATGTTTCAACCAAGACTGCTTATGAGAACCTGAAACTGGACGATCCTGTTGTGGTTCATCCGGATATCGATGGTATGGTGACAGCTGTCAGAAATGGTGATCTTGATGGAATGATTTCCAGAATGGGAAATGTATTTGAACCGGGAATTATCAGCAAATATCCTGTGATCCAGGAAATCAAAGATCTGATGGAGAGCAACGGAGCACGTAAGGCCATGATGAGCGGAAGTGGTCCTACTGTATTTGGCATTTTTGATGATAAGGAGAAAATGGATCGGGCAGCAGCTGTTCTCAGGGAGAGCAGACTTGCGAAGACTGTTTTTGCCACAGATGTTTTTTAGCGGAGGAAAATACAAATGACAAGTGATTTTACAGTGCATATGGATGAGTATCTTCCACTTAGGGAGGTCGTTTTTAACACATTGCGTCAGGCAATCCTGAAGGGAGAACTGAAGCCGGGCGAAAGACTTATGGAGATTGCCCTTGCGGAGAAGCTTGGGGTGAGCAGAACTCCTATCCGGGAGGCCATGCGTAAGCTGGAACTGGAAGGGCTGGTTGTGATGATCCCGAGACGTGGAGCCCAGGTTGCCAATATTACAGAGAAGGATCTGAATGACGTTCTGGAGGTCAGGATCACTCTGGAAAATATGGCCATTGAGAAGGCCTGTGCTAATATGACAGATGCGGATATCCGGAAGCTGGAGCAGGCGGCTGAGGTTTTCCAGACCAGTACGGCGGAAGGCGACCTGGTAAAGATGGCTGAGGCGGATGTGAATTTCCATGAGGTGATTTATGAAGCAGCCGATAATAAAAGACTGATGCAGGTTCTGAATAATCTTCGCGAGCAGATCTACAGATATCGTGTAGAATATTTGAAAGAGGATGAGTCCAGAAACCGTCTGGTGAAAGAGCATGAGAAAATTACCAGGGCGATTAAGGAACGGGACGTGAAAGCGGCACAGGAGTTGTCTTTTGAACATCTGGAAAATCAGCGGATGGGAATTATTCAGGCGATTCGGGCAGAAGAGTAAACTGAGTGGTTTTCTGGGAGCGGAGCGGGCACATCCTGCCCGCGTTCCTCTTTTGGGGAAGTTGAGAGAAAATGAATATAATTGTTTTTATGGGAGATACTGGGAGAGATAACCAGTGTCTTTTTTTGTGTAATGGGAAATTTCGTTGAAATTTTCCATTACAAAAAAAACTACCGGGCAGGATCGCACTGCGGCGAAATGAAAGATGTCGTCCGAAGCGACCCGCCGCAGGCGGAGAATCCTGCAGGCAGGATTTTCTTTTGTTGCCTGAAAATGGAAAAGAGGAGCAGCGTTGGATAAAAATGATAATATTGTTATGATTTCAAAGGATATTCGAGCTAATGAACGGTATATAAGAGAACGCCTGGCAGATTGTGGAGATATTCAGATCCGGAAGATGCGGCTGGGGGATGAGCGGAAGGTTGACTGTCTGATGGTCTATATTGAGGTAGCGACTTCCAATATGATGTTGGAAGACTCTGCCATTGGAAAAATGGTGGGGCATTTCTGGGAGATTTCGCCTGGGGAGATGCAGGAATTTGTGGAGTATAACAGTCTGGGAATTGCGGATGTAAAGAAGCTGACTGACATGGAGCAGGTGTTCGCAGGGCTGCTTGCCGGAAATGCGGTTTTCTTTATGGACGGATTTGACCAGGCCATGAAAATTTCCAGTGCCGGTTATCCAAGCATGGGCGTAACAGAAGTGGAGATGGAGAAGGTTCTGAGAGGTTCCAGGGAAGGCTTCTCTGATTCTGTGAAAATAAATTCCGCGTTGATCCGGAAGCGGCTTCGGGATACCAGATTAAAGGTAGTGGAATTCTATATTGGGGAGAGATCACATACACTGGTCCAGATGGTGTATATGGAAGATCTGGTGCAGGAGGAATTTCTGGAGCAGGTGAAAGAGCGGCTTGGAGAGTTTCGAATAGATGGAATCCTGGACAGTGGAATGCTGGAACAGCTGACGGAGGATTCCTGGTTATCCCCTTTTCCGCAGTATCAGACTACGGAAAGACCAGATCGTGCAGCGCAGGAAATTTTAAATGGAAAAGCAGTGCTTCTCTGTGACAATTCTCCGTCAGCGCTTATTTTGCCAGGGATTTTTCACAGCTTTATGGAAAGCAGCGAGGACTGGTATAACCGATTTGAAATGGCATCATTTCTTCGAATACTGCGCTATGTGGCACTGGCAGCTGCTACATTGCTGCCGGGACTTTATCTTGCAGTGATCCGGTTTCACACGCAGATTCTTCCCACGAACATGCTTCTGTCCTTTGCCCAGGCAAGAGAAGGCGTGCCATTTTCCAGCATTGCGGAGCTTGTTCTGCTGGAGTTATCCTTTGAACTGATTCGGGAGGCTGGTGTACGGATTCCGGGAGCGCTGGGAAATGCTATGGGAATTGTGGGAGGACTGATCGTGGGATCTGCTGCTGTGGAAGCGAATCTTGTAAGCCCGATCGTGGTCATGGTTGTGGCAATCACGGCACTTGGTTCTCTTGCAATCCCAAATGAAGAATTTGCCTCGGCATTTCGGATGCTTAAATATTTCTTTTTGTTTTTGGGAGGATATCTGGGGATTTTTGGAATTGTGACAGGAGTATATCTGACAGTATCACATCTGGCAGGACTTCTCAGCTTTGGAGTTCCATACCTGTCGCCCTTTGTCAAACAAAGTACGGATAATGGGACTGGAAGCAAAATTGTGAGAGTGCCATTTAAAAAGAGATGGAGGCGCCCTTCATATGCCAGACAAAATGAGCGAGTGAGACTGCAAAAAATCCGCGATAAAAACAGGAAGGATAGGTAGCTGGAATAAATGAAATTTGCAGAAAATAATCGAATCTCCCAGCGGCAGCTCTATAGGCAGATCGTGATTGCGTTTATTGCACCATTAATATTGTGCCTTTTCGGAAACAGAAAAACTCTGGGGCTTGGCGGGCTGGCAGGGACTGCAGCAGCCCTTGTAGCTGTGCTGTTTTATGTGATTTTTCTCATCCGTCTTCGTTATGCTTTTGCCAGACCCTGCAAAACAGCCGGTGTGGTGTTGGGACGGCTGGCAGCGTTGTTTTTTCTTATATACTGTATTCTTGGAGCTGCGTTTCTTTTGAATCTTCTGGTAGAAATTGTTGCAGTCAGTCTGGGAACAGGTATAGGAAAAAAATGGCTTTGTCTGATCACATTGCTGGTTTGCAGTCTGGGCACGCAAAAGGGGATTCAGAGGCGAGGCAGAATGGGAGAAGTGTCAGGAGGCGTGGTATTTGCAGCGGTTATGCTTATGTTAGTCCTGGCTGTGGGACAGGGAAAATGGGAGTATTTTCAGGAAATGGTATGGAATTCCTCTTTCTCAGGAAGAAAAATTCTGGAAAGTGGATATGATGTGATATGTGCATTTTCCGGATTGGGGCTGCTTCCCTTTGCACTGAACTGTGTAGGAAACAGTAAAGATACAGGGAAAACTGTAAGCATTGCCGTTTTTACCCTGGGAATTTTGCTTATTCTGACGGAATTGCTGCTTCCTTCTGTATTTGGATGGGGGCGGCTGAAATATGAAAGCTGTCCGATTTTGCCGCTTCTGGCAGGTGCCGAGCTTCCAGGGAATGTATTGGCAAGATTTGATGTCCTCTGGATGGGATTTCTTTTATACAGCCTTTTATTTTCTATTGGAAGTTTTCTGCATTATGGTCATTTAATTGTGGAAAAGGCAGATATGGGAACTGGAAAGCTGTGGATATCTATTCTGGTTTTTGCCGGAGCCGTGTCAGAAACTGGCAGATGGGGAATTCGGAATAGCTTTCCACTGTATCTGAAATATATATTTGTGCCCGGAATGCTGGTGCTTCAGATTATATTTTTTATGGCTGGAAAAAAGAAGTGGAAAAAGAAGTTTGCCGCAGCATGTGTCAGTGCATTGTTTCTGTTAACCGGCTGTGGCGGTGTGGAACCTGAGAAACGCATGTATCCGCTTGCACTTGGAGCCGATATTACAGATGGGAGATATCAGCTGACTTACGGAATCCCGGATCTTCCAAAATCTACCGGACAGGAAAAAGACGGGGAAGATCAGGGCAATGCTGCACCGTCGATTCAGGGAGAAACTTTCCGTGAGATTGAAAATATATACAGCCGGACACAGGAAAAATATCTGGATATGGGACATCTGGAAATTCTGGTTTTGGGCGAGAGTTTGTTAGATGGAGGGCGTTGGGAGCAGGTTCTTGAGTATCTGAAGCAGGAGCCGACTATAGGTGAAAATGTTTATGTGTTTCGCTGTGCTGTGGCATCTGAAGCAGTAGCCTGGGTAAGCCCTCAGGACGTTTCTCTGGGAGAGTATCTTCTTGGGCTGCTGGAAAATAATCCAAATGGAAGCCCGGGACAGGCAGTAACGCTTCGTGAGGTTTATCATGAGTTTTATGAACGTGGTGCTTTGTCTGAATTGCCAGAACTGAAAATTTATGGAAAGGAACTGGAAGTGAAATTTTAGCCGAATCTCCCACAAATTGTGACGCACATCTTGCAGAAAGCCTTTTTCAGACACGCTCCAGGGAAGCTGCGAAAAGCAATAAGCAGTGGGAATAAATGTGATTATTCCGGGCCGGGACAGGGAATACTTTTGTTAAGAAAAATATGGGAGGTACTTTTATGCTTTGTCTGAGAAAAAACAAATATCATATAGCGGCAGCACTTCTGACAGCTGTATTACTTTGCCCATGCAGTGAAAATTTTAATAAAACTTCCAACCTTCTTGCGTGGTGGGGAACCATTTATCCCCAGTTCTGTTTTATGGAAGCACCGAAGACGGAGAACGGTCAGAAAGCAGAGCCAAGATTTCATTTCTGGATTGTGGAGACGTTACTGTTCGCAAAAAACACTTCGCGGAATGTTACCAGTGAACCGTAACGTGGGGACACTTAACGCTTTGATGTAGTACAAGCACTTGCACCGCCGCTCCTTTGGTGTTAAAATGAAATACAGATTGCAAATATCGCTTGACTATGAATTTGGAGATAGATAAATGAAAATAGACAGAGATGCGCCTGTTGGTGTGTTTGATTCCGGTATTGGCGGACTTACTGTGGCAAGGGAGATCATGCGGAATCTTCCAGCAGAGAAAATCGTGTATTTCGGCGATACTGCCAGAGTTCCATATGGCAGCAAATCCAGAGAGACTATTATAGGATATTCCCGTCAGATAATCCGTTTCCTGAAAGAGCAGAAGGTGAAGGCGATTGTGGTGGCCTGTAATACAGCCAGTGCGTTTGCCCTGGAGGCAGTTCAGGAAGAATTTGACATTCCCATTCTTGGAGTGATTGAAGCCGGTGCCAAGGTAGCTGCGCAGGTTACCAGAAATAAACGGGTGGGAATTATCGGTACAGAAGGTACTGTTGGAAGTGGAATCCACGCGGAGGTTCTGAAAAAGATCGATCCGGAGATTACAGTGATTGGAAAGCCATGTCCCTTATTTGTACCGTTGGTAGAGGAAGGCTGGACTCATGATCCGGTGACAGTGGAAGTTGCAAGCAGATATCTGAGGGAACTACAGGAAAAAGATATTGATACACTGATCCTTGGCTGTACCCATTATCCACTGCTCCGTTCTACCATCGGACAGATCATGGGAGAGGGGGTTACTTTGGTGAACCCGGCGTACGAGACGGCACTGGAGCTTGGCAGACTTCTGAAAGAGCAGGATATGCAGAGCACCGGACAAGGACAGTCTGATTTCCCATATCGTTTCTATGTGAGCGATCTGGCAGAGAAATTCAAGGGCTTTGCCAATTCGATTCTGCCATTTGATGTGGAGAAAACGCAGAAGATTGATATTGAGAAATATTGAAAAAGAGAAAGAAATGGAAAAACAATGGAAAAAGAAGTTTTAATTCACGTAAAAGGTTTACATATGATGGACACACCAGAAGGTGATGAGCCAATCGAGATTGTGGTTCCGGGAGAGTATTATTTCCGCAACGGTAGTCATTATCTTCGCTATGAAGAAATGCTGGACGAGCAGGGAAATCCTACTGTAAATTATATCAAGATATCCTCCAGGGGAATGGAAGTCCGAAAAAAAGGACAGGTAAATACACATATGGTTTTCGAGCAGGGAAAGCGTAATATGGCATTTTATACCACCCCATTCGGAACTCTTGAAATGGGAATTTCAGCGACGAATCTGGAATTGGAAGAAAGTGAAGGGCAAATTGCCATGAAAGTGAACTATTCTCTGGACCTGAATCAGGAGCATGTGGCAGATTGCTGTCTGGATATTCAGGCGCAGGGGAAGAATGCAGCCGGGTTTGTGTTGTAGGAACTGTTGGGTAGAAGCATTACAGAAATTAATTTTAACAAGAAGACAGCAGGCGTTCGTTTGTTAGAATGAACTCCTGCTGTTTTTTTAATTGTTATTTGAATCGGTAGCAGTGGACGAATCTGGTATTGGAATCAATATTTTCAGATGAAACCAGTGGTCACTGGCGCTGACATGCACGGCATTCATGAATTTGAAAAGGGTTCCATCGATGACGCTGGTTATGGTAATCCCATGTTTCTGGCAATATATGGTTTTCATTTTTTATGTAATGATGTAAACAAAAAAGGTGCGACTTAAAAGTTTGTTTTTAAGCTGCGCCTTCTTTGTTTAATTCACCAGCCGTAACCAGATACGAAAGCGTAATCTGTAGCTTTTTAAACGTGGGATGTTGTGGACTCCTGGAGAAATTCATTTTATACTATAGTTAAATTATGAGTAGATTTACAAGAAATGAGAATTGGTTATTGTTCAAAGATTGTGAACAGCAATAATTTACGGGAGGAAAACAGAAATGGAACATACATTTTGGATCTGGTATCCGGGAGATTTTGAATTATATCATGCCATGAAGCAGAATTTCAGCCGTGTGGAGAGAGGTTTTGGATGGCCGGCATTTTGGAAGAGTGAGGGCTTCCGCAACCGTGTGGCTTTCCGCCGGACTTATGAATTGGAGCAGGAGACCAGTTTTACTGTATTTTCCAATGCGATTGGTCATGTGCTTGTAACCAGGGAGAATGGGGAGAAGAAATATCCATTTGGAAAGAAGATTACAGTAGCACCTGGAAAGGTGCGGATCTCTATTCATGCAGGCTGTGTGGAGGCATTTCCTTGCGCTTATGTGCAGGGTGAGGTGATCCATTCTGATAAAACATGGAAGGCAGAGGATTATTCCCAGCCATTAGTGCCGGTTGGAGTGTGTAAGTATTTTACCAAGCCGGGACAGAATCCTACTGTGTGGGAATATACAGAAAAAGAGTGCAAGCCGGTGAAAATCAGCGAGATAAACGGTGGCGTGCTGGCAGAGTTTGAGACGGAACTGACGGCGGCGGTTTATGTGAAAAGTAAACGCAGTAATTGTGTTGACAGTACAAGCGAAGATGAGGATTTAGAGGTTTTTTGCGGTGAATCTGAGGACGAAGCTCTTGACCTTGAGCACTGCTACTACAGCTGGCAGCCGAATCCGGTTACAAATCGATGCCCATGCTGTGCAGTCCGTTTTGCATTCATTCCGAATTGCAAAGCCGAAGATGTGGAAATCACAGCATTCTATCAGTATGTAGATTTCCCGAAACGCGCTTCCTTTAAGTGTAATGATGAGAAACTAAATAAAATCTGGGAGGTGGCGGAGCATACCTTCCGTCTTTGCAGCGGTATCTTTTTCCTGGATGGGGTGAAACGTGACAAATGGATCTGGTCTGGAGACGCCTACCAGAGCTTTTTTGTAAATCAGTATCTGCTGGCAGATCCTGATATTGACCAGAGAACTCTTTTAGCACTACGTGGAAATGATCCTATGACAAGACATATCAATACCATCATGGACTATTCCCTGTTCTGGATCCTGGGCGTGCTTTATCATTATGAGGCATATGGTGACCTGGAATTTGTCCGCCAGGTTTATCCGAAAATGTGCTCCCTTATGGAGTTCTGTGAGGGTCAGCTGGATGAAAACGGATTTCTTGTAGGTCGTGAAAATGACTGGATCTACATTGACTGGGCTGACATGGATAAGACTGGTGCCCTTTGTGCAGAGCAGATGCTGTTCGCAGCATGCTGGCAGACCATGGCGAAAGTGAGTGCGGCTCTTGGAGAAGAAAATCCGGAATACATGGAGAAATATGAGAAACTGATCGGGCAGATCCGTAAATTCTACTGGGATCAGGAGAAAGGCGCATTTATTGATTCCTTTGAATCCGGTAAGAGAAATGTGACCCGTCATGCCAATATTTTTGCAATTCTTTTTCACATTGCAACACAAGAAGAGCAGGAGAAAATTCTGGCAAATGTAATTAAGAATGATGCAATTCCGGCAATTACAACTCCGTATTTCAACTTCTTTGAACTGGATATGCTCTGCCAGACCGGAAATCTGGAATTTGTACTAAATAAGATTCGCAATTACTGGGGCGGTATGCTGGACCGCGGTGCAGTTACCTTCTGGGAAGAGTTTGACCCGGAGGCACCAGTAGAAACTCAGTACGATATGTACGGCGACCGCTTTGGAAAAAGTCTCTGCCATGCCTGGGCTGCAAGCCCGATCTATTTCCTGGCGAAGTATTTCATGGGGCTGAAATTTACTGGAGTCGGCGGAAAAGAATTTGTGGTAGAACCGCATACTGAGTTTTTCGACAGCTTTGATTGTACATTGCCTGTTGCTGAGGGACAGGTACATATTGTGTGGGATGGGAACGAGCTGAAGGTAGAGAAGACAGCTCACAGACTTGATTTATAAAGTTCTGTGGGCTGTTATTAGCGCTAAAAAAAGGACTGTTCACGCTAATTCTTCCACAGAGATAGGAAAAAGCAGTAAACTGTCAACAGAACGAGAATGCCGAAAAGGTAGTTGGTTTAAGGACAGAGATTTCAGAAAGGAGCAGTTTACTGTATGCAGAAAATTGATTTTAACAAGGATTGGATGTGCAGGTGTCTTACCAGGGATGAGGAAGCTTATCCGGTGACTTTGCCACATGATGCAATGCTGAGTGAGCCGCGTACTCAGGAGAGTACCGGCGAGGGAAATATTGGATGGTATATTGGTGGGGATTACGAATATACCAAGAATTTCTTTGTGCCAGAGGAGTATAAAGATAAGAAAGTCCTCATTGAATTTGAGGGGATTTACCACAATGGTGAAGTTTACATAAATGGGAAAAAGGCGGCTTACCGTCCTTATGGTTATACCAATTTTTATGTGGATACAGAGGGCTTTTTCCAGTATGGAAAAGAGAATGAGATCAAAGTCATTGCGCGCAATGCTGACCAGCCAAACAGCCGCTGGTATCCGGGAACCGGTATTTACCGTCCGGCTTATCTGTATGTTGGGGAAGAGAAACATATTCCGGTAAACGGCGTGAGAATCCGTACTTTAAGCTATGATCCGGCGAGAATTGAGGTTGTTGTGAAAACTTCTTCGCCGGGAGAGGTTTCCCTGGAAATCGAATTTGAGGGAAATAAAGTGCTGGCTGTGAAAGGTGAGAGTACCAAAGAAAATGGTCAGATAGAAGCATACCAGGCCATCTTCCAGCTGGATGTTCCAAACGCAAAACTCTGGGATACAGAGCACCCGAATCTCTATACCTGTAAAGCAATTTTCGGTGAAGACGAAGTAACTGAAACTTTCGGAATCCGTGAATTGATCTGGAATCCTCAGGTAGGAATGACCATTAACGGAGAGCGTGTGATTCTTCGCGGTGCATGCTTTCATCACGATAATGGCGTGCTTGGTGCATGTACGTATCCGGAAGCAGAAGAACGTAAAATGCGTATTCTCAAAGAAAATGGATACAATGCAGTCCGCTCTGCACATTATCCTTGCTCTAAGGCACTTCTGGATGCCTGTGACCGTGTGGGAATGCTGATGATGGATGAATATGTAGATGTGTGGTACATTCATAAGACTAAATATGATTATGCCGGACAGCTTGCTGACTGGTGGAAACAGGACTTAAAAGACATGGTTGACAAGGATTATAATCATCCAAGTGTGATCATGTACTCCACAGGAAATGAGGTTGCAGAGACCGCCCAGGAGAAGGGAATTGCCCTCACCGGCGATATGACAAACTATCTTCACAGTCTGGACTCCACCCGTCCTGTTACCTGCGGAATCAACATTTTCTTCAATTTCTTAAGCTCCATAGGACTTGGCGTTTACAGTGATGACAAGGCAGAAAAGAGCGCTGGAAATGCAGAGAAAAATGCCGCTCAGGCAGCTGGAAAGAATAAGAAAAAAGTAGTTAAAAGTGGTGAAAAGACAGTAAATAAAGCCACAGAAAATGGAAAAAAAGGATTAGGCAGCACCAAGCCGGAAAAGAAGAAAAAGCCAGTAGGAAGCGAGTTCTATAATACTCTTGCCTGTCTGGTTGGAGACTACTTTATGAAGTGTGGTGCCACCCTTTATCCATGCGATTTAAGGACGAAGGATGCCTACGCAAACATGGATATCGCAGGTTATAATTACGGTATTTTCCGCTACAAACATGATCTGAAAAAGTACCCGAACCGTCTGATTCTTGGAAGTGAAACCTTCTGTAAAGATGCGTATAGTTTCTGGAAAATTGCCAAAAAAAATAAAAGAATTATCGGTGATTTTGTGTGGGCAGGATGGGATTATATCGGAGAAGTCGGGGATGGTGCAGCAGAGTATTCTGACTATAAATTTGAAGATCCAGCCACGAGAATGACAGGTGGAAATGGTCGAATTGACCTGAATGGAAAGCCGCGTGCAGAGGCTGCATATACTCGAGTTGCTTTTGAAAGAGAGACAGGTCCGTTTATTGCAGTTGATCCTGTTTACCAGAAAGAGAAGCTTCGTCTTACCGGCTGGCAGCTGACAAAGGCTCTGGAAAGCTGGGCATGGGATGGCTGTAACGGAGAACCGGCGAAGGTAGAAGTTTATGCAAGGGCTGCACAGGTTGAGCTGTTTATCAATGGCAAAAGTGCTGGTAAAAAGAAAGTGAAAAAATGCCGTGCAAACTTTAATATCACCTATCAGAATGGGGAGATCACGGCGGTTTCTTACGATGAAAACGGAAGAGAAATCAACCGTTATTCATTACATACAGCAGGAAAAGAAACGGTTCTTCAGGTGCGCCCAGAGGAGAAAACCGTGAAACCGGAGGGCCTTGCATTTATTCAACTGCAATACACAGATAGCAAGGGAATCTGGAAACCAATGGAGAAACATAACATAAAAGTAACAGTAGAAAATGGTGTCCTGAAGGGACTCGGAAGCCCGGCTCCTTATGTAAAAGGGAATTATACTGACCATACTGTGGCGACTTATTATGGTGAGGCAATGGCAGTTGTACAGGCAGATGGAAACGGACCGGTGAAGGTTACCGTGGCAGATGAAGAACGGTTTTATGTGGTGGAAATTCCATGTGAATGAAGTGAAAGACTTATGATTTAAGGTGGAAAAGAGGTTGAACAAATGAAGAAAAAAGGTTTTATCATAGGTGGAATCTGTCTTGCTGCTATAGTTGGTATTCTAGGTTACAATCATGAAGCTGTTCGTGTGGTTTTTCATAATGTATACTCTCCATCAGTGAAATTGGATGATTCTTCCAAATGGAATGGTGGAAAAGCTTATGAGAAGCTGCCATATTCTGAGACTTCCGAAAATGATTATCTGGATCTGTATGTGCCGGACAGTGAAGAACCTATGCCGTTGATCATATTGGTACATGGGGGCGGCTTCGTATACAATGACAGCCAGTCCCGTCAGGCGCAGCTGATGTACCGCTATTTCCGCGATCATGGATATGCATGTGCATCCGTTAACTATCGTCTTGCCCAGGAAGCAGCCTTTCCGGCCGGAGTGGAAGATGTGAAATCGGCAATCCGTTTTCTTCGTGCAAATGCAGAGAAATATGGATATGATCCGGAGCGTTTTGCAATCTGGGGAGAGTCAGCTGGGGGGTATTTATCAGTGATCTGTGGCGCTTCTAATGATGAGGAATTTAATAGTGTTCCATTTATCGGAGAAGATAAGAACCATCCTGTTTCCAGTGAAGTTCAGGTGATTCTGGACTATTACGGCTGTATGGAATTCGGAACTATGGAAGATGATTACAGGGAGCTGAGGATTCCAAAAATTGTCCGCTGGGCGGCCAGCCTGTGGCTTCAGGGAGCAATTAAAGATACCGGCTACGAAGATGTAGAATCTTATTGGATGCGCAAGGATGTAAAAACTCTTACTGAGGATGAGAAAAACAATTATAGTCCATTATATTATATTGAGAAAAATCTTACGGAGAAAAACAGCCCGGATATATTGATCTGGCATGGTGATGCGGATTTAGATGTTCCGTATCTGCAGTCTGAGAGACTGAATGCACTGCTTACAAGAATTGTTGGGACAGATAAGGTGGAATTTAAGCTTTTTCATAATTATAAGCATGCGGCAGATCAGCTGTACAGTGATGAAAATCTGGGAATCCTGAAAGAATATCTGGATGAGAAATTTGCATAAGGGAAGTCGCATACATTAATATGAGCGTGATTACCGGAGAATCGGCAGACACATAAGCTGACAGAAACGAAGAAAATATCTGGCACAGGGCAGAATTGCCCCGTCAGATATTTTTTTGCCCTCAAATAAAAAGGTTTTAACAAAATCTGTCAAAACCTTGAAAAAGCTAAATGGGTTTGATATGCTGTCTATATATATCTTTTGATGAGTTGTAAGTCATTGTTTACAGGTAATATTCTGTGCGGGTAAATTTTGCACAGAATTGCAGCACAAGGTGATCATTGTGCACTTAGTGAGCAGTGCTATTTTATATAGTAGGGAGAAACTATGAAAATAGAAAAAAAACTATGGATCACTCTGTTCGTATTTGGATTGTTTGCAATTGGTTTTTCAGGTTGGATATTCAGTCAGAGTACAGCCAGGGAAAAATTGCTCTGGGATAATACGATTAGGTTTGAAACAAAAAAACTGACAGATGGAGAAATCAAATCAGAGAATATTGCTCTGCCCGAAGACTTCGATGATCCCAGATCAATCTTATTTAAAACCACACACACCATTGCAGAAGTGTGGCTGGACGGAGAAAAAATATACGAATACGGAAATGAAGAAGATGCTCCCAGCTTTATGAAGTCACCGGGAAGCTGCTGGCACATTGTGAATATTCCGGAAGACAGCGCTGGTAAAAGTCTTGAGGTCAGAATTATTCCAGTATATGACAACTATTATGGAAATGAAGTCAGCATTGTATACGGAACACGGGGCAATTGCGTTCTGAAAATTTTAATGGACAGCTTTAAAACCCTGTTGCTCAGCTGCGGGATCCTGTTTGCAAGCATCATCTGCCTGCTGCTTTATTTGGGAGCAGTGCGAAGAAAAAGAAGAGACAAGACAGAAACGAAGATAGAGGTCTTTTTAAACCTTGGATTTTTCTCATTGCTGATTGCAGTATGGACACTGGCACAATGTGGATTCCTGCAGTTTTTGATTCCGGATGGAAGAACTTTGTATTTTGTAGATTATTTTTCATTCTTCCTTTTCCCGGTACCCTTTAATTTTCTGCTATATGATATCTGCAAAAGCAGATACCACAAAGGTGCATTGATTTTTCCCATTCTTTATCTTGCGAATATGGCAGCTGACGTTCTGCTTCAGTGTACGGGAATTATTGATATATTCCGGCTGCTTCCCGCAACCCATGTTATTATGGTTGCCAATGCAGTTTACACAGTTGCCCTCATTCTTTACGAGGCCAGAAAAGAAGGCAACGATGAAGCCAAGAAATTCCAGTATCCTATGTGTGTGCTCATAGTATTCGGAATGGTAGAAATGTTCCTTTATTATTTGAGAAAATTTCAACAGACATCCATTTTGCTTCCCATAGGAACCCTGCTGTTTATCATTATGCTGATCTGGATCCAGGTTTCCCAATATTACGATCAATACATCCAGAAACAAAAGGTGATCTATCTGCAGAAAATAGCCAACATGGATATGCTCACAGAGGCCATGAACCGAAACGCTTACGAGGACATGGTGAAATATCTGGAGGAAAGTGATATTAAACTTCGTACAACAGGTGTAGTTCTGTTTGATCTGGATAATCTGAAAGTGATCAATGACAATTTTGGGCATGAAAAGGGAGACGAAGCGCTGAAGCTATGCTATCAGTGTATCAGTCAGGCATTTCAGAATGTAAAGAACTGTTTTCGGATTGGCGGCGATGAGTTTGCATATGTATATCATAGCGATGAGAAGGATATGATTCCGGAACGGCTGAAGGCGCTTGAGCTGATTTTGAAAAAAACAACGGAAATGCACAAGCTGGATTATCCACTCAGCATGTCAGCAGGATATGCTTATTATCAGCCTGATATAGATTTTGACTTTAAGGATATTGTAAGACGAAGTGATACCATGCTGTACCGTCAGAAGCGCAGGAAAAAGGTGGCGCGGTCAACCGGTCTGGATAAGATGCTTTCCCATATGGGAAAGCAGTCGACTGAGGAGATCACAGATGAGGTGATCCTGCAGGAGAAAAAGTTTCAAAGCATGTCTGTGGATGAGCTTTGCAGCGTGATTGATCTTCTGAGCCCCACTGCAGATAATTACCCATATGTGGTTGATTTTCGGACGGATTTTTATTACATAGCAAATCAGGCTCTTGAACGCTTCTGTATTCCCCAAAATGGTTTTCATAATGTAATTTCGAAGCATAAGGAATTTGTATATGCACCGGATTATGAAAAACTGAAAGCGGAATTTGATGATCTTCTGGAAACAGACCGCTGCACCCATAGCATGGAATATCGTTGGCTGGATCTGAAAAAAAAGCCGATCTGGATTCATTGCAAAGGGTATCTGGTCCGTGACGATAACATGAAACCTCTTTATATGATTGGTTGTGTGAACGAAATTGGAAAGAGACAGAAGGCAGATAATGTAAGCGGACTATTGGGAGAGTCTGGTTTCCGGGAGTATATGAACCAGCTGGATACTCCTTTGGAGACAGGATATCTGCTTCGTATAGGAATCGATCATTTTAAGGAAATCAATGATAACTTCGGACAGGAGTACGGTGACTTTGTACTTAAGAAAACGGCGGAGTGTATTTCAGGCTGTACATCAGAAGGACAGAAGGTGTACAAGCTTGTGGCAGATGAATTTCTGATTCTGGATGTTGCTTCTGACGAAGCGAAGGATGCGGATAAGCTTTATGATAAAGTGAGAGAGGCAATAGACAGATTTATTGAAACCAATGAATTTAAAGTCATGTATACGGTTTCAGGAGGAATTGTACCATTTGCGGCATTAAAGGGAAATCAGTGTTCAGAAGCATTGAAGCTGACGGATTTTGCCCTGAATGAGGCGAAGAAGCTGGGAAGAAACCGTTGTTATATATTTAATGGGGAAACCTACAGAAAATTTCTTCGGAAAAGGGAGATCACCCAGGAACTGCGGGAAGCTGTGATCAATGGATTTCAGGGCTTTACAGCTTTTTACCAGCCTGTATTTGCTGAAGACAAAAAAGTGCCTTATGGAGCAGAAGCTTTAATGCGTTTTACCTCTGAAAAATTCGGAATGATTTCACCGGCGGAGTTCATTCCCATTCTGGAAGAAACAGGTCTGATTATTCCTGCTGGCCGCTGGATGATGAAAGAGGCTATGGGAAAATGCAGTGAGATCAGGAAGATACTTTCAGGGTTCCGGATGAGTATTAATATTTCCCAGGTACAGGCCTCTAAGTCTGATGTGATTCAGGATATCAGTGCAGAAATGAAAAGGACAGGGCTGCCGCTGGAAGCGGTGATCGTGGAATTGACAGAGAGCGATCTTCTGGAACAAAATATAAATGAGAAGCATTTTCTCACAGAACTGAAGCGAATGGGAATCAGTCTGGCGCTGGATGACTTTGGAACCGGCTACTCGAACTTCCATTATCTCAGCGAGCTGAAACCAGAGATCATTAAGATCGACCGTTCTTTCACTGCGAAAGCAGTTGCAGATGAGCAGGAATATTATCTTCTGAATCAGTTTTGCACCATGATTCATAATCTGGATATGAAGATTTGTATCGAAGGTATAGAAAGTGCCCAGGAATGGCTCAAAATCCGAAAGCTGTGCCCGGAATTCACACAGGGATATTTCTGGGGGAAGCCTTGTGGGTATGAAGAGTTTGTGAGAAAATTTGTACAAGAAAAATAAGAGAAATCCGGTACAAAGTGTATAAAAATGCTTTGTGCCGGATTCTTTTTATGTGTGTATAAAATAATCTGCTACAGCACATAAAATTAAAAAAATGTAAAATACAAAAGTTTTAAAAATACATTTTAAAAACTTGAAAAAATATCAGTGATAAGCAGTTAGGAAATGAGTGAGAAAATGGAAAAAATGATAGAGATAATTTGATACTGGATGTTGATGGCAATAAATTAGATAGATTTTGCAAATTGACGTTGCGTGGGATTTAACCTATAATGAAATTAGTTTTATGAGTGAAATGGGGGAAACTATGCGCGTTGATGAGGTCATGACAGAAATTATACAACGGTGCAGATTGTATGGGGCACAGAAGATAATTCTGTATGGATCCCGGGCAAAGGGAACTGCGACAGAGCGGAGCGATATTGACATTGCAGTGTCTGGAGTCGCTTCACACGAAATTCTTGATTTGCAGGAGAATTTAGAAGAGATTCCAACATTGTACACAATTGATCTGGTTGATCTTGATACTTGTCAGAATCAGCTGTTGTTGGAGGATATAAAACAATATGGACGAGAAATTTATAAGAAGATTTGAGTCGTTTAGAAATTCACTGGACTCTCTGGCGGAGGCGAAACAGCGTGATTTGTCAGATTCTTTTGTACTTAGTGGAACCAGTGCTAAATTCAGTATTACATTTGACTTGGCGTGGAAGGTTATGAAAGATATTCTGGTACAGTATTATGCAATAACTGGATTTGTCACTGGCTCACCAAGAGAAGTTCTCAGAGAATCATTTCAGGCGAATCTGATTACTGGTGATGAGTGGATGGATATGCTGAAAGTAAGAAATCAGCTTGCACACGACTATGATGGAGTGATTGTGAAAGAACATTGCGGGACAATTGTTCATGTGTATATTGATAAATTATATGATTTCAAAAAGGCTGTTGAAAAATTGCTGAAAGAATAATACATCGACCGGGGCATGCCCGGTCGGTTGTTTTTAGGGAGTTTGGGTTATGGCTAAGGTGTATTTTGTGAGGGAAGAGATTAGTATAGAGGTTCCGGTGGGAATCAGCGTGCTGGAGGCAGAGATTCGGGCGGGGCTTGCGCCGGATGCGCCTTGTGGGGGGCAGGGAACCTGCGGGAAATGTCTGGTGAAGGTGGATGGAAAGCCGGTGCTGGCGTGCCAGACAAAGGTGGAAAAAGACTGCCGGGTGGAGATCCCTGGAAAGAAAAAAAGGGGGAAGATTTTAGGCGAAGGTTTTTCCAGAAAGGTGAATTTCCAGCCGGAGCTGCAGGTGAAAACGGTGCGGCTGGAGAAGCCGGAGACTGGGGAAAAAAGGTCGGAGTGGGAGCGGCTGCTGGAGGCTGTTTATGAGAACCCTGAAACTGAAAAAGCTTCGCATACGATTCAGCGAAACATAAAAACAGATACAGAAATAGCTGGAAGTCTTTATAAAAAAAGAATCTCAGAGGCAGAATGGGACGTGATTTACATAGATGATGAAATTCTGGATTTGCAACCATGTTTCGCTTCACAGGATGCTTCAAAGGAAAGACAGGAAGATAATTATAAAGGAGTACACCCACTGTTGTTTACTGCGGCAATTGATCTTGGAACGACCACAATTGTGGGGTATCTTCTGGATGGAAGAACAGGGGAGACATTAGCTGTGGAGAGTAGAATGAATCCTCAGATGCAGTACGGTGGAGACGTGATCCAAAGAGCGAATTATGCGCTGGAACATGGAGAAGATGTGTTAAGTGCGTGTGTACGAAAGGTAATAAATGAAATACTGGAAAGCCTTAGTGTAAAAGCCCGAAAAGCCATTCCAATAGATATAGAAAATCGTAAAAACGAAGTAACAAATGAAAAGAAAGAAGCGAATGAACAGGCTGTCAATGGCAAGCTGGGAAGCGCTGAATGGATGCCTGGAGTGGAAGATATCTATCAGGTAAGTCTTGTTGGAAACACCTGCATGCACCATCTGTTTCTTGGAATTTCCCCGGCGTCTTTGGTGCATGCACCATACACCCCTGCAATCAGTAAGCCCCTTACCTTGCATGCTGCTGACTATGGTATTCGCATCCACCCAAAAGGTCAGCTTCTCCTTCTTCCAAATATCGCCGGTTACATAGGCGCAGACACCAGTGGATGTCTGCTGGCGCTTCGACAGGATTTGAAAGAAGAAGTAACATTAATGTTGGATATCGGAACCAATACGGAAATGATTCTTGGAAATAAATATGGCCTGGCAGCCTGCTCTGCGGCATCTGGCCCAGCTTTCGAAGGGGCGAAGATCCAATGCGGAATGAGGGGACTTCCGGGAGCTATTGACCATGTGAAATATGAGAATGGAAAATGGCAGTATACCACAATTGGCGGTGAGAAGCCTGTAGGCCTGTGCGGTTCCGGACTGATCGATCTGGTGGCAGAGCTTCTGCGGACTGGATTGATAGATGAAAATGGAATTCTTCACAGTGGGCAGGAAAGATCAGACACGTTTATGCTTGTGCCACCACAAGAAACTGTTTTTGCCCAATGTGAGCAGAATATGTCAGAGGATGCGCAAAGTGAGAAAACGGAGTGCCTACAGAGAAACGAAAAAAATGGGAGTGGGCAGTCGCGTTTTGAGAATGATTGCGGAGTCTATCTTACCCAGAAAGACATTGGCGAGGTTCAACTTGCCAAAGCAGCCATTGCCGCTGGAATCCAGCTTTTATTAAAGAAAAGAAGCATAGAAGAATCCCAGATCCAGACCGTGTATCTGGCAGGTGGATTCGGCAATTATATGAGTGCAGAAAACGCAGCCCGGATTGGGCTGATCCCGGAAAGCTTTGTGAAGAAAGTACAATGTGTGGGAAATATCGCCGGGGAAGGTGCTAAGATTGCATTGCTAAATAAGAATGAGCGTCATGAGATCGAAAGAGCGGTACAGAGCATTGAATTTCTGGAACTGGCGGCCTGCCCGGAATTTCAGGATTGTTTCGTAGATGAGCTGGGATTTGAAAGGTAAAGAGATTTCCGTGTTTATTACAGGAAATTTTAGTGCTGATTTTATAAAAATAGAAGCAAGATATAAAAATAGAAGACAGAGAATTATAAAATGTTTTTGCATATTGTTATCTGCGGATAATAATGATTTAAAAAGGATTAGAGACATGAATTTCAAAGACTTAAAACAACTATGCCTGTCCCATGGTTTCACCAACGTGGCACCCCTGGCCTGCGATACCATTGAACTAAAGCCAGAAGTACGTCAGATGTGCGCCTCCGATTCCTGTCACAAATACAACAAATGTTGGAGTTGTCCGCCCGACTGCGGAACCCTGGAGGAATGCGAACAAAGAGTAAGAAAGTATAAACTTGGAATCTTGGTACAGACAGTGGGACAGCTGGAGGATTCCATGGATGGGGAAGGTATGATGCGCACAGAAGCTATGCACAAAGCCTCCTTTTACAGCCTGGAAAAAGATCTGCGGAAATTTTACCCGAATACGCTTCCAATGGGCGCAGGCTGCTGCACAAAATGCAAAACCTGTACCTGTCCGGACGCTCCCTGCCGCTTTCCGGACCAGGCCTTTTCCTCAATGGAAGCCTATGGAATGCTGGTCATGCAGGTTTGTCAGGCAAACCACCTTGACTATTATTATGGTCCTGGAAAGATTGCGTATACCAGCTGTTATTTATTAAAGTGAAACTGGGAAGATGAAATGCAGGTGGCTGGACATTCTGCATATGCATTAAGTTGTGAAATTATTCACAGTAAGATAGTATAATCGAATGAGAAAATAACAGAAGAGGAATTTCCCCCAATTGATATAAAATGAATTTGTAAAAAGCAAGTCCATTTAGCGGAGGACTTGCAGCGGAGAGAACGAAACTGTTACAGCTTGCGGAGAAGATTGTGACAGAAAATTACAAGTTACTGGTCACGGAGTGAACAGTAGCAATTACAATTTCATATTGGAGGGAAAATGCCATGATTATTATTGGTGAGAAGCTGAACGGATCCATTCCGTCAGTTGCAAAAGCCATCGCTGAGAGGGATGCGGACCTGATCAGAGAAAGAGCCAGAATGCAGGCAGAAGCGGGAGCCACATTTCTGGACGTATGCGCCTCAGTAGAAGAGGCTGTAGAAGTAGAAACCTTGAAATGGATGATCGACCTTGTACAGGAAGTGACAGATACACCAATCTGTGTGGACAGTCCAAGTGCAAGATCCTGTGTGGCAGCCATTCCATTTTGTAAAAGACCGGGACTTATTAACTCTGTTTCCCTTGAAGGAGACAAAATTGACACGATTTTTCCAGTGATCGCAGACACAGACTGGGAGTGCGTAGCCCTTCTCTGCGATAACGATGGAATTCCGGATTCCGTAGAGCGTCGTATGAAAATTTTCTTCGGAATTATGGAAAAAGCGAAACAGTACGGCATTGCACCAAGCCGTTTACATATTGACCCACTGGTTGTAACCCTGGGAACAGACCAGACTGCGCTGACTGTATTTGCAGACTGCTGCAGAAGAATCAAATACGAATATCCGGAAATCCATATCACCAGTGGACTTTCCAACATTTCCTTCGGACTTCCGGTGAGAAAAAATATTAACCAGGCATTTATGGTTCTTGCTATGAATGCTGGTATGGACAGTGCCATCGTAGATCCGACCAACAAAAACATGATTGGTATGATCTATGCAACAAACGCACTTCTGGAGCGTGATGAATACTGCCTGCAGTATATTGATAAATTCGGAAACAAAGCATCCGAGGAAGCCGCTCAGCCGGCTCCTGCATCTCCGCTTGATGAGAAAATGCAGAAGGTTTTCAAATTAACCCAGGATGGAAAAAATAAAGAAATCGGACAGGCTGTCCAGGAGGCACTTGATGCAGGATGTGATCCAACTGCAATCCTCAACGACGCCATGATCGGCGCCATGGCAGTTGTTGGCGATAACTTTAAGAAAGAGATTATTTTTGTACCACAGATGCTGGCTGCAGCCAGAGCCATGAAGGCTGGTGTGGAAGTACTGAAGCCATATCTTGCAACCGGAGAGGCCGGAAGCGCAGGAACCATCATTCTTGGAACGGTTGCCGGAGATCTTCATGACATTGGTAAAAATCTGGTTGGAATGATGTTCGAAAGTGCAGGCTTCGAAGTAATTGACCTTGGTGTTGATGTGCCGATCCAGACTTTTATTGATGAGGTAAATAAGCACAAAGAAGCAAGCATTGTAGCACTTTCCGCTCTTCTTACCACTACAATGCCGTCACTTCGTGACACAGTAGCAGCACTTCTTTCACAGCCATTCAGAAGCAGGATTAAGATCATGGTTGGCGGTGCGCCGATCAGCCAGGAGTTTGCAGATGAGATCGGAGCAGACGCATACACAGAGGATGCAGCTTCTGCAGCAGAGTGTGCAAAAAAATATGCGGAATCCGGATTCTGTGCAAAGGCAGCAGCCGGGGAATTTGACCAGGTTTCAGTAAAGGGCGAGGAAAGCGTAACTGCAGGTGCGGAAGACAAAGAGAAAAATATTGCGATGACTGATGCGCAGACAAAGTCAGAGCCGGATGCAGAAGAAACTCCGGAAGATGATTCCTACGAAACATCCGAAACCAATGGTACCTGGGTACGCAGACCGCTTCATGAGGCACCTCATTTTGTAAAGGATAAAGTGGATCTGAGCAAAATTCAGCTTCCGAAACCTGGTGAAGGCTACAAAGTAAATATGGAAGCTGCCAAAGAGAAATTCCGCAACTACTGGGCGCATAAGAACACGGGAAGACCGCTTATGTGCGTAATCGCAAGAAGACCTAAGGTGGAGCAGTACTCCGACGGAACACCTGTAGAGGGCGGTTATCTGGATCAGATCTGTCAGGGAAAATACTATAATATGCCGGAAGAACTGAAGTGGAAAGATATGGAGGACAAATACCAGAACCCTCAGAGAATTGTTGACCGCTATCGTTACTTCTGCCAGACACATGCATTCCTTGGAGAGAGCTTTCCGAATCTGAATATTGATTTTGGACCAGGCTCACTTGCTTCTTATCTTGGTTCTGAAATTGGGTTTAAAGAAGATACAGTATGGTTTAACAAATGTCTGGACGGCTGGGACGGTGTGCCGAAGCTGACCTTTGATCCGGAGAATAAATGGTTTAAGAAACATCTTCAGCTTGCAAAGGATTGTCAGGCACTTGCCGGAGATGACTTCTATGTGGATATGCCGGATCTTATGGAAAACATTGATGTTCTTGCCTCTCTTCGCGGAGCGCAGGATATTCTGTTTGATCTTCTGGATGAGCCGGAAATGATCGGGGAAAGAATCCAGGAGGTAACGGACATTTATTATGAATATTATGACCGTTTTTATGATGTTATCAAAGATGAAGAAGGCGGAAATGCATACACCGTATTCCAGATCTGGGGACCAGGCAGAACGGTGAAGCTTCAGTGCGATTTCTCAGCAATGATGTCACCGGAAGATTTCCGTAAATATATCCAGCCGTCCTTACGCAGTCAGTCTGAAAATGTGGATCATGTACTTTATCATCTGGATGGTCCGGCTGCAATTAAGCACATGGATGCGCTTATGGAAATTGAGGGAATTGATGCTCTTCAGTGGACCAGCGGTGATGCCGGTCCGGACGGAACCCTTCCGGATTGGGATGTGATCTATGATAAAGCAATTGCAGCAGGCAAATCCATCTGGGTAAAGGTATATTCCGGTGAGTTTGAAGACTGGATCCGCAACGTAGACCGAATTGTAAATAAATACGGCTCCCACAGCCTTTTCCTTCTTTTCCCGGAAATGTCCATGGAGCAGGCTGCATATCTTCTTGATTATGCAGACCGCAACTGGAGCGATGTGAAGGGAACTTTTGTAGAGTCTCTGGGACGCTGAAACATATGCAGTCTTATTGATGGAAGTAACCCATATTCAAATTAAGTTTGTTTTGTTAACTCCATAATAAAAACCAAAAAGCGCCGGCAGGTAAATCTGTCGGCGCTTTGCGTTGTCTGTATGAGATATACAACGTGCAATAATTCATATAAAACTAATAGGAATAATTACAATATTTGTGTAATTAGTACAAAAAACAATAAGAAAGTATAAAGTAACAGGAAGAAAATAGAAGAAAAAGTTTTTTTAAAAGATATAATTGAAATTAATACGCGGGGGAAACACAAAAATTGAATGGGGAAAAGAGGTATTTCAAACTATGAAACAGAAAGCTATGGATGTAAAACTTGTTGTAAGACCATTGATCGGTTGTCTGACACATACTCATTTCTGGGAGGGACCGTGCCGTGCCGGACGAAAAGAAGACATGACTGTAGAGGCAGAGACAAAGGTTGCTGATGAAACCTTCAAAAGCTCTGTAGAGGCCCTGAAGGACGTGATTAGCGAGGTTGAATTTAAAGAGGCATTGGATGTAAGATATAATGAATCCTTTGTTGTAGAAAAAGAAATGTTCGACAAGATCGGTGAAGATGTAGATGAAATTGACTGCTTCCTTTGCATGGGATGGAGAATTCCGAAGCTGGAACGCTACAGAAAACCGGTCATTATCTGGCAGAATGGAAATGAGGGCATTGATTTTGCAGCATATTGCCGCTCAATTGGTGTGGAAGCATACGTGGCAATGGATCTTCAGGATGTAAATGAAATCGCACATATTCTCTGGGTAAGAAAAGCAGTTCGCAATACAAGAGCACTTGTGCTGACTGCTGGATCACAGCCTACATTTGGAATCCAGAGTCTTATCCGTGATCCTGAGATCCTTCGTCAGCGCTATGGATTCGAGGTAATCAAGCTTCCATTTACTTCTATTTTCAAATATATGGATCAGATTACCGATGAAGAGGCTAAGCCGATTGCCGAGAAGCTGATTGCAGGCTCTACAGATACCCAGGTAAATACAGACTGGTTTATCAACGATATCAAATACTATCTTGCAGCAAAGAAAATGATGGATATTTATGACTGCAATGCATTTTCCACAGCCTGTCATGAGCTTTGTACGACGGAAATTCCACAGAACCGTAAATTTACACCATGCATGTGTCATTCAATTATGAAGGATGAGGGAATTCCAAGCGGATGCGAGGAAGACTTGAATGCACTTATGGCAATGCTGATCATGCAATACGCTGCAAACCGTCCGGCCTTTATGGGAAATCCAAATCATGAGACAGATGAGCTGCTCAGGATCCATCATGCAGTTCCGGCACTTTGTATGAACGGATACGGAACAAAACCGCTGGAATACAAGCTGTGGGCATTTACCGGACAGGGCTTCGGCGGTAAGCTTCAGGTTGATTTTACACAGAACGAAGACGATTATATTACACTTGGTCGTTTCAATCCGGCAGGTGATACCATGTGCATTAAGAAAGGAAAAGTAATCCGTTCGGAATATGCCGAGACCTATTGCAGCCCGTATTACTATATCCAGATGGATGATGCAAGGGAGTTTATGCACAATCTGGCTGGCTTTGGACATCATCAGGTTCTGATTTTTGGTGATTATACCAGGTTGATCAAAAAAATTGCAAAGGTTATGGATTTCAATATCCTGGAAGGATGAGTTAGATGATCTATCTGAACAATGCGGCCACTTCCTGGCCCAAGCCTTCCTCTGTATGTGAAGCTGTACAGGCGTGTCTTATGGACACGCCTGCTTCGCAATTCCGGGGAGGAAGCGAAATTTTGAAAAAAGATACAGAAGAAAGGTGCAGGGAAAAGCTTGGAAAGCTGCTGGGCATCCATGCTCATGACCGGATCTTTTTTACCTCAGGTGCTACGGAAAGCCTGAACACAGTGCTGTGTGGACTGGATTATGGAGAAGAGGGGCGTGGAATCCTGGCAACCCAGACAGAACACAATAGTGTATTGCGCCCGCTTATGAATCAGCCGGTATTAAAAAAGCATCCGGTAACAATCATTTCCTGCCTGGAAAATGGAGCAGTTACCCGGAAGGCACTGGAAAAAGGTTTGGAAGAAGCTCTGGAAAACACAGGAAAAAATCCGTCAGCCCTTATTGTAAATCACTGTTCCAATGTGACCGGATATGTGCAGGATATGAAGCTGATTGGAAATTTTGCAAGAGAAAATAATCTGCTTCTGCTTGTTGATGTATCGCAAAGTGCAGGCTGTATTCCGGTGGATGCAGACAGCTGGAAGGCAGATGGGGTTATTTTTACAGGGCATAAAAGTCTTTTGGGAATACAAGGCACCGGGGGCTTTTTCATAAGAAAGGGGCTGGAGCTGAAGCCACTGAAGTATGGCGGCACAGGGCGGAACAGTCAACAGCTTACTTATGAAGACGGTGATTATGAGTATGAGGTCGGCACTCAGAATCTGCCTGGAATCAGGGCACTTCTTGCCGGTGTGGAATTCGTGCTGGAAACCGGCGTAGACAGGATACAGGAAAAAGAAGAAAGGATGATGAAGCTTTTGTATGAAGGGCTTGGAAAAATTCCGGGGGTACAGATATATGGCAGTTTTGCGGAATGTAAGGGACCTGTTATGAGCCTGAATTTTCAGGGGCTGAAGGCTTCCGATGCGGCATATATCCTGGAAAACGGTTATGAAATTACAGTGCGCGCCGGACTTCATTGTTCCCCCCTGATTCATGAGGCAATGGGAACAAAAAATAGTGGAACTGTGAGAGTGAGCGTTTCCTGGTTTACGAAAGAAGAGGAAATCCTTGCATTTCTGGAGGCAGCAGGCCAGATTGCAGTATCATTGAGAGGAGCCGATTAAATGAAAATTCTTGGAAAACAGCCGTCAAGAGAAAAGTGTGCAGAATCAGGCTGGTTCGCAACGGATTACCTTCTGGATGCGCCTATAGACAGAGCTTTTATATTAAGTCTGAGACCTCTGGGAAGTTTTGTGTATCTGGATATGCTGAAAGAGCCTTTTTTCAAAATAGAAAATGATTATTATATGATAAAGGGAGTGCAGGGAAAAGATTATTTCAGAATTGCAGTTCATGGGAAGCATGAGGATGAGCTGCAAAAGTTAGAAGAATTTTTGTATTCCGGTCCCCAAAAAGAATAAGTTACTGCTTACTCCGTGTTCCTGTTCACGGAATGAACAATAACATAATCTTTAAGGCTGATTGCATGCAGAACACAAGTCTGCTATACTGTGCTCATGAGATTATTACAGGGGGCAGAGTATGAGACTGGAACGAGACAGCATTCCTCTTGATAAAGAATTTCCTTTTCAGATATCAGAAGTGGAGCTTAACCCTTCCAACAGTCATCCGGGAACCTGGCACTGGCACAGCTATTTTGAGATCACCTGGGTTCTGGAAGGAAAGGGAAACTATTTCGTCAATGGACAGGAATATACCATGGAAGAGAATGATATTATCATTTTTAATAATGTAGAGCCGCATGGCTGGAAGCTTCTGGGAGGCAGAATGAAGCTTTTGGTTATGATCTTTTCGCCGGAGTTTGTAGCAGAGAAGATCAGTACTTTTGATACGGAATATCTGCGGCCCTTTGTTGAGCGTGGAACTAATTTTAAGAACAGAGTGGGCCACGAAGAACCGGTGAATACGGAGATCCGTACCAGCATACAGGAGATTTACCAGGAATGGCAGGAGCGCAAGGAGGGCTATCCGCTTATGATTAAGGCGAATGTTCTGCGGATTCTGACCATGCTGATCCGGGCTTATCAGGATGAGACCAAGTCCGGTGAAATGCTTCGGGAAAAGAAAAATGCCATGAAACGTCTGGAGCAGGCTTTTACTTACATAAACGCTCATTATTGTGAGAAGATTACGCTGGAGGAGGTTGCAGCGTCTGTTTATATGAGCTCCAACTATTTCTCCTCCTATTTCCGTAAGTTCACCAACATCAGCTTCAGTGATTATGTGACACGTCTGCGTGTGAACCGGGCCCGGGAGCTGCTTCGGGAGGATGGGGCAAATGTGACTGAGATTGCCCTGGCATGTGGGTTCAATAATATTTCCAATTTTTACAGATTATATAAGAAGCATATGGGAAAAACTCCCGGATATGAGAAGAGTAAAAATAATTAAAATTCAGGAGCAGATAAGACATAGACCTTTTTCAGGCTGGCATGTTAGGATAAAAGCAGGAAGCTTTGTCCTGATGTGCCAGCTTTTTATGTAATGGAAAATTTCGTTGGAATTTATTATTACATATGAGGCTCTTCCAGACAGACAACGTAAAAACAGGGGATTGAAAAACGGAGGGAATGGAAAATGATCAAAACAGACAGGTATGTACAGACGGAAGCGGCAGGAATGTTATACCGGCTGATTCCGGTTACAGAGGAAATTATCCGCTGTGTAATTGGAAAAGAGGAGATTAAGGGAAACGACTCTCTTATTATTGAAAAAAAGGAATATCCGGCAGTTGAGTTTGCAGCAGAGGAAAACGAAGAAAAGCTGGAACTAAAGACTGGAAAAGTTCTGGCCTCTCTGGAACTTTCATCTGGAAGAATAGAGTGGAAGCACGCGGACGGAACCAGGTGGTGCATACAGGATAAGGCAGATTTAACAAAAATTGATGTAGTGCGGTATACAACTGGAGGTGAGAAGCCGGTTATCAACCGTGTAAAAACAGTTGACGGTGAGCGTAACTTTATTCAGAATCTGAAGCCGGAGAAGGTGCGCGACGGTTATCGTGCAAGGGTATTTTTCGACTGGAAAGAGGAGGAAGAGATTCACGGTCTTGGCCAGGCGGAGGAAGGAATTTACAATTATCGCGGACACAATCAGTATCTTTACCAGCACAATATGAGGATCCCAATGCCTCTGTTTGTTTCCACAGAAGGATATGGAGTGCTTTTTGACTGCTGTTCTTTGATGACTTTTAATGATGAGGGAAGGGAGTCTTACCTGTTTTTGGATACAGTGGATCAGATCGATTATTATTTCATGGGCGGCAATACCATGGATGGAATTATCCATGCTTATCGCTATTTGACAGGCAAGGCGCAGATGCTGCCGAAGTGGGCTTATGGTTATATCCAGTCCAAGGAGCAATATTATACTTCCAAAGAATTAGAGGAAATTGTACGCTATTACAGAGAAATCGGGGTTCCGCTGGATTGTGTGGTTCAGGACTGGAATACCTGGGATCCGGGCAACTGGGGGGAGAAGATTCTGGATCAGTCCCGTTATGGGGATAACAAGGAGTGCATGGAGCGGATTCATGAGATGCATGCCCACAGCATGGTCTCTGTATGGCCGAATATGAATGCCGGAGGAAAAAATCATCAGGAATTTTTTGATGCCGGATATCTTCTGTATGATTATGCAACCTATGATGCTTTTAATGAAAAAGCAAGAGAAATGTACTGGAAACAGGCGAAGGAGGGGCTGTTTGACCAGGGCTTTGATTCCTGGTGGTGTGACTCCACAGAGCCGTTTTCCGGTCCGGACTGGGGCGGTGCGGTGAAAAGAGAGCCCTGGGAGCGTTTCCAGCTGGTTGGAGGCGAGCACAAGAAATACCTGGATCCTGCTGTGGCCAACGCTTTTGCCCTGGAGCATGCAAAGGGAATTTATGAGAACCAGAGAAAGGATCGGGAGGATATGCGTGTACTGAATTTGACACGTTCCGGTTATGCATCTGGTCAGAAGTATGCAGCTATGCTGTGGTCTGGAGATACCTGCGCGGACTGGAAGAATCTGAAGATCCAGATCGTAGAAGGTTTGAATATGGGACTGAGCGGTTATCCCTATTGGACCTTGGATATCGGAGCCTTTTTCACAGTTGCAGATAAGTGGCAGAACCGTGGATGCGGATGCAACACGGATCCGGAGCCCAAGTGGTTCTGGCAAGGAAAATATAATGAGGGTGTGAAAGATAAGGGATATTGTGAGCTTTATACACGCTGGCTTCAGATGGGAACATTTCTTCCTATGTTCCGGTCTCATGGTACAGATACGCCGAGAGAAATCTGGAATTTCGGGGAAAAGGGCACTATGTTCTATGATGCTATCGAGAAATTTATCAAGCTGAGATATCATTTTATGCCTTATATTTATTCGCTGGCAGGGGCGGTATATTTTGAGGATTATACCATTATGCGAAGCCTGTTGTTTGATTTCCCGGAGGACAGGGAGGCGCGAAAGGTGGAGAATGAGTTTATGTTTGGACCATCCCTGCTGATCTGTGCAGTTACGGAGCCTATGTATTATGGTCCGGAAAGTACCGTGCTTAACAGGGAAAAGACATGGGAGTGTTATCTGCCGGCTGGTACGATCTGGTACGATTACTGGACAAATGAGAAATATGAGGGCGGCCAGTATGTGAAGGTGGAGACACCTATTGACCGGATCCCGATTTTCGTGAAGGCGGGTGCGATCATTCCGGTGGCTGATGGGCTGGTTTATGCAGAGCAGGAGCCAGAGAAGCCGGTACAGATTATCGTTTATCCTGGGGCAGACGGAGAGTTTGTGCTGTATGAGGATGAAGGAAATAACTATAACTTTGAGAATGGGGCGTATGCGACGACCAGATTCCAGTGGAAGGATGCGGCAGGACAGCTGGTGAATGGGCGTAGAGAGGGCAGCTTCCCGGGAATGAGGGAAGCGGTTTATGAGACGGTGATTATAAAGTAGGATACTGCGGTGCGGGAAGCGAAAGTGGAAAGAAGGAAAGATATATGGTTGTAGAGAGAAATAGGGCTGTATTTACTGAGGCTCCGACGGCTGTGCCAGATGGAAATGTGGATGTTTCAGGGGGCGGACGATGGAAAATCTGGCAGAATGCGGGGACGAAGATTGACGCGCCGATTTTGGGAAATGGAGATTTGCTGGCGGCAGTGGCCGGGGATGGGAGGTATCCACAGTTCTGGTTTACGACCAATGACTTCTGGCAAATGGAAAGTGCGGCGAACTGGGAATTCTTTCATGATAACAGTTCTGCCAAATGTGATCCGGCGGTAAGCGGCGGAAGTCCCAGACCGGTAGGGCGTATGGTGTTTGATATTCCTGCTATGGAGGGTGCCAGGTGGTATACGGAGCAGAAGTTTGCCACGGGAGAAACTATAACAATATTGACAAATTCCGCCGGAGAGAAATGTTCTCTGAAAAGCTGGGTGGCTGCAGATGAGAACATTCTTGTGGTAGAGTTTGAGAGTGAGACAGATCTGGATGTGGAATTTGATTTTTATTTTCCGGACGAAATAGGAAAAGGCTGCGAAAAAGCTGTGGATGTCTGGGGAAGCGGTGAGTTGGAGAATATCCAGAACGGAATGTTCGCTGGACTGGTGACGGGACGTCCGCTGCAGGTAAAGAAAACCGGCGGTGGGATTGTAAGTGGATACCGGCAGTTTTCAGATCATGTGGATATTCCAACTAAGGTTGGTTTTGCTGGGGGCTTTCTGAAGGAAACGAAAGTAATTGGCGGCGTTGAAAGTTTGGGTTCTTTAAAGAAAGAATCTATTATATCCACTGAGGAAAGTGGGAATAAATCAAATAAAGCGGTATTTACAGAACCTTCGGCGGGAAACGGTATTTTAAAGAATGTTGAGGCAGTTAAAGCATTTGGAAATACAGGGAAGCTAAGTGACAGAAGCACTCACAGAAAAATAAAAGCCGGTGAGCGGGCAACCTTCGTTCTGCCAGTGCGCTCCTGGGCGAAGTGCAGCAGGCCTTATGAGTATGCCTTTTCCAGGGCAAGGTGGATAACGGAAAAAGATGTGGAAACTCTTCATGAACGGCACCGGGCATGGTGGAAAAAGTTTTGGAGTGTTTCCGAAATTTCCCTGGATGATCCGGTGATCGAGCAGAGATATTATCTGTCGAAGTATATGCTGGCAAGTGTAGCACGGGATCCGGAATATCCGCCCAATATTCTGGGAATCAGTACTTTTGACCGTCCGGCATGGAATGGAAATTATAAGATTAATTATAACCATCAGTCTCCCTATCTGAATCTGATGGTCTCCGGACATTTCCAGCAGTCTGATCCTCACGATGCGCCTTATCTGAAACTGATGGAAATTTCAGATGAGATGTGTAAGCGGCTGCTTCACCATGAGGGACTTTATTATCCGCTGGGACTGGGACCTCACGGCCTGGTAAGTGAGGCCCTGCTTTTGCATATGAAATCTCCTGCCATTCACGGTGCTTTGAATATGATCTATCGTTATGGAATCACGGAGGATGAGGCGTATGCACAGAAGGTTTATCCCTATCTTCGCGGTGTGGCAGATTTCTGGGAAAAGGATCTGGTGTGCAGAGATGGCGTTTACCATGTGGTTGGAGATGGTATGCACGAGCGCACGGATGGGAATATCCGTGACAATGGCGTTCCGGAAGATCCGGTGAATACATTAGGTTATCTGAAAACCTTCTTTACCTGGATGCCGAGAATCAGTGAGGCACTTGATCTGGATGAGAAAAAGAGGGAAAAATGGCTGGAAATCGCAGAGAACCTGGCACCTTATCCAAAGGGGACAATTCGGGAGATTCAGGAGAATCCCACTCTTTGGAAAGAGGTGGATGTGAAGCTGGAGGATCTGCTTCCGGAAGAAATGCTGGACAAAGAGATTTATTATGATGAAGGTGTCGGCGGCAAATGGTCTTTCCATTTTCCAGGAAATGTAATGCAGATTTACCCGGGTAATGCAATTGGGCTTGGAAGTGAACCGGAAGAGCTGGAAGTGGCGCGAAATACAGTGCAGATACATGCACTGGTGGAGAATGCGCTGGGAGAGCTGGAATACAGGAAGGCACTTGAAGAAGCAGAATTTGCAGATAAAGATAATGCAAATAACTTGCTGTTCAATAGCAATGGTGAATTAGAAAATGGCGAAGCTTACAGCAATGGAATGGAATCTGGTGGAGTAAAAAATCCTCATTTCTACAAGGCTGGTGCTTTTAATGCCTCTAACCTAAGCTGTCTGTTTTTCACTGCCGCAGTACGTGTAGGCTACGATCCGGAAATCATCTGGAAAGAAATGCGCGACATGATTCTTAACAGGGGAATCCCAAATGGATTCCTGAAAGAAAATCCTCACGGAATCGAGCAGCTGAACACCATCCCAGATGCCATCCAAGAGATGATGCTGCAAAGCTGCGAGGGTGTGATCCGTATTTTCCCGGTATGGCCGAGCGCAGAGCATCCCAATGCCTCTTTCCGGAATTTCCGTGCCTGGGGTGGCTTTGAAGTGAGCGCTGTTTTGAAAGACGGTGAGGTAGAGCGAGTTACCATACTCAGTCACAAAGGTCACCCATGCAGAGTGGAAAACCCATGGCCAGGAAAATCTGTGAAGGTTTCCTATGAATACGGAAGACCGGATGAAGTGCACTTTGGAGAGTACTTAAATATAGAGCTGTATAAAGAAGAGCATGCAGAATTATTCCGGATCTAGAGCCTGTTTGAAAAATCATTCCCGCAATCTGTACGCCTCGCTTTGCGGTATATTTCACCCGAATTTGGTTGCTGTAGCCCGCTACGGCGCCCTCATCCGGGCGAAATCTCCCACAAATTGTGACGCACATCTTGCAGAAAGCCTTTTTCAAACACGCTCTAGAGCGTGTCAGAAGGCCGGCAGGGAACAATCCCTGCCGGCCTTCAAAGCTTTACCCCCGGAATTCCAATGGGCTTTTACCTGTATGTTTCTTAAAAATTCTGCTGAAATATCCCTGATCATGATAGCCGCACATTTCCCCGATCTGTTTCACGGACAGACCAGGCTCATGGACCAGAAGACGCTGGGCGTGGCTCATGCGCAGGGTGATCAGATATTTGGACGGGGTACAACCGTAGACCTGGCAGAAAATTTTGGTCAGGTAGCTGGGACTGTAGTTCATGTTATCTGCGATCAGGTTCAGATTAATGTCCTCGTTGTAGTTTTTTACAATGAAATCTTTCAGTAATGTGGCGATCTGAGTTGGTGTCATGGCAGCAGTCCGGGCATTAAACACCTCTTCGTAATCATTTCCGGCAATCTGAAATTCCTGTTTGATCTTGGAGAGTGCTTCTTTAAGCTCCTCTGAATCAACTGGCTTCAGCAGATAATCAGAAACCTTTAAAGTGATGGCCTTTTTTGCATATTCGAAATCTGAAAATCCACTGGTGATAATAAATTTAGTAAATGGAAACTGCTCCCTTACTTTTGTGAGCAGGGTGATTCCATCCATCACAGGCATACGGATATCCGTAACTACAAGATCAGGGCTTAGCTTTTCTACTAGAGCCAGAGCCTGATCGCCTGTTTGTGCAGTTCCTGCCACCAGAAAATCCGGATCCGCTTTCTGGATTTTCTGGACAAGATTTGTGAGCAGAAGTTCTTCATCCTCCGCAACGATGACAGTGTACGTCATACTGTTTTGATTCCTCCTTGCTTATTCACTTATGCAGTCAGTTTCATCTGCTGATTTATCTGTCTTGGAAAAATACCGTCCAATAGACACGATTCCGTGCCCATCAGCAGTATTTCCATATCTGAAAATAATGTCTCCTTTACAGAATATTTTCCATCTGAGATACACATTTATAGTTCCCAGCCCATTTATTTTTAGTTCCGGAAGTCCCGGATTCTGAATAGCTTTCATAATGTTGGCAGTGATCCTCTCTTTGGCTTCCTCTGTAAAGCCAGGACCGGAATCCGTTACTTCAATCTGCCAGCTTCCTTCCGTGACCACGCTGGTGATCGAAATGTTCCATGGCGGTGCACAGTTCGAACCATAGCGAATGGCATTTTCCACAATAGGCTGGATGATCAGCTTGGGGACTGGTTGGGAAAGAAGGCTTTCATCTACATGGATGCTGTAATTCAGGCTGGACTGATAACGGACCTTCATACAATACAGATATTTCTGTACATAATCCAGTTCATCCTTTAAAGTGACCGTTGTCTCTGTGGTATTGGTAATATAACGCATGATCCGGGAAAGATTCCGGCACATTTTTACCACGGTCTCAGAATCTCCGTTCTCTGCCAGAACTATAATGCTGGACAAGGTATTGTAGTAAAAATGAGGATTGATCTGTGTCTGCAAAGCCATGCTTCTGGCTTTCATTTCCTGCTCCTTAGCTTGATTCAGCTGCTCCATGGAATCCTTCAGATTGTCGCTCATCAGCTGAAAGGCCTGGTAGAGCTCTTCCAGTTCATTAACGGAAACCGGATATGCAGTTACCTTTTCCTGTCCAAGTGTATCAAGCTCCATGCGCTGAATAATATGCTTCAGATGCTTTACCGGTTTTACGACTGAACGGGAAAGCCGGTAGGAAATAAAGATGGAGATTGTCAGAAACAGCGCAACAATTGCCGCAAGAATACGAAGCAGATTGTAAACCGGAGCCAGAACTACAGATTCCGGCTGAATTGTAAGATAGGTATAGCCGGTATAAGAGGATACGGCCTCTGCTGCATACTCTGTTTTTCCTGTAAGAGGACTGATAAAAGTGAGGGCTGAATCATCTCCCTTGGTAAGTTCATAGTAGGGCTGAAGTGCTGCTTTGTATTCCTGGGAAATATCGTAGGGATAGATCAGATCGCCATTGCTGTCAAAAACATAGATGCTGGCAGCATCTTCATGGTTCTTTTTTTTATAAGTGATGATACTTTTAAAAACAGATTTGCACTGCTTGGCTGTTTCAATCACACCCACGCCACGTTTATATTGATTATTAAAGGATCGGTACAGGGAAATAAACCACTGGTCATAGGTGGCTGTTTTTGTATATTCTCTGGTACAGTAGGGTGGAGTAAGGACTTTTTTTCCCTCCAGTTCACGGGCGACCTCAATCCACTCATCCTTTGAGCCATCCGTCTTTTTGACTATAGTTGAGATGCCGGCTTCCAGAACATATCCGGAAAAATCATAGAGATTTACCTGATCTGCCTTCAGCTCGGTTCCGGAAAGGGAAATAAACAAATCAGACATGGCAGAAAGCATGTTGCTGGAAATATTTAAGTTGAAGGAATTGTCCAGAATGGTTTTTGACTGATTGCTGTAGTTAATGTTTACAGATACTGCATCCAGATTGCGGATCGCGGAATCTACCTGAGTCTGAAAGCTGGAATTGAGAGTGTTCATGGCACTGATCTGACTTTGCTTGAGCTGTCTGGAAACAAAAGCATAGAAAAAAACAGCAAAAGAAAAAAGAATCAGGCAGGCCAGACTGATATAGGCAAAAAAAAGCTTGGATTGTAAACTGCGTGATTTCATCTGGCGATACCTCCTGTAATTGTTTTGCCCGCGCTGCTGACTATATTATGAAAGCAGATGCAGAAATCCATGTGTGAAACATTAAAAATCAGTATATCATATTTGTTTAAAAAGTACAAATAAATGCTCGAAAACAGAGAAAATATATATAAGAATTTCGGGTGACTTTTCGAAGAAACATAAGCTTATGTGAAAAAAGTATAATATGTGGTGAAAAAAGTACAAATTGAAAGTAAGAATATCCATGGATTAAAAAGCATCTGGCTGATAAAATAATATCATCAAAAGAACAGAGGAATCAGCGGAGATTCCTGAATGAGGTAAATGCCATTTTATTAAAAGGAGGATATGTAAATGAAAAGAAAGAGTTTTGTGGCAGTGGCTTGTGCAGCAGCAATGATCGCGTCCATGACAAGCGGACTTACCGTATTTGCAGAGGAGACTGCAGATTTTTCCGGTGAGGAACTGAGTATTCTGGTATCAGCAGGCTGGATGGATAACAGATATGATGCAACAATCGAGCGTTTTGAAGATACTTATGGTGTAACAGTTGACCTTCAGACTATTCCGGCTGACCAGTATTCTGACCTGCTTCAGTCCAAACTGGCTACTGATTCCTGCGCAGATATTTTCTGGATTCAGTCTAACCCATTTGCAATCGAGTCTACAATCGTTGATCCAGAGAAATACTGTATTGATTTCACAGGAGCTTCCTGGGAAGATCTTATGCCGGAAGCAAGAAAAACATCCTGTGTATACAATGATAAATTATACGGACTTCAGATCTGGCACAATTCACCAGAATATGTAATGGTTTATAACAAAACATTGTTCGAAGAGAATGGTTGGGAGATACCATCTACTTATGCAGAGCTGAAAGACCTTTGCGCTAAGATCGCAGAACAGGGAATTACTCCATGGTTTATGCCAGGTGCAGATGGATGGCAGCATCAGCTGGCATTCTTCCAGATCGGTGGTGTTTACGAAGAAGCTACACCAGGACTTTACGATGCTTTGAATACAAATCAGGCTACATTTGCTGACAATGAGAAAATGCTTGAGGTTCTGAACGAGTTCAAAGAGCTTTCCGATGCAGGATATTTCGGAGAGGACTGGATTGGAACTGACAGCACCAACCTGACAAATGAATTTGGCGACAGAAACATTGCAATGGCTATGGCAAACTCCAGTTACATTCAGCAGATCAAAGATGACACAGGCACAGAGGATGAGTTTGGTATGTTCCTGATCCCACTTGGCGATAACACCTGGTATCCGACCAACCCGGCTGGACCTACCATGTTTGGTTACAAGGGAACAGAGCATGAGGATCTTGTAAAAGAATTCTTCAATTTTGTTACAACCACAGAGAGTCTTCAGGAAATCCTTGACAACTCTCCTGCATACACAAACGTTGATATGAACGATGATGCAATTGAGCAACACTGGCTGCCAGAGGAAGAAGAGTTCCTTGCAACAGTAGATGACAGCAAGAAGAGCGTATCTGTTCTTCAGACTGGTACCAAATATACAAACGACTACTGGATGCAGTTCGGTCAGGATATGGTTGCGTTCTGCCAGGGCGAAATGGAAGCAAATGACGTTCTTGCAAATATGGACACCAACCGTGCAGAGGCTGCCAAGACAGTTGGCGATGCAAACTGGAACTAAATAAAGTTTTTCGGTAAGAAATTGACATAATTATTTAAGCATAAGATATTTAATAAGGGTATATCTTCAGTGCGAAGGAGTGATTCCTTCGCACTGTTTGATAAAGGGGAGGTATCGCCTTTGAATAAGAAGAAAATTTATCCACAGTGGTTTCTGATACTGCCGCTGGCTTTGTACATTATCTTTTTCCTGCTTCCCAGTATAATGGGTGTTGCATATTCATTCACTGACTGGAATTCAAGAAGTGTATTAAATGGTGTTCATTTTGTCGGAATTGACAATTTTAAAGAGATTTTCACATCAAACAAAGATTACTTAAGCGGTATTGGAAATACATTGAAATTTACCATTATTTCCAACATTGTGAAGCTGATCCCGGCACTTCTGATTGCCATCATGCTTCAGGAAGGACTGAAAGGAAAGGGACTTTACAGAACACTTTTGTATCTGCCGTCTATCCTTCCTTTTGTTATCATTGGTCTTGTTTTCAAGTCCATTCTCAACTATAACAATGGTCTTTTAAATGCAATCCTGGATGGTCTGCATCTTGGAATCCTGAAACAGAAATGGCTTTCGGATCTTGGCGTTGTGTGGAAATCCATTTATGGTGTGGATGCATGGAGAGGTATTGGTTATGTAATGACGATTTTCCTTGCCGGTCTGAATACCATTCCGAGATCCTACTATGAGGCAGCTGAAATCGATGGGGCAAACTTCTGGCAGAGACTTCGCTATGTGACACTTCCAATGCTCAGCGGCGCCATTATGATCAACCTGGTATTTGGTATTACATACGGTCTGAAGGTATTTGATATTGTTTACGTTCTCACAAACGGTGGCCCTGGACATGCAACAGAGGTTCTTACCACCTATGCATTCCAGCTTTATTCCAGAGGTCAGTACGGTATGTCTTCTGCTTTAAACAGTATTCTGCTTCTGATCACAGCAATTGCCGGTGTTGTAATTGTTAAAACTTTAGGAAAACAGGAGGTACAGCAATGACAAAGAAAAAAGTTCAGAATCTGCTGAAGCATCTGGTCTGCATCCTGCTGTGCCTGACCGTTATCCTGCCTTTTTATATGGTAGTTATAAACTCTTTCAAGAGTAAAGGCGAGGCTTCCCGAATGAGTCTTGCCCTGCCGAAGGAATGGCTGTTTTCCAATTATACCGAGGTTATTGACAAAGGAAACCTGATCCAGGGATTTTCAAACAGTTTACTTTACGCACTGGTCGCAACCACTTTGGGGGTTGTGCTCTGTGCAATGGCTGCCTTTGTAATGTGTCGCAAGCGTACCAGATTAAATGTATTTTTATATTATTTCGTACTTTGCGGACTGTTTTTCCCGGTTAACTATGTAACATTGGTGAGAGTATTAAGCACTCTTCATCTGAACGATACGCGACAGGGTATTATTATGGTGTTTACAAGCGCCATGATTCCGTTCTGTGTGTTTACTATCCGCAACTTTGTGGTTTCCGTTCCGGTGGAGCTGGATGAGGCAGCAGTCATTGACGGCGCAGGTCCTATCAGCCTGTTTTTTAAGATTATCATGCCTCTTCTGAAGCCAACTATGGTGACCTGTTTTATCCTGCAGTTCATGGGTGTGTGGAGCGATTTCCTGACTCCATTGTATCTGTCAAGCAAGAGTAAAATGTTCCCGATGACTATGGCTGTTTATCAGTTCTTTGGAAAAAATAAAAGCTACTGGAACTATATTTTTGCTGATATTGTACTTACCTGTATTCCGGTTGTAATCGTGTATATGATCGGACAGAAATATATTGTGGGCGGTATGACCTCCGGTGCGGTGAAAGAGTGATCTGGGGCGCGCAGCGAGGCTGCAAATTATAATTGAAATTCCTTCTAAACCGGGAATGGTTCTTTGAATGTTAGGATTTGGAGAGCTGTTTCCGGTATTTTTTTGCCCAAAAGATGTCTGTATTTGCCAGAATGCTGAAAAATAAGAAGAAATCTGTTATCTTCATTTGAGGGGAAAATGATTGTGCACGGCGTGGTTGCTGTTCACAGGGAAGATTCGGCGAAGCGTGTTTCTGTGAACGGAGTGAACAGTAACGCAGTTGGCGGTTTCTGGGCTGCAAATTGCGGATTTTGCAGGAAATGTTTTGCGAAATGTGATAATGTATTTGAAGAAAATGTAGGAGTGAGAAATGATGAAACAGAAAATTGAGAAGACAGCAGATGAAAAAATGTGGAACCGGATCAGCCGGATTCCCGCAGTTATTCTGGTGTTACTTTCCGGAATTGATATTGTCCGGTTTGCAATTCTGGGAGATAAGACAGCATTTATTACATTCAGTATGATTGCGGTGACTTTTATGCTGGTGGCGTATATGGCATGGAAAAGCAAAATGCCTTTTCTGTATCTGGTGATTGCAGCGGCAGCTTTTGTTTTGTATTTTAATACTAATTTTTCTACCAGCACTTATTACTTTAACTGGTTGTTTCTGGTAGAGAGTATTATTGCGGCGCTGGGAGGAATCCTGGGAATCGCAGTAATGATCGGGAAAAAAATCCCTGTGGGGCGTGTGGCAGTTTTGCCGCTTTTGGCAGCTGTTTTAATTCTGGCAGGTTTCCTAGGATTTTGGAAAGTAAGGTATGAGGCAGGGCATGAGGCGCAGGGACAGGCCCGGGATGAGCTGTGGGCAGTTCCGGCGAAATATGATGCGGAAGAATCAGAACAGGCGGGAACTGTGGAAGAAGTAGTGTACGATACCAAGGCATATGCTACTGATGAGCGGGACGTGAAAAAGACAGCTTATGTATATCTGCCTTATGGCTACAGCGAGGAGAAAGAGTACAATATTCTGTATCTGATGCATGGAACAGGTGATGATGAAAAATACTGGCTGAAAACAAATCCGTATAACAAAACTATGCTGGATAATATGATTGCAGATGGAGATATTGAGCCTTTGATTGTGGTGACACCGACTTTTTATGTGGAAGATGACTGTGCAGATGATCTGGATCAGCTGACCTATTCTTTTGCAAAGGAGCTGCGAAATGATCTGATGCCTGAGATTGAATCCGTTTATTCTACATATGCAAAATCGGCAGATGATGAGGGATTCGCAGAGAGCCGGGATCACAGAGCATTTGCCGGTTTGTCAAGAGGGGCGGTAACGATGTATCATTCTGCGTTGTGTCAGAGTCTGGATTATTTTTCATGGTTCGGGGCATTCAGCGGAAGCAGGACAGACAGGACTGCATTTGAAGATACCATTCAGACAGGCGATTTTGCAGAACTGCCAATTCATTATTTATATGTGGCAAGCGGCAACTTCGACTTCGCCCTGCCTGGACAGGTTCAGGATTACCAGGCTCTGCTGGATATTGAACCCAGATTGCGGTCTGGTGTAAATACCTGTTTTGATGTATTTCCAATGCGGTATCATTCTATGGGAAACTGGCATCTGGCGCTGTATAATTTTTTACAGAAGATTTTCTAGAGCGTGTTTGAAAAAGGCTTTCTGCAAGATGTGCGTCACAATTTGTGGG